>Ga0105248_10010561_pt1 | contig 10174 bp, 9 predicted proteins | sample KBSS34metaG_FD_81524 | JGI IMG/M metagenome (GOLD analysis project Ga0105248, IMG submission 81524) | Switchgrass rhizosphere microbial communities from Kellogg Biological Station, Michigan, USA - KBS S3-4 metaG | ecosystem: Host-associated > Plants > Roots > Rhizosphere > Soil | place... | reverse complement strand
GCTGCGAGCTCGGCTTCGATCTGACCGCAGATGGCGGTGACGGCGATGTTCTTGCGTCCGGCGAAAGCACCTTTGCGGTACTCTTCCTCTACTTCGTGCAATCGGGGAGCGTCCTTCTCTCCGATGTTTAGAACGCACAGCATCGGCTTGAGAGACAGAAACTGAAAACCCCGGATGCGTTTTTCGTCTTCATCGCTGAACTCCATTTCGCGCAGCGCCCGATTGGCATCCAACTCGATCTTGATCCGCTCCAGCAAGGCGAACTCTTTATCCAGTTCCGGCGCCTTGGTCTTCTTGCGATCTTTGTCCAGGCGCTCCATGCGCTTTTCGACCACCACCAGGTCGCTCAAGATGAGTTCGACCTCGACGTCTTCGAAGTCGCGAATGGGATCTACTGAGCCCTTTTCATGAGGGACGGTATCGCTATCGAAGGTCCGCAGCACGTGCGCCAGGGCGTCCACAACGCGCAGGCTAGCGAGGGCGCTGGGGTCGCGCAGAGCTTCCTTCGAGATAGACGGGAAATCCAGATATTCGACGGTGGCTTGGGTGATCTTGGGCGGGTCAAAGATCTTCGCTAGGGCATCCAAGCGGGCGTCGGGGACTTTGGTCATTCCAACGCGCGCCTCCATGGAGCCTACGCGGGTGGATTCGTGCACGCCTGTCAGAATCGTGAACAGGCTGGTTTTGCCTACCATCGGCAGGCCAATGATTGCTGTTTTCATTTTTCTTAAACGCGCACAACGCAGCGCGGCGCAAGCTTCTTATTATCCCGTGCGTGCGCCACGCGCTGTGCGCTCCGGAGTTTGCACTCGCACAACGCAGCGGGGCGCAAGCTTCTATTATCGCGTGGACTCCGCTCCATTACCGTCGCGGCTCTGTAAGTTTCCGCCGCAACTACAGCGGGACGTCCACCAGCGTCAGGATCTCGCTAAGCACTCGTTCCCCGGCCTCGGCTGAGCGAGGTGCGAGAGCCACGCGCGAGTTCACCACCACGCGATGCGCGAACACCGGCAGAGCCAGCCGCTTGATATCGTCCGGCGTCGCGTAGTCGCGTCCTTCGACCGCAGCCAAAGCCTGAGTAGCGCGATACAAAGCCTGTGCGCCGCGCGGGCTCACGCCCATCGCCAGCGATTCGTGCGTGCGAGTTCGCTCCACAATGGCGAGCATGTAATCCACCAGCGCTTCGTCCACATTCACGCGCGCGACCGCGTCCTGCAACGTCACCAACTCGTCGCCGGATAAGACGGTTCGCATATTCTCGGCCGGCTGCGCTCCGCCGCGGCGGACGATTTCCCGCTCGGCTGCGGCATCCGGATAGCCGATGCGTATGCGCATCAGGAACCGATCGAGTTGGGACTCCGGTAGTGGATATGTACCGTGATGCTCCACAGGATTCTGCGTGGCCACCACCATGAACGGCTGGTCCAGGGGATGCGAGCGGCCATCAATGGTCACTTGCAGTTCATTCATCGCTTCAAGCAGCGCCGACTGCGTCTTGGGAGTCGCGCGGTTGATCTCGTCGGCCAGCAGGAAGTGGGTGAAGACAGGGCCGCGCTTGAACTCAAACTCCTCTGTGTGCGCGTTGTAGATGGTGACGCCGACCACGTCGCTGGGCAGCATGTCGGACGTGAACTGGATGCGATGGAAGCTGGAATCGACGCTGCGGGCCAGGGCCTGCGCGAGCGTCGTCTTGCCCACACCGGGGACGTCCTCGATCAGCAGGTGGCCGCGGGCCAGCAGGCAGGCTAGCGAAAGGCGCACAACTTCCGGCTTGCCGCGAATCGCCTCGCCCAACGCCGCCTCGATCTCGGAGAGCTTGGCAAGCGAGATGGGCGGGCTGTACGTGGTCTCCCGCTGCACGATTCCTTACGTGACCTCGCTTTCATCATATCGAAACCGCCCGGAGGGACTCGGCCGACGCTAAAATTGGGAGATATATGGGCGCGTTTCGGATCGCACTTGCCAATATCCAATTCCCGCCGAGTCCCGACGAATCGGTCGCCTTGGCGGAGCAAGCCATTGCGCAAGCGTCCGGCGAACGCGCGAGGCTAGTCTGCTTTCCGGAATGCTACGTGCCTGGCTACAGGCTTATGGGATGGCGCGTGCCGCCGCCCGATGCGGCATTCCTCGAACGCGCATGGTCTCGCGTCGCATCGGCTGCCGCGAAGGCTGATATCGCAGTGATCCTGGGTACCGAACGCGTCACCGAGACCGGGCTGATGATCTCGGCGCTGGTGATCAATCGGGACGGTACGATCGCCGGCTTCCAGGACAAAGGCCAAATGGACCCCTCCGAGGATGGTACGTATGTAGCGGGCTCAGGGAGGCGCGTTTTTGAGACGGGGCCGCTGAAGTTCGGCATCGCTATTTGCCATGAAGGCTGGCGCTATCCGGAGACGGTCCGCTGGGCCGCGCGGCGGGGTGCACACATCGTGTTTCATCCGCACTTGCACGAAGCGGAACCGGGAAGCTACCGGCCTTCGACGTTCGCCGATCCGGCCAACTCGTTCCATGAAAAAGCCGCCTTGTGCCGTGCAGCCGAAAACACGTGTTTCTTCGCGACGGTGAATTGTGCGAGTGAGAACTCGGGAACTACTTCCGCGGTGGTGCGTCCCGATGGGACGCTGCTCAGCTACCAGCCTTACGGCAAGCGAGGGCTGCTGATCGCGGACATTGACATCAGCGAGGCTACGGGCCTGCTTGCGATGCGCTCGAAAGCCACAAGCGGCTAGTGCAGGGCGCGGGTTTCTGCCACGATCTTTGCCCACGGTCCCACTAGCGCGACCAAGGCTGTCACGCTGAGGCCGTAGCAGATCCATGGGAGCGCTCGCGCATGATTGAGCGCGCAACTGACCCCCGATCGCGTCGGGACCACCCAGGCCGGATCGCTCGAATTGAAATAAAAATACGCCCATTTCCAGCAACGGTCGGCCATGGAATCGCCGCTTTGCGGATCAAACTGTTTCACCAGGCTCGATCGCATCCGGCGGCTGAATATAATCACTCCGAACATCACCGGATACGAGATGGCAAACTGTATCCCCATGCCGATCCCGAACAGTTGCGTGAGCGTCAGAATACATCCCCACGCAATCACTCCCAGCGATGCGCTGCCCATCATCAGACCAAGATCAGTTCGGTACTTCAGGCTGGCCGCAGGGTCGGCAGCCCAATCACTGGAGCGCGCGTGATAACGCAAAGCGTATTGGAGAGCAGACATGCACAAGCCGAAGGCTCCGGTGAAGGCCAGCATCGCCGCAGTGAAATCCAGATGTGGGCGCGACGGGTACCGTCGCCAGTCCAAGGCCAGAAGCAGTCCTGTGATCACGGGTAGCATCATCGGCAGCAGCATGACGGCAAACGCCGCGAATCGAAGACCGGGCCGCTGTATCGGTTCTTCGGCTATCAAGCTGGCAGTCCGCACAGACGATTCGGGAGCGGGGCCCCCCTCCATCCGGACCCGTCGCTGCGCCATCGCATAGAACACCCAGCGTGCCAGCAACATGCCCAAAAGCAGGCCGAAGTACCAAAGCCCGGACACCGAAGGGCCATTGGGGGCTCCGATCGCGAAGATCGCCGCGAATAGGATGGCCGTCAGCCAGATCCGCTTGCGGTATTCGTCAAAAATCTCACGCCCGATTTGCGAATCGCCGAAATCCGACGGAACACGGACCCCGAACAATGTCGAATCGCGCCGCAGCGCCCTATCCTGCGTGAGGAACATCAGCTTTGGCCATAGGAGAATCAAAGCCGCCTGAAATATTCGCAATCCCCATTCAATAACGCGCAACCATGCAGCATCGCTCATGGCCCCTCCAATCCGTCGACGACAGCTCGAAGTTCGCCGATAATACGACGGGTACTCAGGCCCCGCGTTCGAACCATCGCAACCAGCTCGCGCAATCTCTGCCGAAAGTTTTCCGCGGCCTCAGGATCGGCGGGGGATGCCGGCGATACGCCTGCCACACGCGCCCCATGGCCATGGATGATTTCGAGAAGCCCCTCGCGCTCAAGCGTCCGATAGGCTTCCGCGATGGTGTTGAAATGAATGCCCAGATCGAGCGCTAACTTGCGGACCGGAGGCAGCGAATCGCCCGGCTCCAGCGCGCCTTCCACGATTAGCGCGCGTACCTGATCGGCAATCTGCCGGTAGGCCGGCACCTCGCTTGCAATGTCGATCTTCAGTTGCGCGGAGCGTGCCATCTGGTGTACAGATGTACTGTACATCAGGACCATGCCGAGTGCAAGCGGTTTCTTGACTAGAATCGTCCGGCTACACTCAAAGCATGGCCAGCCGCATGCCTTCGCTATTCTTCGGCCACGGATCTCCGCTCAACGCCATCTCCAGTAATCCGTTCACACAGGCCTGGAGTGCGATTGGCGAGGCGCTTCCCCGCCCGCAGGCAATTCTGTGCATCTCCGCGCATTGGTATACGTCGGGGTCCGCTCTCACCTTGAGTTCGGCACCGGAAACGATTCACGACTTCGGAGGATTTCCGCCGGAGCTGTACGCCGTGCAGTATCCCGCTCCGGGCGACGCTCGATTCGCGCAGCGTGTCCAAAAGCTGTTAGCGCCGTTAGCCGTCGACTTGACCGAGCAGTGGGGGTTAGATCACGGCACATGGTCCGTACTGCGGCACGTGTATCCGCGCGCGGACGTGCCCGTGGTTCAGTTAAGCATCGACGGAACCAAACCGGGGGCTTTTCATTTCGACGTCGGACGACGTTTGGCGGCCTTGCGCGAAGAGAACGTGCTGATCGTGGGCAGCGGCAACCTGGTTCACAACTTGCGGGCTTACCAGTTTGGCGCGCCGAACGCCAAACCGCTTGACTGGGCGGTGCAATTCGACGCCCGCGTGCGGGAACTGCTCCAGGCCCGGGACTATGCGCCGCTGCAGAAGTACGAAACCCTGGGACGTGAGGCGCTGCTCTCGATTCCAACGCCGGAGCACTATCTTCCGCTGATGTATGTCCTGGGCGCGAGCAGCGAGGACGACCGGCTGCAATTCCCGGTGGAAGGTATCGACGGCGGATCCGTCTCGATGCTGACAGTGCAACTTGGTTGAGCCTGTTTATTCCAGGCTCATGTTCACAACCTGGAACGTAAATCGTTCCGGAGGAAGTGAACTCACGGGACTCTGGCTCAGCCCTGCCCAGGTCTGATACGCCGTGTTGCCGACGGTCGAATTCAGATACAGCAGGAACTGGTCAGAGAAACATTTGAGCGGAGGAGGCTGGCGGAACGTCAGCCGCATGCCGACAGCTTTCTCCAGCGCGACGCCGCCGGTCTCGACTGCCTTGTCTTCCAGCAGCGTTACGAAACTGCATCGGCCGGCGTGAGGCCACAGATCGGCACGGAGTAGATTCCGCAGATCCATGCGCGTTTCAAAAGTAGTCTCGCACTGGCGGATCCATTCGAGCACATCGTCACCCCAGCGCCAGTGCTGGACGAATTCCAAATACTGCTGGATGAGGTTGAGCGCCAGATCCATTTTGCGACGCTCCAGATCAAGCTGGCCGCGGGCCGGATCGGTATCGATGGGAGGGGGCGCAAGCATATCCTCGCGCTCGATCAGATCATTGGCCATTTCCATGACCCTGTCGAGCCGTTTGACGCCGACTGCCGTGCGCACCAACAGCGGCGGGAGTTCGTGGGTCTTCGACCCGGGAACTTCTACGAATTTACGGTCACCCAGTATCACGGCAACCCCTCATTCACCCTATCGGTCTATCGAGAACCAAGCTGCATACCCCGCTGCTTGTTTCTACAATAACAGACGCAAACGTTTTGGAAACCGTTACTTAGTGAAACGGGATTCATGTACCGGGTACCAGCCTTGCTATGATTCGGCGCATGGCAGCCTATTCGATTGGAATCGACCTGGGTGGTACTAATCTGCGCGCAGCCGCAATCGATAAAGACGGCAAAGTGCTGGGGAAGATCGCCGGCAGCACTCCGGTGGCGGAAGGACCAGAGCCCGTTGTCGCCGACATGGTTCGCGCGGTAGAAACACTGCGGGTGCAATTTGGCCGCGACGAACTCGCTGGAATCGCGGCGGGCGTGCCGGGGAACATTGATATGGCGAAAGGCGTCATCGTCGGCTGGGGCAACATGCCGGTGTTCAACGGCTACGCGATGCGGGACGAACTTAGCAAGCGCTTGGGGACGAAAGTGATCCTCGAGAACGACGCGAACGCCGCCGCGCTGGGCGAAAAGTGGATGGGCGCCGGCCGCGGCGTGAACGATCTGGTGCTGCTGACGCTGGGTACCGGCATCGGCGGCGGCATCATCATCGGCGGCCGGATTCTACATGGCCAGATCGGCATGGCGGGCGAGCTCGGCCACATGACGATTTCGCCCAATGGGAATCCGTGCGGCTGCGGAAATCGCGGGTGTTTGGAAAAGCATGCGTCGGCGACAGCGGTTTCCGCGATGGCTCGGCTACTGGGACTAGGTCCCGCCCTGACCTCTCAGCAGGTGCATGATCTTGCGGCGCAGGGAAATGATCGTGCGAAGGAGATCTTTCGCGTGATGGGCGAGGGGCTGGGAATCGCGCTGGCCAGCCTGATCAACGTTTTCAATTTCCCGCTGTACCTGCTGGGCGGCGGCGTTCTGGGCGCCTGGGAGTTCTTCTCGCCAGCGATGCTAGCCGAGGTCGAGCGGCGGTGCTTCACTTATCGCAGCACGCTGAAGATCGCGCCTACCCGCATCGAACCGGCCCAGCTGGGCAGCGACGCGGGACTGTACGGAGCGGCGTGTTTGCCGCTGCAGAGCGTCGATTAATCGGAAATTCGTGGGGAACCTGAACTCGCTGTCGGGCGTCTAGCCATCATGCGTTTGGCACTCCTCGCCGTACTGGCGTCTGCGGCCTTGGCCCAGCCGAACGCCGTTGAGTTGTTCCTCCTCTCCTCTCAGGCCGAAAAGGCCAATTCCGAAAAGGTTCGCGAGTATACCTACCGCGAGTACAAGGTCACGCAAGAGATAGATAAAGACGGCAAGGAAACGCATCGACAGACCGAGACCTGGGACGTAATCGGGTTGGAAGGCTCCACGTACCGCAAATTGATCCTGCGGAACGATCAGCCGCTGGAACCCAAGGAACAGAAGCGTGAAGATGAAAGTCTGGCGAAGGAAACAGCGATCCGACGGAAGGAGACTTCGGAGCAACGCCGGAAGAGGTTGCTGTCGTTCAGTTTGAGTTATAGCGTGAGAAGTCTTGAACCCGAGCGTACAGTGGCTCTTTTCGATCTCGAATTCAAAGGAGAGGAGGACGTGGACGGCCGTGCCGCCTACGTGATTGAAGGCATGCCGAAGCCGGGAGCGCGCCCCGCGAATGCCAATGAAAAGGAGAACCTCAACTACCGGATGAAAATGTGGATCGACCGCGAGGACCACGTGCGCTCGCGTAGCGAGTCGGAGGTGATCGGCGAGCACTCGCGCATGCAGAAGGGCACCGTGATTGAATTGAGGAGCGCGCGCAATGAGGTGGGAGCATGGCTGCCGATGGATTTCCGTTTTCGGTTCAACCTCCGGATCCTCAAGGTAGGCCACGCTCGCGGCGACATCAGGTTAACCTTCTCGGACTATCAGCGATTTCAAGTGGATTCACAGCTGGTAGAAGCGAAGCCGTAGGCGGCCTGCTTACAGCTACAGGACGTGAGACCATAAGCGTATGCGCTGGCCTGCCTGCCTTCTGGTGCTTCTTTCCGTTGGTATCGCACGATCTCAAGACACCGTCCGTACCATGTTCCCTGCGGTCCGCGGGCTGCACGAAATGGTGGGCGCGGCGAACAATCTGGAAGTCGCCGCGGGGATGCGTATTCTGGCTCAAGGCGGGAATGCCGTGGACGCCGGAGTCGCCACGGTGCTGGCCGCGACGGTTACCGAGCAGAGCCGCGTCGGGCTGGGCGGCGAAATCCCCATCCTGATCAAGATGAAAGACAAGCCGGTGATGGCCATCAGCGGCGTCGGCGTGGCCGGCTCTAAGGCTACGGTCCAGTTCTTTGAACATCGTGCAGCGGAGAAGTGGGAACCAATGGATCGTGCACCGGCGCCGATCCCCGCGATCGGACCGCGCGCGGCGATCACACCTGGCTTGGTGGACGGACTGCTCTTAGCGCTCGAGAAATACGGGACGATGTCCTTCACACAGGTTTCGGCTCCAGCGCTTGAGTATGCGGACGAAGGGTTTCCTATCGGCGAGGAGTTCGCGGATTTCCTGGGCGAACTGCAGCCATATCACGCGTTCTGGCCGGCTTCGTTCCGGTTTTTCTATCCCAACGGTTCGGCTCCCAAGCGCGGCGAAGTGGTAAAGATGCAGTCGCTGGCGAACACCCTGCGGCAGATGGCGGCGATTGAGCCGAAGACCAAGGGCGATCGAATCGCCAAGCTTCACGCCGTGCATGATCTGTTCTACAAGGGCGACATCGCCGCGAAGCTGGCCGACTTCATGGATACAAACGGTGGCTTGTTCACCCGCGAGGATCTGGCCAAGTTCCACGCCGAAACCGATGAGCCTCGCGTTGGAACGTATCGCGGCTATACCATCTCGAAGCCCGGCTTCTGGACCCAGGGCCCGGTGATGATCGAGGCTCTCAATATTCTGGAAGGCTTCGACCTGAAGAAGATGGGCCACAACAGCCCTGAGTATCTCCACACCGTGATCGAGGCTGTGAAGCTGGCGTTCGCCGATCGCGACCGCTATTACGGCGACCCGAAGTTCAGCAAGATTCCGGAAGACATTCTGCTTTCGAAAGAGTATGCGGCCGAGCGGCGCAAGCTGATCGATCCACAGCATGCGTCGATGCAGAGCCGCCCCGGCGAGCTGCACGCATCGGTTGCGATGGCGGGCGGGAACGGAAAATCGTCGGATAAGGACACCACTTGCGTCAACGTCGTCGACAAAGACGGCAACGCGTTTTCGGCTACCCCCAGCGGCGCGTGGATCCCGTCGGTGATCGCGGGGGATACCGGAATCCCGCTTTCGGTGCGCCAGGAGTCGTTCGTCGTGACGCCGGGTCATGCCAACCAGGTGGCGCCTGGCAAGCGTCCTCGCGTGACACTAAGTCCTACAATTGTCACCCGCGATGGGCAACTGGTTCTGACCATGTCCACGCCCGGGGGCGATAACCAGGATCAAGCCATGCTTCAGGCGCTGTTGAACATCTTGGAGTTCGGCATGTCGCCGCAGGAAGCCGTCGAGGCTCCACGGTTCCAGAGCTCGCACTTCTATAACTCCTTCGGCTACCACGAGTTCACGGCGGGCAGGGTCAACATCGAAGGTCGAATTCCACGGGCCACCAGCCAGAAGCTGGTCGACCTGGGACACCTGGTCCAGCCCTCAGCAGACTGGAGCAACTCATCGGCTCCCACGGTCATCCAAGTAATCGGCGGAGTTCTAAACGGCGGGGCGGATCCTCGCCGGGCGCGCTACATATTCGGCCGCTAGCGTGTTTGGCCGCTAACGCTATAATAGAAGTGGAGTTAATTGTGCTTCTTTCGCGATTTTTACGCCTGTCGGCACAGGTCCAAATGATGCCCATCCTGGAGGGTGGGGAGGAAATCCTGGTGGGTGGCCAGGCGGTGATGGAAGGCGTCATGATGCGCGCTCCACATAGTTATTGCGTGGCTGTGCGCAAGGCCGATGGCCAGCTTGTGACCGAGGAACATCCCATCCACCGGATGTCGGAGAAGTATCCAATCTTCAAGTTGCCTGTCTTCCGGGGCGTCGGGACGCTGGTCCAGGCGATGAAGCTGGGCGTGAACGCACTCCAGTTTTCGGCCAATGCGGCTCTCGAAGAGGAGCCAGCCGACGGCAAGAAGCCGATCGAGATCAGCTCGACCATGATGACGGTGACGCTGGTAGGCAACCTGCTGTTCTTCATCGCGCTATACAAATTTGTGCCGCTGCTGCTGGCGACCCAGCTGGGTCATATGGTGCCGACGCTTTCCGGGCGTTTCGCAACCAACATGACCGATGGGGTGATCCGCATCGCGATCTTCCTGGCGTTTCTGTTCGCACTTTCCCGCTTCAAAGATATCCGCCGGGTATTCCAGTATCACGGCGCCGAACATAAGGTCGTCTTCAACTACGAATCGGGCCAGCCTGTTACGGTAGAAAACGCGCAGAGGTTCGTCACCTTCCATCCACGCTGCGGAACCAGCTTCATGCTG
>Ga0105248_10010560_pt1 | contig 10174 bp, 10 predicted proteins | sample KBSS34metaG_FD_81524 | JGI IMG/M metagenome (GOLD analysis project Ga0105248, IMG submission 81524) | Switchgrass rhizosphere microbial communities from Kellogg Biological Station, Michigan, USA - KBS S3-4 metaG | ecosystem: Host-associated > Plants > Roots > Rhizosphere > Soil | place... | reverse complement strand
GGAATCAGCTGATTGCGAATCGCCTGCCCAATCGCCTCCCACGTCGAAACGCCCGTCTCCAGCGCCAGCCGCTCTAGCGTCTCCAGCGTCGTCTTCCCAATCCCCCGCGTCGGCGTATTGACCACCCGCTGCAGCGCCACCGAGTCATGCGGATTCTGCACCAGCTTTAGATAGCACAGCATGTCGCGAATCTCAGCGCGCTCGTAAAAACTGAACCCGCCCACCATCGTGTACTTGATCCCGTACCGCCGCAGCGCCTCTTCCACCAGCCGCGACTGCGAATTCGTCCGGTACAGCACCGCCGTCCGTGCCTCATCCCGATGCTCGCTCGTCGCCTCACGCAGAAACTTGTTGATCTTGTCCGCGATAAACAGCGCCTCGTTTTCGCCATCCGGAGCCTCGTAGTAGCCCACCATCGAGCCACCCTCGCGCTCCGTCCACAGCGTCTTGCCCTTGCGCTGGGCGTTATTCGCCACCACCGCGCCAGCTGCCTCCAGAATCACCTCGGTCGAACGGTAATTCTGCTCCAGCCGCACAATCTTCGCATTCGGAAAATCCTGCTCAAACTCCAAAATGTTCCGAATATCCGCCCCGCGCCACGAATAGATGCTCTGGTCCTCGTCACCCACGGCGCATACATTCCTGCGCTCCCCAGCCAGCAGCTTCATCAGCTCATACTGCGGCCGGTTCGTGTCCTGATACTCATCCACCAGCAGGTACTTATACCGCCGCTGATACCGCTCCCGCACCTCACCTGAAGCCTTCAATAACCGCACCGTCTCCAGCAGCAGATCGTCAAAGTCCAACGCATTGTTCTTGCGCATCTCCTTGCGATACGCCTCATAGATATGAGCAATCCGCTCCGAGCCAGGGTCACTCGACCCCAGGTAATACTCCTGCGGATCGATCATGTGGCTCTTCGCCCACGAAATCTTCCCCAGCACATTACGCGGCGTCAGTTGCTTCGTATCCAGCCCAAGCCGCTTCATGATCGTCTTCACAATTGACTGCTGATCGTTGTCGTCATAGATGGCAAAGTCCCGCGTCAACCCCTCGCCATTCACTCGAAGCGCCTCAATATCCCGCCGCAGAATCCGCACGCACAGCGAGTGAAACGTAGCAATCAGCGGCCGCGTAAGCGAACCTCGCTCCAGCAGCCGCTCCACCCTCTCACCCATCTCTTTGGAGGCTTTATTGGTAAAGGTCACCGCCAAAATCGAATCCGGCGCAACCCCCTTCTCCTGAATCAGATACGCAATCCGATACGTAATGACACGAGTCTTCCCCGACCCCGCCCCAGCCAGAATCAACACCGGCCCATCGACAGTCTCAACAGCAGCCCGCTGCTCAGGATTCAGTTGTTCCACAAGATGCTGCAAGATAAGTGCGTCCAGAAGGGAAATGCCCTACCCCTAGTGTACCGTTGCCGATGAATAGGCAGGGGCCACCCCCCGCCCTGCCAAAAAGCGATCTGCCAGCAGAGGGGATCGTCCCTCCGTCATCTATTGGACATAATGAAAATTGGGGCATACCCTTATAAGGTATAGATCAATCTAAGTGAGGCGGGAGACTCAAGCATAAGGAGAATTCAATGCCTAAGGCTCGTGACTTCATCGTTAAAGAGGGGATGTACCAGATCACCCATTATAAGAATCACAGGAAGCAGCATCAAAAAAGATTCAAACCAGCCATGCCCGACTGTTTTCCGTCATGTCCACACTGCCCACCTGGATATCCCATCTACACTCGGAGATACGAAATAACAACGCGAACGATCTAACTCACTGTTGCAGGCGCTACGTTGTTTCGCAGCGATATGAAAGTCTTGGAATCGGGACTCGCTAAATACTACGCCGTCGCTCCGTCACAGATGGAACTCAAAACGATATTGGAATATATCCCAATATCGCAGTTTTCGAGCTATTGAAGACACGTCTATACCAAAATTACAGATGTCATCGTCGTGGGAGGTGGAAAGTGAAAGAAGCCGAAGCTAAAGTTCTGGCGACGCTAGAACTCGGGATTGTGCAACAAACGGTCTTGGTTGAAGCGCTCCAAGCAACTACCACCTATCCCTTTGATGCTCAACTTAATGATTTGGCCGTTGAACGACTTGCTCAAGAACAAAGACTACTTAAAGCAATGACAATGGCCAAGCATGAAATTTTTATACGCAGCCGCTGTAGATCAATGGTTGTGTCAGCGACATATAGCGATTACACGAATTCATCGTCGACCAAGTACTGCAAGCTTGAGCCTGAACATTTCGGAGATCATCAAAGCGACGATGGAACCACTTGGGCCAACTTGTAATTTGGTCATGCCCTAATACCTTAATCTCAGATCTGATCGAAGTGGGTGCCTATCCTTTGCCGCACTTACGAGGGATGGGAAACCACAAATGCCAGCCCCGTTCTCGCCCCTGCTCTCGTATCCGCCATTCTCACTAAAGAATCGCTGCTCCACACGGACTCAACCAAAGCAAACCCAATTCGCGCAAAGCGCGAACCCGGAGGGAGCAGGGGCATTCATGCCCTTGAATAGCCGCCACACGACGAAGCGGCTTTAGCCGCGGGCCTTTGCTCAAGCTAGCCTAATACGCCAACTCTGCGGCTCCCGACTTCCTCAATAGTTCTGCATACTCGGCGCTTTCAGGTTTCGGCCCCTCACGAAGAGCGCGTAGAAATCCCTCCGGAGGCTTGTAATGATGAGCCTCGACATAGTGATAAATCAGCGCAGGCGCGGCATACGTCTCGTACGCCACCGCCGAAGGCTGCAACAGGATCAGCCCGCCGGACTCAGCTTGCCCAAGAGCCCTCAGCAAACTCGCCCTACTCAATTCCGTCGAGAAGACGCGAATCTCCGCATATCCCAGCAGCAGCTTCATCCCATTGCGCTCCGCAGCTACGGCACCCTCCCCAAAGCACAGATCGCAGGGATGCACTCCCCGCATCTTCATCACCGGCGCAGAGCAAAAGCTCCACAGCAGCTCCAGCGTTTCCTCAGACGGTATCTCTGTATCAAACGCATGCCCGCGCTGTAGCCAGCCAACATTCTTCGCGCCCGATGGGTCACGCCCGGCGTAGGTGTAAAACGTCAGGTCGGGGAAGTATGCCATGATCCACATCCTATCGAACAACCCGAAGTTCATTGGCACATGATTCATGGTTGGAATCGCTATCAGTCAGATTCAGCCCAAACCCCATGCGCGCAAAGCACGAACCCGGAGGGAGCAGGAGCATTCATATACCCGAATAGCGCCACGCAACAATGCGGCTTTAGCTGTGACCCCGGGATCTTTCCACATGCCTGCGCCGATAAATCGGTGGAGGCGTTGGCACAGGCGAGACTCCGAGCGATCGATTGCGATACATTGTTTTCAACTTCAGTTCGGAATTTTCAAGGAGAGCACCCCTGCCTGCGAATAGCTTTTGGGCATCGTGGCAATCGAGACCAGAGCAAGTCAACTTATCTAAAAAGGAGCACGCAATGAAGCGATATGGAATCGCAATTCTGCTGGCAATCGTCACCCTGCCCGTATTCGCCAAAACTCATAAAGAAAACTACACCGTTCCCTGCACGACCCTCTGGCCCGCCGTCAAAGACACCCTGCGTAACTCCGGCAAATATGGCATCATCAGCATCGTCAACGAAGAGCTGACCGCTTCCTACAACATCGGCGGCAACCTGACCGGAAAACGCATCAACACGGTACTTCTCAACACCATCGCCACCGGCTGCGAAATGCAGATACAGACCGCCTTCAGCGGCCTCGTCAACAACGACGCCGCCGACTTCAAGAAACGTGTGGACGAGTCCCTCGCAAAGCTCAAAGCAGCCGCGGATGCTGCTCCGGCCAAGTAGATCTGACCCCGCAGAATCGGGAAACAAGCTCTTTCTAAATGTCGCGAAGGTCAGCCGCACTTCGTCCAAGAAAGGTCAATTTGTCTAAAATAGACAAATTGACGATAAAATGAGATGTATGCAGACCATTTCCGCCACCGAAGCCAAGCAAAAATTCGCCGCTTTACTCGACGCCGCCCAGCGTGAGCCGGTCCGCATCCAGCGCCACGACCGCGATATCGCCGTCCTCGTCTCCGCCGAAGATTTCAACCGTATGAGCGGTAATAAGTGGGCTGAATTCAACCGTCTCGCAGACCTCGCGGCGGCGCAAGCTGAAGCCAATGGACTTACCCCGGAAACCCTGGCTGAAATCCTCGCCGCCAAGTCTTAACTGACTGATGCCGGAACTCCATCGCATCGTTGTTGATACGAACGTAGTCGTGAGCGGACTGCTTTTTCCTCGCACCGAATTGAGCCTTGCGTTGCGAAAGGCTCAAACATGCGTCATGCTCACTTCCGATGCGACAAAGCTGGAAATAGTCGAAGTCCTGCTTCGCCCAAAATTCAATCGCTACATCGATCTGCAGATTCGACGGCAGTTGGCAGCAGAGTACATCCGCGCGTGCCAGACCGTTCCGGTGTACTCGACGATCCAGGCCTGCCGCGACCCCAAAGACGACAAATTCCTCGAACTGGCCGTCGACGGGTACGCCGACCTGATTCTCTCCGGCGACCGCGATCTGCTAGCCCTGCATCCTTTCCGCGGCATCGCCATCATCAGCCCAGCGCAATACCTCGCCGAAGATTAAAGGCACCGCAAGAATCCGCGCTGTTCTAATCCTCCGCGAATAAAAACTCCCCAGCTCAGTTAGCCTCTCCGACCGCACAAGCGAAAGAATCTGCGCGGTCAAGCGTCGCCGACGCAATTCCTTCCACTGGAGAGGTGCATTCCCAATGTTTCGTAGTCTCTGTTGTTCTCTATTGTCCCTCGCATTGCCCGCGCTCGCTTACAGCCAGGCAAGCAACAGCTTCACGCAATCCAACCTGGTATCGGATGGTTCAGTCCAGGCGCAAACCACCGACCCGCAACTGATCAACCCATGGGGTATCGCCATCGGCCAGCAGACGCCCTTCTGGATCAACACCGCTGGCACCGGGCTTTCCGAGGTCTACGACAGCGGCGGCAACAAGCAGTTTGTCGTGCAGATTCCTCCAGCCACCGGCGGAAACTCCAATGTAGGCACTCCTGCAGGCATCGCGTTCAATCCCTCAACCACCGACTTCATCATCCCCCACTCCACCGCGGCAACCTTTATCTTCGGCTCTCTCGATGGCAACATCTCCGCCTGGAACGCCAGTCTGGCGAATGCCAAAGTCGTTGTAAACGGAGCCACTCTGGGCGCTTCCTACACAGGTTTGACTATCGAGAAAAACGGCAATAATAGCTACATCCTGGCGGCTAACTTCGCGCAAAACTCAGTCGATCTCTACGAGACAGAATTCGCACATATCACGCTCGCCGGGCACTTCACCGATCCCGCAGTCCCTCAAGGATTCGCCCCGTTCAACGTGCATGTACTCAACAACCAGGTTTACGTGACGTATGCGAAGCAGACACCAGGCGGGGGCCCGCCCACCGTTGGAGATGGCGCAGGATACGTGAGCGTCTTCGACCTCAACGGCAATCTACTCCACCACGCGATCTCCGGCGGCAAATTGAACGCGCCGTGGGGCATCGCCATGGCCCCTGCATCCTTCGGCGCTTTTGGCGGTGACCTGCTGGTTGGAAACTTCGGCGACGGCAAGATCAACGCCTTCGATCCCACCACCTTTGCGTTCAAAGGCACATTGCAAAATGCCGCCGGAAATCCCATCCAAAACGATCGCCTGTGGGAGCTTGTCTTTGGACAAAATGGCACCGGCGATCCGAATACTCTGTACTTCTCCGCGGGCGTCAACGATGAACGAGGTGGACTTTTTGGATCTATCAAGGCAACCGGGCCGGCCACAACCGGCGACTTTCAGATTGCTATTTCTGGCACAGCCATCACACTCCCGCAGGGCTCCTCGGGGACGCTTCAGTTGAGCGTGCAACCCACCAATGGATTTCAGGCTCCCGTAAGCTTCACCGTCTCAGGCCTGCCAACCGGCGCAACCTTTCAGTTCTCTCCCGCCACGGTGAATCCCGAAGGTGGCCGAAGCGTGCTCACCACGCTCACGATCAAGGCTGGCAACTACACAGGCAGAGGGCCAGGGCCATATTTCGTCTCGCGTTTGTCGGGAGGCCCGAGTTCAAAGATCGCAGCGGGAGCCGTTCTACCTCTCGGTCTTCTCTCCCTGATACCGGTAATGCGAAAGAGGAGAAGGCTCTCCGCAATCCTCGGCGGCATGTTTTCCCTCGTTCTCCTCACACTCAGCTTGACGGGCTGCTCCGGCTCCGGCACACAAACCGGCGGTCCTAACCCAGTTCCAGTTGGCACGTCGACTGTAACTGTGACAGCAACCTCGGGGTCGCTCTCGCACACCAAGACCTTTACCTTAACCGTTCAATAGGATTTGACCTTGGTCGAATGATGAACTCCGCCGGGTCATCTCTGGCCAACTTCAACAAATAGGGACCCACATTTCGGTCTGAGATGTGGGTCTCACTCTACCCGCTCCCTTATCCAGCCCTTACAATCCCTGCATGATCAGACCCTGCTATCTCGTGATCGACCGCGAAACCTCAAGCGGCATCTCCACCCGCAAACTCATCATCGAAACCGCGAAATTCAACGTAATCACCGCCTACAGCAGCAAAGAAGCTGTCGCCACCCTCAAGAAATATCCCGCCCTCGACGGAGTGGTCCTCGATGCCGGCATGGAAGACATGCCCACCGAAAAGCTGATCGCGTCTCTCAAGCAACTGCAGCCCAGAATAACCGTAGTCCTGGTCTGTTCCCCACGCTTTGCTCCCTGCGAAGATGCCGATTACACAGTGGAGTCCTTCGATCCGCGGAAGCTGCTAGCTCTCCTCGAAAAGCTGCAACCCGAAGCCATCGCCGCCATTGAAAAGCGCAATGAAGACCTCGAAGAGGCCCACTTCCGCAGTATGTAAATTTCCCGGTCAGTTCAGCGGCCATTGCGGCTCTGTGCAAGCCCATGCTACGTCGCGTCAAATCTGCCGATCCAATCCCATCCGCGTAACCCACGCACCCCGAGTACATCCCCGTCCAACATTCCCTCATCCAACCCCTTGTTAGAGAAGAGAGGATTCCCCAAATGTCAGAGCACCACGATTCCCCTAAGAGCCTTGTTCCCCACGCCCCCCACGAAGAACCGGCCGCCAAGGGCCCTCACGATCCAAAAGAGATCAATCCTAAAATGACCTCTGACATCGCCTACTGGTCCAAGGAATTTGGTGTAACCGGCGAGAAACTCCACGAAGCCATCCGCTCCCATGGCACCCACGTAGAAAAGATCCGGGCCGCGTTGCACAAAGCGGCATAACTCGGTTGCCACCCTTCCCGGCGGCTTTCGCTACCGGGCCGCCTTGCAGACCTCGCACTGGCAGTTCCGCCGCAGGAAATCCCACGAATAGATCCCGCTCGAGTGCCCATCCTGCCAGTGGAACTGGATCGCGTACCGTCCCACTGCCTGGGCGCTCGCCGGACGCGCCGGAGCTTCGTACATCTGGAGTAGCTGCTTTGGCTGCGCCTTGGGTTGACCGGGCAGGCGTCCATCGACTTTTCGTTCTTCGACACAGGTCGCGCAAGGGCAAGCATTGCGCAGCCAGGCAAAGTTCCACTTGCTGCTGTGCCCGTCTTCCCAGTCGATCTCCATGCCGGTGCCTTCGGTCTTTAGAACGCGCACCTTGGCCGGCGTCAGCGCGGCTTTCGAAAGCGTAGCTGCCCGCTTCGTTTCCCGTTCTACTTGCTCTTGCTCTTCCCTGCTCAGGAAGCGGATTCCTTCGTGACTCATATCTCTATTTTGCCTGAATTGCCAGGACTCTTGCCCGCGACAGGACTCAGCCGTGGTTTCTCCAGAAGAAGTACGCAGCCATGCCCAGCCCCACGCATACCACCAGCGCCCTCAAAAACCTCTGATTCAGCCGCTGCGAGATCCGCGCCGACATATACCCGCCTATGGCGCAGGTGACCATCGCAGCCAGGCAATACCGCCACTCCACCTTACCGCTGAAGGCAAACAGAATGCACGCCATGCCGTTGGCCATGGTCGTCGAAACCACCTTCATCGCATTCATCTCATTCAGGTCCTGAAACCCGAAGAGAGACAGCAACGTAATGATGAGAAAACCGGCCCCGGCCCCGAAATACCCGATGTAAAAGCAGACCACCACCGTCGCCAGTACCAACGGCCAGGGATCGCGCGCATGCACATCCCGCTGCACCACCTCGGTCTGTCCATTCAGCCGGGCAGCACGCCGTTGCAGCCACTTCATCACCGGATCGCTCACGGCAAAGATCACCGCGGCAAACAACAGCAGCCACGGCACCAGCTGAAGAAAGGTCGTAGCCGGAGTATGCAGCAACAGCAGCGCTCCGCCTGAGCCGCCTACCAGTCCGGCAATCGCCATCCGCCAGGCCAGCGCCGGATGTTTCCGCACCTCATCCCGGTAACCCGCAATGGAGAGCAGTTGCCCCGGCCATAGCGCCACCGTATTCGTAGCATTCGCCTGGATCGCCGGAAGTCCGACACTGAGCATCGCAGGAAAGGTCAGAAATGATCCGCCCCCGGCGACCGCATTGAGAGCGCCGCCTAGAAACGAGGCGAAAATCAGCCAGGGCAATCGCCAATCGATTCCCCCGAAATAGACTGCAACGTCGTAAAAATGCATCTACATCTATTCTATCGGCTGCTATTTCGGCCCGTAAGCGCGCCAGAAGAAGTAGGCAGCGGTAATGAAACCCACAGCTGCCACGATCCGCCGCATCAGCTTCGGATTCACCTTCTTGCTGTACCGGGCCGCCACATATCCGCCAATTGCCGCAAGAATAGCCATCTGCCAGCAGTAGCTCCACACCACATGGCCGCTATAGATAAAGATCGCAACAGCGATGCCAATCGAGACGACCGCAGTAACAACCTTGAGCGCATTCATCTCGTGGATATCCGTCACACCGCAAAGGCCAAAGAGGGCCATCACCAAAAATCCACCGCCTGCGCCGAAGTAGCCCACATACGCGCTCACAACAACCATGCCAACGATGAGCCAGAAATCCGATCGTTGCGCATTGCCTCTCGTCGCGAGCCACTTGCCCAGCGGTTCACTCAGCACAAACATCACCGCGGCAAACAGCAGCAGCCACGGCAGCAGGTAGAGAAACCTGCTGCTTGGAGTAATCACCAGCAGCCACGCGCCGATCAACCCGCCGATCAGCGATGCGATCCCAAGCGGCAACAGCCTTTTCGCGTGACGGCTCAGGTTATCCCGATACGCAAAGACCGAGGTTAGCTGTCCAGGCCACAGCGCAACCGTATTGGTGGCGCTTGCCGTCACAGAACTGGCCCCGGTGCCCTTCATCGCATTCAGCAATGCGGGAAGCGAAAGGAAGGAGCCACCCCCGGCGACAGTATTCAGCGCACCCGCCAGAAACGAGGCCACAGGCAGCCAAAGAAGCTGCAAAGTATGAAGAATTGGAGAATCCATACCCCACTGTAAAGGCTAGCCACAGAATTACAGAGCAGAAAATTCTGCAATCCCAACCAACCGGGTGCCCCACCTTCAACGACGCTCCATGTCGTTTAAGGTGGGAACCACAAATGTCGATGAGTCGTTGCCCTTGCCTTTCTTTCTGTCATTCCGCTCCGGGGAATCTGCTTTTCCAGGCGTTCACCATCCAAGCCGGTTCCCACAACCGTCTGGAGCGCGACACCCCAGGCCTTAACCTCAAGCAAAATCTGTCAAGTCTCGCAACAAAAATCTCCGCACCCAAAAACCTCCCATCCACTCCACAAACTATTGAAGATAAAGACATAATCCGGATCCCGCGAAGCTATAAATAAACCCTCTGAGATTTGCATGCAATTATCCCGCACTCAGGCATAATTCTCATGAGATGACAAGGATCGAGGCTGTAATGCAATTGCATGACACATTCGCCAATAGCTACCCCCCTCCCCCCCTCCCATTCGTATTTCCTTCGCCTCTGAAGACCCGGGTAGCGACATCGACTAAGTCCAGACCGGTACGCCTTCTCAGCAATTGCTGAAGCGCCACCTGTTACACTCCCGTTGAATCTCAATCTCGGAGTTATCCTCACCCCTATGAAAACTCTTGCTCTCATGCTGGCTTTTGCAGCACCCGTTTCAGTCGCCGTCGCGCAGACCG
>Ga0105248_10010555_pt1 | contig 10177 bp, 7 predicted proteins | sample KBSS34metaG_FD_81524 | JGI IMG/M metagenome (GOLD analysis project Ga0105248, IMG submission 81524) | Switchgrass rhizosphere microbial communities from Kellogg Biological Station, Michigan, USA - KBS S3-4 metaG | ecosystem: Host-associated > Plants > Roots > Rhizosphere > Soil | place... | reverse complement strand
TGCGTCCAGTGGTTGCGCTGGAATCCCGGGATGCACCAGAGCATCGCCAGCGGCTCGATCGCGCGCGCGGCGACGGCATTGCCCATGTCGGCCGCTTCCCAGCCGAACGTCTCGAGCAGCGCGGTCACCCATTTCTTGGCGTCCGCGTCGTTGCCGCAGATGAACATCGTCGGCTTCGCGCTCATCGCCGGGTTGACCATCCGCGTGTTGCCGACGCTGCTGAACGCTTTGACGAAGCGGGCCTGCGAAAATGCGCGCTGCAGCTCTTCGAGCAACGACGTGTTCGGTCCGGTGAAGTACTGAAGCACGCCGTCCACGGGCGGCGCCTCCTTGATCGGGTTGGTGGTGTCGATCACGACTTTCCCGCTGAGGTTCTGGGCGCCGGCGGTCCGCGCGGCCTCCTGGGCCGCCGCGCCGTGCACGGCCAGGACGATCACGTCCCCCCACGCCGCCGCCTCGGCAAAGGTGACCGCCGTGATCCCCGATTCGGCGGAGAAGTCCTTCAGCTTGGCCGGCGTCCGGCTCGCGATCCGCACGTCGTAGCCATGCTGCTTGAACCCCTTCGCGAGCGTCTGCCCCACGGCGCCCGACCCGATCACTCCGATCTTCTCCATCGTGTCGTCCTCCGCCCCTGAGACGCCCCCGCCGCCCCCGGCGTCCCCGGGGAGGTTGGGGGTCAGGTCTGCAAAACGCCCCTTCAGGGTGCCAGGCCTGCCGCATGCCCCGGGGTCAGGTCTGCAAAACGGCCCTTCGCGGTGCCAGGTCGGCAGCACGCCCCTGGGGTCAGGTCTGCAAAACGGCTCGTCAGGGTGCCAAGTCGCTCGAGCGCCGCAATCGACCTGCCACCCGGAACCGCCGTTTTGCAGACCTGACCCCGAACGCCCGCCCCCCGAGGCCCGCGGGGTCCGGCCGGCCGGCGCTATGATCGGCCGCGCCCCTCTTCGCCAGCGAGGTTTCCCGTCGGCGGACCGCGGCCGCGCGAACATGCACTACAGGCCTGGTACGACCGATCGCGAACGTTGGAGCCTGCGCGGACCAGTGCGGGCTTGTACTCTGCGCCGCACCTGGTTCGCTTGCGGCGACCGGGCGTGCGGAACGGATGGCCGTGGTGACACGGCCCAAGTGGAGTTTCGTCCGGACGGTGCCCTCACGGTCCACCGCCATCTGAATCAGGATGGCTCCGTCTTCGAATCCATACGCGAGTACGACTCATCGGGGCGCGTCGTCGGCGTTCGCAATGGACGACCCGGCGGAGTGACCGACGCGTCGATTTACGAGTACGACCCGCAAGGTCGGTTGGAACGCATGGTCGATCGGCGCGCCGACGGACGCGAACGCCTCGCCACTTCTCACGAGTACAGCGTCGACGGCTCGCACACGAAGATCGACCACCTCGACGCCGAACGGCTGGCCGGCGGCGGCATCCATTGGCAGATCGAAGGCACGGACGTCGGCTATTCGGCCAACGGCGCAGCGTCTATCGTCCTGCACTACGACGCCCGCGCACTGCCCGTGGAAGCGACCTTCGAGGATCGCGATGGGCACGTGCTGACGCGAGTGAGGCTGACCTACGACGAACGCGGCCTGCTCGTCGAAGAGACGCAGACCATCGTCGAGGTGGCGGTACCCGAGGAAGTCCTCGCTCAGCTCACGCCGTCGCAACTCGAGGAGTTCCGCACGGTGTTCGGCGAGGGACGAGTCCATACCCATCGCGTGCACCGCTATGACGTCGACGGCCGCCGCATCGAGACCCGTACCAGCCACTTCGCCGGCCTCGGTCAGGATCGAGAGACGTTCGATTACAACGAGCACGGCGACCGGATCGGCGAAAACAGGGAATCGAACCAGCGCCAGGGATCACTCGATGACAACGGACAGATCGTCGGAGAGCCGGCCTCCCTGACGACCTCTCGCTCCGAAGCGCGCTTTCGCTACGACTACGACGCCGAGGGGAATTGGGTGAAGAAGATCGTCGACTCGCGCACAGATCCGAACCAGGAGTTCTCGGTCTCGACCATCGAGACGCGAGACATCCAGTACTATCCGGCGCCATGACCGGACTTCGCTTCTGGCTCGCGTCAATCGCGACGATCGCTGCCGTTGCCCAGGCTCAACCTCCACGGCCGCAGCCACCGACACGGGATCCGCACACGGCTGGCTACGTCACCGCGAAGGAACTGCCGGACGGCGCCGTCCCTCCGGTGGACGCTGACGGCAACTTCATCATCGGCCCCACGCACAACGCCGCGCCGGAAATGGCCGCACAGGAGCTGCAGGGCACGGTCTCCACGTTCACGATGAACTCGGCCGACAGCCGGATTTATCCTGGCATCGCCCGCGAAACGGGGACGTTCGGCACCCCCGACCCGAACGATCCCGCGAAGCTCGTCGTCACCACGAGCCATCCGGCTCCGTACTCGCGTCGTGTCGCCGTCTACGTGCCGAAGCAGTACGTGAAAGGGACCATCGCGCCGTTCATCGTCGGCGCCGACGGGCCTGATCAGTTGTTGTTCACCGCGCTCGACGCGTTGATCGCGCAAAAACGCATTCCGGTCATGATCGGCATCTCCATCGGCAACGGCGGCGGCGACGCGCAAGGCAGCCAGCGCGGGCTGGAATACGACACGATGTCGGGGCGGTACGCCGAGTTCGTCGAGACCGAGGTGCTGCCGCTGGTCGAATCGCAATACGGCGTGAAGCTGTCGCGCGACCCCGATCGCCGCGCGACAATGGGGACCAGCTCGGGAGGGGCGGCGGCGCTGAGCATGGCGTGGTATCGCACCGATCTCTACCATCGCGTCCTCAGCTACTCCGGCACGTTCGTCAACCAGCAGTGGCCGTCGAGCGCCGAGACGCCGCACGGCGCCTGGGAGTACCACGAGCGGCTGATTCCGGGAGGTCCGCGCAAGCCGCTGCGGATCTGGCTCGAGGTCGGCGATCGGGATCTGCTCGACCCGAACGTCATGCGCGACGGCATGCACGACTGGGTCGTCGCCAACGAGCGCATGGCTGCCGCCCTGGCCGACAAGGGCTATCCCTACCAGTTCGTCTTCGCGCGCAATTCCGGCCACGGCGATCGCGCCGTCAAGCAGCAGACGCTGCCCGCCGCCCTCGAGTGGCTGTGGCGGTGATTGGGGGTCAGGTCTGCAAAACGGCCCTTCGAAGTGCCAGGCCGTGCAGTTATCGCCAACCTGGCACCGTCTGCGGCCGTTTTGCAGACCTGACCCCCGAATCGCGCGCCGATCTGGCACCTGCGAGCGGTCGTTTTACAGACCTGACCCCGGTCTCACGGCCGTTTTGCAGACCTGACCCCCAGTCCCCGGTCCCCTAGTCCACGCGGAGCGCGACGAGGGGGTCGATGCGGGAGGCGCGGCGGGCGGGGAGGTAGCCGGCGATCAGGGCGACGCTCACCAGGACGAGCAGCATCGCGGCGAAGGTCACGGGATCAGAGGCGGTGACGCCGAACAACAGGCCGCTCAGCGACCGCGCCACGAGCCAGGACGCGACCACGCCGATCGTGATGCCGACCGCCGCCAGCGCGAGCGTCTGGGTGACGATGCGGAGCTGCACGTCGCGCGCGGAGGCGCCCAGGGCCATGCGGATTCCGATTTCCTGGGTGCGCTGGCTGACCGAGTACGAGATCAGCCCGTAAATCCCCAGCGACGCCAGGACGAGCGCGAAGACCGCGAAGCCGCCGAGCAGCAGGACCACGAGGCGGCGCGGCGAGACGGAGCGATCGACCAGATCCTGGATCGTGCGCACGCCGGTGCCGGGCAGGTTGGGCGCGAGCGGACGCAGCGTCTCGCGGACGGCGGCCACGAGCGGCGCCGTCGCCTGCGCGGAACGGACGACGAGATCCGTCGACGACAGATCGCCGCACTGCCGCAGCGGGATGTACATCTCGCTGCCCGAGCGCTGCTCCAGCGCCAGATGGCGGACGTCGCCGACGACGCCGACCACCGTGCGCTCCGGCGCGCACGGGCCGACGACGATCTTGCCGATCGGATCCTGGCCGGGCCACATGGCCCGCGCCATCGACTCGTTGATGACGATGACCTGCGCGCTGGTCCGCGTGTCGCGATCGGAGATGTCGCGCCCGGCCTTCAGGGGAATGCCCATCGCCGCGGGGTATCCGTCGCTGACCACGCGCACGAACGCCGACACGGAGCGGCCGCGCTCGTAGACGGTCCCCTTGGCGCGCACGCCCCACGACCGGTTCTTGCCGAGCGGCAGCGCGTCGGTGATTCCCGCGCGCTCGACCCCGGGCAGGGCGCGCACGCGCCGCAGTACTTCGTCGATGTACGCCAGCCGCTTCTCAGGCGTGTCGTAGGACGCGTCGGCATCGACGCGCAGCGTGATGGCCTGCGCGGGACGGAAACCGAGATCGACGTCGAGCACGCGGACGAAGCTGCGCAGCAGCAGCCCCGCGCCGACCAGCAGCACGCACGCGAACGCCAGCTCCGACACGACCAGCACGTTGCGGACCCAGGTGCGGCCGCCGCTCGAGCCGCGGCTCGCGTCCTTCAACGCATCGTGCAGCGCCCGCTCGGGCGCGTTGAAGGCCGGGGCGAGCCCGAAGACGATGCCGGTCACGATCGCAATCACGACCGTGAAGCCCAGCGCCGTGCCGTCGGTGTGCACGCTGGCGAGGAGCGGCACGTTCACCGCATCGAGGCCGGCGAGCGCGCGCGTGCCGGCGATCGCCACCGCGACGCCGACAATGCCGCCGCTGCACGACAGCACGATCCCTTCGGTCAGCGTCTGCGCGATCAGACGCCCGCGCCCGGCACCGAGCGCGGTGCGGATCGCCATCTCCTTCTGCCGCGCCGCGGTGCGCGCCAGCAGCAGGTTCGACAGGTTGGCGCAGACGATCAGCATCACGACCCCGACCGCTCCCGCCAGCACCCAGAGCGCGAGGCGCATGCGGCCGTTGACCTGATCCGCCAGCGGCTTGACGAAGCCTTCGAAGGTATTGCGATCGTTGGCGTGCTCGCGCGTCAGCTGTGATGCGATCGCCCGCATGTCTCCCTGCGCCTGCGCGACCGTGACTCCCGGCTTGAGCCGGCCGATCAGCGCCATCGTGTTGCCCCACCGGTTGGTCTCGGGGCTCAGCGGGAACGGGAAATACAGATCGAAGTGGCCGCCGGGCGCGAAGACCGACGCGAAGTCGAACGACGCGGGCATCACGCCGACGACCGTGGTCGCGTCGTCGTTCAGGGTCAGCGACGAGCCGACGATCGAGGGATCCGCATTGAACCGCCGCAGCCACAGCGCGTGGCTGAGCAGCACCGCCTTCGGTCCCTGCCATTTGCACTCCTCTGCGGTGAACGTTCGCCCCAGCTGCGGCTGCACGCCGAGGACGTCGAAGAAGTTGTCCGACACCTGCACGCCGCTCAGCCGCTCCGGGTCGCCGCTGCCGCTGAGCAGGTTGTCTCCCACGCCGTAGAACGCCATGTAGCCGGCGACCGCGGAAAAGACCTGCGTGCGCTCGCGCAGATCCAGCATGTGCCCGACCTGCGTCGTCTGCCCCGAGAGCCCGCTGGTGTCGTGGTTGGCGATCCACACCAGGCGATCCGGGTCCTTGAACGGCAGCGGCCGCAGGAGCAGCGTGTTGACGACGCTGAAGACGGTGGTGCTCGCGCCGATGCCCAGCCCGGCAATCACGATCGCAAACGCGGCGAAGCCGGCGTCGCGGCGCAAGATCCTGAGCGTGTAGCGAAGATCCTGGAGGAGGCTGGCCATCTGCATAGGTGCTTGGACGGCGCCGGCGGCTGAAGCGTTTGCGGTGAAAAGACGGCCGCCTGTAAACAGAACCGGCCCCGCCGCAGTCTATGCGGAGGTGCGCCGTGTCCGCCTGGGCGCGGTTTTCGAGGATTTCCAACCGGCGGAGGAATCGACTACGATTCGTCGCCAGGAGAATGGATGGGGACGCTGCCCCGGCTCGCCACTGGTGTCTGTTTTGCTCTACTCGCGCTGACCCTCGGGTGTGCCAGCGCGCCTTCGCAAGGCCTGCATACGACGCCGCCGACGCTCGGCGCCCTGCCCTATAGCGACGCCGACGTCGACTTCATGTCAGGGATGATCCCGCACCACGCGCAGGCGGTGGTCATGGCCGGCTGGGCGCCGACGCACGGCGCCCGCAAGGACGTCGCCATCCTCTGCGAGCGCATCGTCGTCGCGCAGCGCGACGAGATCGCGCTGATGCAGACGTGGCTGCGCGATCGCGGCCTGCCGGTGCCCGACGCCACCTCCACGCGCCACCACATGAAGATGCCCAACGGCATGGAGCACGACATGCTGATGCCGGGGATGCTGAGCGACGAAGAGATGGCGGCGCTCGACCGCGCCCGCGGCCCCGAGTTCGATCGCCTGTTCCTGCTCGGCATGATCAGGCACCACCAGGGGGCGATCGACATGGTCGACGTCCTCTTCAAGGCCTACGGCGCCGCGCAGGACGAGACCGTCTTCAAGTTCGCCAACGACGTCCAGGCCGACCAGTCGATCGAGATCGATCGCATGCACAAGATGCTGGAGGAGGGCGGAGGCCGCCCCGAAGGAGAGAGGTTCATTCCATGAGGCAACTGACAGGACTCTTGACTGCCGTGGTGATCGCAGCGGGCATCGCCGCGTGCGGCGGATCGTCGAAGACCGCTCCGCCGCCGCAGACGTCGCCGTCGGCGCCGGCCACGGCTCCCGCGACACCGCCGTCGCAGCAGCCGGCCGCGGCGCCGGCACAGCAGCCCGCCGCGCAGGCGCCGGGACAGCCGCCTGGTGCGGCCGCCCCCGCAGGAGGCGCCGGTGGACGCGGCGGCACTCCTCCGCCACCGCCGCCGATTCCGCCGAAGACGATGCCGAAGCCGGTGACGCCGATGGTGTCGGGCACCGCGCCGTCGCCCGATCCGCGCGTCGGCCTGAAGGCCGGCTGGTGGGACGCGGGCGAGGCCGCGTGGAACATGAAAATGGTGTCGTGGACGGCGCCGAGCGAGAAGTCGCTCGGTCCCGGGAAGAAGTGGGGCGATCCCGATCTGCGCGTCCCGACGCATTCGGACCTGGCGTTTTCGGGGAACTACGTCATCCAGGGGAATTACAACGGCTTCGAGGTGTACGACATCTCGAACCCGGCCAAGCCGGTGAACGTCCAGACCTACGTGTGCCCGGCTTCGCAGAACGACGTCTCGGTGTTCCGCAACCTGATCTTCATGTCGTCGGAGTCGACCATCAGCCGCACCGACTGTGGCTTCGGCGGCGTGCCCGATCCCGTCAGCAAGGAGCGGGTGCGCGGCATCCGCGTGTTCGACATCAGCGACATCAAGAACCCGAAGCTGGTCGCCAGCGTGCAGACCTGCCGCGGCTCGCACACGCACACCGTCGTCACCCAGCCGGGCGACAACGACAACGTCTACATCTACGTGTCGGGCACGTCGGGCGTCCGATCGGCCGACGAGTTGCCGGGATGCCAGGACGGCGGCATCGACGACCCGAACAGCGCGCGCTTCCGCCTCGAAGTGATCAAGGTGCCACTGAAGAATCCGGAGCAGGCGGCGATCGTCAGCTCGCCACGCATCTTCAACGCGCTGCCGGTGCCGCCGCGCAATGAGGAGCGGGCAGCGATCGACGCGGCGAGCCGCGGCAATCGCGGCGGCGGCGCGGCGGGTGCGGCCGGCGCCCCGGGCGCGGCCGGTGCACCGGGTGCGGCAGGCGCGCCAGGGGCCGGGCGCGGTCGCGGCAACCAGGGACCGCCGACCGGCCCGAACCAGTGCCACGACATCACGGTGTATCCGGAAGTCGGCCTCGCCGGCGGCGCGTGCGCGGGCCTCGGCCTGCTGCTCGACATCCGCGACGCCGCGCATCCGCAGCGCGTCGACTTCGTCGCCGATCCGAACATGTCGTTCTGGCACTCGGCCACGTTCAGCAACGACGGCAAGAAGATCCTGTTCAGCGACGAGTGGGGCGGCGGCTCGGCGCCGCGCTGCCGCGACACCGACAAGATGGAGTGGGGCGCCGACGCGCTCTTCACCATCGAGCAGAACAAGATGAAGTTCCACAGCTATTACAAGATGCCGGCACCGCAGACGGTGAACGAGAACTGCGTCGCGCACAACGGCTCGCTGATCCCGATCCCGGGGCGCGAGGTGATGGTGCAGGCGTGGTACCAGGGCGGGCTGTCGGTGTTCGACTGGACCGACGTGGCGCACCCGAAGGAGATCGCGTTCTTCGATCGCGGCCCGGTGAACGCGGAGCGTCTGGTCAGCGGAGGCTCGTGGTCCGGCTACTGGTACAACGGCGTGATCGTCAGCTCCGAGATCGCGCGCGGCCTCGACATCTATGAGCTGGTCGCGAGTCCGTTGCTGTCCCAGAACGAGATCGACGCGGCGAAGACGGTGAAGTTCAGCTACTTCAACACGCAGGACCAGCAGAAGTTCGTGTGGCCGCCGAGCTTCGCGCTGGCGCGCGCCTACCTGGATCAGCTCGAGCGCTCGAACGGCCTCGCCGCCGAGACGATCCGCTCGGCGCGGACGGCGCTGTCGACTGCCGAGAAGCGCTCGGGCGCGCAGCGCAAGACCGATCTGACGCAGCTTGCCTCGCAGCTCGACGCGGCCGCGGGGGCGGCGGGTGACCAGGCGAAGGTGAAGCTGCTCTCGGCCGCGGTCACCGACCTGGCCAACGCGCAGCGATAAGCGACCCGGTGAGGGCGCACCTCACGGTGCGCCCTCCACCTCAGGGCACGGCGCGTTGCTGTACCCCGAGCGGAACGCCTTCACTTCGCCGGTGGAGGGCTCGAAGCGATGCCGCCACACGCAGGCGGTGTCGTTGGCGAGCAGGTGAATCGAGACCGACGGCACGTCCGACAGCGTCCGCACGTAGTGGATGTCGTCCACCGGCGGCAGCAGCGAGTAGAACTCCCCTTCCATCATCTCCGACGTGCGTGAGACTTCGAGGTCCGCCCGCGCCTCGTCGCGGCCGTCGTCGAGACGGCGGTAAACGGTCTCGCGCTGGCGCCCGCGATAGACGCCAATCAACCCCCACGCGAGATGATCGTGCACCGGCGTTTCGGCGCCGGCGGGAATGACCAGCGAGAACAGCGTCAGCGATCCGTCTTCGGCGCGATAGAGCGCGTACTGCCCGATGCCGCCGCCCATCCCGCTCGAATAGTCGGGCGCGGCATACTCTTCCGGCAGCCAGCCGTCGCAGGCGAGCAGCGCCGAGAAGGCCGGTTTCAGCGCCTCGACGCGCGCGCGCGTGTCGCGGATCGACGCGGTGAGCCGTCGCGTCTCGTCGACGAGCGCGCGAATGGCCGGCGCATCGACGAGATAGCCAAAGGCGTGATGCGGATGGTGCTTCAGATCGCACATGAGCCGCATCTTACCGTGCCGGTGCGCGCGGAGCGACGCTGCTGCCAGCAGGAATCGTCCGGCACTACAATCACCGCATGTTCACGCTCTCACCGATAGGCGTAGTGCGAAGCGGCCGGAAGGCGCCGGAGGATGACTACTGGGGCGAGGCGGGAGCGACGATCGAACTCGGCCCGGACGTCCCGGCCGAGGCGCTCGACGGCATCGACGACTACTCGCACGCCGAGATCTTCTTCATCCTCGATCGCGTCGCCGAGACGGCGACGGAGCGCTGGGCGCGCCATCCACGAGGGAACACGGCCTGGCCGCGCGTCGGCATCTTCGCGCAGCGCGCCAAGGTCCGGCCCAACCGGCTGGCGGCGACGATCGTCCGTATCCAGCAGCGGGACGGACGCGTGCTGCGCGTCGCCGGCCTCGACGCGATCGACGGCACGCCGGTCATCGACATCAAGCCGGTACTGCGGGAGTTCCTGCCGCGCGGCGAGATCCGGCAGCCGCAATGGGCCAGCGAACTGATGCGGGACTACTGGTCGCCGCCGGCTTGAGCCGCTTCGCCCGCGCGCGCATACTCTGCGCATGACACGCGGACGCCGGCCGGCGACACCGTCGCACGCCTTCGATCGGGTGCGCTCCATCGGACTCGAGCTGCCCGGTGTCGAGGCGGCGACGAGGTACGACGGCTCGCCGGTGTTGAAAGTCGGCGGCTGCTTCATGGCCGGCCTGGCCGCGCACCCGTCGGCGGAGCCGGCTACCCTCGTGGTCCGGGCGGACGCCGACGAGCGGCAGTGGCTCCTCGAGGACGCGCCCGAGACCTACTACCTCAC
>Ga0105248_10010553_pt1 | contig 10178 bp, 8 predicted proteins | sample KBSS34metaG_FD_81524 | JGI IMG/M metagenome (GOLD analysis project Ga0105248, IMG submission 81524) | Switchgrass rhizosphere microbial communities from Kellogg Biological Station, Michigan, USA - KBS S3-4 metaG | ecosystem: Host-associated > Plants > Roots > Rhizosphere > Soil | place... | reverse complement strand
CCATCTGCCAATTCCACCACCAGATGGCCCGCCGCCACCATTGTTTCTTTGTTGGCGAGGGCGATTGTTTTGCCTTTTTTGATAGCTGCCAGCGTCGGTTTGACGCCGAGAAATCCAACTACAGCCGTGACCAGCATCTGGCTTTCACTGTCTTCGGCCAGGGCCAGCAGGCCCTCCATGCCGGGAATTACTTCTACGGTCAGTTTTTCTTTTCGGGCGAAGTCGCGCACCACTTCGCAGGCTTGATCGTCGGGCACCGAAACCAGTGCCGGTCTGAATTCTTTGATCTGCTGGCAGAGCAGGGGCAAATTGTTTTTGCCTGCCGCCAGCCCGCGAATTTGTATCAGGTCTGTGTGAGCCCTGGCGATATCTAGAGTTTGCGTGCCGATGGAACCGGTGGATCCGATGATGCTGATCTGCTTGAGACTCAAGTGCAATTACCTTTTACCTGGACCAGCACTGAGATCATTCTCTAGGGGCTGTTCGGTAGTTCGTGTACGCGGGGAATGACGTTGGACATTATAAGCCCACGCAGAGAAGTTAGGTTTTGCGTACGACCGTAGGATTGGTTGAATCCGCCGCCCCAGAAGCCCATATAGTCATCCGGGAGCTTGTTGTAGTCCCAGTAAGGACGTTGTGGCGCCAGGGGCAGGTAAACATTGAGCGATGGATATTGGTTTGAGCGTCCCCGCTTGCCCAGTTCTGCCTGGGTTTGCTCATAGGCCGCCTTGCTTAATGAAAGGGCGTCATCAATTTTTTTGCGCGTGTAGTCGTTGTTGACATTGTAAGGCAGGTGCTGTTCAGCTCTGTCTCTGAGCGGCTTTAGGGCCTGAGCGGCGTTGATGTCCGAGAGGTAGATCTTAAAATATGGATTGTCCGAATTGCGCACCGACTCACGCAGGGCGTGTTCTTGTATATCAAGTGCCGATGCCGAGCCGCCGGCCATTTTCCAGTAATAGCTCGTGGAGTTGGTGGTGCCGTCTCTAGCCGGTACGAAGTTGCGGTCGAAGTTGCGGAAGCCGCCAAAATTTTCCTGGGCAAATTGCTGATTGTCCTTGACCCGTTCGCGCTCCAGGTCGATCTTGGCATTATTGGCTTCCAACAAGAGGGCGTTGTTGGGCAGGTAGTGATGGGCTTTGGGACCGGGTCTGCCGTCGTCATACCAGAAAAAATAGCCGTTTTGGTCGATCCATGTATGGATGACGGTATTGGGCGGCAGGTCGTCAATTTTTATGCGATTAAACTTGTCGGCGCCATGCTGCGAGACATAGTTGAGCTTGGTGTCGAAGTTGCCGTCTTTGAAGCTCAGCTCCAGGGTTTTGTTGCTTATGACCACTGTGTTTGTGGCGTCCGTGCCGATACGCACCGCGTCTTGCACCGGGCGACCATTGGTCTGAACGGCGTCCAATGCCCTGGGGGCGGCTTCGGGGCGGCCTGGCCTGGTACCTTGCATAATCATGCTCTCGAAATCCACCCGGCCCGTCTGGGCATGTGTGGAATCGTCGTTTCGGCCGGTCTTATCGCCCATTCTTATCGCCCATCCGTCGCCTCAAGAGATCCTCTTTTGAATATGGCTGATCGGCAGGCCGCGGTCAAGGCGGGAATCACCATGGGCTCCTAATTTTTGCTTCAGGCTGGTTGAAGGCAGGGTCAAGAGAAGGGGAAAATTAAATGAAAATCGCAGGCGCAAAATTTGCCAAATTGGCTGCAACCTATCTGCCGCTGGTCGCGGGGCTGACCCTGTTTGCTTCTTGCCCGGCCTGGGCGGAGGAATCAAGCGAGCTAACCAACGTGTCGGTCGATCCTGTCAAGACTTATATGACCTTCCATGATCAGCTGCCCAGGGCCAAGAGCCTGGACCAGCTGCATCAGTATTTTTCGCAGGCGCGCTGGGCTGAGATGTCGAAGGACGAAAAGACCATGCCCAAAGAGCAGTTTGAGATGATGTTCCAATTTTTTCAGAAGCTTACCCCGGAGAAGGTCTCCCTTGTCGGCAAGTCTCTAAACGAGGACGTATGCACCCTCAGTTTTACCGGACACAGTGACGGCGATCCTGCTAACAGTTCTACCAAAGGCAAAGTGACGCTCAAAAACGAAGGCGGCGCCTGGAAAATTGAAAAAGAAGAATGGCAGTGCTCACAGACCGTGGCCGAAGGTGTCGACAGGATGGAAGCGGAAAAAGCTTCTAAGTAGGCGTTTTCTCGAGGTTCTCAGCTCTCGGCCGAGGGAAAAGCGTAACGGCCAGCAGTATCGGTAGGATGGCTGCTAGAGCACCGGTCCCGAGCATGAACTGTGTCGCTCCCAGGTTAACCAGGGCATGGCCGCCCATCCAGGGTAAGAGCATACCGCCTATGCAACCGGCTGCTATTATCACCGACGTCGTAATCGAGCTGTCCTTGGGAAATCTGGTGGCGCTCTGGGCAATGATCGTCGGAAAAATCGGACCCAAGCCGAAACCGATGGCTAGCACCACCAGTAGTGTCAATGTTTGGCCGGCGTGTATCAGGGCAACAGTAAAAATTGACGCTGTAAGTATGAGCATCGCCGTCATAGTTACATATTTGGGATTGATTTTTAGACAGGCTCTGGTGCTGGCCATGCGTCCAAATGTCAGCCCGGCCCAGAGGAGAGATATGGCCGTGGAGGCCGTGGTGGCGTCGAAGTGTTCAGCTCTTTGCACAAAAGAATAAATCCATGTACCGACTGTTCCCTCGATACCGACATAGAGAAAATTGATAGTGGCCAGACCCAGTAACAGTGGATGCTTTAGTAGACCGATGAGGATTTTTTTGTTGTCGGGAGCCTTGCCTCTGGGTGCATTTGCCTGGACCGTGGCGCCGGTCTTTTTTGCGGTGGCTGCTAGAAAAGCACAGATGCAAGCCGTGTAAATGCCCGCTCCCCAGAAGATCCAGTTGTAGCTGATTTTGAAATTGCTCAAGAGCAGAGCAATCAGTGGGCCTGTCAAAGCGCCGACCCCATAGAAGGTGTTGAGTTTGCTTAAGGCGGAGGCGACTTTGTGCGGATAGTAGCGGGGGAAAATTATGTGCGATGAAATACTGTTCAGGCCAACTCCCAGGCCGAAGCAAAAAGCGCTGGCAGAGAGCGGATAAAGGCCGCCCAGTGTACCCATACCGACAAAACCAATAGTGGTTAAAATGGCGGCCAGAAGAGTGGTTTTCAGATCGCCCAGTCTGTGAATGATGCGAGCGCTTGCCGCCAGAGCGACGAAACCACCGGCGCACATGGCGCTTTGCAGGACGCCGCCTTCTTCCAGGGGCATGTGCTGGGTTCGCGTCAGCACCGGCAATATTGCGCCAAACCAGCCCACATTCAGTCCGGCCACCAGGGTAATGGCATAGGCACTGAGGCTGACCGGCAGCTCGGCGGCCGTAAGGCCGGAGATCGGTAGCTTCTTGTCTACATAAAAACCGCTTACTTCGCCGGGTTTGATCACTTCGGGCTCGATCAGTTCGTGGTTTTCAGGACCGGCTGTATCTGATTCGATTTGCTTACCCAATTTTGTAACACCCGCGTCAGTCGCCAGGTCTGATTCTCCCACGTGGTTTGAGCGAGGTCCAGCAATTGCGAAGTATAATAGCCTGCATGGTTAAATTCGGCACGGCGCATGCTAGGTCCCCCGGACCGCTGCGCGTGGTTCGGGCTGTGCTGCAGCTTTTGACTATTGTTTGTTTACTTGCCTCCGCGCCCGCGTTCGCCGTCGCAAACGACAAGCCGGTAGAATTGCAATTTCCACAATTGTCTCTCGGGACTATTTATGTCGGTTTTCCCGGGCACGTCGACGTGCTGCCGGATAGTGCCGAAATGATCAAGTTAAACTCGGGAAGTTGGCCTGCCCGGGGCAAAGTAAAACTTCCTGCCGGTCACCGTTATTTTATCCCATCCTATTATTTGCTTGAACATCCGCAACTTTTAAAAACAGTGGATGCCGATGCTTTTGGTTGCATTTCACTCAATAAAATGGGCATCATGCAGTCCCTGGACCTGGTGATAGAGCCGCTTTCGCATATGACAGGCGTGCGCCGCCTGGAGTTACAGATGGCCGATATTTCGGATGAGAAACTCAAGCCCATGAAAGCGTTGATTCATTTGGAAGCGCTTGATCTGAGGATCTGCGGTATACACGGATCTTGCATAAAGGAATTTTTGCCGCTCACAAATTTGAAATTCTTGGACCTCTCGGACAATCGTCTTGAACCGGAGACCTTTGCCTATCTTGGTAAAATGCGCAGTTTGCGCACTCTTAATCTTGTCCGTACCGGTGTTACCGATGATGGCGTCGGCGAAATTGTCAAATTGCCGCAATTGCAAAAACTCTATCTGGCCAATGCCAGAATTTCTATGCGCTCACTCAAGGCAATCGCCAAGCTCAAGACGTTACGAGTGCTGGAGCTTACCGATACGAAGTTTACCGCCTCCGAACTGCTTTGTTTGGCACCACTTAAATTGGATCATTTGCTTTTGCCGCGCAAATTTTCTCCGGCTGAGGAGAGATTTTTGCGCCATGCCATGCCGACGACTTCATTTGTCTCTGCACTTCCGAACTTGAGCAAGGACGCCAATAAGCTGTTTGCGCCGCTAAAATAGCTAGATAACTTTGCTGTTGATATTTTTGTAGTAATAGTAAATTGGTATACCGGACAAAGTGATTATTGTACCGGTAATTTGTGCCGACAACTGCACGCATCCTAGGGCAGCATAGCCCCATATTGCCGTTGTGATCAAAGCCATGATCCAGATAAGCACATTGCCGCTTTTCCCCACTCTGAAAGGACGCGCCATATCAGGATCTGTGTAGCGCAGGCTGACGACGCAGACACCGTACAGTACTGCGACGAAGGCATACATAAAGCCAAAAGTATCGCCTAAAAATGCGTAGGCATCGGGGAAAAGTCCTGACCGGGCGGCTAGATTGGCGCTGATACCGAGTATGGTGACGCACCAGAATTGAAACCATAAGGCATACGTAGGCACGCCCGTTTTTTTATCGAGGTTGGCAAACTGGCGGGGGAAAAGTTTAGTTTCGGCCATCGAATAGCTGATACGGGCGATAGCCAGAAGGACAGTAAAGCCGCAACCGACAATGGAGGCTATAACGCAGCCTGTAAATACGGCGCCACAGATTGGCCCGCCCACCAGACCGGCCACTGCAGGACATGTTGCGGGCACATTTGTGCCCGGTGCAACCATCATCGATTTGTCGGCGCTTAGGGTAAACGGGGCGGCGATACTGATACAAAAACACATGATCACATAAATCAAGGTAATCGAAACCAGGGTGAGAAAAACGGCGCGTGGCACTGACGTTTGCGCCTGAGCTGTTTCGGAAGATGTGCAACCGGATACTTCCAAAAAAGAAAAACCAGCCAGGGCCAGCATCAAAACCGATGTCACATTGGCGCCAAAATCACTCGACCCGCTGGGGCTTACCGGCGTCATGACATAGTTTAAGGACCAGTGTCCTGAAGCAAAAATCAGCAGAACAAATCCTAGAGCCATGGCAATTTTCAATGTCGAAAAAACGATACCTGCTTTTGCGGCATCGGCAATTGAAAGAAAATTGAGGGCGGTGGTGAGGCCAAAAAGTGAGGTAATCAGAAGTGGTCCGAACCACAGGGGCGTTTGATTGCTGTTCCAGATCAGTCCGGCGAGCATATTGGTCAGGCCGTTGGACATGCAGGCGATGCCGACCAGGACCGCAATCCAGAGGAGCCAGCCGGTGAGAAAACCGAGCATCTCACCCATGCCCGGAATCAGTCTTTTCAGAGCATAGTACTTATACACATAGGGGCCACCGGCGGTGGGAAACATCGACGATAGCTCCATCAAGATAAGAGCTAGAGGTAAGGTCAAAGTGCCGGCAATGAGCCAGGCCGTGATGCAGGCGGCGGGGCCGGCGCGGGCCAACATCGGTGCGTGCATGAGCCAGGCCATCGAGCCTATTATTGAGCCTAGACTGAGCATCCAGGAAGCGAAGGCGCTTATACCTACCTTCATGCCGGAGCCAATTGATTTAACTGAATCAACTGCGTCCACTGAAGAAGATTCGCTCATCGAAAACTAGTCCTGTGTATTATTCCTGGATATCAGTGTCAATCATGCGCAAGAGATCGCGCAGATGGTGGGACATTAGTTCGGTGGCCGCTGAGATATCAGATATCATCGCTATTTCGTCGGACAGATCGTCCAGGGTCATGCCCCTTTTATCTCCACCGACGCCGCATACCAGATCGATTTTTTGCCGTTCCTTTTTTGAACCGTGCTGTTCCAAATGTTCCATTTTGATCCAGTGGTTTTCCATAACCTGCAATCGACTTTTGTCCGGTTCATCAATGGAGGTGCCGTGCAAAAAGCGCCAGACACTCTCCGGATAGGTAGTTCTGCTGTCGACCGGACGGCCGAACAACTCGGCCAAGATGGTCGGATTTGCCTGGCCGTGGATCTTGCCGCCCTGGTTTTGTTTAAGAGCGTATGTGGACATCGTAGCTGACACCACGCCAGAGAGCATCTGATTGACGTTGCCAGGAAATGGAGGCAATCTGTTGGTAAAACCTAAAATCGATCCCACGGTGTTCAGGGCACCGGAGGCGATGAAATTGGTGGCATTGTTGATTTCTATATTGTGATCTCTTTTTGCCGTGAGATTCTCGCGCATGGCCTGGAGTCTCAGTCCTTCGCGGGCGGCCTCGGCTTGGACCGAGGCCGCGTCAAAGTAGCTTTCTAAAATGGTCTCCAAGATTTTCTGACGCAATACAGTTTTGCGCTCGGCCGATGCCGGAGCGTCGCTATTGTAGAGCTCGGCCAGGAGCGACATTATCTCTAATTGCTCGGCTACTTCGCGGGTGGCGGCGGGCATTGTTTTGAGGGTTAGATTGGCAAACAAAATCCGCCTTGGTCTCTCCACGAGCTGGCTCTTGGAATTCGGGCTCTTAAAATTTTGGCTATTAAAATCTGGGTCTTCGGCGGCCCTTGCCCCGGGACAAGCAGCCGCCAAAAAATAGACCAGTGCCAGGCCCGTGAGCAAGCAAGTTTTGATTTTGCCCGTCATCAGAGCATGATTCTCGTCGGCGCTGGTCTAGTGCATAGACTGGTGCAGTTTGGAAATTTTTTCCCAACAATCTTGTTGTGACGGCATCAGTTCATAAAACATGATCTTATGCAAGGCTTCATCAAAGACTTCGATATCCGATTTGTAATCGCCCAGACTTTTGACTTCGCATTCTTCCAGCGCCGCTACAATGGCGCGCTCACCAAGAAGTGCTGCTCCGCCTTCAACCAGTTTTGCAAAAGCTCCCCAGAGTCCCGAGGACGCGGGCGGCTCGCCGCCCATGTCTTTGAGAATGACAGTCAGTGTTTTTAGACGCTCTTCATGCACCACTTTTAGTGTAGTCAGTGCTGTTTTAACGTCTTCGTTTTTGATGGAGCCCAATGCTTTGGTGTAAGTTTCCACCGCCGACATTTCGTCCTGCATTAGATACTTGATCCGGTCTGAGGCTTTGTTTGTGGAAGCCATTATTATCTCCTGATTGAGCGTTTTGACGGGATTCCTGATGTGGGGTTCGAGAACAATTAAATTACAGTTGTGGGACTGTTTTACTTTTGTTCCTTGCTCTCGATTTCGGCCTTGAGTTTAGCCAGAAGTTCTTCCGGCTTCATTGTGCCCAGGCTGCCTTCACGGCGATGCCGCACGGCGACCAGACCTTCTTCCACTTCCTTATCGCCCATTACCACCATATATGGTGTCTGCTGCACCTGGGCTTCGCGAATGCGATAGTTGACCGTCTCGCTGCGGTCGTCGAGGTGCACGCGCAGATCATTTTGCGTCAGCAAATCGACGACTTTTTTGGCCGCTTCTATATGTCTGTCAGAGATAGGCATGACCACCGCTTGCAGTGGCGCGCACCAGAGCGGGAAGGCTCCGGCGTAGTGCTCAATAAGACCACCGACGAAGCGCTCAAGCGAACCGAGCACGGCACGGTGCACCATTACTGCCTTGTGTCTGTTGCCGTCCTGGCCGACATAGCAAACATCGAAGCGGTCGGGCAAATTGAGGTCGACCTGTACTGTCGGTCCCTGCCATTCGCGGCCAATGGCGTCAAACAATTTGACGTCAATCTTGGGAGCGTAAAAAGCACCACCGCCCTCATCCACTTCGTAAGGCATGCCACGTTTTTGCATGGCGCGTTCAAGAGCGCCTGTAGCCATAGTCCACTCTTCGTCCGTACCCATAGCTTTCTCGGGCTTGGTGGCCAGATAAGCTTTATATGTATAGCCGAAAGTCGTCATCAGCGTTTCGATCAAATCGATGATGCCGGCGATTTCGTCTTCCAGTTGCTCCGGCGTGCAGAAAATGTGCGAATCGTCCTGCGTAAAGCCGCGTACGCGCAGCATGCCGTGCAATACGCCCGAGCGCTCGTAGCGGTAGACGGTGCCGAGTTCCGCCATGCGAATAGGCAGATCGCGGTAGCTGTGCAATTTTGATTTGTAGATCATGATGTGCCCGGGGCAATTCATCGGCTTGGCCCGGTAGGGCTGGCCGTCGATGTCCATGGGCGAGTACATGTTCTCGGCGTAGTTTTCCAGGTGGCCGCTGATCGCGTAGAGGGTCTCGTTGGCGATGTGCGGTGTGTAGACAAACTGGTAGCCGCGTCTTCTGTGCTCTGTGCGCCAGTAATTTTCGATACAGTCTCTGACTGTGGCCAGGTTCGGGTGCCAGAAGATAAGCCCCGGGCCTACTTCTTCGTGGGTGGAGAAGAGGTCGAGGTCCTTTGATAGTTTGCGGTGGTCGCGCTTTTCGGCCTCTTCCAGACGCTTGAGATAGTCTTCCAGGTCTTGTTTCGACCACCAGGCGGTGGCGTAGATGCGCTGCAGGCGCTCTTTGTGCTCGTCACCGCGCCAGTATGAACCCGACACTTTGAGCAGCTTGAAAGTCTTGATCCAGCTGGTGGACGGCAAATGCGGCCCACGGCAGAGGTCATTCCAAATGGTTTTGCCGTCTTTATCTTGCATTAGATAAAGAGTGGGATTGTGGTCGCGGTGTTCGTTCAAAAGCTCGGCTTTGAACTTTTCGCCCTGGCCCATAAATTCGCCCAGTTGCTTGTCGACATCGGGGATGTCGAAGCGTACGAGTCGTTGATTGGACTCGGCAATCTTTTTCATCTCCGCTTCAATCTTGGCAAGGTCGTCAAGGTTGAGGGTGTGGTCTTCTATTTCAAAGTCATAGTAGAAGCCGTCGTCGATTGTCGGACCGATGGCTATCTTGGCCTTGGGGAAAAGATTTTGGACGGCCTGGGCCATCACGTGGGCTGTGGAGTGACGCAAGAGCTCAATGGATTTGGGATCTTTGCTTGTCAGGATTTGAACGGCATCGCCTTCTTTCAGCGGTGTGTAGAGGTCCAGGAGCTCCCCGTTGATAAGTGCTCCGACTGCGTTCTTAAACAAGCCCTGGCTGATTGATTTAGCCAGATCCGCGCACGTTTCGCCATTGCTCACGCTCCGGGACGAACCATCCGGCAACTTGACGTTGATTTGCGTATCTACCATAGACATGACTATCTTCCTCTCCTTGGTGTGCGGCATCTACAAACTGCCGCCCCTCGGGAGCGACCCTTGTCGCCCCAAGTACATTAGATAGCAATTTTAACAGTTGAAATCGGCTTTTAGCTCCTCAGTAAAGCTTTCCAGGTTCTCGACAGTGGTGAAAAACCTTATGCCCAGCGCGTCCCATCGGTATATGCCTGTCTCAACATTTCCTGAGTCAACGAAAAAGTCGACCCTGTGACCGCCGCCCACTGCGTTTATGGATAACTCGAAACTGGGTTCCGCCGGTTCAAAGAGCAATTTGGGGCGTTTGCCCGAGATCATTTCGCCCAGCATTTTGACCAGGTTTTTAGGCTCGTCGGAGGGTTTGCGGCAGAGCAGGTAGGCGTGGGCCACGGCCGAGATTTTTTCCACTGCTCCGGTAAGGCTCTCGCTAGTCTGGCCGTCGGCTGTAGTGAACTTGAGCACACGGCTGCCGCTTACCAACTCCACGTCAACAAATTGCCAGAGCTGATGCTCCTTTTCCTTTGTCAAAGTGGACATGGCTTCAATTTCCAGCATTTTGCCGGGAGTAATGGATATGGAGCTCTGGAAATCGATATCTTCGGACTTGAGGGTGG
>Ga0105248_10010548_pt1 | contig 10179 bp, 7 predicted proteins | sample KBSS34metaG_FD_81524 | JGI IMG/M metagenome (GOLD analysis project Ga0105248, IMG submission 81524) | Switchgrass rhizosphere microbial communities from Kellogg Biological Station, Michigan, USA - KBS S3-4 metaG | ecosystem: Host-associated > Plants > Roots > Rhizosphere > Soil | place... | reverse complement strand
CTCGTCGCCCGTCGCGTCCCTTCCGTACACGGCGAGCCAACCCGGCTGCACCATCACCTTGCCTTCCGACTTGAAGGGCGCATCGCCCACGCGCGTGATTCGCGTCGTGATCAGGAACTCGGCCACCGGATGGAATACGGCGAGGAAACGCTTGACGACGAGATCGTAGAGCCTGGCCTCGACCTCGTTCAGATGTCTCGGACGCACGAGCGTCGGGATGATCGCGAAGTGGTCCGAAATCTTCGTGTTGTCGAAGATCCGCTTGTTCGGTTTCACCCACTTGTGGCGCAGGATGTTGCGCGCATGCGTTCCGTAAGCGGGCGTGTCGGACAGTTCCTGCAGCGTCGCCTTGACCGTGTCGATGTAGTCCTCGGGAAGCGCACGCGAGTCGGTGCGAGGATAGGTCAGCGCCTTGTGCTTCTCGTACAACGCCTGCGCGAGCGACAGCGTCGTGCGCGCGGAGAAGCCGAAGCGGCCGTTCGCATCGCGCTGGAGACTCGTGAGGTCGTAGAGCAGCGGCGCGATCTGCGTCGTCGGCCGCGATTCTTCGGTAACGATGCCGGGCTTGCCGATGCAGGCATCGGCGATGACGCGTGCGCTTGCTTCATCCCAGAGCCGTTCGGGACGGCGATCCACGTCATCGGCGTCCGCGGATTTGTCGGCCTTCTTGAAATGCTCGTCGAACCAGCGGCCCGTGTACTCGCCGGCCTCCGCGCGAAACGTGGCGAGGAGCTCCCAGTAGTCCCGCGGTTTGAAGGCGCGGATCTTCTCCTCCCGCTCGACCAGAATCGCGAGCGTGGGCGTTTGCACGCGGCCAACGGTAGTGAGCTGAAAGCCGCCGGACTTCGAGTTGAACGCCGTCATCGCGCGCGTGCCGTTGATGCCGACGAGCCAGTCGGATTCCGACCGGCACACCGCGGCGTCCGCGAGCGGTCGCAACGCCTTGTCCGGGCGCAGTCGCTCGAATCCTTCGCGTATGGAGGCGGGCGTCATCGATTGCAGCCACAGGCGCTCGACGGGCTTGTTCGTCTTCGCGTACTGCACGATGTAGCGAAAGATCAGCTCGCCCTCGCGACCCGCGTCACAGGCGTTGATGAGGCGATCGACGTCCTTTCGCCGAATGAGCTTCAAAAGCGTCTTCAGGCGCGCTTCGTTTTTTTCGATCGGATGCAGCTCGAAATGCGAGGGGATCGCCGGCAGATGCGCGAACGTCCATTTGCCCCGCTTCACCTCTTCCTCTTCGGGCATGCCGATCTCGAGCAGGTGACCGACGGCCGAAGACAGCACATACCGGTCGCTCTCGTAGTAATCGGCGTGCTTGACGAAGCCGCCCAGCACGCGCGCGATGTCCGCGGCCACGGAAGGCTTCTCGGCGATGATGAGCTGCTTGGGCAAGTTCTGATCCGGGGAATCGGCGCGGGGCGGCGCCATGAGTACCGCAACATGCGGCCCGTTCCCCCGCTTGGCAAGCGAGAGAGCGGCGAGTTCCGTTTGGGGGGCCGATACTACAGAAGGTTCGTCGGCGGGAGCAACCGTTCGATCGGCCTATGCCGTTTGCGCGGACCTTTTTGCCCGCTGCGTCGGCGATCGCGCTTCGGCCCGGCGAGGATGGGCCCCGAGCTCATCGCAAGTCAGCGCACACTACGTCGATCGAGTCGCGCGGCGTTGCCAGTACCCGCCCGGCAGCGCATCGACGAGATCCTCGAGCTCGAGCCGCACGAGGCCCGCGGCGACGATGTCCGCGCTGTGACCCGTGCGTTCAACGATGGCATCGACCGTCACCGGGTCATAGCCCAGCGTGTCGAGCAACCACGCGCACTCGCCGGCCGCGGGCGGCGCGTGCGCAGGCACACGCGTTTCGGTTGCGCCAAGACCGAGCTCCGCGAGTATGTCATCCGCGGTCTCGACGAGCTTGGCGCCTTCGCGGATCAGCTTGTGGCAACCCCGGGCAAACGGCGAGTGGATGGAGCCCGGGATTGCGAACACGTCGCGGCCCTGCTCCCCCGCCCACCGCGCAGTGATCAGCGATCCGGACGAGAGCGTGGCCTCGACGACGAGCACGCCGCGCGACACGCCGCTGATCAATCGATTGCGGCGAGGGAAGTTTTCGGGTCGCGCCGGCGTCCCCGGAGCGAATTCCGAGACGATGCCACCGGTTTCGGCAATCCGTCGCGCGAGCTCGCGATTGCGTGCCGGATAGATGCGATCGGGACCCGTGCCGATGAACGCGAGCGTCGAAGCTTCCGTGGGGAGCGCGCCCTCGTGCGCAGCGGCATCGACACCGAGCGCAAGGCCGGACACGATCGTAAGTCCCGCGAGCGCAAGCGCGTTTGCGAAATCGCGCGCGTTGGCCTTACCCTGTAGCGTTGCGTGACGACTGCCGACGATGGCGAAGGCCGGGCGGGTCAGCAGGTGCCGCGCACCGATGAAGAACAGCACCGGGGGCGCGTGCCCGATGTCGAGCAAGCTGCGCGGATAGTCGGCGTCATCCCACGCGATCAGATGGTGCGCAGGATCGTCGAGCCAGCGCTTCGCTGCTTCCAACGCTGCGGCTGGCACCGGTTCGCGTACGGCCGCCGCGCTCGTCGATGGCACATGGCGGGCGAGCTCCGCCAAGGAAGCGTCGACGATTGCTTCGGGGTTGCCGAACTCGCGCAGCAGGGTGACGAGTGCGCGCTGCGGCAGGCGCTTGTGCGCCAGCATTGCCCACGCGAGCGACCGCGGATCGACCGGCATGCGCCAGCAATGTACGCGGTTGCGACGAAGCCGTCGCGCGGTCGTCCGGCTTAGGGCCCGTCAGCGCTTAAGGCCGGGGCGCGAACGCGTGCGTTGCGCGCGCGGCAGCCGGCGAATGCGGCGACTGTTGGGTCTTGCTCCCGTACCGTCACACGCGAGGTTCGTACCGCGTCGCGCTCGTTTTTTGCCCTGCGTGATCCTCGGAGCGTTCGCTCCGCTACGGCGTGCGCACGTAATCGCCTACGCGAACGGCGTCGCTCGAGTTCACCACGATCGCGTACGACACGCGGTCGAACACGCGGAAGACCATCAGGAGGCCGGTGCGCTCGTCGGGAGCCTGCAGATAACGCGGTGGCGTGAAGACGGTCGTCTGGTCGAGGTTCGGGAACATCACCGTCTGGTCGTTCGGGTTCGGTCGACGGTCGCGTATCGGCGCCACCACGCGGTAGATGGCGAGCACGTGCCCGACCTCGAGGCCGTCGGCCTTGCCGCGATCGAGCGTGACGACATACCCGCGCCCGGTCTCGAGACCATCGCGCGCGAGCTTCAGGATCTGCCCGTCGATATCGCGATCAGGCGCATGCGGCACGTAGTTCTGCAGAACCTCGCGCGCGGCCGGCAACAGTCGATCGCCGATGACGATCTCCTCGGTAGCCGACTCGATGCGCGCGCTCGACACGTCGGCGAATCGCTCGACGCGCGCGGTGCCGAGGAAACGGTTCTCGTAGCCCAGCGTCTCTCCGCGATCGTTCACGAGCCGCTCGCCGGGGCGGTAGATGAACCACAGGTCGCCGGCCTTCGGGTCCAGACCGACGGCATAGACCAAGTCCGACTGTCCGCGCACCACGCGCTCGTCGCGACCCGCGACGATTTCAGGGGCATCTGAGAGCCCGGTGGGCCCGGTGATCAGCGGTCGCGTGAGGAACGGCTCGATATCGCCGGGCGGGATCGGCGGAATCGCCTCCGACTCGAGCGGCGAAACTCGCACCTCGGGCCCGAGTCTCACCGTGCTGCGCGCGAGCGCGAGTTGCGGTTGTCCATCGACGAAAGTCAGGCTGATGACGTCGCCCGGGTAGATCCGGTGGGGGTTCTTGATCTGCTCGCGGTTCATCCGCCACACTTGCGGCCAGCGCCAGGGGTCCTTGAGGAATTTCCCGGAGATCCCCCAGAGCGTGTCGCCTTTCTGCACGGTGTAGCTGGAGGGCGCGTTGTCGGCGGGCTGGACACCTTGCGCGGCGGCCTGCCCTGCCGCACAGAGAATGAACAGTACGGCAGCCGCGGCGGTCAGGCGTTTCGCTATGGTAAACTGTTGACGCATATGGCCTCTTTTCTTGCCGGAGGACTTGCTAACGTCCTAAACCGCCACAAAATAGGGACTTAACGACGATTCTGCATCCGAGGGCTTGCATTTGGCAAGCCGATTACGCAATGGCGCTGCTTCCGATACTCGAATACCCCGATCCGCGTCTCAAAAAGGTTGCAGCCCGGGTCTCGGCCGTCACGCCCGAGATCCGCAGGCTGATTCGCGACATGGCCGAAACGATGTACGCCGCGCCTGGCGTGGGGCTGGCTGCAACGCAAGTGAACGTTCACAAACGGGTGATCGTCATCGATATCTCTGAGCACAAGGACCACCTTCGCGTGTTCATCAACCCGGACATCCTTTCCGCGGAAGGCGACGCGGAATGCGAGGAAGGATGCCTGTCGGTGCCGGGGTACTACGACAAGGTCACTCGTGCGGCGCGCATTCGCGTTCGCGCGCAGGACGAGAACGGTGAAACCTTCGAATTGGACGCCGACGGCTTGCTCGCCGTGTGCATTCAGCACGAAATGGACCATCTGGTAGGCAAGGTCTTCGTCGAATATCTGTCTCCGCTGAAGCGCGCTCGCCTCGCAGCCAAGCTACGCAAGAAGCAGAAACTGGCGGGCTGAAGTCCCCGCCCGCCATGCGCGCAGGCTTCGCCGGCACGCCCGAGTTCGCGGCCCGGGCGCTCGCAGCGCTCCACCAGAGCGGACATGTCATCCCCGTCGTCTTGACGCAGCCCGATCGGCCCTCGGGCCGAGGCCTCGCGATCAGCGCCTCGCCTGTGAAACGTTTTGCGCTGACGTATGCGCTGCCGACGCTGCAGCCCGCCCGACTGCGCGATCCCGACGTGCTCGCGAAGCTACGGCGAACCGATCTCGACGTCCTGGTGGTTGCCGCGTATGGCCTGATACTGCCGCAGGCCGTCCTCGATTGGCCGCGTTACGGTTGCCTTAACATCCACGCGTCGCTTCTCCCGCGCTGGCGCGGGGCGGCACCCGTCGCGCGGGCAATCGAGGCGGGGGATACCGTCACCGGAAGCACGATCATGCAGATGGACGCGGGCCTCGACACGGGTCCCATCATCGCGCGCCGGGAACTGCCGATCGGACCGCGGGAGACCGCGGGAAGCCTGCACGATCGGCTGGCGAGCGTCGGCGCGCGGCTCATTGTCGAGACGCTGGCAACGCTCGAGCGTGACGGCCGGCTCGCGTCCATACCTCAGCCCGACCAAGGCGTGACGTATGCGGCGAAGATCGAGCGTAGCGATCGCATCGTTGCCTGGACGGCGACGGCCGACGAGGTCGACCGCAAGGTGCGCGCGTTGTCCCCCGCGCCGGGCGCGGTCGCGGCGTGGGGAGAAACCCCTGTTCGAATCGTCGAGGCGGAGCCTCTGCCGGGGGGTGAAACGGCCCTTGGGGCAGGCGTTGGGGAAGTGATTGCCCTGGTGCGAGACGGCATCGACGTGCGCTGCGGCGCACATACCGCGCTCCGCCTGCGACGGCTGCAGCCAGCGGGCGGCCGCGTGATGTCCGCGAGCGCGTTCGCTGCCGGCCGAGGTGTCGCCGTCGGCGCTCGTTTCGAGCCAGGCATCGCGTAGCGGGGTCGTCGCGAGGCATGCATCACGAACAGATGCAGGCAGCACGCGCGATCACGCTCGTGCTTGCGGGCGCCAATCTGCGCGACGCGCTCGCGGAGGTCGACGATGGCGATCCCTCGCGAGGGCGCGCCCTCGTACAGGAGCTCGTGTACGGCACGCTGCGCCGATTCGGCACCCTCGATGCCATTGCAGCAAGGCTCGTGCGAAAGCCGATGCCCGATCCCCTGCTGCGCGCACTCGTCGACGTCGCGCTGTATCAACTCGATGAGACGCGCGCGCCCGCTTTCGCCGTTGTCGATCGCGCCGTCGCCGCGGCGGGCGCGCTCGTGCGTCCCGGCGCCAAGGGGCTCGTCAACGCGATCCTGAGGCGATATCTGCGCGAACGGACGTCTCTGCATGCGTCCGTGCGCCTCGACCCGGTCGCGCGCTGGTCGTATCCGAAGTGGTGGATCGAGCGCGTTCGTCGCGACCATCCGGCGAGCTGGGAAGCGATTCTCGAAGCCGGGAACGCACGACCGCCGCTGACGCTGCGCGTGAATGGCCGCGTTAAGAGCCGCGAAGCGCTGCTTGCCGACTTTGCCGGCGCGGGCATCGCTGCGATCCCCGTGGGGGAGTGGGGCATGATCGTCCCGGAGCCCCGCGCCGTGACCGAGCTGCCCGGCTTCGCCGATGGCGCGTTCTCCGTTCAGGACCTGGGGGCGCAATTGGCTGCGCCGCTGCTCGGCGTCGCCGACGGCATGCGGGTGCTCGATGCGTGTGCAGCGCCGGGGGGCAAGACGTCGCATCTTCTGGAGCTGAGCGACGTCGACGTCGTCGCGCTCGACCTGGATCCCGTGCGGATCGCGCGCATCCGCGACAATATGAGGCGCCTTCGCCTGAGCGATCGCCCCGTGCGCGTGGCGCAGGGGGACGCGGGGGAGCCGCGCGCGTGGTGGGACGGGCGGGCATTCGACCGCATCCTCCTCGATGTGCCGTGCACGGCTTCCGGGATCGTCCGTCGACATCCCGACGGCAAGTGGCGGCATCGTGAAAGCGATATCGGGCGGTTCGCGCAGCAGCAGACGAGGTTGCTCGACGCCGTCTGGCCGCTGCTCGAGCGAGGCGGCCGGCTGCTTTACTCGACATGCTCGGTGTTCGACGCCGAGAACGGCGAGCGCATCGCCGATTTCCTGGCCCGGCATCCGGATGCGTTGCGGGAATCCCTCACGTTTCCGGAAGGCGCGCCGCATTGCGATGGCCAGCTCTTGCCTTCGTCTTCGGGCACGCGCCACAATCAGGACGGGTTTTTCTACGCGCTGCTTGGCAAGCGCTGATGTGGTCGCCGCGCCACACTGCGCTCCTGCACGGCGCTCCGCAACGCCGTCCCGCGACCGGGACCTTCCCGAAGTTGCGTCCCGGCATGCTGCTTACACCCAGGATCGACCGTGCGCCGCGCTCCCGAGAGCGACGTCGCGCGCTCGCATTTTTGTTCGTCTGCCTGCTCGGCGTGCCCGGTACCCGGCTCCGCGCCGACACGATTCCCGTGCGGTCGGCGACACTCCACGTGGAGGAAGATGAAGTACTGTTGAGCGCGGATTTCGATTTCGCGCTCACTCCCGCGCTGGAGCAGGCGCTGGACAAGGGAATTCCGCTCTATTTCACGATCGAGCTCGAGCTGTCGCGGAGGCGTCCGCTGTGGTTTCCCGAAAAGATTGCTGAATGGTCGATCACGTATCGCGTGTCGTACAGCTCGCTGACGCGGCAGTATCGCGTATCGAGCGGGCCGCTCGGGCAGGCGTTCGATTCACTGGAGGACGTCCAGCGGTTCATCGGACACGTTGCGTCGCGACCCGTTGCGCGCGCGGACGAGCTCACCAAAGGCGTGCGCTACGACGCGGCGCTACGTGAAAAGCTCGACGTGAACCAGCTGCCGAAGCCGTTCCAGATCAACGCGCTTGCCTCGCGCGAGTGGCAATTGAGCTCGGACTGGCACCGGTTCTCCTTCACGCCATGATGCGCTTGCTGGCATCGCGGCGGCTGCGCTGGGTCACGCTCGCCTTCGCGTGCGTGTCGGCGATCGGGCTCTTCCTGCTCGCAACGGCGACTGCGAACACGGCGCTGTTCGCCGGCCACTACAACACGATCGTGCTGATCAACGGCGCGCTGGTCGCGCTGCTCATGCTGGTCGTCGGCGGACAGCTGTTGCACCTATGGCGCAACTTGCGAAAGGGCGTATTTGGCTCCCGGCTCGCGCTTCGTCTCGTGCTGTTGTTCGCGCTCGTCGCAGGTCTGCCCGGTGCGCTCGTGTACGCGGTGTCCGCGCAGTTCCTCGGCCGAAGCATCGAGAGCTGGTTCGACGTGCGCGTGGATCGCGCGCTCGACGGCGGCATCAACCTCGGGCGAAGCTCGCTCGATTACCTGCTGAAGGAGACGAGCAATCGCGCGAATCTGATCGCCACGGCGCTTGCCGATGCGCCCGGCGGGCCGGGACCCGCGCTGACTCGCGCCGCCGAGCAGGTTGGCGTCTACGAAGCGGCGTTGTATGCGCCGTCCGGCGGCGTTCTCGCGGTCGCCGGGACCGGTGGGGGCATGACGCCCGAGCCGCTGCCCGGAGACGCCTTGCGGCGCGCGCGGCTGCAGCAGACCTATGCGAAGGTCGAGCAGACGCAGGATTCTGGGCTGATGCTCCGCGTCGTCGTTCCGGTCAACAGCGGCGATCGGATGGATCCGCTGCGCGTTCTCCAGGTGATCGAGCGCGTCCCGCGCACCCTCGCGCAGGATCTCGAGAAGGTGCAGGCCGGCGCCCGCGATTATCAGGAAATCTCGTTTTCGCGTGGAGCGCTGAAGCGGCTCTACCAGCTGACACTAGCGTTGACGCTGCTCCTTGCTCTGACATCGGCGCTCGGTCTCGCCGTCGTGTTGTCGGAACGCTTCGCCGAGCCGCTTGCGCTGCTTGCGGAGGGTACGCGCGCCGTCGCCGAGGGCGATTTTTCCCGTCGTCAGCCCGTGACCTCGCGGGACGAGCTCGGCGTGCTCACCGAGTCGTTCAATACGATGACCTCGCAACTGGCGGATGCGCGGGTGAAGACGCAGGAGTCGCAACGCGCGACTGAAACGACCCGCGCGTATCTGGAAAGCGTGCTCGGCAATCTCTCGTCCGGCGTGCTTGCGTTCGACGACAGGTATCGGCTGCGAAGTGCAAACGCCAGCGCGGCGGTGATCCTGCAGCAGCCGTTCGCCGAGGTATCGGGGATTGCTCTTGCGGAATGGGGCGGCCGGCTGCCGGGGCTCGCGGCGTTCGGTGAGCTCATGGCGGAAGGCTTTCGCGCGGCGCGCGAGGGCCAATGGCAGCGCGAGGCGGCCCTGACGGTGGCCGGACAGACGCGCACGCTGCTGCTCCGCGGTACTCGGCTGCCCGGGGCGCCGGTCCCTGGCTACGTCGTCGTGTTCGACGATGTGTCCGAGGTGCTTCAGGCGCAGCGAGATGCAGCGTGGTCCGAAGTTGCCCGACGGCTCGCGCACGAGATCAAGAATCCGCTGACGCCGATCCAGCTTTCCGCCGAGCGGCTCGCCGTGAAGCTCGCGCCACGACTCGAGGAAAGCGACCAGGAGACGCTGCGGCGCGGTACGCAGACGATCGTGTCGCAGGTGGCCGCCATGAAGCACATGGTCGACGATTTCGCGATATACGCGCGGCAACCGCGGCCGGGGCAGATGCAGGCGGTGGATCTGCCGGCCCTCTTGCTCGACGTGCTCGCTCTATACGACAATCTGCGGCCGCACGTGGTACTGGCGCTCCCGGATACACCTGTCATGATTCAGGGCGAGCCAACGCGTTTGCGACAGGTGTTCCACAATCTGCTTCAGAATGCGGTCGACGCACAGGCGGGCGTCGCCGAGCCGCGGATCGAAATTTCCCTCAGCGTGCAAGGCGGAGAAGCGACGCTCTCCTTTGGCGATCGCGGTCCGGGTTTTTCGGAGAACGTCCTCGAGCATCCGTTCGAGCCTTACGTAACAACGAAAGCAAAGGGCACCGGATTGGGTCTGGCCATCGTTAAGAAGATCGTCGAGGAGCACGCCGGTCGCGTGACGCTCGAGAACGTCGCGCCGCATGGCGCGCGCGTGACGCTGCACTTTCGGGCGCTGAAGTCGGCGGCCGCCGCATGAGCCGCGCGGGCAACGAGGCCGACGCATGAGCCGCGCGGGCAACGAGGCGGAAGCGTGAGCGATCCACGCGCGACGCAAGGCCGCGAGATCCTCATCGTCGACGATGAGGTCGGCATACGCGAACTGTTGTCGGAGATCCTTCAGGACGAGGGCTACCGCGTCGCGCTTGCCGAGAACGCAGGCGAAGCACGTGCCTACCGCCAGCGTCAGCAGCCCGCGCTCGTGCTGCTCGATATCTGGATGCCGGACACCGATGGCGTAACGCTGCTTCGCGAATGGGGTTCGACTTCGCTTCTGACCATGCCCGTCGTGATGATGTCCGGGCACGGCACGATCGAGACGGCAGTCGAGGCTACGCGCATTGGGGCATTCGATTTCCTCGAGAAGCCGATCG
>Ga0105248_10010539_pt1 | contig 10182 bp, 8 predicted proteins | sample KBSS34metaG_FD_81524 | JGI IMG/M metagenome (GOLD analysis project Ga0105248, IMG submission 81524) | Switchgrass rhizosphere microbial communities from Kellogg Biological Station, Michigan, USA - KBS S3-4 metaG | ecosystem: Host-associated > Plants > Roots > Rhizosphere > Soil | place... | reverse complement strand
GTCGAAGACGCCGACGATCTCGAAGCGCTCCGTGCCGATGCGAATCGTCTTGCCGAGCGGATCGGTGCCGCTCGCTCCGAACAGTATCTGGTAGGGCGTATTGCCGATCACGCAGACGTTGCTGCGGTACTGCACTTCGGTGCCGTTGAAGAAGCGGCCGCCGAGCATCGGGATCTGCGTCCCCTCTTCGAAAAACTCCGACGTGCCGAGGACCACCATCGGCAGCGTCTTCAGGTCGCGGTAGAACACGCGCCGCTGGGTCGGCGGACCGCCCGCGCCGAGCTCGATGTCCACCAGGCGGATCGCGTCGGTCTGCTGCTCGATGGCGCGCGCGTCGGAGATCGTCAGGTTGGGCCGCTTGAACAGCTCGCGGATCTCCGCGCCGTTGGCGAAGCTCGTGACGCCGAAGCGCTGCAGGAAGATCGTGTTGGGGCCGATGGCGCCGATCATGTCGCGCAGCGACTTGTCGAAGCCGCGAATCATCGCGGTCATGCCGACAATCGACGTGATGCCGATGACCACGCCGAGCACCGTCAGCGCGGAGCGCATCTTGTTGGTGCGGATCGTGTCGAACGCCATCGCGACGACTTCACTGAGCAGACCGATGCGGATCGCCATGACTATTCCTTCCGCAGGGCTTCGATCGGATCGAGCCGTGCGGCGCGCGCCGCGGGATAGAGACCGAAGAACAAGCCGACCAGCGCGGTGATGCCGATGCCGAGCGCCACTGACCACGGTTCGACGGCCGCCGGCACCGGCGTGAACGACGAGATGGCCAGCGCGATGGCCGCGCCGAGTATCGTGCCGACGATGCCCCCGAAGATCGAGAGCACGACCGATTCGGTGAGCATCTGCGCCATGATGTCCGAACGCCGCGCGCCGAGCGCTTTGCGCAGGCCGATTTCGCGCGTCCGCTCGGTGACGACCATCAGCATGATGTTCATGATGACGATGCCGCCGACGACCAGTGACAACCCGACCACGCCGACCAGCACCGCGAAGATGCCGTTGGTGGCCTGGTGGTAAATGTTGAGAATCGTGTCGGACGTGAACGTGCCGAAGTTGTCCGGCTGGCGCGGCTTGAGGCCGCGCTTGCTGCGCAGCGCCACCGTCGCCGCGTCCATCGCCTCGGTCATCTGCGACAGGTCGCGCGGCTTGACGGTGAGCGACAGCGAGCGGCGCGATCCGAAAATCATCTGCAGCTGTCCGAGCGGAATGATCGCGAACTCGTCCTGCGACTGCCCGAGCACGGAGCCCTTCTTCGAGCTGACGCCCACCACGCGGAAATGCACGCCTTCGATCTGGATGGTCTTGTCGATCGGATCGATCGCTTCGCCGAACAGGCGGTCGGCCGTCTGCCAGCCGAGGACCGCGACCGCGCGCGACGTCGACACCTCCGTCGGACTCATCAGGCGGCCGCGCTCGGCGTCGAAGGTCGAAAAATTGATGTAGTCGGAGCTCACGCCGCGGATGCGCGTGCTGTCGATCGCCTTGTCGTGATACATGATGCGGCCGCTGCCGCCCGAATCGGCCATGACCGCGGCGATCACGTCTTGGTCGTAGCGCTGGATGGCGCGCGCGTCCTGCAGCGTGATCCGCGGGTTGCTGCGGACCTTGTCGAACTCCTCATCGCTGCGGGTGACCGGGAACTGCTGGATGCTGAACGAATCGGCCCCGGCCTGGTTGAGAATCGCCGACGTCACCGACGCGTTCAGCCCCTGAATCAGCGACACCACGGCGATGATCGACATCACCGAGACGATGTTGCCGAGCACGGTCATGAGCGACCGCAGCTTCGACGCCCAGATGGCATCGAGCGCGATCCCGGCTGACTCGAGAAGCTTATTCATGCACTTTAGGGCAGGTCGGGCGGGTGGGCTGGATAGGGCAGGTGGGAACGGCGGCTGGATCGCAAGTGATCAGTCCCACCCGGCCTACCTGCCCTAGCCCGCCTACCTGCCCTTAGTCGCGTCCACCTTGACCGGGTCGCCGTCGGTCATGTTCCGGACGGAGTTGTACGGACCGGTCACCACTTCGTCGGCCGGCTTGAGGCCGTCGAGCACCTCGAAGTACTTGTCGCCGGAGATGCCCAGCTTGATGGGAACGAATTCCACCACGCCGTTGCGCGCGACGAACACGCCCTCGGTTTCCTTGCGCGTCTCGCCGGGCTTGAGCTCCGCGGCGACGGCGACCGGCTCGACGCCGGGACGCCGGCGGCGCGGATCCTTGGGCGCCTTTACGATCTGGTTGTTCGCGTCGTACACCAGCTCTCGCACCGCGACGGCCGGAATCGGCACGGCCGCCACGCTCTTGCGGGTCGCGGTCGTGATGTCCGCGGTGCAGGTGAAGCCAGGGCGCACGTCGGGGATCTGCTCGTCCAGGACGACCACCACCTTGAAGTTGGTCGCCTGGCTCGACGAGGCCTGCGCACCGGTCGCCGCCTGAATCGGGCTGTTGCCGATCTCCGAAACGTGGCCCTTGAACGATTTGTCGGGCAGCGCGTCGATGGTGATCTTCGCGATCTGGCCGAGCGAGACGTTCGGGATGTTCGTTTCGTCCACTTCCACTTCCGCCTGAATCACCGACATGTCGGCCAGCGTCAACAGGACGGTGCCGGCGTTGTTCATCGTGCCGATGACCGCGGTTTCACCCTCCTGGATGTTGCGGCGCGTGACGATGCCGTCTATTGGCGATTCGATGCGGACCTTGCTCAGATCGTAGCGGGCGCTTTCGAGACCGGCACGCTCCTGGTTGATGCGCGACGCCTGCGAGCCGACCGTCTTCTCGCGCTCGTGCACCGCCGACTCGGCGACGCGCACGTCGTTGTCCGCCTTTTCCAGCGACTCGCGCGTCGTCAACTGCTGATCCCAGAGATCCTTCTGGCGGGCCGCGGTCTTCCGCGCCTGATCGAGCTGCGCCTTCGCGGTCTCGACCGACTGCCGTAGCTGTTCGAGCGAGCCTTCAGCCGCCTCGAGCGACGCCGTCCCGCTGTCCACGCGCGTGCGCAGCGATTTCGGGTCGATCTGCAGCAGGAACTGGCCCTTCTTGATGCGATCGCCTTCGTTGACCGCGAGATCGACCACGCGACCGGGTGTGTCCGCGCTGATGTTGACCAGGCGCTTCGGCTGGATCTTGCCCGATGCCGAGACGATCGCTTCGAGATCGCGCGTCTTGATCGCCTCGACCGTGACGGTCGTGCCTTTGTCCTTCTTCAGCCAGAGGTTCGCCGCCACGACAGCGCCGAGGAGCACGATGACTCCCAGCGCGATGAGAATGTTCTTCCGATTCATTTACGCTCCAGAGAGCGCCGCTCTGACGCCGGCGATGATGACAACGATGATTCCATAGATAGCTAGCAGGCTCCATGCCACGGGCGCGGTCCGTTTCTTGTAGAGCACCGCGAGCCCGATGGCCAGGCTCAGCGTGGACCAGATCCGGAACAGGTCGATCGAGCCGAGCACCATGCCGAAAAATCCCGTGTCGTCCACCATCGGCAGGAACACGGCGAGGCTCGTGGAACTCGTCATGGATTCCTTGGCGTAGTTCAGCGGCGTGACGAAGAGCGTCTGCAGCGCGCCGATCACGCCGGAGTGGACGACGACCGCGTAGACCTGCTTGAAGGAGGCTTCGCCGCCCATGATGGCGTTGAAGAATCCGATGAGGAGGCCGGCCATCAGCGCCATGGCCACCGGCACGAAGACGACGATGCCTACCGCGGAGAAGTACTTGCCCTGGGCTGCGCGGCTCTCGACGTTCGTCACCACCTGATCGGTGACGTTCATGCCCATCGACTGCATGAACGAAATCTGCTGATCGACCGTCGCGCGCTGCCCGATTTCCGTCGAGAGAAACGCATAGGTGGTCGCCGCGATGACAACGATCACGACCGCGAGAGCGCCGAGGACACGCGGCCGCGCCACGATCTCGGCATACGTCGCACGCGGCGAGAAGATCACGCCCAGCAGGCGGCTGGCCAGCCCTTTCGGGGCGCTCGAGGTCGCGGGGGTCTCGTTGGTCACACCTATCTCGTCTGGAAAAAGTCCTGTCTTATATACGGCTTCAGCTAGGGCGAAGTTCGGGCTTTGCCGGCCCGTGATGGGCGCGCGGCCCGACCGCCCTGCGCATCGCCAAAAATCCTTCGGAGCACCGCCAGACCGGCCTGCAGGCGCCGCCGCGAGGCCATGTCGAGCGGCGCGAGCATCTCCGCGAGGTGCCCCTCGGCAGCCCGGCCGACGCGTTCCAGCGCAGCCTTGCCGGTCGCCGTGACTTCGATAATGACCACCCGGCGGTCTTTCGCCGGCGCCGACCGCTTGACCCAGCCGCGCTGCACCATCGCGCTGATCGAATTGGACATCGTCGGCAGGCTGACGCCCTGGAGCACCGCGAGCTCGGTCAGCGTCCGTGGCTGAGCGCTCAGCATGGTCAGCAGACCGAAATGCGCGGGGGCCGGAAGCTCGCCTGCCGCACGCAGCTCGGCGGCCACCGTGCGCATCACGCGGGGCACGATCTTCAGAATCTGCCGGGCCGCGTCGCGCGGTTGAGGGCGTTTCATATGGCTTGGTTAGGGACCCTAATTGTTATGACTGCTAAGTTATCACGCGCGTGAAAAATCGGTCAAACCGTCCCGCGTGCGCGTGCGTTCGAACGGTCCTCGTTTCCTTGACAGTCGCTAAGTTGCTGTTTACGATGCACTTTCTCTCGCGCGACAAGGAGCGTGATGGTGATCGGATTCGTGCCCAAGGAGATGTTCTTCACGAAAGGTGTGGGTAAACACCGCGAGAAGCTCACATCCTTCGAGCTCGCGCTCCGTTCGGCCGGGATTGCCGCCTGCAACCTGGTGCGCGTCTCCAGCATCTTTCCGCCGAAGTGCCGCATCCTGTCGCGCGGCCAGGGCATCAAGCGCCTCGAACCAGGGCAGGTGACCTTCGTGGTGATGTCCGAAGCGGCGACCCGCGAAGCGCACCGCCTGATCGCCGCGACGGTCGGCGTCGCGATTCCGCGGGATCGCAATACTTACGGCTACTTGTCGGAACATCACAGCTTCGGCGAGAGCGAAGACATTGCCGGCGACTACGCCGAGGAGCTCGCCGCCGAGATGCTGGCGACCACACTCGGCCTCGAATTCGATCCGGACAAGAGCTGGGACGAGAAAAAAGAGGTCTACCGGCTCTCGAACGAGATCGTGCGAACTCAGAACGTCACACAGACGGCGGTTGGGGACAAGAAAGGGCTGTGGACCACGGTCGTGGCCGCCGCCGTCCTCGTCGGGTAAACCAGACTGGCCTGCAGGCCTTGAACGTCGCGTTCGCGGCGAGATTTTCTGCCCCGAACCCGTGCAACTCGGTATTCCAACCTGCTCCTTTTTCCGATAAACACAAATATGCGGAATTTCGCGTGGTTACCCGCCTTCCTGGCGGCCGGGCTGGCCCTTGTGTCGGCCCGTCCGGCTCTCGCACAAACCTTTGATGACGTCGGAACGCGGGCCCAGGGCATGGGCGGCGCGTTCGTGGCGGTCGCCGACGATGCGACGGCGGGCTGGTGGAACCCGGCGGGGATTGCCACCGGGGCGTACTTCAACCTCATTTTCGAGAAAGGGCGCCTCGACGGCCCGAAAGTCCTGCCCGAAGACAACCCGATCGCCCGGGTCGCGCCGGGCGGCTTCGCGCTCGCCCTGCCGTCGCTGGGCGTCAGCTACTACCGCTTGCGAATCAGTGAAATAAGGGCAACTACAGGAGCACCCGCCGCGGACCGACAACAGCTTGGGGATCTCGTGCACACCCGGGCGATCAATCAGTTCGGGAGCACGATCGCTCAGTCCCTGGGCAATTACCTGACGGTGGGAACCACCGTGAAACTCGTTCGGGCCGGGAGCGCGTCGGCGCCGTATGTCGCGGGCACGGATGATCCGTACCACGTGGCCGGCGATCTGGATGTGCCGCTCGACAGCCACGGCGATCTGGACGTGGGTGTCATGGGGAAATTGTCGCATTTGCGTCTCGGGCTGACGATGAGGAACCTTTTTGAACCGGATTTCGGAACGGGCGCCGATCGCTTCACCATCGAACGCCAGGCGCGCGCCGGCGCGGCGTTCTTGAGCACCGCCCACGGCACGCTGGCGGGGCTGACGCTGTCGACGGATTTCGACCTCACGCGGCAGCCGACGCCGTTCGGCGAGTCGCGGCGCTTCGCGACCGGTGGAGAAGCGATGTTTTTCGGACGGCGCCTCGCGGTGCGCGGCGGCTTGAGCGAGAACACGCTGGACGACGAGGGGTGGACGAAGACGACCGGCATCAGCGTGGCGCCGATCAACGGCCTGTTCATTGAGGGCGCGAAGACCTTCGGTCCGAACGGATTGGGTCGGGGATGGAGCTCGACGGTACGAGTGTCGTTCTGAAAGAGCAGCGACTGACCCATGCCTGTCCGCATCGGCGAGCTTCTCCTCAAAGAGAAGCGCATCACCCCAGAACAGCTGCAGCAGGCCCTGAATCACCAGAAAGCCAACGGAGGGAAGCTCGGTCATAACCTCGTCTCGATGGGCCTCGTCAAGGACGAGGAGATCACCGCGCTTCTGAGCCGCCAGTACGGCGTTCCTTCCATCAACCTCGCGCAATTCGAAATCGACGCGGCGGTGATCAAGCTGATCCCCGCCGACACCGCGCAGAAGTACCAGATCGTCCCGTTGAGCCGCGCCGGCGCGACGCTGACGATCGCGATGACGGATCCCACGAACGTCTTCGCGATGGACGACATCAAGTTCATGACCGGCTACAACGTGGAGCCGGTCGTCGCGTCGGAAGCGGCCGTGGTCGACGCGATCCAGAAGTACTACCCGGTGGTGGCGGCGCCCAAGGTCACGCAGTCGTCGGTGTCGCTCCAGAGCGGCCCGAGCGCGCTCGAAATGGCCAGCCGTGGCCTGGAGGAGCTCCAGGCCACGATGGATGACGCCGGGGACGTCGAGGTCCTCGAGGAACTGCAGGAGATCAGTGCCGAGGCGCTGGCCAAGCAGGGCGAAGAAGCGCCGGTCGTCCGGCTCGTGAACGTCGTGCTGATGTCGGCGATTCAGAAGGGCGCGAGCGACATCCACATCGAGCCGTACGAAAAAGAGCTGCGCGTCCGCTACCGCGTCGACGGGATTCTCTACAACATCATGAGCCCGCCGATGAAGTTCCGCGATGCCATCGCCTCGCGCATCAAGATCATGGCGAAGCTGGACATCGCCGAGAAGCGCCTGCCGCAGGACGGCCGCATCAAGATCCGCTTCAACGACAACGGCCTCGGGAAGGAAATCGACTTCCGCGTCTCGGTGCTGCCGACGCTCTTCGGCGAGAAGATCGTCATGCGTCTCCTCGACAAGGACAAGTTGATGCTCGACATGACGCGCCTCGGCTTCGAGCAGGAGTCGCTCACCAAGTTCGAGACCGCGATCATGCGTCCGTGGGGCATGGTGCTGGTCACCGGTCCGACCGGCAGCGGCAAGACCAACACGCTCTACTCGTCGATCTCCCGCATCAACACGTCCGAAACCAACATCATGACGGCGGAAGATCCGGTCGAGTTCAACCTCGCCGGCGTCAACCAGGTGCAGGTCAAGGAAAGCATCGGGTTGAACTTTGCCGCGGCGCTCCGTTCGTTTCTCCGCCAGGACCCCAACATCATTCTCGTCGGCGAAATCCGCGACTTCGAGACGGCAGAAATTGCCGTCAAGGCGGCGCTCACCGGACATCTCGTGCTGTCGACGCTGCACACCAACGACGCGCCCAGCACGATTAACCGTCTGATGAACATGGGGATTGAGCCGTTCCTGGTCGCGAGCTCGGTGCATCTGATCTGCGCGCAACGCCTGGTCCGGCGCGTGTGCGCGAAGTGCAAGGCGGAGAATCCGCATGCACCGGCCGCGCTTTTGCAAGCCGGGTTCTCCGCTGACGACGCCAACAGCGTGATGCCGGTGAAAGGCACCGGCTGCGAGCACTGCAACAAGACCGGTTACAAGGGCCGTGTCGGCCTGTACGAAGTGATGGAAGTGTCGGAAGAACTGCGCGAGCTGATTCTCGTGGGGGCGTCCGGACTCGAGATCCGGCGCAAGGCGGTGGACGAGGGAATGATCACACTTCGTCAGAGCGGCCTCAGAAAAGTAAAAGAAGGCGTCACCACGATCGAGGAAGTCGTGCGCGAAACGGTGAAGTAACAGGTGGTCTCGTGCACCGGCGCCGCCGGGCACCGGCGCCAGGACGGAAACGACGCATATGGCAACGCTTCCTGAACTTCTCAAGACGGTCGTGGAGATGAACGGATCGGATCTCCACATCAGTACGAATACGCCGCCGCAGGTCCGCGTTCACGGGCACCTGCAGCGCCTCGCGCTGTCCGACCTCACGCCGTCGGAGACCAAACAGCTGGTGTACAGCGTGCTGACCGACAGCCAGAAGAAGCGATTCGAGGAAACGCTCGAACTCGACTTCTCGTTCGGCATCAAGGGGCTGGCGCGCTTCCGCTGCAACGTGTTCAACCAGCGCGGCGCGGTCGGCGCGGTCTACCGCCTGATTCCCGAGAAGATTCGCACCTTCGGCGAGCTGGGACTGCCGGCGGTGCTCGCGACCCTGGCCGAGCGGCCGCGCGGGCTGGTGCTCGTCACCGGTCCGACCGGCAGCGGCAAATCGACCACGCTGGCGGCGATGATCGACAAGATCAACTCCGAGCGCTCCGATCACATCCTGACCATCGAGGATCCGATCGAGTACATCCACCAGCACAAGAACTGCCTGGTGAACCAGCGCGAGGTCCACAGCGACACGTTCGGCTTTTCGAACGCCCTGCGCGCCGCCCTCCGCGAAGACCCCGACATCGTCCTCATCGGCGAAATGCGCGATCTCGAGACGGTCGAAGCGGCGTTGAAGATCGCCGAGACCGGGCACCTGACGTTTGCGACGCTGCACACGAACTCGGCGGCGCAGACCATCAACCGCATCATCGATATCTTCCCGGCGAACCAGCAGTCGCAGATCCGCACGCAGCTGTCGCTGGTGCTCGAGGGGATCGTCTGTCAGGCGCTGCTGCCGCGGTCGGACGGCAAGGGCCGGGTCGTGTCGCTCGAGATCCTCGTGCCGACACCGGCCATTCGCAACCTGATTCGCGACGACAAGGTGCACCAGATCTACGGCGCGATGCAGGCGGGCCAGGAAAGGCTCGGCATGCAGACGCAGAACCAGTCGCTGGCGAGCCTGCACCAGAAGCGCCTGATCACGCTCGAAACGGCGCTCAACTGCTCGTCGAACAAGGACGAACTGCAGGAAATGATCAGCCGCGGCGTGGGCGTCGTGCCCGGCGCCGGCATGAACCGCGTGGCGATGCCGGTCAGGAAATAGAACTTAGGAAGTCGGGAAGTAAGGAAGTAGGGAAGTCGGAAATTGCGGAAGTAAGAAATTAAGGAAGTAAGGAATTGGGGAAGTAAGGAATTTTGGAATTGAGGAAGTAGGAGCGTATGGCGACGTTTGCATATTCCGGAAGGACGCGCGCGGGTGAGTCGGTGGCGGGCGAACGCATGGCCGAAACCATGGAAGCGGCCGTGTCGGCGCTCCGCCGGGAGAGGATCCTCGTCACCAAGATCGTGCCGGCCAGGGCGAAGGCGGCCGAAGCGGCGCCGAAGAAATCCGGCCGGCTTGGCAAGAGCGTGTCGGCGAAGAGCCTGGCGGTCTTCACGCGCCAGTTCTCGGTGATGATCGACGCCGGCCTGCCGCTGGTCCAGTGCCTGGATATTCTCGGCAGCCAGGAGGACGACAAGAACTTCGCGGCCGTCATCCTGGCGACGCGGACCTCGGTCGAGTCTGGCGCGTCGCTCGCCGATGCCATGCGCAAGCATCCGAAGGCCTTCGATCCGCTGTTCACCAACATGGTGGCCGCGGGTGAGGCCGGCGGTATTCTCGACACGATTCTCAAGCGGCTGGCGACCTATATCGAAAAGGCCGTCAAGCTGAAGGGCCAGGTCAAGTCGGCGATGATTTATCCGGTCGCCGTCCTGGTCATCGCCGCGCTCGTGGTCGGCGTCATCCTCTGGAAGGTCATCCCGACCTTCGCATCCCTGTTCGAAGGCCTCGGCGCCGAACTACCGCTGCCGACGCGCATCGTCATCTGGATGAGCGGCGCGCTGGTCGGCTACTTCCCGTTCCTGCTGGTCGCCGCCGGCGC
>Ga0105248_10010538_pt1 | contig 10183 bp, 10 predicted proteins | sample KBSS34metaG_FD_81524 | JGI IMG/M metagenome (GOLD analysis project Ga0105248, IMG submission 81524) | Switchgrass rhizosphere microbial communities from Kellogg Biological Station, Michigan, USA - KBS S3-4 metaG | ecosystem: Host-associated > Plants > Roots > Rhizosphere > Soil | place... | reverse complement strand
CGTCAGATTGTAGGATTTGGCGATCTTGCCGTCCGCGTCGGAGGCCACGGGAAACTTTCCGGCGCAATAGTCCGGGTCTGCCGAGAACACATTGAGTCGCGCAATGCTATCGGCCGATACGCCAATGATAGTGGCGCCGGCGGCATCGAACTTTTCCTTCTCCTGCGCGAACGTATGAGCTTCAAGGTCGCAGCCCTTGGTATAGGCGGAGGGATAGAAGTAGACCACGACTGGGCCTTTCTTCAGCGCGTCCGGCAGTGAGAAATTGAATTCCTTTCCTGCTAACGAAGCCCGAGTCGCGAAGTCGGGCGCCTTCTCGGATACCTTGAGCGCAGCGAAAACTGGCAAGCCGACGAGCACCAAAAGCGCTAGTCCTAAAAACAAGTTCTTCATTGCATTGCCTCCTCGATTGAACTATGTAGAAGCATATCATAAGCGGCGTATTCCGGCTTTGGGGGGCGTGGAATTCCGCCAAGCGCCTCTTCAAGTTCACGCGATTCTAAATCCACGCTAGGATAGTCCCATGCGACTGCTTCTTTTCTCGACGATCCTTGTTTCCATGACTCCCCTGGTATCTGCGCAAGACGCAGCCCGCCCCCCGGCTCCGCCGCCAGCTATGATTCTGACCATACCGGGGTTTACGGATGGCAGCCAGATTCCCGTGAAATTCAGTCAGGCCGCTCCCGGCGTTGCCGTCGGCGAGGGAACGTCGCCGGCCATGAATTGGACTAACGTGCCTGCTGGCACGCAGAGTTTCTTCCTCCACATGCACGACATGGATCTTGCCCGCAACAAGACTACTGACGATCAGGCGCACTGGGTCCTATGGAACATTCCGGCAAGCGCCGCCGGCTTGCCTGAAGGCGTGCCCAAGGGATCGCAATTGCCTGACGGAAGCTATCAGATCAGCGCCACGGGACCCATGTATCGCGGCCCCGGTGCGGGCGCGAACGGCCCGTTCCATCACTATGTGTTTGAGCTCTACGCGTTGGACACCAAGCTAGACGTGAAGCCGTCGCCGGATGCTTTCGCGACACGCGCCAATGTGATCAAAGCGATTCAAGGTCACATCCTGGCGAAAGCGGTCTATGGCGGCCTGTTCCGTCGGCCGCAGTAAGCGGGTAAGCCTCAGCGAAGGGTAGCCGTTTAAAAGCGGCTGCTCGTTCAGGGCCGGTTATTACTCACTCATAGTAAGCTGGCTTTTCGCGCAGTTTGTTCCAGGTGGGGATGTCGTGTTCAATCCATAACTGCGCCCCGGATTTTTTCAGGAACGCCTCAATCGCGATTCTGCTGGCGGCTGTTCGTTCCTTGCTGGTTTCAATGGGCGGCACTTTCGTCGGGCCTCTTTCTTCCGGGTAGTGCCACAAATCGCCACCAATCAGAACCGGGCCCGTTCTAGCCAAGTTCAAGAAGAGAACCTGGTGGCCAGGAGTATGGCCAGGGGCGTACTTGATGATCACGGTCTTGCCTCCGAAGACATCATAGTCGGAGTCGGGCAAGGTCAGTCACTGTTTTACTGGTCTTCAACTTGTTATATGCTGCTTGTTCTTCCCGTTTTACGGCGAACATGGCGTCGCGTTCCGTCTTGTGGACCAGCCAAGTAGACTCAGCGAACGCGTTGGCGTTGGCAACATGGTCACTATGAAAGTGCGAGAACGCCACGTAAGTGACACCGTGCGGAGTATAGCCCAGCGCCGCCATTCGCGGGAGCAGCGGCTTTTCGAGCGTTGTCGTCGCCATCAGCAACGGCGCGCTCACCGGTTTACCATCGGCCTTGAAAGCGGTATCCGGAATCACACCCGCATCCCATAGCAGAACACCTTTGGGATGCGCCACTAGATAGCACGGCACCACCATGTCCGAACTGGCCAGTTGTTCCTTCTTGAACTGAAACAAGGTTTCGTATCGAAACCGCGGATCATGCCACAGTCGAAAATGTACAGGCGCAGCGACTTCACCGGAGCGGGCGTTTGCCCCGCTACCTGCTGCGCCAGAAAAGTTCCCAGCAGACAAACGACTCCACATAGGCCTCTCATAGTTACGCAGGCTTCACTTTGAAAATGAAGTAAGTGATCTGCTTGCCCGGTTCAATCAGCCTTGCGTGCGGAATTTTGGCGGGAATATGCACACTATCACCCGGCGCGACTCTCTGCCGCATGCCGCCCTGAATGGCCCGCCTCCGGAAGAAATCACATAGACATCCGCCCATGCATCATGCATCTCTGCTCCGATATTGCCTTCCCGATGCACCATGGCCGCATGGATTACTCTTAGACTTCACTGACAGACTACAGTTGCGAAAGTGTGGACCGAGGTGGTCTTACTGCCCAGGCTTAAAGGCCTGAAACGGATCTGCATGAGAAGGCTCCTTACCCATCCCGCCGTCAAGGTCTTGAGGTTAGCTGACCGCGATAAGCTAACATCCCGAGCCGTGGTTACCTCTCCTTGTGAGTTGATTCGCAATTCGAAGAAGCCGTGCGAATTGATCGGACAGTTTTTATCGTCGGCCGCCAATTCCAGCGATGCCCGGTCCATGTTGTAATGCAGGTTATTCGGCATGCCCCCGGGCATCAATCGGCCGAACTGCTCGCGGGAAGTCACATCCGTTTCGGCAAAAAGCCCCGCACAGACCAAGAACAGAAATGCAACGATAGCGAACACTACAAGGATATTGTAGCCTGACCTGCTCTGCAAGAAATAGTGACTCTATTGCGCGTTGCGCCAAGTCGGCTTGAAGTGTGGGACGTCGGCGGGATCGATCTCAAATGCATCGTACCGATGGCGAATTTCGCCCTTGCGGACCTTGACTTTCTTCGAGCTTGAACAGGACGTCCAAAGCGCCGCTGCTGAAATCGCGAAGATCAAATTCAGGCCGACAATCAGTTCCCAGCTCATCCTGATCCGATAGTAACCTCCTGGGCGATGTGGATCGATAGGCCGATGGTTTCAATCACATAGTACGTTTGGTCCAAATTACAACCAGTTTTGCGTGACAACAGGCCGCCAATCGGGTTGATCAGCCCTTCAGGGCCGCGGTCCGGCAAAACTCCAGAATGAGCGGATGTGGCATCCCTATCGCAGACTTGGCTTGGGGTACGAACAGCGTTCCCATGAAGAACGGATGGGCGATGAGTTCAAGTATACGCGCTTCGCCATTCTGATCCGTGCCGCTGATCCGCAGGCCATCTTTTGTCAGTTGCTCCTGGTATTCCGGGTTCAGTCCGAAGTTGCAATAGAACTTCTCCAGCAATCGAGTGTTCTGACATACAACAGCAGCTTTACTTCCAGGTTTGAGCGTCACCTCCATGGTCCTTCCAACCAGCGAGCAACTGAGCGGAGTGATGAAGAGGCACGATGCATACGGATCAGACTCAGCGTGAGCCGCATCTGTGAACCCCAACACGTTCCTGGCAAACTCGATCGCCAGATGTTGGAAACCTCCGCAGGTGCCAAGGAAGGGAATGTTGTTTTCCCGCGCGTATCGAATGGCAGTCAGCGCTCCGTCGAGACTTTTGTAGGGGCTGCCCGGGCTGCACAGCAATCCTTGAAATCTTCTAAAATCGTGCGCTTGATCGGTCGGTAGCCAGACTGCTTCCATGGGCTTGCCCAGAACTTCGGCGGCGTGTTGGATGCTCTGACTCGTTGCAATGTGCGTGGGATTGCCCCCATTGAAGTCGCCGATGATGCCGATTGGTATCGCAATCGCCATAACGTCAATGATTTTAGCTTGCCGCCTGAATTGCCGCAGAGCCTTCGGGGCTTCGCGATCACGGGTGCTGCTTATATGTGGTCGTTGGGAATAATCTCGATCACCATGACACCGACGTGGTATTCGGAAGCTTCGCAAGTGCAGTGCCTGACTTCAGCCTCTGCCACGGAATCAGTCATGTGTATTCTAAGAAGCGATCCGGGTGACACAAAAAACGGAAGGCTCAGCTTGAGGCTCGACGTCCCGACGTCCAGGATTCGGGCTTGCACCGCCTGTTGCGGACGGGGACTCAAAACATCGATGACCGTATCTCCAGTGCAAATAGCACGGTAATCGCTTCGGCGATCTTCCCCAACGTGTCCCTTGCGTAACCAATTGGATACGGCCATGTGCCCTCCCTTAGCCCAGCCTACCCAAAGCCGCACTTGGAAACTCTCAGCTAAACACCTGTGTTCCGAGAGATTTGTACCTGAATTTCGCCGGGATCAAATCGTTGTGCCCGACAATGACGCAGCCGAATGAAATCGCAGAGTCTTGCGCAAAGTGCTGGTAATTCCTCAATGCGGCTTGCATGCAAGCCAATTGCTGCGGGTGTACTCCTTTGTGCTCGCCGAATTCGAGTTATATACTGCGGAATGTGATCAAGAGCTCCACCTTCCCGCTGGCGGCGTGGTTTGGCGGTTTCGTCCTGTGCGGAGCATTGCATGCACAACACGCCGAGATGGCGGGGCGGTACTGCGTAACTTGTCATAACGACAAAGCTCGTATCGGCGGGCTCTCGCTACAATCCGCGGATTTCAGCAACATTCCGGCAGGCGCCGAGACTTGGGAAAAAGTGATCCGCAAATTACGCGCGGGAGCGATGCCGCCGCAAGGCGCTCCGCGCCCGGACAAAGCGGCGCTCGATAGATTCGCATCCTTTCTAGAAAACTCGCTCGACCGTGCCGCCGAAGCCAAGCCGAATCCCGGCGAGGCGACCATGCATCGCCTGAACCGCGCGGAGTACGCCAACGCCATACGTGACCTTCTGGACCTCGAGATCGACGCCAGCGCCATCCTGCCGCCCGACGATGAGAGCAGTGGTTTCGATAACATCGCGGATGTCTTGCGGGTTTCGCCGGCACTCATGGAACGCTACCTGTCGGCCTCCTGGAATATCAGCCGGCTCGCGGTTGGTAACACGCACGTGACTCCGTCCACGGCAACTTACCGCGTTCGTCCCGACCTTTCGCAGGACCAGCACATCGAGGGATTGCCGCCTGGCACGCGCGGCGGAATTCTGGTTCGTCACAACTTTCCGGTGGATGGCGAATACGTCATCAAAGTACGTTTGTGGCGCAATACCTTTGATCTGATGCGCGGCATGGAGGATCCGCACGAAATTGAGATTGCCGTGGATAAAGCGCGGGTACGCACGATCACGGTGGGCGGCCGTCCAGACCTTATAAAGATGGCGGAGAACCCGGGTGTTTTCGGGGCGGACATCGATCAACGGCTGAGCATCCGTATTCCGGTGAAGGCAGGTCCGCACTCCATTTCGGCGACAACCGTGCTGCGCAGCCACGCGCAGAAAGACGATTTGGTGAAGCCGTTTCTGCGCACCACGATTGACGGGCTCGATATTACCGGCGATCCTTCCGTTGATCGTTTGCTCATCGATGGCCCCTATGCGCCCGGCGGAGTCGGCAACACTCCCTCTCGAGCACGGGTTTTTGTTTGCCACCCTGCGAATTCAGCCGAGGAGCTACCCTGCGCGCGGCGGATCGTCGGAGCGTTGGCGAGACGGGCCTACCGCCGAACCATTCAGGAACGGGATATGGAATCCCTGCTTAGCTTCTACCAGCGCACGCGCAATACAAAAAAGAGCTTCGAGGCTGGGATCGAATCCGCTTTGCAATTGATTCTCGCGAGTCCGGAGTTCTTGTTCCGAATCGAAGAAGATCCCGCCAATCTCGAAGCGAACGCGGCGTACCAGCTCGGCGATTTGGCATTGGCCTCGCGCCTGTCCTTCTTCTTGTGGAGCAGTGTTCCGGACGAGCCTCTGCTGACCGTGGCCTCACAAGGAAAACTGAAGGACCCCGCGGTAATGGAACAGCAGGTGCGGCGTATGCTGACCGATCCCCGCGCCGCGGCATTAGTGGATAACTTCGCGGAGCAGTGGTTGTTCCTGCGCAACTTGAAGAATGCGGCTCCCAACATGGACGCTTATCCGGATTTCGATGACAACCTCCGGCAGGCCATGAAAGAGGAAACCAAGCTCTTCATCGAAAGTGTGATTGCCGAGGACCGCAGCGTAATGGACTTGCTGAACGCTGACTACACGTTTGTCAACGAGCGCCTGGCGCGGCACTATGGGATTCCCAACGTATACGGCGGCCAGTTCCGGCGAGTGCCGGTTACTGACGATGCCCGGCGCGGACTGTTGGGCCAGGCCAGCATTCTGACGGTGACTTCGTATCCGAACCGCACTTCAGCGGTGCAGCGCGGCAAATGGATCTTGACCAACTTGCTGGGAATTCCACCGCAGCCGCCTCCGCCCAACGTGCCCGCGCTTGCGGAGAACGCGGAGGGGGCCAAACCACTTTCTTTGCGCGAGCGTATGGAAGCGCATCGCCGGGACGCGGTCTGTGCCGGATGCCACAAGGTGATGGACCCGGTAGGGTTCGCGCTCGAAAACTTCGATGCCATCGGGCGCTGGCGTACGAAAGACGATGGCGTGAATATTGACCCGTCGGGCACCATGTATAACGGAGTCAAGGTGGACGGCGTTGTGGGATTGCGCAACATGATCACCAGCCAGCCCGATACCTTTGCCGGCGTCCTGACTGAGCGCATGCTCACTTACGCGCTGGGGCGCGGCCTGGGATATGCCGATATGCCGGTAGTGCGCAAGATTGTGCGGAGCGCGGCGGCACGTAACTACCGCTTCTCCTCGTTGGTGCTGGGTGTGGTCGAAAGCCCGGCGTTTCAGATGAAAATTAAGAAGCCGGCGCCCGCTAACGTCGCCGCGGTTTTGACCAAGTAGAGGATAAAGACGATGACCTTTGTGACACGAAAGCATCTCTCGCGCCGCGCGGCTTTGCGGGGACTCGGCGTATCGGTTCTTTTGCCCTTGCTCGATTCCATGGTCCCGGCGCAAACGCCCACCGCGCGCACAGCGGCCAAGCCGCAACTGCGGCTAGGCATGTGCTTCATGCCACATGGCGCGGTGATGGCCAATTGGACGCCGGTGAAGCGGGGCTCGAACTTTAAATTCTCGCGTACGCTGGCCTCGCTGGCGCCGTATCAGGACCAGGTCGTCGTGGTCAGCAACATGGCACACCAAATGGCCGCGCCGGCCGGGCCCGGCGATAACGGGGGCGACCATACTCGCTCGCCCACCGTCTTTCTCAGCGGTGTCCATCCGAAGCGAACCGACGGCGCCGACATTCGCGCCGGCGTCACCATCGATCAAATTGCAGCCATGAAGATCGGGCAGGAAACACCTCTGCCCTCGCTCGAACTCGCCACGGAAGACTTCAGCGGTCTGGTAGGTTCCTGCGACGTCGGCTTCAGTTGCGCCTACATGAATACGATTTCCTGGCGCACGGAGACCACGCCGCTGCCTATGGAAATTAACCCGCGCGTGGTATTCGACCGCCTGTTCGGCGACGGCGCGACGGTGGAGGAGCGCCTGGAGCGCATCGAGCAGCAACGCAGCATTCTTGATGAAGTAACGGGGCAGATGCGCCGCCTGCAGCGGGGTCTGGGCGCCAATGACCGCAACCGCGTGGCCGAATACCTGGACACAGTTCGCGAAATCGAACGGCGCATTCAGTTGTCGGAAAAACAGAACGCCAACTCCACCCTGACCGTGCCGCAGTCGCCCAGCGGCATTCCCGACGATCATGAGGCGCATTCCAAACTGATGTTCGACTTGATGGCCATCGCATTTCAAGCCGACATTACGCGCGTCTCCACTTTTATGATGGCCCGCGAAGTCAGCTACCGGACGTTCCCCAAGCTGGGGATTTCCGAAAGCTTCCATCCGGCGTCGCATCACCAGAACAACCCCGAGCGCCTGGAAAATCTCACCAAGATCAACACATATCACGTCAGCTTGGTTGCATATATGCTGGAGCGCCTGAAGTCCATCAAAGACGGTGACGGTACTCTGTTGGATCATACGCTGATGATGTATGGATCGGGAATGAGCAACAGCAACGTGCACAATCACTCTCCGCTGCCAGTCTTTCTAGCGGGCGGCGCGGTCGGCCAGATGCAGGGCGGACGCCACCTGCTATACCCGGACGGCACACCCATGGCGAACTTGCTGCTGTCGATTCTGCACAAGGCGGGTATCCAACAAGACAGCGTAGGCGACAGCACAGGGCCGTTGAAGGAACTCTAAGGAACCAAGACCATGCGACTCCTCCTTGCTGGAATTCTCGCGGCCGCGGTCCTGAGCGCCGCCGCCGTTTCGGATACCGCCGATGCCGCCGAGCACCGTGACGCGGCCACGCTGCGCAAGCTAATCGCCCAGCGTGCTCGCATTAACGATCCGCAAGCGGATGGAACGACAGCGCTGCACTGGGCAGCCCATTGGAACGATGTGGAATCGTTCACTCTGCTGCTCGGCGCGGGGGCGAATGCCAAAGCCGTCAATCGCTACGGCGCCACGCCGCTTTCTGAAGCCGCCGCGGCGGGAAATCCCGCGATGATCGACGCGCTGTTGAAAGCCGGTGCAGACCCCAACACGCTGACGACGGCGGATGGCGAGACGGTTCTCATGACGGCAGCTCGGGCGGGCCAAGTGCAGGCAGTGCAGATTCTCGTGGCCCATGGCGACAACGTGAACGCCCGTGAAACTTTTCGCGGTCAAACGGCTTTGATGTGGGCCGCCGCGGAGCGTCACCCGCAAGTCGTGAAAGTTCTGCTGGACCACGGGGCGGATTGGAAACCGCTTTCCTTCGATCGGAACAACGTGATTCCGAAGCTCAGCGCGGCTTCCTCCATCACTCCGATGGCGAAGGGCGGGCTGACGGCGCTCGATTTCGCCGCGCGCGAGGGCGATGTCGAGTCGGCGCGCTGGATGCTTGACGCCGGAGCCGACATAAATCAGTTAGATGCGGACAATACTCACGCCCTGACGGTCGCCCTGATGAACAAGCACTACACGTTTGCGAAGTTTCTGCTGGACCGTGGCGCGAATCCCAACTTGGCGGACACGAGAGGACGCACGCCGCTCTATGCCGCGATCGACGCCCGGGACGAAGACTATTCGGCTATGCCCTCGCGCAAGGAAGACGACCCGTTGCCCAGTGTGGAGATCGTGCAGGCTCTGCTCGACCACGGCGCCAATCCGAATGCGGCGCTCACCAGAAATTTGCCCGGCCGCAGCGGAATGGATTCCGGCGATACCGCGCTCGGCCTGGGCACGACACCTTTAATGCGCGCCGCGCGCGCCGGAGACGCGGAAGTAATGCGCCTGCTTCTTAAGAAAGGCGCCGATCCCAAACGTCAAACCGGAACGGGCAACGATGCGCTGCTGTTTGCCGCCGGCGTGGGCTACCGCGATAAGAACACATACGGCAACGAAGCGGGCGCCTTGGAGGCCGTGAAGCTCGCGTTGGCGCAGGGTCTCGATCTGCACCGCGTCAATGATCGCGGCGAAACGGCGCTGCATGGCGCCGCCCTCCGCGGCTCAGACTCGATCGTCGCGTATCTGGTGGAGCAGGGTGCCCGGCTGAACGAAAAGACCAAGCCAGGCTTTACCGTCCTCGATTACGCGTTGGGCAAGAACATTACCCAGCAACTCCCGGTGCCGCATGAGAGCACTGTTGCCCTAATCCGCAAACTGGGTGGCCGCGAAGGCCGGGAAGTGATCGCCGCGAACCAGTAGCATCGTCTCTAGAAGCTCCCCGACAGTCTTGGTGCCGCCTCGCGGGCGCGGATGCAGGAGCGCTGGCGGTGACGGCGCCACCCCCGCCCCCGCTGTGTCGTGGTCAGAACAGAAGCTTCAGCGCGAACTGAATTTGCCGTGAGTTGGTTGTGGTCGTGGTGATTTTGCCGAATACCGCGTTAGGGTTACCGGCCCCGTTGGCTGCCGCCACGAATGCATTGACCGCTGCAGGAGTGCCGCCGATGCCACCCGGAAGCCCGAAGTTGGCATGGTTCAGGATATTGAAAAATTCGGCGCGGAATTGGAGGCGCACCTTTTCGGTGATCCGCGTATCCTTCAATACCGAGAAATCCAGATTGGAGATGCCAGGGCCGTGCAAAGAGTCGCGCTGCAGATTGCCGAACGTGCCGGGCGCCGGCAGCGTGAAGGCCGCCGGATTCACCCACTGGTTAATGTTGCCCGTGTAGATGTTATCCCGAGGGAGGACGATGTTTGGCCGTTGGTTGGCAATTGTGTTTCCGCTCTCGTCAAACCCAATAACCACGTTCCACGGCGGCCCGCTCTGCTCAGTTAGCCCGCCGCTCAACTGCCAT
>Ga0105248_10010534_pt1 | contig 10184 bp, 10 predicted proteins | sample KBSS34metaG_FD_81524 | JGI IMG/M metagenome (GOLD analysis project Ga0105248, IMG submission 81524) | Switchgrass rhizosphere microbial communities from Kellogg Biological Station, Michigan, USA - KBS S3-4 metaG | ecosystem: Host-associated > Plants > Roots > Rhizosphere > Soil | place... | reverse complement strand
TGTTACCCAGGCCGATGGCCTGGGCTGGGATGGCGTTGCTCCTTTGGCGCTTTGGATTGAGGCGGCGTGGCTTTTGTGATTCCCACCCTTTCGCAAAGGGCGCGAAAGGATGGGGCACCCCGGGTTTGTGGTGGTTCAGACAGCCGAAATTACTGCTCTTCGAAATGGAGATCGAGAATCCCAGGTTTCAAGATCGAAACCTGGGATTTGGATGGATGAGATTTTGAAGGAGCTTACCGGCCGGCGTGGACTGGTTCTTCTACCGCCGCAGTCTCTACCAGGGTGACTGGGTAGTAGGCGTTGCGGATGTATTGCTTGACCATCCGGTTGGTGTTGAAGAAGGAGCCGTTGTAGGCGATGGTGGTGCGCATCAGGTGGCCCCAGGCTTCGGGGGACTTGAGGTAGAGCGGCACTACGGATTTTTCGAGCTTTTCGTAGAGGTTGGTGGCCTCGGCGTTGTCGTCGATGCCATCTTCGATGGCCCAGCCGGTGTAGCCTTCGAGGCAGCCTTCGATCCACCATCCGTCGAGGATGGACAGGCTGGGCACGCCATTGAGGGCTGCTTTCATGCCGCTGGTGCCGGAGGCTTCGTAGGGGCGCTTGGGTGTGTTGACCCAGACATCGACGCCGGCGGTGAGCAGTGCGCCGAGTTCCCAGTCGTAGTTTTCGAGATAGACGACGCGGAGTTCGGCGCCTGAATACTGGTGTGCTTTTTCAATGACGCTGCGAATCAGGGCCTTACCCGGCTCGTCTTGTGGGTGCGCCTTGCCGGCATAGAGAATCTGCAGGCCGCCGGCGGCCTTGGCGATCTCGAGCAGGCGATCTGCATCGGTAAACAGCAGGTCGGCGCGTTTGTAGGTAGCGGCGCGGCGGGCGAAGCCGAGCGTCAGCACCTTCGGGTTGAGCACCAGGCCGGTTCGTGAAGCAACTTCGGCCAGCAGCGTTTCCTTGGACTGGCAGTGAGCCGCGGTGATCTCGGCGATGGGGATTTCGATGGCATTGCGGAGGTAGAGATTGTCACGGCGCCAGTGGGGAATATTCTTGTCCAGCAGGGATTGCACCGGTTCTGAAACCCAGGTCGGCGCGTGGACGCCATTGGTGATGGCGTCGATCTGGTACTCGGGGAACATCTCGCGCGAGACATTGCCGTGCTGCAGCGCGACTCCGTTGACGTAGCGGGAGAAGCGAAGGGCGACATAGGTCATGTTGAGCATATTCTCATGACAACAGCCAAGGGATTCGAGGCGCGCGGTGCGCTCGCCGCCCAGGATGCGGATCGATTGCTCCATGCTGAAGCGGTCGTGGCCGGCCGGAACCGGCGTATGCGTCGTAAACACGCATTTCTGCCGGACAGCCTTTACATCCACTTCCGTCACGCGGTTCAGTGGACCGCCGCCCAACTGGGCTTCCAGCAGGGCCAGGGTGAGCAGGGCCGCATGGCCTTCATTCATGTGGTAGACGTTTACACGATGCCCCAGCGCATTCAACATGCGCGTTCCGCCCATGCCGAGGACGATCTCTTGCTGGAGGCGATAGTTGGAGTCGCCGCCGTAGAGATGGTCGGTCAGGCTGCGGTCCCATGCCGAGTTTTCGGGCAGGTCGGTGTCGAGCAGGTAAATAGGGATGATGTGCCCAGCGCGGCCCACCATGTCATAGCGCCAGGCGCGAATCGTTACCATGCGGTCTTCCACGGTCACCGTAATGCGCGGAGTCTCTTCGCTGCAGAAGCTGGCCGGTGACCAGGGCTGGGTATCTTCGGTCTGTTTGCCGTTTTCATCCAGATGCTGGCGGAAGTAGCCCTTCCGGTGCAGCAACGTAAAGGCCACCAGGGGAGTGCCGAGATCGGCGGCAGAGCGCAGCGTGTCGCCGGCCAGTACACCGAGGCCGCCAGAGTATGTCGGCATGCCGGGGTTGATCGCGATCTCCATCGAAAAATAAGCCACGACGCCGTTGGGCGGAAAAGATTCGTATGAAGACTGTTTCGGGGAAGATGAATTGAACATGATCTGTTGTCTCCGTGTCGCAAATGGAGAGGGATGCATTGGGGCATCCGCTCCGGCAGAAAAGCTGGCCCGGAATCAATTTTCCTTATTTCCACAACCAGGCCGATTTGCCGTACGAAATTCTTTCGAACAGGAAAACCAAGCTTGATTCTAGCAAGGCGCCATAGCCGGGAATAGCGAAATCTGACTTGTTTCCAGCTCGAAGCAATGGTAAGCGGCGGTTCCGGAACAACCAATCCCACGATGGTGCAGCAGGTGCATCCCCCCTTGGTAAAAACTTTTGTGTGTCAAAACAGACCTCAAATTCGGAACGGAAGCTATGGCCTGGCGAAAACAACTTGCTTTCCAACGCTGGGATTGGCAGAATCAGTGCGTCTTGATGCGGCGGGGCGCAACGCATCGAAACCTATCCGAAAGATGAAAAGGCGCGGATGAAGCCGCGCTTGGCGTGCAGGGTGCATGGGACAGTTTGCCTTGCGACTGCCGGGCGTATACGTGTGATTGCATCTACTGCAATTTATTGCCAGGAGGCAAATCGATGGGATTGAAGGAAAATATCGAATGGGGCGAACGCGCTGTTGCCGAAGTCAAGCGCTATGTGCAGTACTCCTCCAACAACCAAAAAGCCGACCTCGTCGCCACCAAGATGAAGGAATTTGAAACCTGGAAGGCTGCGATGCTGGAGCAGACCAAGAGCGCCGCCGCTGCTTCCATTGTGGGAACCAATGCCTCCGTCGCGGCCAAGGTCGCTTTTTTCAACCAGGCTGCAACGGTTCCCGCGACTCCCGCGCCCTTGCCGCAGGGGCCCCGGTTCGACGTGTTTCAGGCCCCGAACGAGATCAATGCCCGGATGAGCAGCTTGCGGGACGGCAATCCCAACATCGTGGCGGACGCAACTGGAGCGGCCGGACGTTCCACGACTCAGTATGGGTACGATGCGCTGCTTGCCCAGGGCGATGCGGCGGATTACCACACCTGGATTAAAGCCATGTCATGGGCTGCCAGGTTTGAAGGCGCCGGCAACTGCGGCGAACTGGCTGCGATAGCCTACACCTACCTTGAGGACCAGGGTGTGCATCCGCTGGATTACATGGTTTTTACCGCTCCCAGCTACGACCATGTGTGGGTGATTATCGACCGCGCGGCAGGAAGCAATGTGCTCGACCTAAGCACCTGGGGTGAAACCGCGGTCTGGTGCGATCCATGGCAGTTGCGGGAAGGCCGCGTCTACAGCATTCAGGACCTGATTGTGAAGAAAGCCACCAATCTCGATGCCGGCTACAAACTCAATTCCGTCGAACTCGTGCAGGGAGGACTGCCCAGGTCGGAGTGGCGCACGGCCTGAGGCAATCGTGCAGGTCAAAGAACCCGGTGGGCGCCTGCCGAGGCGTGGCAGATATAGATCTCCGCCTGGATGCCAGTGGCCTGGCTGTAACGTTCTTTCAGGGCCTGGGCAAAAGCCTTTGCTTCGGCCTGTTCGACCAGGTTGATGGTGCAGCCGCCAAAACCGCCACCGGTAAGCCGTGCGCCGATCAGTCCCGGCAGATCCTGGGCCAGGTCGACCATGGTGTCCGCTTCGACGCAACTGGCTTCAAAATCTTGGCTGTAGCTGATATGTGCCTCATGCATGAGGCGTCCGAGCGCGGCCATATCGTGGCGCAACAGGGCTTCTGCTGCGTCCACAGTGCGCTGGTTTTCAGTGATCACGTGGCGCGCCCGTTTGAGGGCGTTGGGTGGAATTTCATGGCCCCATGCTTTGAGGTCGGCGACAGTGGCATCGCGGAGGAATTTGATTTCGGGCCGGTGCGTTGCGAGGATGCGACAGGCTTCTTCGACTTCTGCGCGCCGGGTACCGTATTCGCCGCCGGCTACGGAGTGTTTGACCATGGTGTTGGCGATCACCAGGGCAACGTTCGAGGGAATCGGGGCAAGCTTGAAACTCAGATCGCGGCAATCCAGGAGCAGAGCGTGATCAGCCGCGCCGTTGGCAGAGATGAACTGGTCCATGATGCCGCTCATGGCACCGACAAACTCATTTTCCGCGCGCTGGCAGAGCCGTGCGAGCAGGGGGCCGGGAATCGACACGCCGAGTAATCCGGTCACGGCCATTGCGGTTGCCACCTCAATTGCCGCCGAACTGCTCAGTCCCGCGGCTACTGGCACGTCGCCCCATAGGCTGAGGCTGAGCGACGGAATCGTATATCCCTCGCCAGCCAGGATTGAAAACACGCCCAGTGGGTAGTCGCTCCAATCGTCTGCTGCCGCCGCAGGCAGGGCGTCAGCGTCAAAAACGCGCTCCTGGCCAAAATTCTCTGCATACAGTACGACTTTGCCATCTGTGCGGGGCGAAATTGCCGCCAATGTTGCAAAATCGATAGCCACCGGCATCACGAACCCTTCTGCGTAATCGGTGTGTTCACCAATCAGGTTGACACGTCCTGGGGCGGCGAAGATCTCCGGCCTGGATTGGTAGCGCTTTTCATGCAGAGTGCGCAGGGCTGCAGGATCTTTCATCTCGAATGGTTCCTCGGGTCTCTCATAATGGCGATCTCAACGGTGCTGCGGTTTTATTTCGAGCCCGGATCTCTTTTCTGGGCCGTCTGTAAAAGTAAATCCTACGTAGCTATGCCGGTTCGGTACCGGTCATGCGGTATTTCCTGCCTGCCATGCGCAATTATTCGGCAATGCGTTCAATGCCGATTTCCATCGGCCAGTTCATTGTTTCTCCTGCCACAAGCCAGCGCGACCACGCGCCGGTTTCCGCCAGCGAATCCACCGGCGCCGTGGTTGGCTCAAGTGCGACACAAACCTGTTTCGGGCCATCGCCTTCCGGCCATCCGCCATAGCATAGCCATAGTCCCAGATAAGGCGTCAGGGTTGGGTCAAATCGAGTCGTAATGCGCAAGCCGATCGATGCCCGTTCCAGGGCGCACCAGCCTGCAGACCGAAGTTCGGCAAGAGAGCCGGTGAAAAGCTTGTCGCCGATAGCCGAGTCACTTGGTTGCGCGAGGCGCAGATCGACGTCGGAGCCATCGGAAAGACGGGCAATCGGCCAGGTGACAGATTCTCCATGCCTGCCGAGCCGGTCATGACGAGAGCCCTCGACCCTGAGCGTCTGCACCTCAGCCGGCAGCACGATGAGGTCGCCTGGTTCACATGCGAAGAGGGGGTGAGCCGCCCATGACCAGGGAGAGGATGCGTCGCCGATATTGACCAGGGAATAGAGAAGCTGCAACTGCCATCCGGTGGAGGTTTCCTTGAGAACCATGGAGCGGGTGATTTCAAGAGGGAGAGAAAAGGCGCGGGCACGCATGGTGAGCGCGTCGTTCGAGGCTTCGAGCACCTGCCATGGAACTCGCCACAGATCGCCATGATCGGGGATGGCGGCTGTGCCGTGCTGCGTGTTCAGCGAGCAGGCGGCGACGGAGGGCAGGCATTCATCCCATCCTCCGGCGTCGCCCTCTTCAAAATTCATCGTATGGTTGAGCTTTCCATAAGGATGCAACTGCGCGTGAAGCAGCATGTGGGAACCGACGCGGATCGAGGAGATTTTGCCTCCTAATTGGGGCAGGACAGTGATCGAGCAATTGCCCGCAGCAATGACAACGTTTTCTACGCCATGCGTCACCGTCACCCCGTTGTGTTCCCGCGCTCCGGTTATTTCGTGTGGTCGGTCGCCGCGCTCAGTCGATCCCAGATCGCAGCGAGCCATTCCGCGTGTTCCGGCTTCATCAAGACAGAGCGCAGGCAAGTCAGTTGCGCATCCATGCTGGCTGCAGAGCCGAAAAGAGCGTAGGGCAATTGTACTAGTGCGAGATGCAGGTTGAGTTCCGCGGCGCGGTCAAAAATTCTCTGCGCTCGAGATGAACTTTCCTCGACCGAACTGCTGTGCACGCCCCAGACAACGATATCCAGCTCCGGCTTTCCGGCGAACGGCATGAATGAGCTGTCTTCCCGCAATCGGCGATCCAATTCGAGAGCCGCCTGGCAGCTGGCTGCCAGCCCAAGGGCAAATTCGCCATCCGGCGTGAGAGGCAGCAGTCGCTGCGTAGCCCAGAGGGCTACAGCCGAGGCTCCGGCGCGGGAACACTCCAGGCTGATCTCGCCCAGATGCAACTGGCCGGAAGTAAAGTAGGTGTACGGCGAATCGTGCTTGTAGAACCGTCCAACCGTGGGGTCGCGAAAGAGTACGCAGCCGCAGCCATAGGGTTGCAGTCCGTGCTTGTGCGGATCGACCACGATCGAATCCGCCTGATCTGTCAATTGAAATGCCTGGCGCGCCGGGTCATCGAGTTGCTCGGCAATCAGGCGGAAGTACCCGCCATAGGCCGCATCCAGGTGCACTCGAAAGCCGTATTTCTGACGCAGCGCGAGAATCCCGGGCAGCGGGTCCACTGAACCCAGCGCTGTGGTGCCCATCGTGGCCACCACGGTGCCAACATCACCGCGTTTTAGCTCGTCTTCCAGAGCATTCAGATCCATCCGCCCGAGATCGTCCGCGCGCACTTTGGCGAAGGGCAGCTTGAGGACCGCACTGATGCGCTGGTGCGTGTAGTGGGCATGCTCCTGGGCGAGGATTCGCTTGCCCGGCGCAAGCTGACCGGCTACCCACAACGCTTCAAGATTGGCGAATGTCCCGCCCGAGGTGAGATGACCAAGGTGAGTCTTGAAGCCGAACATTCGCGCGATCTCCGCGACGGCCTCTACCTCCATCTCTGAACTGGCGCGTCCGCCGTCGCGTGCATGGTTGTTGGGATTGATGGCCATGGCCAGCGCATAGGCCGCGCGCGCTACAGGATGCGGCGGCTTCAGCATCTGCCCGGCATAGAGAGGATGAAAGTAGGGATAGTTGTCGCCCATGCGGACGGCTACTTCGTCCAGAACCGCGCCCATGGCCTCGCGGTCTTCGCGCCTGTTCAGGGGAGACGAGTATGGCGGCAACCCGGCGAATGCTTCCGCGAGCCGGGCCATTGGGCTTTCCAGCAGAGTAAGAAAAGGATCGTGCTCTCGAATTGCGGCCATGCGAAAGTCCAACGTAGCATACCCGCGGCGTCCGTTGCTCCGGACAGACGCGGGGAAAACCTCGTGCAGGTGGGACCTTCCCCACCTCCCTCTATGGCAGCGCAGCACCTTTGGGCAGTTTGAAATTATCTCTTGACGTATATTCCGATACAGGAATATATAAACAGCATGGCCAGGGCTGGCACCACCACCGATGTCTTCAACGCAATCGCCGAGCCGCGGCGGCGCGAGATTATCCGGCTGCTGAACGATGGCCAGGAGTGGGCGGTCAACGATGTTGTCGCCCGCATTAAAATTGCCCAGCCCGCAGTCTCGAAGCATCTTGGCGTCTTGCGCAAAGTCGGCGTTGTAACCGTGGTCAAGCGCGGCCAGCACAGGTTGTACCGGCTCCACGCGGAACCGCTCAAGCCGATTTACGACTGGGTGAAGATGTACGAGCGCTATTGGGCAGAGCAGATCAACCGCATCAAGGAGTGCGCCGAGCAAAAGGCGATGGATCGCATCGAGCGCGAAAACAAACCAGGCCCAAAACCCTGAAACAGGAGAGACGATGGCTGCAACAATTTCCGAACAGACCGTGCATGTGCTGGAGATCGTGAAGGAAGAAGAGATCGCAGCGCCTATCGACGTGGTTTTTGAAACGTTGCTCGAGCAAATTGGCCCTCAGAATGAGGCACCTGGGGTTGGTCCGATGCCGATGAAGCTCGAACCTTGGCCGGGAGGCCGTTGGTATCGCGACCTGGGCAACGATGCAGGCCATTTCTGGGGCCATGTCCAGGCGATCAAGCCGCCGTCGCTGCTTGAAATCTGCGGACCGCTGTTCATGTCGTATGCCGCGATTTCAAACGTGCAGTATCGTCTCGCGGAAGAGAACGGAATCACCCGGCTCAAGTTTACGCACCGGGCCATTGGGCAGATTTCGCACGATCCCAAGGTCCAGGAAGGCTGGACCCATATCGAAACAGGCTGGAACAGCACGCTAGGCAGGATCCGCACCGCCGCCCTGTCTCACCGCAAGGCGCACAGCTAAATAAAAGGAGAGAGAAATGGACAATCTTCAATCGATGCTGCAGGAGTTCAACCAGGAAGCCGCCACCACCAAACGGGTTCTCGACCGGGTTCCTGCCGACAGGCTGGCCTGGCAGCCCCATAGCCGATCGATGACCCTTGGCCAGCTGGCGCTGCATGTGGCAACGGTTCCTGCTGGAATCGTGCGTATTACCAATACAGACACCTTTGACGCCTCAACGACCGACTTTACTCCACCCTCGCCCAAGAGTTGCGAAGAGATTCACGATGCCTTGGAGCAGAGCATGCGGACCGTTGAAAGCCGGCTCGCGGAGTGCTCAACCGATACGGCTCTGGCCGACTGGCACCTTGTAGCAGGGGACAAGGAGTTGATGACCGTTCCGCGCATCGCGGTCTGGAGATCCCTGATGCTGAACCACTGGTACCATCATCGCGGCCAGCTTTCGGTCTATCTGCGTTTGCTGGATATTCCTGTCCCATCGATCTATGGCCCGAGTGCGGACGAAAATCCATTCTCATAAGAGGAAGGTGTCTGGCAGATGAAGAATCTCTTTGAACCATCTCGTGTCGACGAGTTGAAGGACCGGATGACCCATCTCAAGCCGGACAGTCAACGGTTGTGGGGCAAGATGAATGCGGCGCAGGCAATTGCTCATTGCTGTGGAGGCATGGAACTGGCGCTGGGAGACCTGCGCCCGCCGCGTCTCCTGATTGGCAGCATCCTCGGGCTCATCATCAAGCCTATGGCCTTTAAGGAGGAAGAGCCGATGCGCCGGAATTCACCGACGATCAAGGCCATTCTCGTTGCCGACGAACGCGACCTGGACAAGGAACGACAGCGGCTGTGTGCCTTGATTGACCGCTTTGCCGCCGCCGGTCCTGCGGGCTGTACGACGCATCCGCACAGCTTCTTCGGGCGGCTGACTCCGGACGAGTGGTCGATGTGGATGTACAAGCACGTGGACCATCACCTGCGGCAGTTTGGGGTTTGATGTGGCTTGCCGGTGGGCACGCGCCCGATGCTACTTGACCGTGAAAATGAGGAAGTAGTCCTGGCCATCGGTCTTGGTGAAGTCGTATTTGCCGATACGCTTGAATCCTGCCTGGGCCATCTCGCGCTCCACAATGTCGGGCATGATGCCATGGTCGGTGCCATCGCCATTGCGGTCGATGATGCCAACCTTCGCGCCTGGCCTGAGGGAAAGCCGGAGTTTCTCCATCAGCGGAATCGGCTCGGCAAATTCGTGGTAGGTCTTGAGGATTAAAACCGCATCCACACTCTCTGCCGGAAGCTTCGTATCGTCGACTGTTCCCAGGATCGGGTGGATATTGGCGAGCTTGGCTGTGGTCGCTCGCTGCGTAATGTACTCAATCGCCTTGGGATTGATGTCTTCGGGGTAGACCGCGCCGCTGGTCCCGACCCGTGCCGCGGCTCGGACGGTGAACCAGCCGGAACCTGCGCCTATGTCGGCCACTGATTTGCCGGCGGTGATGCCAAGCAGGTCCATCACACGATCGACATGCAGTTTCTGGTCGCGATCAGAGTATTCAAAGATGGAAAGATCTCCGGCATAGGGCCTGCTTGTCGGCCTCTGCTCCTCTGTTGCAGCAGCCGGTTTCGACTGCGCTGCATCCTGACCGGTGAAGCCGGGGGCGGTCCTGGGTAAAACCAGAAAGCCCGGCAAGCATAGGAGGAGCAGCAGACCAAACTTTGCTCCTGCGGGCGTTCGCTGTCGAATCGTAGGCGGTAATTGCATCGTGCCAACTTTCGTTACTTGAATCGACCGTACCTGGCAACTCTCGTACCCAGGTATCTTACAGACTTTGGGTCAGGCTTTCAGTCAGGCTTGTGGCTGGACTTTTGGGTGGACGAGTTTGTCAAAACGAATCTGCCGGCCATTAACGAGCCAGGAATCAACCCGCTCACGAAACTGAGCTAAAAGAGTCGCTTGTAGATTTAAGTACCCACATTTCAAGATCAATGGTAAGATGAACCTAGCGTTAGAAGAACCGGGCGTGAGCAGTACTCGCCCAACCAAGCAAGATCTGCCAGTGGTCGCTCCGTTTCACTCAAGCGCAATTCAAAGTTTAGGAAATACGACTCAAAATGGAACAAGGTACTGTGAAATG
>Ga0105248_10010533_pt1 | contig 10184 bp, 7 predicted proteins | sample KBSS34metaG_FD_81524 | JGI IMG/M metagenome (GOLD analysis project Ga0105248, IMG submission 81524) | Switchgrass rhizosphere microbial communities from Kellogg Biological Station, Michigan, USA - KBS S3-4 metaG | ecosystem: Host-associated > Plants > Roots > Rhizosphere > Soil | place... | reverse complement strand
CGAGCGGGCACACGCGGTGGTCGCGAGTAGCACCCCGAGGACCGTGCACGCGAGCGCACGGAGTCGACGATCACGGCAGCGCGAAGACATAAAGCATGCCGCCCTTCTGTGTCTTCTGCCTCAAATCCGGCACGACGTTCGCCCAGCCGGTCGACGCGGTCTTGTCGCGCGTATCGATGTCGTTGGCGACGATCGTCCCCGCCCATCCGCCGACGCCCGAAAGGATTGCGATGTATTGCTTGCCGTCGGGACCCCGGTACGAAATGGGCTGGCCGACAATTCCCGAGCCGGTCTTGAATTGCCACAGGAGCGCGCCGGTTTTCGCATCGACAGCCTTGAACCAGCCTTCCATCGTGCCGTAGAACACCACGTCTCCGGCCGTTGCAAGCGCCCCGCTCCACACCGGCAGGTCCTCGTCGAGCGTCCACGCGGGCTTGGCCGCGGCAGGATCCCATGCCGTCACGCGGCCGCGCTTCCCGCCGGGTCCCGGCTTCATCCGCAACGTTGCGCCGACGTAGGGCGTACCGGCGATATAGCTCGTCTGCGCGGTCTCCGCGTCCTGGCAGATGTTCTGATGCGGGATGTAGACAAGATGCGTGCGCGGCGAGTATGCGGCCGGTTGCCAGTCCTTCGCACCCGGTGATGCGGGACAAATGTCGCGCACGGTCTGCCCCGGTTGCGGGTCCTTCTCCGGTGCGTAGCGCAAGCGTCCGGTCGCAAGGTCGACGGAGGTCGACGTCGTGATCGGAACGAACGCGCTCGCGGACAGCACCTCTCCGGTTTCCCGATCCATCACGTACAGGTAGCCGTTGCGGTCCGGGTGCACGAGCGCATGGCGCGTCGTACCGTTGAAGGGCAGGTCCACGAGAATGTTCTCGTTGACGGCGTCGTAGTCGTGCAGATCGTGCGGGCTCAATTGGTAGAACCAGCGCGCCTGTCCCGACAGCGGATCGCGGGCGAAGATGCCCGACGTCCATTTGTTGTCGCCCGGCCGCTGGCTCGGATTCCACGGCCCCGGATTCGCGGTGCCGTAGTAGACGAGATCGAGCGTGGGGTCGTACGAGAGGAATCCCCATACGGTGCCTCCCCCGATCTTCCACGCCTCCCCGGGCCACGTACTCTTGCCGAGATCCTTGCCGCGATCGGACGGATAGAACGATGGAACTGGTCGCCGATCAAGACTTCGTTGTCGGGTCCCGTGCTGAATGCGCGCCAGGCGATCTTGCCCGTTGCGGCATCGAGCGCGGTCAGCCATCCGCGAACGCCGAATTCACCGCCGCTGTTGCCGACCAGCACCCGGTCCTTGACGACGAGCGGAGCCATGGTCATCGTCTCGCCCTGCTTGATGTCGCCGAGTCGCGTGTGCCATACCTCGGTTCCCGTGCGGGCATCGAGCGCGAACGTCTGGTTGTCGAGTGTGTTGAAGAAGAGACGACCGTTCGACCAGATGGCGCCCCGGTTCACGAGATCGCAACACGCCACCCCTTGGGACGACGAGACCGGATTGGGAGAGAACTTCCATTTCACCGGCGCGCCCGGTTGTGCAAGATCGAGCGCATACACCAGGTTCGGGTACGGCGTGACGATATAGAGCGTGTTGTCCGCGACGATCGGCGCTGCCTCGTGACCACGCAGCACGCCGGTGGAAAATGTCCATGCGAGGGTCAGCGTGCGAACGTTCGACGCGTTGATCTGATCGAGCGGACTGAAGCGCGTGTTCTGATAGTCCCTGGCGGGCATCGTCCAGTTGCCCGCCTCGTTCGCGTCTTGCGCGAATGCGATTCCCGCGCCGAGCGATGCGGCGATCAGCGCCGCTGCGAAGCCAAGCGCGCGCAAACACGAGGGCAGGAAAAAGCGCGCAGGCGTTGCGCGAGGCAAGCGCGATGCATGCAAGTGCGCCCGTCGTCGGTGCACGGTACCTCCTTGTTCAAATCCCTGGGCGCAAGGAGCGTACCAAGCGAGAACCTTCGGCGAATCAGTACATTGGCGAACCGAACTTCGTCAACGGCCGTGCAGTTTTCCAGCAGTCGTCGGAATTTTTTTCCCGCGACAATAAGGACGAGGCTGCTGCGAGGCGGTCAATAAAAGCGAGCCACGTAGCTCCAGCGGGGCGGGAAAGTGCAATAAGGCGACTCGCGGTCGCGACCCTGCTCGTGGATGCGGAGCAGCATGGATTCGACGGGTACGCGCATTCGGTCGCCGTAGGTGCCGACCGCGCCGAGGGCCGTCTTGCACGTACTGCCGAGATTGCTGGCCAGCGCTGCGGCGACGAAGAGTGCATGTGTCGCGTCGTCGTCACGACCGAGGAGCGCGCTCGCCACCGCGAACGTGCCCCAATCCTGAACCCTTGGCGCACGCGCCTGCGCGCTCGTGACTGCGATCGCGTGCATCGCGAGCTGACGCGCGGCATGCGGCTGCGAAGGCCGGGCGCGCAGATAGAGCGACGCGAGATTGCCGGCGACCTCCGCATCGTAGGCGTCCGCGCCGAATGCCTGCAGGTGCAGGTCGAGCGCGCGATCCTGGTCGCGCTGCGCCCAGAATGCGCGCCGGGCTTCGTCCTTGAGCGCCGCCGCGGTCTCACGCGAGACGCTCATGCTCGAAGCGATTGGAAGCGCGTTGCGACCCCAGCTCCTGCGCGCGGCCTCGACGATCCATTGTTGTTCCTCCGCACGATACGACGCCGCGGCCCGCGCGAGCACGCGCGCGATTTCGGTCTCCACCTGGACGGTCGCACCCGATACGACGTTCGCGACCGCGATGCGGCCGCGTCTTGCAAACTCTCCCGCACCGTCAATTTCAGCGCTTCGGTCGGAAATCCCGTCCGGCTTTTCTGCATACGCAAGCACCGCCGAAGGTGAGCTGACCGGCGCCCGCGCTGCGGCATTCTCGAATGCCGGTGACGATCCGGGACCCGGTGACGCGACGACTTCCGAAGGCGCGACTGTTTTCGCTGGTTGCGGAGCCTCGGCCGGAAGCACGGTTCGCTTCGGTGAGGGCGATGCGTCTGTCGTTCGCTTGACCTCGGCTTCTGCCGTTCGCTTGACCTCGGCGTCTGCCGTTCGCTTGACCTCGGCTGGAACAGCGACGACGCGGGCACCCGCGGGTGCACGCTCTTCGATCGGCGCTGCCCGGCCGCCGCGCTTTGCAAGATTGAGAAGCGACGTGAGAAAGCCCTCGCGTGGAGGTCGCTGCGAATGCGCCGCATCGCGGGAAGAAGCCCGGCTACCGCTGACATTCGCCGATGCATCGCGCGGTTCGCTCGATGCGGGACTGCCGGCCGCCATCCGCTCTCCGCCCACGCTCGTCACGGTCGTACCGGACTGCGCTTCCTGCGGGGCTGAGGACACGGTCGTCGCGGGGTCGCCTCTCGGCGCGCCACCGTCAGGCACGTTCGCCTGGGTGGTCGACGACTGCGCGAGAGCGCCGCCCGTGCGCGCATCGGCAATGGTGCTGTCGGACCGGGCCGAGGGCGCCGACGAAGTGTGCGTGTTGCCGCTCGCGCCATCGTGTTTGTCGCGCTGTGGCGCCGCGACTGCAACGCGCACGGCCGGCGCCGGCTCCGGCAGCCGCGGCGGCGGGCTGGCGCGAGCGATCTGCTTGCGCGGGGTCGTTGCCGCGACCTTGCCCGCACCTGTAGCGCTCGCGCGTTCGCTTGGCGACGAGGCGCGCGTGCGTGGCGAATGTCGGGCGCGAGGCGACTCAGCGGCCTGCAGTTGCTGCGCCGGCGGAGCGCTTGCGGCATGGGGTGGCTGCGCCGTTGACACCCTCGTGGCTTGTGCTTGCTGCCCCGGCGGAGCGCTTGCCGCTTCCGCTTGCTGCACGGACGGAATGCTTGCAACGTGTGGTGGTTGCACCGACGGCACGCTCGAGGCTTGCTGCGCGGGCGGAACGGTTGCGGTTTGCGTTTGCTGCACGGGTGGAAGGCTCGCGGCTTGTGCTTGCTGCGCCGGCGGAGCGCTTGCGGTTTGCGTTTGCTGCACGGGCGCCGACTCGGGCGTCGGTTGCGCGAGCGGCTGCGAACGTTCCACGCCGGAAGTCTGCTCGCTCGATCGCGCTTGCGTCGCCGAACGCTGCGCCTCCCCGCCTGCAAATGCCTGACGAACCGCGCGTGCGGCCCTTTCCGCCGCGCCCTGGATCTCGGGCAGGTCCTCTCTCAGATGCGGTCCAAGCGCGATCGAAAAGCCGGCGCCGATCAACGCGAGCAGCGCGGGAGTCACCCAGCGACGCGTGGGGCGCGCGGAAAGCTCGGCGTTCACGAACGGCTCGGCCACAACGCGGTCAGGCGCATCCGGCCTGACGTTTCTCCGCCGCACGACTTTCGGCGCGTCCGCGGGCAGGCGCGGCGAGACGATGACGGGCGGCAACGCGTGCGGTTGCGGCACGACGCGCGTCGCAATGGTGACAACGTTCGTCGAGCGTATCGACGGCGCGAGTCGCGTCAGCGGCGTGATCGGCAATGCGCTGACCGGGCCGACATCTGCGTCACGCGCGAGCGTCCAGCCGGTATCGAGGGAAGCGATCATGTTTTCGCCCTCGAGTTGCGCGTGCGTGATCTGCAGCAACTCCTCATGCGGATGCGCATGAACCGCTTCCCGGTCGTGGCTGTCGCGCAGCGCGAGAAGGAGCGCCTTCGCCGCGTGATAGCGCTCAGGGGTCCAGCCGGCCACCTCCTCCCGGCTGCGCACGAGATCGTCATCCGGCAGATAGCGCTTCAGCATCGCCGCCAGGCTGTACATGTCGCAGCGCCAGTCCAGCTCACGCGTCGGCTGAAGATCGCCGTTGCGCCCCGCTTCGAGCGCCCGAAGCAACCGCGGCGATTGGTAGTCGTACGTCGTTTGCCATCCGATCGGCAGCGGATGCGACAACGGCTCGCGCGACACGAGCGAGAACGCAAAGTCGATCAGCGCAAGCTGTCCGAACAGCGGATGCAAACGCTGGCCGTCTGCATCGGGATCGAAGTCCGGGGGCCCGACCGGGATGCAAACGTTGTCGCCCTTGACGTCCAGGTGAACGAGTTGCAGCGCATGTATCGCGCGGAGCGCTGTCAGGCAGTGGTGCGCGAGCGCCCACCAGTGCGCGCAATCCTCGAAGACGTGTCGGCACACGCGGCCCTGCCGCGAGACGGGAAGGATCGTCGCCCACTGGTCGACCGTCGCGCCGGCGTCATACGTCTGCACGATCTGTGTTCCACCGAACCCGGCACGATCGATCTGCACGATGTCCGGAACACATCCGATTCCATGTCCGATCAACCGCGCGAGGATTCGCCATTCCCGCTCGGTCCAGTGCGCGAAATCGCCGTCCTGCGTATTGAGGAATCGCTTCGTGTAGCGCCGCCGCTCGCCTGTACGGATGGCTTCGCGAAACACTTCGACGTGCTCGCCCGTCGCCATCTTCAGGCGACCGCGTCCAAATACTCGATCGATCTGCTCGGGCGTCATGCGTGGAACTCCGGATGCAATTGCGACGACATCACGGGCGTCGAACCCGCGGGGGCGGCTTCCCATTGCGGTGCGAGCGCGAGGAACACCGCGGACAACAGGAGCAACAGGGCGGATGCCAATGCATAGCGCCAAAGCGGCGACCTTGCACGGCGGTCGTGCCGCACGACGAGCGCGGTCGCGTCATCGGCGCTCCCGTGCGACCGCGCAACCTCCAGCAAGCGCACGCAGCGTTCCGCCAGCGGCGATGCTCCCGCGAATGCACCAGCGATTTCGTCGCTGCTGACATGCTTGTACACGCCATCGCTGCACAGGAGCAGCGCCTCGCCGAAACGCAGGTCGATGCGCTGGACATTCGGAGTGCCGACGGCGCCGTTGCCGACCATGCGTGCAGGATCGTCGACAGAGCCGCCCGGCGGCGGCCTTTCGCCGAGGTTGCGATAGGTATCGTCGCGCGTGAGCAACTCCACCGTCTCACCGGTACGGGACAGCCGATAGATGCGGCAATCGCCGACCCATCCGATATACCAGCGCGGCAGGAACGACCCGGTGCCCGCGCAAAGCGCGACCGTCGTAGCGCCCGAGCGCGCGGTTCGTCTTGCGATGCCTCGACCGACGTCGCGGTCGGCTTCGAGCAGTGCGTCGCGGATCGCGTCGCCGTCGATCGGCCGCGCTGCAAGCGCGCTGTGCAGGCGCTTCACCACCTGGCGACTCGCCCATGCTGCCATTGCGCCGCCACCGACGCCATCGGCGACGACGAAGACCGGTGCGCCGCTCGCGAGATCGCTGTGACTGTCCTCGTTGACGACATGCCGCTTGCCCGGGCACGACGCCGCGGCCGCGACGAGATGCGACCATCGCTGCACAAGACGCGCCTGCTGGGTGATCGCAAGGGGTGCGCGCGGCGCCTCGCGCTCTGCCGGTTCCCGCGGTGTGACGACGCTCATCGCGCGCTCCGTGCCGCGCATCCAAGTGGAGCCATCACGCGGGCCGGGTGAGCGTGAGCGTGCATCGGGGCTCTCCTTCGAGCGGCCGCGCGAGGAGCATCGGCTGGCCGATCGACCAGCGAAATCGCGTCCCCGCACGATGCGAGACGCCGTCGACGACGACCCCGTTGTCACCATGCACGACCGCGGTTGCGCCCGTGGCGTCGCATTCGACGAGGTCGAGGTGGTGACCGGACACCGCCTGATGCGCCCAGTCGATGACCACGTCCTGATTGCGCGAACGACCGATCTGCACCGGCTTGTCGCCGCAACGCACGTCGATTCTCCGCTCGCCCGAAGCCATCGACAGTGTCAGGGACAGCGCGTCCGGGGCCCGCGATGGAACGATCGGCGTGACGGGCGTCGACCGCACCGCATCTGCAGCGACCGTCGCCGCGGCGCTTACCGGCGCCACGAGCGTCAGGCGCGGATAGTCCGCCGGCGGACCCTCGCCCGAGGCGGACAGCACGATGCGCGACCCGGGTTTCACCGCGAGGACGGCGCCGTCGCCGTCGATGCTTACACCCGGTTTCGACGACCGCGAGCCTGCTTCACGCGGCGTCTCGACGCGAATGCCATTCGTCGATCCGCTATCGGTGATCCACCACGCGCCGTGGTCGAACCAGATCTCGCAATGACGACGGCTCACGTAGAGGCCTTTGACGCCGATGTCGCACCCTTCTTCCTTTCCGACGACGTAACGCCGTCCGGCGACCACTGCAAGCTGGACCCGCCGCGAACCATCGCCATCATCGATGTCGATGACAAGCTCTCGTCCCGCAAGTGGGGTAAGCGTCGGCTCGTGACGGGGGATCGGTTGCTTCACGTTGCGCGGATCGGGCTCCGCCCAGCGACCGACCAGCGTGACCTTGTAAGGTCGAACGTGCGTGGCGGAGTCGCCGCGGTGAAGCTCATCCATCAACTCGTCGTACGCGCCCGCATCGACCTCGTCAGGATTGCGTGCCTCATCGATTCCCGCGAACTGCGACAAGTCGATCGCGTTTGCATTCGGCAGGCGAGCGACGACTTCCTTCGCGAGAAAATGCCTGACCTGCTCGGGTGCGAATTCGCGTCTGAAGCGGTCCAGCAGCTCCCGCGTCTCCTCACTGCCCGTGCTTTCGACGCCGATGGACGTGAGCAAATAGCGATCGCGTTCGGCGATCGCGAGATGCAGACGCACATGACTTGCGACGAATTCCTCGAGCTCCTCGCGAATCGCGCCGATCAGCGGACCATAGCGACCGAGATGCTCGACCTGGCCCTGCCCCGCACGCATGACGGCACCGCGCAGCATCGGTTCGACACGCGCGACGTCGTTGGCGTGCGTCGTTGCATCGCGCGATGGCAGGTCCGGGCGCGCAAACACGCGATTCATGCCCGACAACACCCACGTCTTCAGTGACATGCTTTCAACTCCTGTAGCCGATCACGAACGCCGCGAGAGGTCCGGGCGTCTTCAGATAGCGCACGCGCGGCGCGGCGGGCAGGCCGTAGCGGGTTCCCACGCGCTCGAGAAAATCGTTCCACAGCGGTTGAATCCGCTCTCCCGCGCGCACGCATGCATTCAACGCGGGCAGCGACAGATCGACGGCGACGACGACACGCGACACGTCGCCGACCTGTACGATCGCGCGCCGCAGCGTGTCCTCCATGTCTTCGAGGCAGCGGGCGAAGGACCCGTCGAACGTCCACACGAGCGGTGCGCCGGGCGGACGCGCTCGCGACGATGCGCGGGGCGGCAGACGATTCATTTGCGCTCGTTGAACCTTCCCGCGTGCCGCGACGCGATCTGCAGCGCAATTTCAGCCGCCGGGTTGGGGCCATGGTCCCCTGCCCCGTGGATGCGACCGCTGTCGGCAAGCCAGTTGCGCTCCGTCAGCACGCCGATAACCTTGGTCCAGCGCGTGCCGGACGGGTCGGTACGATAGGACGCCACGTACCACTTGTACGGCCGCAGCGCGCCGCACGACGCCGTCAACGACCTGCCCCGCGGGGCCGCGGATGCGCAGACGCGCGAGAGTTCGTCGAGCGACACGTCGTCATTCGGAAAGGTCGGCGTACCCGTCTTGCCCGCGATCCAGTCGAAGTCCCGGCAGGCGCGCGCGTCGAACACCTGCTCGCATGCGAGCCGCGCGGTGCCGCCGCGATGACTGTACGACAGCGCGTTCAGGATGAGCTCGGCAGCATCGTGCGGGATTGGCGCCTGCCCGGTACCCGCGTCGCCTGCCGTCGGTAGCGCAAGCGTCGACGGATCGCGTTCAACCCCCGCGCGGCTCGTTCCGCGGATCGACTGAACGAGGTGCGGCGGGCGCGGCGCATCGCCGTTCGCAGCCGCGGCAAGCGCGCTCATCATGCCCGCCACCCCCAGCGCGCTCGACCGCGCGTTGCCCTGTCCCCAGCCTTCGGCGACTGCATCGACGACAACGCCGCCGCGACACTTCTCCCAATCGTCGCCGCTTCCCCGCCGGCCGTCCGGCCCGGCGGCGCACGCACGCACCTTGACCGGATCGAGGACGACCGCACGCCGCGTGCGAAACGATCCGCCGAGCTCGCCGCCCATCGGCTCGACGAGCAGGCGCCCATACGGCACGACGGTTGCGACCGAAAGCGCGCCTTGCGACCCGTCGACCGCGCTTCCGAACAGCAGATCGCGCTTGCCGCAGTCGTCGTGCGCGTCCGCGCAGTCCCCATTCCAGCCGAATGCCGCCGCCGTCGCCTGCACGTTCCAGGGGCGGGGACAATTCACGAATCCTTTGTCCGCGCAGAACATGCGGTCTAGAAAACGCGCGGAGTCCGAGCGCATCAGCTGTCCGCGCAGGCTGTCGCGCGTCGGCCATGCCGTGCGCTGCAACTCTGCGCGTTCCGCGGCAAGCCAGCGGGCGCCGACTTCAGGGTCCGCGAGAAAGGCCGTCGCCATGATCGGCTTGATCACCGATGCGGGCATCGCGTCGTGATAGACCGCGGCGTTCAGCAGCGCATCCGGTCGATAGCGAATCGGGTACGGAAGGCGCCGGTCGCACTGAGTTGAACGCCCGGGACCGTCGTACTCCTGGCGCGTGCAGGGCGAAAGCGCGCCGGCGAGCGCCTCGATCCGTCCGGTTGCAACGTCGATGATTGCGACGGCAGCCATTCGCACCATCGCATGCTCGAGCAGCCGATGGCCGAGGGCCTTGCCTTCGTCCTCCTTGCGATGCATGCCGATGCTCTGGCAGACGTCCTGTCGGCCCGTGTAGCACGCGGCGGTCTTTTGCGCGAGCGTCTGCAGCGCAGGGTCGATCGTGATGTCGACCGAAAATCCGACGTCGACGAGCGCGCCGCCGGCGTCGATTCGATTGGGACCGAAGGCATAGCCGGCGCCGGCCCGAACGTCCGCGGCCGGTGCTTCAGTCGATGTCGGAAGCGCCGCGATGGAATCAACGCGGCCCAGTGGCAAGTTGCTCCGCACGGCGGCTATGACGGCGTCGGCACGCGCGCGCACGCCCTCCAGACCGAAGGGCAGCGGATCGCGGGTGCCTTCATCCTCGGGCGCGCGTTCCGTGTACATCCGATAGAGCGCGCCGGTCGGTCTTTGCAACGTGTCGAGCGCGCGAAGCATGACGTCGAGCGAAGGCGGCACCACCCAGCGCGCGTCGGTTGCCGGAAGATCGGGCGTCGGGTCCCCGATGATTCCCTGCGGCGCGTCGGACGGTCCGACGTCACCGAACATGCCGTACATTGCAGGCTCCCTGCAAATTCTTTCGCCGATCCCGCGCGCTTG
>Ga0105248_10010532_pt1 | contig 10186 bp, 23 predicted proteins | sample KBSS34metaG_FD_81524 | JGI IMG/M metagenome (GOLD analysis project Ga0105248, IMG submission 81524) | Switchgrass rhizosphere microbial communities from Kellogg Biological Station, Michigan, USA - KBS S3-4 metaG | ecosystem: Host-associated > Plants > Roots > Rhizosphere > Soil | place... | reverse complement strand
CAGGAACTTTGACAAACGCCCAGATTAAAGCTTTGCATGCTACACCTATCACAATTGTAGCCGCTCAGGGCTCTGGAACTTTGATAAGAATAATCTCATGGACAGGAAGATTTAATTACGGTGGAACAAACGTATTTACAGCTGGTGCAGGTCAAACGATTGCATTTTATCTCTCCACATCTAACACCTTGAGTGCCTCATTGATTTCTAATGCAACATTGACAGGAAGCACCTCAATTTATGCTTTAGGAAATGCGTTGCCGTCAACTTTTACAGTTGCTGGAGAAAATCAGCCGTTAATTTTATATAACTCTAATGCAACAGAAATCACAGGAAATGCGGCTAATGACAATACCATTTCATACAATGTTGTTTATCAAGTAATTAAGATTTAAGGAAACTATGGATAAAAAAATCAAGCGTATCGAAAAGACTATCAAGATGGACGCGAAAAAAGAGGGTAAAGCGATGGGATCTTTACTTAAAGCCGATCGAAAACAAGATGCAAAAATGTCCGCTGGTGATAAGATGAAAAGACGAAGGAGAGCAGTTTTTTCATTTGAACCCTTTGCCCCTTAGTCGAAAGATTAAGGGGATTTTTTATTGTTCCACGTGAAACTCAATCACTTCACATTTCTTAGACCCCTTCAAATCGTCGATTTCCAGCCTCATCTTATAGCAAAGGTCTCTAAGTGTCTCGATCTCCTCTTGAACCGTTCCAAGCCTTGCAAACATGCCTCTTTGCACGTTCTGGCATTTCTTATCCAATATCCTAAAGTCTTTCTGGATAAGAGCTATAGGATCGTTAGCCTCAAATAGGTCTAATTGGTAACAAGTTGTCATAAGTATGTTTTTCTCAAAATTTCGTTTCGTTGGTACGAAATTTTAGCAATGATTAGAATTTGTTGCTACGTAAAGGAAAGATTAATATCATTTAGCTATCGTGACCCCGCAGATACTAAATAATTGGGGCGTTTGTCTGTATCGAATAATGACGGCTGGAGCTTGATCAACTCGGAAACGGCAGGTAAGGTTTTGCCTGGTTTGACCTAGACTAAACAAAATCAGGACGTATTACAAAGAGGGATTATGAAAGGATCAAAAGAAGCTCGCAAAGTTAAGAAGACTATGAAGGAGTTCTCAAAAGGGGAACTCCACAGCGGAAGCAAGAAAGGGCCTCTTGTCAAAGATAAGGCTCAGGCTCTTGCGATTGGATATAGTGAAGCTAAAAAGAAAAAATGACTGATAGAAAACTGACTGTCAACTACTACGAAATCGAAGATGGCGGCCAATTAGTGCTTGAATTCTATAATAACGAAAATGATTTAGAGCAGATTATCACGATGGAAAGGCAAGTAGCTCAAGGAATGGCAAAAGGGATAATGGAACTTTTAGGGGACTATTGACATTTTTCGAAAATAAATCAAAAGTGATTCAAGGCGATTGTCTTGAAGTTATGCGCCAAATGGACTCAAATTCTATTGATTTCGTTGTTACCGATCCCCCTTATGGATTAGCCTTCATGAATAAAGATTGGGATAAGTGTTTACCTTCAATTGATATCTGGAAGGAAGCTCTTAGAGTGTGTAAACCGGGGGCTTTTATAGCTTGTTTTGGTGGCACTCGTACATTTCACCGTCTAACTTGTTTTATAGAAGATGCAGGTTGGGAGATACGCGATTGCGTTAGTTGGATTTATGGTTCTGGTTTCCCAAAAGGAAAGGGATGTTTAAAACCTGCATGGGAACCAATTATATTAGCACGCAAAAGAGAGCCTAATCCTAGATTAAATATTGAAGGATGTAGGATTGGAACTATGAAAGATATGAACTCTAATGATTTCGATGACACAAAAAGGAAATCCCCTAAATTTTCTGGAAAATTTAATGGAGGAAAAATTGGAGAATATCGAGAGAGAAAAGGAATTGTACCTAATGGCCGATGGCCTGCCAACCTCATACTTGATGAAGAAAGCGCGAAGGCTTTAGATGAGCAGACGGGTATTACTAAATCATCAGCTTCTCGACGAATTAATAAGCCTTCAAAAAATAAATGTATGTCTGGAGACAATACAGGGCATATAAGCTTTGGGCATAATGATTCAGGAGGAGCATCAAGATTTTTCTACTGTGCAAAGGCTTCGACCAAGGAAAGAGATGGATCAATTCACCCCACAATGAAGCCAATATCTCTTATGAAATACCTAATTAAGCTTCTAGCACCACCAAACGATCCCGTTTTACTTGATCCCTTCTGTGGATCAGGTAGCACTTTAAAGGCCGCCAATGAATTAGGAATACGATCTATAGGCATAGAGTTAAGTGAAGAATATTGTGAGATTGCAAGAAAAAGAACATCCTGTTAATGTGAAGATGCAAAAAGAATAGTTCATTTTTCTCTATTGGTTTATTGTGCTATCTAGAGCGGTTTGCCTCCTAGGGTTTACCGCTCTTTTTTTTGGTATATAGATATATCAGACTTTTGATGGAATCAAGATATATCTCCAGGAATAGGAATAGCCAACCAATGTATAATTTCTTCAGCATCCATTGCCCAAGATAGATCTCCACATGCAAAAGCATTGCTTTGGGATTCTGTGCTTAGCATTTCCCAAATTCCTTTATATTGACGCGCAATAGATATTGGTGATGGCTCTGCTCCTTGTTTTTTAGCATAAACCAAGACATATTTATAATCATCAGGAAGTGTGTCAGAAACTTTAATCCACTCACTCATTAGGAACCTCTGGTAATTCGCACCAATGGCTTATATCTTGAACATTCCAAGACCTGTGACCTTCGGAAAACATTGGCATAGATTTTATGATTCCTTTTTGAGACCATTGATATATGTATAATTTCAATATCCTGAATCTTTGCTCAGGAAAATTAGAAGCTACATAGCACAAAACATATTTGTCTATTTCAGGAAGTCTATCCGTGCATTTTATCCACTCACTCATCTATATCCCTTTCTATTTCCTCTGGGAATTGATCTGCATTGCAAAACGTCCAATCTTCAGCTAAAACATCATAGATAGTTAAATAAAAACTTCCCATCACTTTTTCAGCAGTACCGCAAAGAGATCCCTTTTCAGGGCAACTTCTTCGATATATTCGTCTTCCTAAACGCAACTCTTTCAAAACTATATCAAAGTACATATTGTTTAGCTCCATTAGCCCCTTTAGCACTATCGGTATGATAGCCATCGGGTGCGCTGACTGTGCAGAGTAGGGCTAGCATTAGTAGGTATTTCATTCATCCTCCGCTAGCAATCTTAATATTTCTTGATGATTGCCTCGGGGGATTTCTGCAATTTCTCTCCAAGATTCATCATAAGTTAATCCATCAGGATCAGTAGAGTTTTCTGGATCTAATTCATATTTTTTAAAACATTCTTTGTACCAAGCGATAGGATCAGCTAATAGCTCTTTGATTCTTTTTAAAGTTTCTTCAGGTTTCACTTTCATCTCCTTGTAAGCTAACACGCCAGTATTCTGTAGACGGCTTTCTAAAAGTTTCCGCAACCGCAGGTGATATAGCCATTCTTTCTAAAATGGCTTCATAATCGATATGTCCTCGTCTAACACTCTTTGAGAGTTTAATCCCTGCTCCATGTACCGATCTGTTATCTGCAAGCGCAATGAGTCGGTTTTTATAGAACTCTTTTTCGGATTTGATGACGTCAATTCTATCTTGAAGTTTTTTTTCCTCGCTGTCCCACATTTGGTATTGCCTGCTTGCGTATTCCCATTCCAGCGAGTCGATCTCTGCACTATCTCTATTGGTCGGCTCCGGGGGATTTCTGTCGAGTACTCTTTGCCAGAAGTCAAGTTCGGCTTGTATGAGTTTGGCGGTGTAGTCATGATCCTTCTTTACTTTGAAAATTGTGAAATCGGAGTCAGAAACATAGCTCATGTAGTATATTTCCTCCAGTCCAGTAACAAGCATTTGATGCTGCAACTGAGGGACATATTTTTCAGGAACAATGCCTTTTAATGCAAGTGCGTGATCTTCTTTGCCCGGGCATTTCAGCTCGACTGCGCATTTACCCTCGATTTCGTAGCCATCTAAGCTCGCTGACATCCATTCAAATTTAGGATGAACCATAACCCTCGGAGTCATCAAATAACCCGTTTCAGCCTCAAATTTAGCCAATGCGAGGGGTTCTAATTCAACCCCTCTACGCATAGCATAATTTGAACTATCCGGAATTTCCAGATCGTTGGTTTTCTCATTGTAGAGATCAAGGATAGTTTTTCCAAAATGGATGCCGTTCATCAAAACGCAAGCGTCCGTTGCTGTCAACTTGCCCCGCCGCCATTTAAGCCACTCGGGTGTGCGTTGTTGGAGGTGAGGTTCTTCAGTCATACTCAATCTCCTTCCCACACCAAGCGCAGAAATTAATAGGATCGTCAATCGTTCCCATGTAAAAAGTATTAGGCTGGGCAAGACTAAATATTAAAGACCCCATAAAATCTGCATCTGATCCCTCCTGATGAGCTTCTTTAAAAGTGTCACAACAAAATTTATCCATTAATCGCATCCTCTCCGTATTTGACCGTGTTTTCTTCTATCTTTTTCAAGAACGCTTTCTTGGTTGCTTCATAACAAGCTAATGGCAAAGCAAACAGAGACTCTATTTTCTTTTCTTCAGTAAGACGTTTGAAGAATTTGGTTTGAAACTCAACAGAACATTTATCTAGTAATTCATGAAGTTCTACTGCTTGTTCATCCGAAATAATTGCTTCAATCTGCCCAGTGCTTAAGTCAATATCCAGAGGCTTAGCATTCGGAATTGAGTCCACCTCGGACTCATCACAGAAGCCCATACCTGAAATACTAAGCGTGACCCTTCGCTTTGCCTTAGTCTCCGCCTTCATGATAGCATTGGCCTTTTGCTCGCCCTTTAGGTGGCCGAGTACAACAGCGCCCTTTGCCTGATCCGTTCTGCCGTCTTTTGTTGAAGCCTTCGCAGTAACGATATAAATGTCGTCTACGAGCTTATCTTCAAGCGAGACTATGGATATACCGTTAAGCTTGCGCAACTGCTCTGTGCAGTCTTTCTTTGCGTATAACGTCAATTTCCCATTAAGTACGATATACTCAAACGGCTTAGTGAATGGATTAAGCCCTGCGCTTTCGCAAACTTTTTTGTAATAGGTCACTCTTTGTTGAGCAGTGAGAGGAGAAAGATCCCCTTGCACTACTACTTTCTCGATCGCTGAAAGTTCTTCCATCTGATTATTTTGTACTGCGACTGTCATGTTACCTGTTCCTGCTAATGATTTTGAATTTTTTAATCCTGAGACGTCAATTATACCTGTCATCTTAACATTCTCCTTCGTCTTGATAATCTAAGTCTTGCTCATGTTGGCGGAATTCGTCATCCATGATTTCTTCCATCTGCTTTTCATCGCCGAGCAGTGCCGCTATATGCTTGTCATTTAGTGATAAACGGTTTACTATCTCAATCGCCGAATCGTCCTCGTTTTCGTATGCTGATGCAATTGTTAGCGCGATTGCGTCAGTATAGAAAACATCTGTGATTTTCCCGATTCTTGATAAAGCGTCTGACTTGTACTGATCCATCAAATCGTTTATGTATTCTAACCGTTCCATTCTATAGCTCCTAATTTCTTCTAAGTACATTTCATTTGGGCTTGAAAACATTTTTTACTCCATTAGTATTTTTAAAAAAAACAAAGCCATCATGCAGGCCAGTCCTGCAATGAATCCGAGAACCTCTAGAATATCTTCTTTCATCGAAACTCCTTGATGTATAACACAGGATGCGTTATATTCATGACCAAATCGTAACATATTACAACATTAAGTACAACACATAAAATCAAAAAAGGTGAAAAAATATGCAACTTGCGGAGTGGATGAAGGAAAATAGATGGACTATGAGCGAGATTTCTAAGAAAACTGGCATTTGTCGCCTGACCATAAAGAAGGCTATGACGAAAAAGGGGGAGATTTATCTAAGATCTGCTATGGAAATTTACAAGTTTACGAACGGGGAAGTCAGCTTTGAGGAGATGTTAAGAGAGGTAAAGGAATGAGAAACCATATTTATTTACATACCTCTAACTTTGATTATGCACAAAAATTCCGTGATGATGACTCCTTTGAACCTGCTTATAATTACTCCAATCGAATACAAAATATGTCTCCATATGAATGGGGAAGGATAAAAACAGGGGCTAATTATTACCACATCTTGGTGGGAGCAATCAGGAAGGAAAATTGTCCTTGGTGTGGTGAAATTCCAGAATTAAAACAGCTTCACGATTATCTAGATAGTCCAGGATTGATGCCGGCTAGACCATTGTCCTTTTGTATGCAGTGTATGAATTGCGGGTCTAGAGGTCCTGTAATTCATGTTTATGAACAGGCTGTAAAAAATGATCAATATATGGACGAAGTGAAACAAATGATAAAACAGGAATATTCCATACGTAAACAATGGGATGATGGACTTGTGAATCCATATGAGAAGCAAGATTAAAATAAAGACTTCAGAAAAATGATCTAATAAACACCAAGGGGAAAAAATGGAAAAAGAAGATGTTATGAAATTACTAAAGGGAATTATTCCTTTAGATACAAACTCTGAAATAATTAATTTATGGGCGCAACTACTGAGTATGCAATTTTTATTAGATAAAATATACCCTACCGACATTAATGTAGAATCTCTTGAAAAGCAATGTTTGGAATATGTAGGAAAGGCTATGAAGGAGAAATTCCCCTATCACTTTGACGAAGAAAAATTTAATGTGAAAGAAGATCCCAAAAATATATAGTGGGTAAAAAAATGACCTCTATCAGTATTGAGCTAATAGAGGTCGAGGGGAAAGTTCGCCAGAACTTAATTTCAGAATAAACAGACTGAAATTATCATTCAATAGCGAATTTTCTTCAATTACCAATCTTTAATTGAAGGAAAATTTTATGTCAGACCATCCAGAACACAGCGATAACAACAAACCAAGACCTTCATTTTATGCGATCATTCCGGCATTTATCCGCTATGATAAAGAAATTGAACCTCGGGCGATCCTTCTTTATGGAGAATTAACAGCTCTTTGCGAAAGAGAGGGTTATTGTTGGGCTTCTAATGCTTATTTTGAAGGTCTGTATGATGTTGACGAAACCACTATCCAGCGATGGTTAAAGTCTCTAAAAGAGAAAGGCTATATCCGGGTAGATATAGAAAAAAAGGGGATGATTACCAAAAGAAAAATTTGGATTGATGATCGTTTTCAAAAAATTTCTCCGACACCGCAAAAATGCCACCCTCGACACCGCAAAGATGAGGTGGTCGACACCGCAAAAATGCCACCCATATCATTACATAGTAATATCAATACATCTTCTAATGTATCAATATCATCATCATCAACCCAAGACACTAGGAAAATTGATGATGCCTGCGGCGCTGATGATGATTTTGAAAACATTGGAGAGAACATTTGGTTTAGGAAGACAAGCGGCCAGATGAAGAAGATCACTCAATCCGAGATTTACCAGCACTTTCTAAAGCATGCCTTCTCAACGGAAATGGTGACCGAAGCCATCGAAAGATTCAAAAGCCTCACAATCCCCATTAATAACCCGCTCAAGTACTTAGAATCTATTTGCCTGACCATTGACAAGGAAAAGGCCGATAAGCCCGCAAAACGCCAGAAAACCCCTATAAAACAAGAACGCCCTGAAAAAATAAAAGAACAAACCATAACATTTGGAGATTACATAAAAAAATGCAAGACGACACCCAATTCCCCTTCGGGAAAAATTTAGAAAACGCTCATTTAGCTAAAGTTGAGCAAAGTGAAGAAGTGATCGAAAAGATCAAAGGTTGGATAGATGGAAAGAAAAACATTCTCTATTTCTGTGGAAATGTTGGAACAGGAAAGACCTTTTTTTGCGCCGCTTTTGTGAATTTTCTAAAAGAGAAAAAGAAGCATTTCTGGGCTTTCTCTGAATACAAATTCTTTGGAAAGCTAAGGAATGCCATTAGTAACAATTTCGATCCTCTTTATGAAGTGGAAAAAATCTGTGAATCTCCCTATGTAATTCTCGATGACATGGGCAGTTCATCCATGACTGATTGGCAGAAAGAAATGCTCTTTGAGTTCGTCAACATGCGAGTTGAAAGCGGATTGCCTACCCTCATCACGTCAAACATGACCCGGCAAGACCTAAAAGAAAATTTTCATGAAAGATTTGAGTCGCGAATATTTGCGGCAAAAAATACAATCATTGAGCTAAATGGCGAAGATCGAAGGCAAAGGAAAGAACCAGATGGTGAGTGAAAAAAGAGGTCAAGATGAGCTTCGATCTAAAAAAGAAACCTGCGATATGCGCTGGAATTCTATTTATACCGATATGCTCAAAGGAGCAAAAGTAGATCATCAAAGACTTGCGGATGTCATGAAACAGACGAATGATGCTGACATGGCTTTTATAGAAAGACAATTGATAATGAAGAAGTTACAAAGAAAAAAGGACACAAAATGACCGAAAAAGAAAAAGACCTAAATCAATTGTATAAGAATATCCTCTCAGATTTTGAGGATCTCATTAAAAAGCTGGGGAAAGAAGCACAAAATAGAGAAGAAGAAGAGGATGAAGAGCAGGACGCGTTAGACTGGAAAGCAGAGATGTCAACCCGGCTATCTTGGCAAATAAAAATAGCTTTAGCAGGACTGCTTCATGAAGACAAGAACATCACTTTCGCAGCTCTTTGCGATGTCGCAAGCTCGTATGGGGCGCATGAAGAGATCTGTAAGAAAGCTCAAATGTCAGCCTTTGAAAAATGCGTAGATCATCACATTGAAGTCTACGCAACTCATAAAGACAAGATTGACAAGATCAAAAAGATCCTGAAGGGGGAGTGATGAATTTAAACTTTGGTGAAGCTTTAATTTTTCTTAAACAGGGAAAGTTGCTATTTAGATCAGGATGGAATGGAAAGAATTTATTCGTTTATCTTTACAGGCCACCTGTCCAAACTATGACTTCCAAGCAAATGTCAGAAAATAACTACATCATGCCTCATTTTAGGATATGGGCACGTGATCAAAAAACTGTTAATGCTTGGGTTCCATCGGTAAGCGATATTTTAGCCGATGACTGGGCATTTCAACATGAGGCTAAAGATGGAACCACCGAAAGCTGATCCCATTACAGAGGCAGTAAAACAAATTAGCGAGAATCATCACAAGATTATCGACGATTGGTGTAAGGCCTATATGGCTCAACTTTACCAAGAAGGACATGATTTATTGCCGGGATGCTTCACATTGAATGAGCAAAACGATATGGAGCTTTCAAATGGTAAGATTGGAAAACGCTATTGGTTTGAAAAGGGCGTCCCTCATTACAAACCTCAAGAAAAACAAGGCAATCAAATGGAACCACCGAAAGCTGACATGGCATTATCCCTGATCGAAAGTATTCAGAAAAGCGGAAGGGCTATAGAGATCCTGCACAAGATCTTAGAAGATGATATCTTTGACACGCTATCAAAGCATAATCCCTGGTGGACGCATGAAGATGAGAAAATATACGAAAAGCTGGATGATTTGAGATGTAAGTTTATGTGGGTAGAGGAAGAGATCCGCAATGCTATGTATTTGATCGAAGTCGATCCTTACGAGGGGAGTTTATAATGGATCCAAACGCATTAGCTGATTACATAGGTAAACAAATCCTCTGGGTGACAAGCACTATTTTGTTTATTGGTGGACTCATAGGATTTTTAATAGGTAAGTTTTTATGAATAAAAGCATTTCCGAACAGCTAGATGAAGCCGTTAAAGATATAACAAAGTTAACTGAAGAAGAATGTAGAAATAAATTTATTTACAATCCTCCAACTTCAGATAAATTGGATGAAGTAAAGCCGCTTTACAAAGGTGGGAAATGAGCAGATATTTGACGAGAGCCGCGAAAGTACTTGATGAGCTTGAAAAAAGCAGAAGATCTGAAGTTTACGAGAATATCGGGCGGGAGACTTTTGAGAATATCGCAAGGGAAGAGGATCTACTGAATTCTACTAATGAATGTCAAATTAGTATTCAATCAGGCTCATATGAACGATAAATATTTACTTTTCTCAGGACAAAGATTTTATCCCCGAGGTGGTTGGGATGATTTTTTAGGGGAGTTTGATT
>Ga0105248_10010527_pt1 | contig 10188 bp, 9 predicted proteins | sample KBSS34metaG_FD_81524 | JGI IMG/M metagenome (GOLD analysis project Ga0105248, IMG submission 81524) | Switchgrass rhizosphere microbial communities from Kellogg Biological Station, Michigan, USA - KBS S3-4 metaG | ecosystem: Host-associated > Plants > Roots > Rhizosphere > Soil | place... | reverse complement strand
GTGCAAACGACCAGCGAGCCGAGAATGCCGATCGGCATGTCGCGCTTCGGGTTCTTCGCTTCCTGCGCGGCCGTCGACACGGCATCGAAGCCGATGAACGCGAAGAACACGACGCCGGCGGCGCCGAGAATGCCCATGATCCCGCCGTACGGGTGGGTCACGCCTTGCGGCGTCGTGTAGGTCGTCGGCGCGGGAATGTACGGCGTGTGGTTCGCCGGGTTCATGAAGCCCCAGCCAATCGCGATCACCATCAGCACGATCGCGACTTTGGTGATCACGATCAGGCTGTTCACGAACGCCGACTCCTGCATCCCGCGGATGAGCAGGAGGGACAGGATCAGCAGGATGAACACCGCCGGCACGTTCATGATGCCGTGCACGCCCTCCGGACTGATCTCGAGCGGCGAGTGGCACCACTCATACGGCACGTGCATGCCCACGTACTCGAGCACCTTGTTGAAGTATTCGCTCCACGCGATCGAGACCGTCGCCGCGCCGACCGCGTATTCGAGACAGAGGTCCCAGCCGATGATCCAGGCCACGAGCTCGCCCATCGTCGCGTACGAGTAGGTATAGGCGCTGCCGGCGATGGGAATCATCGATGCGAACTCGGCATAGCACAGGCCGGCGAAGGCGCAGCCCAGGCCGGCGACGAGGAAGGCGAGGGTCACGGATGGGCCTGCGCGCTCGGCGATCGCCGCCGCGGTGCGCACGAAGAGGCCGGCGCCGATGATCGCGCCGATGCCCAGGGCGACGAGCGACAGCGGACCCAGGGTCCGCTTCAATGTCGCTTCACCGGTCGCCGCGACCTCTCCCATGAGGCGATCGATGGATTTCGTCCGAGTCAATGCTCCAGCCACTATGTACCCTCTCGTTTCGAAAGACGCGCGCTGTGAAGACCCGGCGATTATACGCGGGGCCACTCGGAACGCGAGAGGCGTTCCACAAACGCCCGGACCCGCGCCTCCGGGTCGCCGGTCGAGAGCAGGTCGCCGATGACCGCGACAGATGCCGCGCCCGACGCCAGCACCGGCGCGGCGTTGTCCAGGGTGATCCCGCCGATGGCAACCAGCGGTACGCCCGCGGCGCGTGCGCGCCGGGCAGCATCGAGGACCGTCGCGAGGCCGATGGCGTCGTACCCGGTCACCTTCGTCGAGGTGGGGTACACGGGGCCGATCGCGACGTAACTCACCGGCTCGAGAATCGCCCGCTCCAGCTGCGCGATGGTGTGCGTCGACAGGCCGACGATCGCGTCGCCGCCGATCAGCGCCCGGACCTGTGCGGGCTGGAGATCGTCCTGACCCACATGCACACCGTCAGCATCCGCGAGGCGGGCGATGTCGGCGCGATCGTTGACGATGACGCGCGCCTGGTGCCTCCGTGCCAGCTGCACCACGGCGGACGCCGTCGCCAGGAACGCGTCGCCGCTCAGCGATTTGGCGCGCAGCTGCAGAAGGCGGGCGCCGCCCCGCAGATAAGCGGCGGCCAGATCGAGGATTGGCCAGCCGGCGGCCGCAGCCGTGTCGGCGTCGACAATGGCGGTCAGTGTTGAGAGTTGAGACGTGAGAGCTGAGAGTTGCGCGTTACTCAAACCGCTTCGGCGAGGCGCCCGCCCGCCTGATTAGGGCGGGCGAGGAACCGTTCCATGAAGGAGGTGCTCAGCTTTCCGGCGACGAATTCGGGGTCGGCGAGGATCCGCAAGTGCAGCGGGATCGTGGTCTTGATCCCCTCGATGGTCGTCATCTCCAGCGTCCGCTTCATGCGCGCGATCGCCTCCGCGCGGTCGCGCCCGTGGACGATCAGCTTGGCGATCATGGAGTCGTAGTACGGCGAGATCGTGCAGTCGGAGTGCGCGAAGGTTTCGATGCGCACGCCCGGGCCGCCCGGCACGCTGAAGACGTGGATCAGCCCCGGCGACGGCACGAATGTCTCGGGATCCTCGGCGTTGATGCGGCACTCGATGGAGTGGCCGGTGAACACGACGTCGGCCTGCTTGAACCCGAGCCGCTCGCCCGCCGCGATCCGGATCTGCGCCTTGACGATGTCGATGCCGGTCACCATTTCCGTCACCGGATGCTCGACCTGAAGGCGCGTGTTGGCTTCCATGAAGTAGAAGCGCCCCTCCGGGTCCATCAGGAACTCGAAGGTGCCGGCGTTCGTGTACTGGACCGCCTTGGCGGCGTCGATGACGATGCCGCCCATCCTGCGGCGCATCTTCTCGCTGAGCGCTGGCGATGGCGACTCTTCGATCAGCTTCTGATGCCGCCGCTGGATCGAGCACTCGCGCTCGCCGAGGTGCACCACCTGGCCGAAATGGTCGCCGAGGATCTGGAACTCGATGTGCCGTGGCGACTCGACGTACTTCTCGATGTAGACGTCGCCGACGCCAAAGGCCGCCTCCGCTTCGCGCTGCGCGGTCTTGACGGCGTGCGACAGCTCGCCCGCCGCGCGGACGATGCGCATGCCGCGGCCGCCGCCGCCGGCGGTCGCCTTGACGATCACCGGAAAGCCGATCTCCTTGGCGAGCTTCAGCGCCTTGTCTTCGTTGTCGATCGGGCCGTCGCTGCCAGGGAGAATCGGTACGCCGGCCTTCTTCATGACGCGGCGCGCGCGCGCCTTGTCGCCCATCAGACGGATGACCTGCGGCTCCGGACCGATGAACTTGATGTGGCACGCCTCGCAGACCTCGGCGAGGTAGGCGCTCTCGGACAGGAAACCGTAGCCGGGATGAATCGCGTCGGCGCCGGTGATCTCCGCGGCGCTGATCACCGCCGGCACGTTGAGGTAGCTGTCGGCGCTGCGCGCGGGACCGATGCACACGTCCTCGTCGGCGAATTTCACGTGGAGCTGGTTCTCGTCGGCTTCCGAGTAGACGGCGACCGTCTTGATGCCGAGCTCCCGGCAGGCGTAGATGATGCGCAGCGCGACTTCGCCGCGATTCGCGATCAGAATCTTCTTGAACATTTATTTAGTGCGGATCGCGAACAGCCGCTCGCTGTACTGCACGGGCTGTCCGTTCTCCACGTAGATGCTCACGATCTCACCGTCATATTCGGAGTCGATCTCGTTCATCAGCTTCATCGCCTCGATGATGCAGAGGACGTCGCCTTTCTTCACGGACGAGCCGATCTCGACAAACGCCGGCGAGCCCGGTTCGGACGAGCGATAGAACGTGCCGACGATCGGCGATTTCACGACGGCCAGCTCGATCTCGGTGTCGTCGGCGTCGGCGGCCACCGGCGTCGCAATCCCTCCGGCCGCCGGCGGCGGCGGCGCGGCGGCGGGCGGCGGTGCGGCGGGCAGGACGGGAGCGGCGTGGGTCACGAGGTGGGCGCCGTTGGCGTCCTTGCGGATCTTGAGCCGCAGCCCCTCGTGCTCGATTTCGAATTCCGACAGATCGTGCTCGCGGACGAGGTCGAGGATCTGTTTGATTTGCTGTAGGTCCATGAGGCGGAATCTGTGGAGTTCCTCAACTCCTCAAATCTCTATGAGCTCCGTCGTGACGTCTGTGAGCACTTCCACTCCATTGTCGGTGACGAGCACATCGTCCTCGATGCGGACACCACCCCACCCGGGCAGATAGGCGCCGGGCTCGATCGTGAAGACCATGCCGGACTCCACGTATTCGTCGTCGGTGTCCACGTCGGCCCGCCTCTTGGAGATCCGCGGATCCTCGTGCACTTCGAGACCCAACCCGTGCCCCGTCCCGTGTCCAAATGCCTCGGCCAGGCCGTGGCGTCCGAGCGTCTCCCGCGCCGCGGCGTCGATCTCGAACCGCGACCGGCCGGGCGCCACCGCGTCAATCGCCCGGTCGCGAGCCTCGCGCACAGCGGCGTAGACCTCGCGGGCCCGTTGCGCGGCCGGGCCGACCGATACCGTCCGGGTCAGATCGACGCAGTATGAGTCGTAGACACCGCCGAAGTCCAGCACGACGAGGTCACCTTCGGTTATTGTTCGCTCTCCAGGACGCGCGTGGGGCAAGGCGGCGTGGGGTCCGCTGGCCACAATCGTCTCGAACGCGGGACGCTCGAACCCGGCCTGGCGGACCCGCCTGTCGATCGCGAGGGCCACGTCGCGCTCCGCGACGCCGCGACGCACGTCTGCCGGCACCGCCGAGGCGACGATGGATAACCGCCGGGCCGCCTCGCGCAAGGTGGCAATCTCGTACGGATCCTTGCGAACGCGCGCCCGTTCGACGACCCGCTCGGTGCCGACGAGCTCGGCGTCCTTCGGTCCCTTCGCCGCGAGGGTCGCCGTGAGCCAGCGATAGCGGTCGACGGTGAGATGCGCCGCCTCGAACCCGATGCGGCGCCACCGGCGCAATGCGAGTTGTTCCGCGAGCGTCGTGTCGTAGGACCCCTCGACGGTCACCACCTCCATCCCCGGACACTCGTGCGGCGTTCCGCAAGCTTCGCTCAGGACGGTGAGATAGCGGAAATCGGTGATGAAAAACAGCTGCTCCGCTGTCAGCACGACGATCGCCGAGCTGCCGGTGAAGTTCGTCAGGTACAGGATGTTGGGCAGCGACGTGATCACGAGCGCATCGAGCGCATTCGACGCGAGCGATTCACGGACGATCTGCTGGCGCCGGCTAAGGGCGAGGCTGGGCGCGTGCGACATGGATGGCGTCGAGCCACTGCTCGAGGCGGGCAATCACCCGCTGGTCTTGCCCGTCGGTGGCCGTCGGCTGATCGGCGGCGAGAGGCTGGTCATCAGGGCCGGCAGCCTGGACGTCCGGCTCAGGGGCCGCAGGCTCCACCTCGCGCGTGAGCTCGGCGACGATCTCCTGCAAGTCGGGATCGTTGCGCGCGAGGGCCAGCGCCGCGCGGTACTGTCCGAGCGCCAGCGCCGGCGATCCCTGGCGGCGATGGATATCGGCGACGCTGCGGATCGCGGCCAGGTTGTCAGGCGCACTCCGGAGCACGTGCGCGAGCTCGGCGAGCGCCATGTCGAGATCGTTCACCTCGAGCAGGGCCCGGCCGAGCGTCACCCGCGCGGATACATAGCCCGGGTGCAGCTCGAGACCCGCCCGGCAGATGTCGATGGCTTCCTGGTGGAGGCCGGCGCGGCGGCACTCCTCGGCGAGTTGGGCGAAGGCGATCGACGCCGGATCCTTCTGCACCCGGCGGCGAAGGTCTTCAATTCGCTGACTGTCGGCCATCCAGTCTACGGCACGCTAACAGAGGAGGACGAGGTTCCCGTGCGACCCAGGCTGTCAGTGACAGTCAACCTCACCGTGTAGGTGCCCAGCACGGCATACGTGTGCGGGACGATCGAATTCGTCCCGCTCACGGATGCCGTCCCGTCACCGAAGTTGAACGTATAGGTCGTGATCGTCGTGCCGCCCGACGACGAGGAGGCGCTCCCATCAGCCTGTACGGTGAGGCCTCCGGTCTTGCTCACCGTTAACGCGGCCGTCGGGCTGCCGGAGCCGATCGTGACCGTCTTCGGCAGGACCGTCTTCTGACCCGCATCGTCAGTGACCGTGAGGACCACCGTATACGTCCCCGCTGCCAGGAATGCATGCGTGGTCTGGAGACCGCCGGCCGAGTTCGTCGAGGACGTCGGGTCGCCGAAGTTCCAGCTTGACTGCACGATCGTATGGCCGGGCGCCGGCCGAACGGGATCGCCGTTGAAGAACACGGTCTCGCCGACGTTGGGCGCGGCCGGGGAGAAGACCCAGTCGCCGGACGGCGCCGGCGAGTTCGCCGCCGTCACGGTCTGAGACGTCGTCGCACTGAGGCCGCGATCGGTCGTCACCGTCAGCGCGACGATGAACGACGTGGCGGACCCGGTGAATGTATGAGATACGGTCTTGCCCGTGCCCGACGAACCGTCGCCGAAGTTCCAGGCATAGCTGGTGATCGTGCTGGTGCTCGAGCACGACGAGCCGGTCAACGGTCCGGCACAGCTCGACGAGGCGTCAAAAATCACCGGCACGTTGAAGTTCACCGGTGTCGGCGAGAAGGTGAACGCCGCCGTCGGTGTCGTAGCCGGCGGTTGAATGACACCGGTCGGCACCAGACGAATCTGCACCGTCTGCGGCCTCGCTGTGACGAAGTTCGATGCCGTCGCGGTGGCGACGATCGACACGCAGTTGCCGGGCAGCCCCGAACAGTTGCCGAAGATGCCGTTGACCGGGCTCGGCGGTGCCGTATAGATGACGGTTGCGATGCCGTCGCCGTTGGTGACCACCGATCGCGCCGAGAGCGTGCCGAAGTCCTGCGGCACGCCGTCGACGATCATGTCGACGCGAATCGGCAGCGCCGATACCGGTTTGCCGTCGGGACCGATGGCGGTGATTCTGATGGACGACTGGTCGCCGCCGTCCTGACGGATGCTGTCGGGAATCGCGTTGACCGTCAGCAGGAGCGCCAGGCTGGAGGGCCCGGTCAGCGGCGGCGCCTCGGTGTTCTTCACGGTGCAGCCGGCCGACGCCAGAAGCGCCAGAAACACCGCAGCGCGCCGGGTCAATGTGAACCGCATCATCCTAATCCCCAAAATTCGCGAAGTTGATTTGAATCTGCCCGGTGACGCTGATCGCATTGCCGACGCGATCCGCGCCATAGAAGGTCACCCTCGCAATGACCGTGAGCACGGTCGGGCTCGTTCGAAGCTGGATGAGCGGGGATTCTTGCTTCGCCGCGCTTCTGACGAGCTCGAAGTCGAATGTGCGGGAGCTGCCGGCGCCGATCGTCCCCGTGACGGCGCCGTCGAAGGCGTACGGCACGTCGACGCCAGCCGTGTTGCGGCCGTCGGCCCGGACGTATTCGACGTGTACCCGGTTGATCGTGACCTCGTTGTTCGTCGTCGGCGAGAGGGGGGCGGTCGCGCCTGGATCCTTGAGCGGCGCCCGGAGCGTCACGCTGCCGCTGTCGTCGAAGACGGTCGGACAGGGGGTCGCGCTCGTGCACGGCTCCGGTGTCGTCACGTTCGTGACGACGTCCGACGTCAGGAAGCCCGACGGCGATCCGGCGCTGGCGCCGCCCTTGATGCCCTGCAGCTGGTCGATGACCAGATACACCGGCGAACTGCCCTGGCGCACGACGTCACCGCACGAAACGCTGGCCGCAACCAGCGCGGCGAGTCCAATCAGTCGAGTGGCATTACGCATGGCGTCCTCTGCCGTCAGCTCTTGATGATGCGCGGCGTGATGAAGATGAGTAGCTCCGTGTTGGACTCGTCCACGCGCTCGCGTTTGAAGAGCCACTTGAGCAACGGCACGTTGCCGAGCCCGGGGGTCTTGTCGTTCGCGACGGTCGAGTTGCTCACGTAGATGCCGCCGATCACCGTCGTCTGCCCGTCGCTGACCAGCACTTGCGTGATGGCACGTTGCGTGTTGATCGGCGGAATGTTGTTCACCTGACGGCTGAAGTCCGGCGTCGCGTTCTCGACCGAGATCAGCATGATCACGGTGTTCGCCGACGTAATCTGCGGCGTCACCTTCAACGTCAAGGCGGCGTCTTTGAAACTGACCGTCACCGTGTTGTTGGCGACGGTCTGAATCGGAATCTGCACGCCCTGCGTCATCTCGGCGGCGACGTTGTTCTGCGTCGTCACGCGCGGCGTCGACAGCAGGCGGCCGTTGCCCGAGCTCTCGAGGGCGGTCAGGGCGACGTCGAGGTTGAACGCGCCGTTCACCGATCCCAGCGCCAGGCCGACGGCGCTGTTCGGGCCGGCCACGCCGAGGTTGACGGCGGTGGGCTGGCCGGTCGTGGATCCGGTCGCCGGCCCCTGCGTGCCGCCGACGCGGCCGGTCAGGCTGCCGTTGTTGGGAAACGCGAGGTTGGTCGTGTTGCCGAGCGTCGGATCGACGCGGGCGCCAAAGCCCCACTGCACGCCGAGCGCGCGCGCGTACGACTTGTTGGTCTGCACGATGCGCGCTTCGATCTCGACCTGCGGCTGTGCCCGGTCGATGCTGTCGATGATCGACGTGATCTCGGGAAACTGGCTGGGCACGTCGCGCACGATGAGGGTGTTGGTCCGCGGGTCGACGTTGGCCTGTCCGCGCTTGGTCAGCACGTTGGCCGACTTCAGCAGCGTCGCCACTTCCTCGCCCTTGGCGTAACTCAACTGCCGCTGCAGCGTACCGAGCTGACTCGCATCGTTCTGCGAGTCGAGCAGCGCTTTGCGCTCGTCCTCTTCGGTCTTCAGCACGGTGTTCGGCGCGATGCGCACGATGGTGCCGTCCACCGAGTAGCCAAGCTTGTTCGCGCGCAGGATGATGTCGAGCGCCTGATCCCACGGCACGTCGCGCAGCGCGACGTCGACCGTGCCCTGCACCGTCGGATCGATGACGATATTGAGGCCGCTGATCTCGGCGAAGGTGCGGAGCACGGCGCGCAGATCGGCGCCCTGGAAATCCAGGCTGATCGGGTGGCCGGTGAACTGCCGGCCGCGCGATCCGCCGTTCAACTGATCGGTCGGCGTCGGCGCGGCCGGTGTCTGTGGCGGCTGCGCCGCGGCGATGCGCGCGAGCGCCGCGTTCGGAACCTGGCCGGCGGTGGACTCCGGCATCGGCGCCGCGACGACGACGCCCGGCGCGGACGAAGCCGAGGGTCCGCCTGCACCGTTGTCCAGGCCGAGGGACGCGATCGGATCCACGGCAGGCGTCTGCCGCAGCGCCATCATCGCATCGGGCGCAGGGCCGGCGCTTCGCATGACTGGCGGCAAGGCGTACGGCGCCGCCTTGGCCGACGGCCTGTCGAAATCGACCACGATGGTATTCCGCTCGCTCCGGACGTGGTGTGCGACGGGCTGCGACAGCGTGACGCGCACGCGCGAGGCGGGCGCGCCGAGCGATTCGGCCGCCTCCACGGAGACGCGCGCGATCGGGCTCTTCACGTCCGCGGTCACCGAGTTGGCGACGTCGGTCGCCGCCACGTTGCGGAAATCGAGCAGCAGCGTCAGCGGATCGGGACGCGCCGTCGTGTAGGCGACCGGCTCGTTCGCCTCGATGACAAGCGACGCGCCTTTCGCGTGGACGCGCGCGCTGATCGCCGTCAGCCGGACGGCGGCGACGCCAGCAGGCGGCGCGGCGGCGTTCACGAGCGCGCCCGCGGCGGCAACGGTCAAGAGCAGGGCAAAGCCCCGGTTCACAGTCATTCCTTGGCGTCCTCGAGCGATCGCAGCAACTTGCGAACTTCCCGCGTCTTGCTCAGCGACAGCGGATCGTTGACTTCCTGCACGATGATCAGCCCCTGGGGCGTCACGCTCTTGATCGTGCCGTCGAGCAGCTTGTCGCCCGCGTGCACGATGTGAGTCTTGTTGTCGGGTCCTTGAATCATCGCCACGAGCGACCCGCGGCTCTGCATGATCCCGCGGACCGAGACTTCGCCGACGGTCAGGCCGCCGGGCCCCTCGCCCCGGCGTGACGTCAGCTTGCCTTCGCTGCCCTGTCCGAGGAGACTCAGGAACGGATCGCGCCGGCCGTCGGCGCGATAGGTGTACGCCTCCTGCGCGGGCGGTGTCGCGGCCGCCGACGCCGGCGTCTGCGGAGTCGGCGGCGGCGGGGTCGTCGACGGCCTGGCGGCTGGCGGTTGCGCGCCCGCGACGGCCGCCAGCAACACGGCGGTCAGCATGACGAACGCAAGACATGCGCGTCGCATCAGTTGCCCTTTGCCGGAGGAGCCGCGCCTGCCGGTGCGCCCGGTTTGGCGGGCGCCGGCGCCGGCTTGTCCAGCAGAACGAACGTGGTCGCGACGCAGCTTGCGGCGATGGTGTTGTTGGCGTCGGGCTTGTCTTTGCCCTTCACGTCGAGCCCGCTGATGTTGACGATGCGGGTGAACTTGCCGACGCGGTCGAAGAAGATCGCGAGGTTGTGGTACGTGCCTTCGAGCTCGAGCGCGATCGGCCATTCGGCGTGCAGCTGCTTGGTCACCGTCGGCGACGGCTTGAAGCCTTTGATCGTCATGCTCGACTGCGCCGCCACCGTCTGCATGCGGTTGAGCAGATCGGCCGCATCCTTCTCTTCGGGGAGAATCGCCTTGAGGTTCGCCAGCCGGCTTTCCAGGTCAGACACCTCCTGGCGGAACTCGGGCAGCTTCTTTGCGGTCGTCAACCCTTTGGTGATGTCCGCGCGCAGCGCCTGGAGCTGGGTCTGGCGGCTGGCGATGTCGGCGCGTTGCGGCTGCTCGTAGTAGTAATAGAAAAGTCCACAGCCCACCACGGCCAGCGCGACAAACGCGC
>Ga0105248_10010520_pt1 | contig 10191 bp, 7 predicted proteins | sample KBSS34metaG_FD_81524 | JGI IMG/M metagenome (GOLD analysis project Ga0105248, IMG submission 81524) | Switchgrass rhizosphere microbial communities from Kellogg Biological Station, Michigan, USA - KBS S3-4 metaG | ecosystem: Host-associated > Plants > Roots > Rhizosphere > Soil | place... | reverse complement strand
GCCCGGGGCCCCGCCGCTGGCCGGACCCTGTCCAGGCGCCGTCGCTCCAGGCCCCGTCGATCCAGAACCCGTCGATCCAGAAGCAGTCGCTCCAGAAGCAGTCGCTCCAGAACCCGTGGCACCCGTCTCCGTCGAAGTCGCGCCCGTCTGAGCGGAGCCGGTCGCCGCGGTACCCGTACCGGTGCCGCCAGGCGCGGTGCCCGCCGTACCGGCGGTGGACCCGGCCGGCTGCTGCTGACCGGGCGGGGCCGGGACGACCACGAGCACGGCGCCGCTGTCAGGCTCCCGGGACAGCACCCGGGCGCCCGCCGGCAGCGGAGAGCCCGGGGGCAGGTACTCCGGCACCCCGCCGGGGATCATGCCGTCGCGGGCCGCGGCGGCGGCCAGCGCCGCCGGATCCGAGAGCTGGTCGGCCCGCACCGCGAGCGACTGCTGCTCGTCGGCGAGCTGGGCGGACTGGTTGCGCAGCCGGTTCTCCTGGAACGAGCCTTCCATCAGCGCGAGGTTGACCAGCAGCAGCCCAAGGAGCCCCGCCCCGAGCAGAACCAGCAGCAGGACGACGAACGGACCCTTGCGGGCGCCGGCCGGCGCCGGCCGGACGACCGTGAGCGGCGCGCGCGCCGGGGCGCGGCGCGCCAGCGGGTCGAGGACAGGAGCGGTCGCCGCGGCCGTGCGCGCCGCGGTGGCCGCCGACGCGCCGGCCGCCGCCCCCGCACCGGCGCGCGGGACGCCGCCCCGGCCGCCGGTGGGCCGGCTGTCCCGGGAAAGCTGCGGCGCGGGAGCGGTCACGATGCACCTCCGGTGGGGGTCTGGGCGGTGGGGGTATGGGCTGTGGGGGTCCGCTCGGCGGCCCGCAGGCGGACCGAGGCCGCCCGCGGGTTGTCGGTCTTCTCGGCGTCGGTCGCCGCCTCAGCGCCGCGCGTGAGCCAGCGCAGGCGCGGGGCCGCGCCGGCCGGCACGATCGGCATGTCCGGGGGGACGAGTGTCTCGGCGTAGGGGGCCAGCTGCCGCTTGACCAGCCGGTCCTCCAGCGAGTGGTAGGACAGGACGACCAGGCGGCCGCCGGCCTCGAGGGCGTCGAAGGCGGCGGGCACGGCCCGGGCGAGCACGTCGAGCTCGGCGTTGACCTCGATGCGCAGCGCCTGGAACGTGCGCTTGGCCGGGTTGCCGCCGGTGCGCCGGGCCGGCGCCGGGATGGTGTCGCGGACGAGGTCGGCCAGGCGCGCCGAGGTCGTGAACGGCGCGACGGCGCGCGCCGCGACGATCGCCTCGGCGATACGCCGGGCGAAGCGCTCCTCCCCGTAGTCGCGCAGGATCCGGGTCAGGTCACCCACGCCATAGCTGTTGAGGATGTCCGCCGCCGTCCGGCCGGCACTCGCGTCCATCCGCATGTCGAGTGGCGCGTCGCGGGAGTAGGCGAAGCCGCGCGCGTCCGTGTCGAGCTGCAGGGAGGAGACGCCGAGATCGAACAGCACGCCACGCACACCCGGCACGCCGAGCCCGGCCAGCACCGCGCCGATCTGGTCGTAGACGGCGTGGACGAGCCGCACCCGGTCGGGGGCGAGCGCGCGCAGGCGGCGTTCGCTGTGCGCCAGCGCGTCGAGGTCGCGGTCGAGGCCGATCACCTGGAGTTCTGGGAACTCGGCGAGCAGCGCCGCGGAGTGACCGCCGAGGCCCACCGTGGCGTCCACGACGACCGCCCCCGGCGCACGCAGGGCCGGGGCCAGTAGTTCCAGGACACGTCCGGTCAGCACTGGGGTGTGCATCGCGTTCAGTGCTGAGCCTCCCTCGACCGCTGTGGACCTCGTCTTCAGATGTGCTGACGTTTCGTCCTGGCGGTGACGATCCGGGCGACGCTCGGGCCTCACCACAGATGCGGCGGATCCGGCGCCCGACGGACCGGGCACCGCCGGGCGGCTGGCCCCTGCCGTCGTCCGCCGGCCGCCGGGGAAGGGGCGGCCGGAGGTCGTTGGGCGGGACTGGCCTGGGGCGGGTCCGCGACGCGGCACGGGCGCGGGATCGCTGGGGCAGCTCAGATCACTCCCGGCAGAACCTCCTCGGACAGCTCGGCGAAGCTTTCCTCCTGGCTCTCCAGGTAGGCCTGCCAACGCTGGGCGTCCCAGATCTCGACCCGGGTGTTCGCGCCGTTGACCACACACTCGCGGGTCAGGCCCGCGTAGGTACGCAGCGGGGCCGGAATGGTGATCCGCCCCTGCCGGTCCGGCACGTCGTCAGCCGCGGAGGAGAAGAACACCCGGCTGTAGTCGCGCAACGCCTTGGCGGTGACCGGTGCGGTCCGCAGGGACTCGCTGATCCGGGTGAACTCCGCCATCGGGAAGACGTACAGGCATCGCTCCTGCCCCTTGGTGATCACAAGCCCCCCCTCCAACTCGTCGCGGAACTTCGCGGGCAGGGTCAGCCGCCCCTTGTCGTCAAGCCGTGGCGCGTGGCTGCCGAGAAACACGGCGACCTCCCTGCCACTGGCTGGGAAGACAGCACCTGGTCACCCCGTGACGGGCGCCCGTAAGCTCCTGTCCCCCACTGCGCGCCACTCTACCCCACTGTCCCCCACCCATCACCCCCTCAACACCCGGCGTCACCCCACCGAAACCACTCCGGCATCTGTCGCGCGCGATTCCCGGAAGCGGGGTGGTATAAACCGCCAAAAATTGGTAGGAAAGTCTCGTGTCATCGTAGGAGTGATCCTCCAGGCATTCCTGCCGTAACAGGCACCGACGAGTGGGTGGCAACCCTCACGGGGACCCCACCGCGAGGGCGGTTCACGGCATGTTTCCTTGACCTCCGTGGCCTACGCACCCCTCACGGATGTCACACTCGACAACAGACGGACCGCGCCGTGGTCCCGGCACCCTCGGGACGCGTCCCCACCGGGTCCGGCTCGCCGTGCGGCCGCCGCCGCAGCCCGACGATCGACACCCGGAGGGGGGCCCACTGGTGGTGACCGACCCAGGTCTGCTGCACTGGCGTGACCCGGTGGCCGACATCGGCCATCTCGCCGACATCGCCGACCGGGTCCGGGAGTCGGTCGAGACGGTCATCGACGGCAAGGTCGAGGCGATCAACACCGCGCTCGTCGTGCTGCTCTCCGAGGGCCATCTGCTGATCGAGGACGTGCCGGGCGTCGGTAAGACGATGCTCGCAAAGGCCCTGGCCCGGTCCATCGACGCCCGGGTGCGGCGCATCCAGTTCACCCCGGACCTGCTGCCCAGCGACGTCACCGGGGTCAGCGTCTACAACCAGGGCACCCGCGACTTCGAATTCCGCCCCGGCCCGGTGTTCGCCAACATCGTCGTCGGCGACGAGATCAACCGCGCCGAGCCCAAGGCGCAGTCGGCCCTGCTGGAGTGCATGGAGGAGCACCAGGTCACGGTCGACGGGGTGACCTACCGGCTGGAGTCGCCGTTCATGGTGATCGCCACCCAGAACCCGGTGGAGATGGAGGGCACCCGCGCCCTGCCCGAGGCCCAGCGCGACCGGTTCACCGCGCGGATCTCGATGGGCTACCCCTCACCCGCCGCCGAGATGGCGATGCTCGACAACCACGGCAACGCCAGCCCGCTGTCCGCCATCGCGCCGGTCACCGACGCGGCCGAGATCGCCCGCCTCATCGACCTGGTGCGCACCGTGCACGTCTCGCCCGAGGTGCGCCAGTACATCGTCGACCTCGTCGGCGGCACCCGCACGCATCCCGACATCGCCCTCGGGGCGTCACCGCGCGCGGCGCTGCACCTCATCCGGGCTGGGCGGGCACGGGCGGCGCTCGAGCAGCGGGCCTTCGTGCTGCCCGACGACATCCAGCAGATGGCCGTCCCAGTGATGGCCCACCGCCTGCTGCTGCACCCGGAGATCATGATGTCCGGAGAGCCGGCGACCGACCTCGCCGCCCGCATCCTGACCGACGTGCTGCACCGGATTCCGATCCCGCGCCCCGGTTCGGCACGCCCGCTGCGCCACGGCCGTTAGAGATCGGTGTGCGGGACTTCGTCGCGGCGCTGCGTGGGCTGACGATCCGCGGCCGGTCGTTCCTGGCCGCCGGAGCCGCCTGCGGCGTATCCGCGCTCGTCCTGGGTGAGCAGGATCTGCTGCGGATCGGGCTGCTCATCGCGAGCCTGCCGGTGATCGCGGCGGCGCTGGTCTCCCGCACCCGCTACCGGCTGTCATGCACCCGCCGGCTGGAGCCGCGCCGGGTCACTGCGGGTGATCGTGTGAGCGTGCGCATCCAGCTCGAGAACGTCAGCCGCTCGCCGTCGTCGGTGCTGCTCGTGGAGGACACGGCCGGTGCCGGTCTCGGCGGTGGGGCCCGCTTCGTCCTCGACCGGATCGAGCCGGGTGGGCGCCGTGACCTCTCCTATGCGTTGCGCGCCGAGGCCCGCGGCCGCTACCAGATCGGCCCGATGGCGATCCGCATCGGCGACCCGTTCGGCCTGTGCGAGCTCTCGCGCAGCTTCCGCAGCCTGGACGAGCTGGTCGTCGCCCCGGCGATCGAGCGGCTGCCACCCGCCCGCCCTGGTGGCTCGGCCAGTCTCAGCGCGGACCAGCGCCGGGTCAGCGGCCTCGTCGGCGAGGACGAGACCACCACCCGCCCCTACCGCTTCGGTGATGACCTGCGCAAGGTGCACTGGAAGACGACGGCCCGCTCCGGGGAGCTGATGGTCCGCCGGGAGGAGCATCCACAGACCAGCGCGGCGGCGATCCTGCTCGACACCCGGGCCCGGTCCTGGCCGGGGGCCGCGGGCGCGGAGGCGTTCGAGTGGGCGGTCAGCGCCGTTGGCGCGGTCGGGCTGCATCTGGTCCGCGGCGGGTACTCGGTGCGGCTGGTCACCGAGGACGGCCCCGTCGCCGCCATCGCCGGGACCACCGTCGGCGGCCTGCTCGACGAGCTGTCCACCCTGCAGCCGGGGGACACGGCCTCGCTGACTCCCGCGCTCACCGCGCTGCGCCGGCCCGGTGCCGGCGGCAGTGGCGGCAGTGGCGGCAGTGGCGGCAGTGGCGGCAGTGGTTCCGGGGGCCTGGTCGTCGCGGTGCTCGGGCAGGGCGAGGCGGGCCTCGCGACGGCCCTCACCGGGCTGCGCGGACGCGGCGCGCCGGCCATCGCCATCCTTGTGGACGTCGCCGCCTGGGGCGGCGCGCCGCCGGGCAGCGCTCCTGATCTGGCTGCCACCCGTACGGCGCTGGCCCGGGCCGGCTGGGTGGTGGTCATCGCGGAGCGCGGGACGAACCTCGCCTCCGTCTGGCCTCAGGCGACGGCCCTCGCCGGTCGCGGCGGTCTCGCGGGTGTGGCGGCCGGGGCCCGCGCTTCCGCGTCCGCGTCTGTCGGAGTTGACAGCGGATGGAGCACGCGGTGAGGACGAACTCCCACACTGTCCCCACGTTCGTCGCGATGATCGCCTGTCTGCTGTCCACCAGCTCTCTGAGCCGCCTGTTCGACGGGACGATGTGGTGGTTCCTACCGGTGCTGATCGCCGTCGGTGTGGCCGAGCTCACCGCCGCGATCGGTCGCCGGGCACGGTTGCCAGCCGCCGCCGGCCTGCTGCTCAGCCTCGCCGGGCTGGTCGTCGTGCTGACCGTGCTGTCCGCGCGGAGCACCGCGGCGCTGGGCATCGTGCCGACCCCCGACACTATCCGTGCGCTGCGCCAGCTCGTCTCCGACGGCAGTTCGGACATCTCCCGGCTGGCCACTCCGGTGCCGCATCGTCCCGGTCTGGTCGTGCTGACCGTGATCGGCATCTATGTCACGGCCGTGCTCGTCGATCTGATCGTGGTCACGCTCGATCGCCCGGCCTTCGGCGGGCTGCCGCTGCTCGCCCTGTACGCGGTGTCGGCGGCGATCCTGCCGCACGGTGTCGGCGCGGTTCCGTTCCTGCTGGGCGCGGTGAGCTTCGTGGCCCTGCTGCTGCTGGACGGCCGGCTGGCCTTCGGCCGGTGGGGGCGCACCGTGTCGGACGGGCTGCCCGAGGCCGGGCGGCGCGAGGGCGAGGCGTTCGGTGGCCGGGTCACCGTGAACGCCCTCGGTGTCGCCGTCGTCGCGCTGGTCGTCGCGGTGGCGGTGCCGATGGGCCTGCCGTCACTGGACGGCGAGGGTCTGGTCTCCCGCAAGGGCGGCTACGGAGCCGGGGACGGCCCGAGCTCGGCGAGCGTCGTGCAGCCGATCGTCTCGGTGAGCCAGCAGCTGCATGCCAGCAACGAGGTCCCGCTGTTGAACGTGCGCGAGGACACCCCCCACTACCTGAGGCTGACGGCGCTGGAGAACTTCGACGGCCAGCTGTTCACCCTGCGCGCGCTCAACGCGACCCGGGACAACCGCATCAGCGAAGGCCTGCCCAAGCCTCGCGGCACCACCAACACCACCCCGACCAGCGCGACCATCGCCGTCACCAACCGCTTCAACGAGCTCTACCTGCCGGTCCCAGGCCTGCCGACCAGGATCAGAGGCCTGACCGGCGACTGGCGGCTCGCCACGCCGACCGGCACGATCTTCTCCACCCGCACCTCGACGTCCGGCGTGCGTTACCAGGTCGACGCGGTGGTGCCGACCCCGACCCGGGCGGAGCTCGAGGCGGCCACCGGCGCGGTCCCCGCCGACCTCGCCGTCGACACCGCACTGCCCACCGCGCTCGACCCCCGGCTGCGTCAGCTCGTCACCGACATCACCCGCGGCGCCCGGACCCCGTACGAGAAGATCTACGCGATCCAGGAGTACCTGCGCGGTCCTCTGTTCACCTACGACCTCAGGGGCGCGCCCACCACCCAGGAGGGCGCGCTCGCCGAGTTCCTGTTCGAGACCCGGACCGGGTACTGCGAGCAGTTCGCCTCCGCGATGACGGTCATGGTCCGGATGCTCGGTGTCCCGGCCCGCGTCGCGATCGGATTCGTGCCCGGTGAGCAGCAGGCCGACGGCAGCTACCTCGTCACCAACCGGCAGGCACACGCCTGGCCCGAGGTCTGGTTCTCGAACGTCGGCTGGGTGAGTTTCGAGCCGACCCGCCGGGCCGACGGCGCGACCACCGCGCCGTCCTACGCGCCCGCTGGCGCGGACGACCCCGACAGTGCGGCCGCCGAGCAGGGCCCGCAGACCCCGACCGCCACCGAGTCGGACCCGGCCGGCGGCACGACCCCCGTGCCGACCGCCGCGCCGACCCCCACCGCCGGCGCGCAGGCCCCGACCCCCGCAGCCGGCACGTCCGCCACCAGCGCGTCGGACGGTCTTCCGCCCTGGGCCAGCATGCTGCTGGTGGCGGGGCCGTTCGTGCTGCTCCTGGCCGCCATGCCCGCGATCGTCCGGGTACGGCGGCGGCGGGCCAGACTACGGCCCGGCCGCCACGGCCCGGGGGCGGGCCCGCCCGACGACGGCGGCGCGGGCACCGCCGGCGCTGTCGCGCAGGTGCACGACGGCTGGGCGGAACTTCTGGATGTCGCGGCCGACCTCGGCGTGACGATCCGGCCGAGCGACTCCCCCCGTGCCGGCGTTGCCCGGCTGACCGCCTACCTGGACGCCGAGCCAGCCGGGGCCCATGCGCCCGGCGCCATGCCCCGCGGCACCGAGCCGCTGGGCGCCGCGGCCGGCCGGCGCGGTACCGCCGCCGACCACGAGGATCCGTCCGCCTCCGCCGAGACGTCCGGGCCGGCCTACCCGGAGGCGCGGGAGGCGTTCGGCCGTCTCGCGGCCGCGGAGGAACGCGCCCGCTACGCCCCACCGGAGCTGGCAAGCCCGCCCGCGCCCGCCGACGTGGCGCGCGACGTCGCGCTCGTCGCCGGGACGCTGTGGTCCGTCGCGCCGCTTGGGCGGCGGATAGCGGCCCGGATCGTGCCGCCGTCGGTCTTCCGCCGCAGCGAGCCGCGCACGTCGGACCTGCTGCCCAGCATCAGCCGCCCGGCCGGCGACAGCCACCGCTGGCGGCCTACCAGCAGCCGCCTTCGCTCCAAGGCCGGTCCCGACGCCGGGCAGGGTTACGCGGACCCCGCAGCACGGCATGGTTCGGATGCGCGGCCGCCGGAGCACGCGGGCACGGCCTCACACCCAGGCCGGCGCTGACCGCCCAGGCCCGGCACGGACTACCCAGGCCCGGCGCTCACCACGCAGGCGCGCCGATGCTGCCCGCACAGGCGCCGGCCGTTACGCGCCCGAGCCAACCCTGACCTCGTCAGGGGCGGTCTTCCCAGCGTCGCCGCCACCGCTCCTCGAGCCGCTCCATGAACGGTGCTCTCGTCCGGGAGCGGGCCCTGCCCCGGCCTCGACCGCCCGACCTGCGCCCGCCGGTGTCCCGCCCGCTGATCCGACGCAGGTCCGCGGCGCCGCGCAGGGCCGCGAACAGCATCATCAGGAATCCGAGGATGCCCAGGATCACCGTCAGGGGCACCCTGTTGAGCACCACACCGACGACCAGCACCGCGAGCCCGAGCAGGAAGACGAACGCGCTACGCAGCACGCGTCGCCTCAGGTAGGTGCGGGGGTCCGTCGACCGGACTGCACTGGCGAACTTCGGATCATCCTCGACGAGAGCGCGCTCGATCTGCTCCAGAAGGCGCTGCTCGTTCTCCGAGAGCGGCATCGACGCTCCTCCCACGACCACAGGCCCGGAGGACGGGCCTGACATCCAAGAATAGGCGTGCACGGCCGGACGCGGTAGGCAACCCGTCATGCCGGATGGAACCCCGCCAATTCCCTCATCGCCCGACACCTGCCGTCCCACCTGTTTCGCCGCCCGCAGCGCCTGCCCGCTCCCGGCGGCCTCCCCTTTCCCGGTGCCCGCAGCCGCGCCGTTCATGCCCGATCGGCACCCCTCCCATCCAGCCCCGACGGCCCGCGGCCCGGGAGCCCACCGCCAGGGCCAGGCCGTTCGAGCAGACTCGCCGGGCCCATGACCGCCGCTCCGAAGCGCGCCCGGGCGCGGTCGGCCACCCGGTCCAGCTCCGCCCAGCCCTCGGCACGCTCCCCCAGCCGCAGCTGGCGCCCACCCGAGGCAGCATCGACCAGGTTCGCGGCCCGCACCCCGAGCAGGCGCACCGCCGCTCCCCCACCGCCCGGGCCATCCAAGCCGCCCGGTCCACCCAGGCCACCTGGGACTTCCGGGCCACCCCGCGGTGCCTCCACCAGGCCGAGGTCGGCGACCAGCCCGGCCGCGGCGACGTGGATCACCCGGGACACGTCGGTGGCCTCGGACAACGTGCGGGACCGGGTGATGGTTCGGAAGTCGGCGTAGCGGACCTTCACCGAGATGGTCCGCGCGGCTCGACGCCGTCGGCGCAGCGCGGCGGCCACCTGCCCGGACAGCCACAGAAGCTCGCGCGCCAGCACCGCCGGGGCGCGGACATCGGTGGGGAAGGTCCGCTCGGTACCCACCGTGACGTCGACACGGCCGGGATCCACCCGGCGCTCGTCGATCCCCCAGGACAGCCGGTGCAGGTGGGTTCCCGCACCCTCCCCGAGCGCGCGGCGCAGTGTGTCGACCGGCGTACCGGCGATGTCCCCCACGGTGCGCAGGCCCAGCCGCTCCAGGACGGTCCGCGCCCGGGGACCGACGCCCCACAACGCCTGCGCCGGCAGTGGGTGCAGGAAGGCGAGCACCTCGTCGGGGCCGACGACAGCGAGCCCGTCCGGCTTGCACCGGGCCGAGGCGATCTTGGCGACGACCATGGACGGGGCGACCCCCACCGAACAGGTGAGCCCGAGCTCGCAGGCGACCCGCCGACGGATGGCCGCCGCGATCCGCGGTGGTGGGCCGAACAGGCTCCGGGCACCCGCGACGTCGAGGAACGCCTCATCCACTGACAGCGGCGCCACAAGCGGTGTCACCTCCCGGAAGATCGTCATGATCTCCTTCGACGCCGCCCGGTACGCACCGTGGTCGGGCGGGACGATCACCGCTGCCGGGCACAGTGCGCGGGCCCGCAGCATCGGCATCGCGCTGCGCACCCCATAGGCGCGGGCCTCGTAGGTGGCCGACAACACGACCCCCCGCTCGCCACCCGCGATGATCACGGGCCGGCCGCGCAACTCCGGACGGCGCCGCAGCTCCACCGAGGCGAAGAAGGCGTCCATGTCGACGTGCAGGACCGTGCAGCCCTCGGCGCGGCCCACTCCGCCTCCTCGTGATCGAACATCTGTTCGAGTACCCCGGAAGAGTAGCGGTCAATCCGCGACGCGCCGGCACGGCACGCGCGACGGTTCCG
>Ga0105248_10010519_pt1 | contig 10192 bp, 3 predicted proteins | sample KBSS34metaG_FD_81524 | JGI IMG/M metagenome (GOLD analysis project Ga0105248, IMG submission 81524) | Switchgrass rhizosphere microbial communities from Kellogg Biological Station, Michigan, USA - KBS S3-4 metaG | ecosystem: Host-associated > Plants > Roots > Rhizosphere > Soil | place... | reverse complement strand
GCTTTCCATCGAAATGGTGGCGCCGGAGGACAAGGCGAACCACTCGACCGGTACCGACAGCTCTTCGGCGAGATCGAGCGCCGCGACCACCCGGGCGCATTCGGCTTCGGCCACCGTCCCAAGCGCCTTCGTCGGGTCACCGAACAACGCGATGCGTGTCATTCCCTCGGGGTAGCGGGGCGTCGGCCGCGACACCGTGCCGACGATGAGGCCGGCGGTGTTTTCCCCATACGGGCGATCCACCGGTACCAGCGCGCCGGACTCGTCGAGGTCGTATTCGACGAAGCTGCCGTCGGGGCCCGTGAGTGTTGGGATCAGCTCGTAGGGGTACACCAAGCCGCGAGCTTGTGAACGTTGCACCTTCTGCGCGTACCCGTCGAGCGGGCGCAGCGGCTCGGTCGGGGGCGCCGTCACATTCGCCACGATGCCGGCTCCCGGAGCGTACGAGAAGCGAATCGCCACCCGGCTGGGCTGCGACGTCTGGTTGTCCTTGATGCTCGCCAGAATGGTGATTTCTTCCAACCCCGCATTGAGCGCCAGCGGTGCTATCCGCCGCCCAATCGCGGGGAGACGTTCTGCGGGGATGTCGAGCACCGGCCAGACGTAAAGCGCGACGCGGTTGGCGTCGAGGCGCTTCTTGCCCCGCTGGGCTTGCGCGCGGCGAATGCCGTCGAGAGCCGCGGCGAGGGTGCGCTCGATCGCCGGTATCCCAATCACCTCGCCGGATTCGTCCAGCTGGGTGGTCACGTCACGAACCTCGGCTAGCGCGATGAGGCGCTCATCGGCCGGATTCTCTTTAGCCACCACGTGGAACAGGTACGTCCCTGCCGCGGCCGGTAGCCGAGTGCCGTCGAAGTTCTTGAGCCGCCACAGATCGAGGCGTTGCCCGGTGAGCGGATGCATGTCGCGGATGGTCGGGTCCTCCGCCAGGCCACCGTCCGGTGTCGAACGGAACGTCACCTGATGCAGTTCGGGGCCGATCACCGTCACCGTCACCCGGCGCCAACCGGCCGCGCTGGGGTGCGCGGCGAGCACCCCACGCAACGCGACGGACAGTTCGTCGTCGCCGGTGGGTGCGTCCGGCCAGGACAGATAGATGTCGACAACCAGGTTGTCCGCCTTGGGGCCGGCGATTTCGTCGACGACGCGCAACGTTTCAGGCAACCGCGCGTGCTCTGTCACGGTCGATACCAGGTGCAGCTGCTCTCCGGCCAACTCGTAGCTGCCGGTGACGTACCGGCCGCCCGCCTTCTCGAAGGTGTTGACGTCTTCGAGCGCGCGGATCTCGTAGTACTGACGCGTCACTACCTCGAGAAGCGCGCCTGGACTCGAAATGCGTTCCGCCAGAAGGTCAATCAACAGCTCCGGGGTGGCGACGAGCGCGTCGATGCGCGCGGCGTAGTCCGGCGCGTCGGGGTGGTCGGCCAGGTATTGCAGGCCGGCGCGCACGCCGTCGTAGATGTGCTCGCGGGCCTTGAGGATCTGCGGCTCGTCGAACAAACGGAACCGCAGGTTACGCGCGATGTCGCCGACAACCGGGTAACGCACCTGCGTCGCAAGTATCAGCCGCTCCAGTACCTCGCCCACCGCACTGGTCGGCGCGGATGGCACATCATCGGCGGTGAGCCATCGCCCAAGCAGCGCGGTGATCACCGGTACCACATTCTCCATCCGCTGCAACGCAAGAAACAGCCGGTAGACCGCTTCCTCCAACTCGGGTCCGGGCTCCAGCGTGGTGACGTCGTGGTTGCGTAGCGCGCGAGCGATCTTGGCACGAAACGCTGGTGGCAGTCCCTCTACCTCGGCGTCGAGGGAATGCAAGAACGAATGGAAGTACTCGCGTGGGCTGTGGACGCGTTCGTCGGTATCCTCTTCGTCCAGCGTTGGACGGTTGCGGGAAAGCTCGCAGATGTCGGCGAAGGTGTCCAGCAGTCTGAGTTCGGCCTCGACCAGTTCCGCGTCGTCGCGGGGCAGGCTGCCACGAAGGTCGTTGTACTCCGCGAGCAGGACGCGTGCGCGGTCGGCACTCACGTCGTAACCCGTGATCAGCGCACGCAATTCGTCGAGCCGCGCAAGGGCCCCGGCGCGGCCGTCCGCGTCCTCGCTGCGCGGCTGGGTACGAAACTGAACTCGCGGCGCGGCTTGGGCCGTCGTAATCTCGCCGACCTGCTCCAAGCGCAGCAGTGCCGCACCAGCATCGACCTGACTGTTGACGGTGGCGAACACCTCACGAACGCGTCCCGCCGATGGTGCGCGCACGGCGGTTTCCATCTTCATGCTTTCCAGGACCACGAGAGTGGCCCCGGCCTCGACCTCGTCGCCCACGGCCACCGGCATGGCGACAACCACGGCTGGAGACGAGGCGCGGACCAAGCCGGCTTCGTCCTGGCTGATGCGGTGACTGATCCCGTCCACCTCGACGAGGAACCCCGTGGGGTCCGCGACCGTGACGATATGGAAGCGCTGATCGCCAAGGGTCAGTCGACTCTCGAATTCTCCAAGCCGTTCGACGTCGACGACGAGGCCGTCGCTGTCTCCGTCGACTCGGTAAGTGTGCGGACCGATCTGGTTGACTATGAGGTTGTAGGCCTGGCCCCGGTAGTTGAGTTCTACCTTCCGTCCGATGGCGTGGGTGGCACGCGGTCGGCCACCACGGGCCGATGCCAGGAACGCGGCACGTTCGACGCTTTCCTCGGCTTCGTACGCGTCGACCGCGGCGGCGATGAGCGCGATGTCGGCTGTCGGGGTTGGCCCGGTCGCAGTACCAGCGTCGGTGCGGTCGAGCCAGCCGGTGTCGGCCGTGGCGGAGATGACCTCGTCACGGTCGAAGAGGTCGAGAAGGAAGGACTTGTTGGTGGTGCCTCCGTCGATGACGACAGTCGTCTCACGCAGGGCGGTGCGTAACCGCGCCAGTGCTTCGTTGCGGTCCCGACCCCAGGCGATGATCTTGGCGACCATCGAGTCGTAGTCAGGCGGGATGACGTCGCCTTGCGCAATGCCGGTGTCGACGCGGATACCAGAGCCGAGCGGGAACTTCAGCAGCCGCACGGTGCCCGGCGCGGGCGCAAACCCGTTGTCGGCATCCTCCGCGTTGAGCCGGGCCTCGACGGCGTGGCCGAACTCGGAAGGGCATTCACCCTCGAGAGCACCGCCGCTGGCGACGAAGATCTGCAGCTTCACCAGATCGATGCCCGTGGTGACCTCGGTGATCGGGTGCTCGACCTGCAGCCGGGTGTTGACCTCGAGAAACGTGAAGAGCTTCTGCCCAGGCTGGTAGAGGTACTCGACCGTGCCGGCACCGCGGTACCCGGCGGCGCGGACCAGTTTGGCCGACACCCTTCGAAGGTGGTCGGCCTGCTCCTTGGTGAGTAGCGGGGAGCTGGATTCCTCGATCACCTTCTGGTTCCGGCGCTGGATCGAGCAATCCCGCACACCCGGCGCCCAGACGTTGCCGTAATTGTCCGCGATGACCTGGACCTCGACGTGCCGGGCGTCGGTGACAAGGCGTTCAAGGAACACCACCGCGTCGCCGAACGAACGCTCGGCTTCGCCCTGCGTGCGCTCGAGCGCGACATCGAGCTCGTCGGGGGAAAAAACCTTGCGGATGCCGCGGCCACCGCCCCCACTACGCGCTTTGATGATCAGCGGGTAGCCGATGGCCTCAGCGTGACGGCCGGCGTCCTCGCGGGTCTCGACGGGGCCGCCGCTCCACGGTGCCAGCGGAACGCCCACCTTCTCGGCCAGTATCTTGGCTTCGACCTTGTCGCCCAGTGTGCGCATCGCGGCGGGGGGCGGCCCGATGAACGTGAGCCCCAAGCGCTCGCAAAGCTCGGCGAAGGCAACGTCTTCGGCCACGAACCCCCAGCCCACCCACACCGCATCGGCCCTGGCTTCCAGCAGGGCGCGTTCGAGCTCGGCATGGTCAAGGTACGCAATGCCCCCCGAGGCACTGCGGAGCGTCACGGCTTCATCGGCGCGGCGTACGAACATGGCTCGGCGCTCGGCATCGGTGTGAAGTGCGATGGTCGTAATGCCGCACCCGTACTCGGCATTCAATTCGTTTACGGCCCGAATCAGGCGTACCGCGGCCTCGCCCCTGTTGACCACTGCAATTCGTTTCGGAAACGTCACTGTCAACAGGTCGGCTTCGAACATGCTGTTAGTGTATGTGCCCCGCCCGAGGCCGAGGACGGAATCAGCGCACGGGCGAGATGCTGGAGCAACATCTAGCGTGTGCCTGTTTTAGCGAGCAGCGACGTTATGGCACGACCAGGCAGATAAATCATGACTGCCAAGTCCTCAACCACCCCGACCGGCGTCCCGTCGCCGCCCAGAAGCTCGGTGAGCAGCTGGTTTCTGCGGTCAAGCAGAGTCAGAGCTTGACTATTGGACGGGGCCGGTGCTTTCGCCGGGGTGTGTTCGTGGGTGCCCTCGCTGGCTTTTTACCCGAGTCGACCGAGCCCGACCACGATGCAACTGAAACCGCGCTGCGCATTGACCCCCGACTCACTGAGCCACAGAAGCGGTCGTTGCTCGCTGGTGTCCCCGCAGCTATATCGGACCGTCAGGGATAGCGGCCGATGTGGCGGTTATCTGACTGGGGCGGACAAACGTAGGTCGTGCTGCCACGCACTGAAACACGAGTTACCCACCCACGCCGGCCCGATGGATACCACATTCACCTGTGGGCGAGGCCTTCGTGACCGCATACTGTTTAGCAACTGAGCTAGCAGGCAATCCGCTTGTGCCCGCCCGACCTAAGGATGCTCATGACGTCGTCAGACGTTCCTGCACGCTCTTCGCGTTCAGTTCTCGATCTGGTTGGGATCGCCGAGAATGTCACCTCCGTGGCCGATCCGGCCGGCTTGGTCCGGGAGTTAGGGGCCGCCGCTGGGATGACGCTGAGAAATCCTGCCGGAATCATCGCTGCCAATGCACGTCTGGCCTTGGGTTCTGCGGGGGCCTTTCGAGCGGCCGCCGAACGCGCGATCGGCCGTGACAATCCCGGTCCCATCGCGAGCACCCGTGGGGATAAGCGGTTCTCCGATCCGGCCTTTCAGGAGAATCCCGCGTACTTCCTGCTGGCTCAGCAGTACTTGTTGTTCGGCCAGCTTGTCACCGAACTCCTTGACACCGCCGGGGTGAGTGGCGCGCAAAAAGCGAAAGCGCGCTTCGCGGCCAATTTTCTTGTCGATGCGCTCGCCCCGACAAACACTCTGGTCGGCAACCCCGCGGCAGTTCGCAAGGCTTTCGACACCGGCGGCAAGAGCATCGGCAGAGGCCTCAAGAACTTGGTGCACGATCTTCGCCGCAACGGTGGATGGCCGTCGCAGGTCGACAGCTCCGGATTCGAGGTTGGCGTCAACATGGGCGCCACGCCGGGAAGCGTCGTCTACCGCAGCGACCTCATCGAGTTAATCCAATATTCACCGCAGACTGCGAATACGCACGCGGTTCCGTTGGTTTTTTGCCCGCCCTGGATCAACAAGTTCTACATTATGGATCTGGCACCAGGCAAAAGTCTTATCGAGTGGGCCGTGCAACAGGGACACACGTGTTTTGCGATCAGTTACCGCAATCCCGATAAGTCGATGAGCGAACTCGGATTCCGCGACTACCTGTTCCAAGGACCGTTGGACGCCGTGCGAGTCGTCAAAGACATCACCGGTGCACCCGCGGTGAACACGGTGTCGGTTTGCCTGGGTGGAACGCTCACCGCACTGGGGCTGGCCTACAACGCGGCACGAGGTGATGAATCCATCCAATCCGCGACATTCCTCAACACCCATACCGATTTCACCCAACCGGGCCTGCTCGGCACGTTCACCGATGAGGCGACAGTCGCGGGACTTGAGAAGCAGATGCGGAAGAAGGGTTTCCTCGACTCGGCGACTATGGCACGGACCTTCAGTGCGCTGCGGCCTAACGATCTGATCTTCCAATACCTGGTGAACAATTGGCTGCTCGGAAACAAACCACCGTCGTTCGACCTGCTGGCCTGGAATGAAGACTCGACCCGCTTGCCAGCCCGTATGCACTCGGAGTACTTGCGCTCGTGCTATTTGCACAATGAATTTGCCCGAGGGGAATTCGAAATCGACGGCGATCGTCTCGACCCCGGCCTTGTCAACGTCGACACTTATGTGTTGTCGGCGGTGGACGACCATGTGGTGCCGTGGACATCGGGCTACAAGACCACACAGCTGCTGGGAGGCAAGAGCAGGTTCGTCCTGAGTTCGTCCGGCCACATAGCCGGAATCGTCAATCCTCCCAGTCCGAAGGCCAAGCATTGGGTAAATGACAGTCTTTCCGGCGACGCGCATGAATGGAAATCGCACGCTCAATTAGTGGACGCCACCTGGTGGCAGGACTGGACGGCGTGGATCGCCGAACGGGGCGGGGACATGGTTCCTGCGCCCGATCACCCGGGCAACGACGTCTATCCGCCTATCGAGGAAGCCCCGGGTAGTTACGTTCGCGCCACCACATGACCCACTCGCCGGCGACCGTCGACTCGGACACATTCGTCGTTTCGATTAGCGGTCTGCGCATTGCGGGGCGGACCACTGGATCGGGTGATCCGGTATTGCTGCTCAACGGCATGTCCCGCCCGATGGGCAGCTGGGCGTCTTTCGCCGGCGCGCTTCGAGACAGAACTGTCATTGCGTTTGACGCTCCCGGGGTCGGGGCGAGCGAGACTCCGGTCGTCCCGTACTCGATGCCCATGTTGTCGGATGTCGCTGCACGGGTCCTCGATACAGTCGGCATCGAGAAAGCGGATGTCGTCGGGTACTCGCACGGCGGCGCAGTCGCCCAGCAGTTCGCGGTCGGCCATCCCACCCGCGTGAACCGACTCGTGCTGCTTGCGACTGCTTGTGGGATCGGCGCGGTGCCTGGGCGCCCCAGCGATGTCACCCAAATACTGCTGACGCCGAATCGCGGAACACGTTGGCCGCGACCACATCCGTTGGGCCTGCTATGGCAGATTCTGGCCATCTCGACCTGGTCCAGCATCCCCGTTCTCGGCTGCATCGATGCACCCACGCTGGTGGTCTGCGGCGAGCACGACAGGGCCGTCCCGCCGGCGAACAGCAGGCTGTTGGCGGCACGCATCCCCGACGCCCGCCTCATCACGATCCAGGACGGACACGATCTGCAAAAGCCCCGTTCGGCAGCCATCGCGGCCCAACTGGTGGATCAGTTTCTCGATTCGGAAACTCCGACTCCGAACACGAAATACACGCGGTCAGGTTGGCAAGACCCTGACGGGACGAACGCCCGCCGAAAGCGGGCTGTTATCCGAACGCGACGGCCATATTCGTCCCGCCCGGCATAGTTTGCTCGGGCTCGGGCACTCCGACCGACTCGCCGGTTGGTGCGGCCTGATCGTCGGGTGCGATGACGGCGGGATCGATCCGGAGAACCCCGTAGCCCGCAACCGCGCCGGCACCGAAGCCGGGGGCGAAAACCCGGATCGGCTTAGTGATCACCTGGTCGCGGACCGCGTCGTGGATTGCCAGCGGAATGCTCGCCGAGGAGGCGTTCCCCACCCGTTCGATGTTGAAATACAGCTGATCCGGGGAGAGACCGGCGGCCTTCGCCAGGTCGATCACCATGGTCTTGTTGGCCTGGTGCGGGATGATCAGGTCGATGCTGGCCAGAAGCGATCCTGCGACCCCATCGGGGTCCGGCAGGGCCCTGATGTCGTCGAGCATCTGCACGAGGTAGCGCCCCGCGAGCTTCTTCACCTCGGGCCCGTAGACCGTGATGTTGTTGGCGAAAGCGGGGTTGGGCCACAAGATCGAGTTGACCTGGCTGGTCGGGCCGCTGGCATACGTCTGCAGGTATTCGATATCCGGCGGCGAACCCTCGGGTGCGACGCCGAGGACAATGGCGGCCGCACCGTCGCCGAAGATCATCCGGGATGGCCGGACGTTCCCGATCTTGTTGGAGAACTTTTCCGCGCACACCACGAGCACCGGCCGCCGAATCAGTTGGAGGATTCTCGTGGCCTCGGCCAGTCCATAGCTGAGGCCCGCGCACGCGGCGACGAGGTCGAACGAGCAGTGCGTCTGTTGGATGCCCAACTGGCCGGAGAGCCAGGCCGCGACCGACGGTATCAGGCGATCGCTGGTGCAGGTGCACACGATAACCGCGCCGATCTGGTCTGGACCCACCTGAGCGTGAGCCAGCGCCGACCGGGCGGCGCGCAACGAGAGTTCCTCGAGGCTGTCGAAGGTGTAACGACGCGCCTCGATGCCGGTCTTGGCACTGATCTCGTCCGCTGACATGGGGGACCAGTTGTAGGCGCTGTTACGGATGAGGTCCTCGTTGGTGCACACAACTTCGCCGTGCACTGCGGCGATGGCCTCGATGCGAGGTTGCACTGCCAAGTCCTTGCGGACGTTGATGGCGGGGTACGGCCGAATGGGGGCGGAAACCTCGGGGGCGGCCGGGACAGCCTGCTTCGGAGCGTGCCCCGAGGCGACCCGGGACAGAAACAGGTGGACGTCAAGATCACGCGGATGAAACACCACCACGTAGTCGTCGTCTCGCAAGTCTTTGACCGCGGTCAGGGCGGCTTCGCCACGAGACCACGGATACTGATTGTGCAAGACCATCGACCAGCGGCGCAGAGCCTCCAGCTCGGCCACATCCTCGTAGCAGTCGATGATCTCGGCGTAGCTGTACCGGCGGAAATCGGGGTCATAACGATTCAGCCGCAGCGTTTGATTAGCGGGATCAGACAGCAATTCGGTAACGGTCGGTACGACGGCCGACAGCTTGGTCGCATGATTCCTACGATGGCCGAACACGTCGAAGAGAATTTCGAAGATGCTGTCCTCGACCTCGGCGTCCCACTGCGCCGCAAGCCCCGGAAAGGCGGACTGCACCGCGGATACCTTTGTCTCGCGATCCTCCCACGGCGTCTGGATGGGTATGAAGATGTCGTCGCGGCTACGCGGCACGTCGGCCCAGCGGGTTGGCCGGACGTCGAACATCGTCATTTTGAAACGATTGGCCCAAAACAGGTTGAGCGCCATGTCTCGCATCAGCTCGAACTTGGTTTGGTAGGCGCCGGTCTTGATCCGCTCGAGGATTTCGGTGCCGGTTGGCGCTTTGGAATCGAAGTCCCGCCGGATGACGGCATCGAGTTGCTCGATCCTTTCGAAGGTGGAGAAGTCGAGATCGGGAAAGCAATTGGCCGGAAAGACGATCTTGCCATGCTTGTTCAGTTCAAAAGACTGCACTGCCAATCACCTTTCAATGAGACGTTGTCAGTTGGAGGTAACGCTAGGCGGTGGGCGAGCGGACCGCACCCGAATCACATGTCCAGACCACCGTTGACGCCCCAAACCTGTCCAGTGATGTAGCTCGAGGCATCCGCGGCCAGGAAGTGCACCACCCGTGCGACCTCCCACGGCTGGGCCAGCCGGCCCATCGGGATGGTGCCCTTGATGCGGTCGAGGACCTTCTCGGGGATGGACTCGACCATCTCGGTCGCCACGAACCCGGGTGTGATCGCGTTGACCGTGACGCCGATGCGGTTGTCCGTCAGATTGCCCGCGCGCCCCATCTGGAAACAGGCCTCGCGCGCGAGTGTCTTCGTCAGGCCGAACAGCCCGGCCTTGGAAGCCGCATAGTTCGCCTGACCGATGGCGCCCGTCTCACCGATCACCGAGGAGACCATCACGATCCGGCCGCTGCCGCGCTCGAGCATGTGCGCCAACGCGGCCTGGGCCAGAAAGAACGCCCCGGACAAGTTGACTCCGATGACCTTGTTCCATTCGTCTTCGGTCATCTTGGCCACCGTCTTGTCAATGGTGATGCCGGCGTTGTTGATCAGAATGTCCAGACGACCGTGCAGGTCGATGACTTCCTGGATGGTCCGTCGACAGTCATCCGCGCTCGCGACGTCGCCATGATGAACGCTGACCTTGGCGCCGTCACTGGCCGCCGTCAACTCGGCGAGGAATTTCTGCGCGTGCTCGCTGTTCCTGCCGTACCCCGCGGCCACCGTTGCGCCCTGACTGACCAGGCTCTTACTGATCGCCGCACCGATTCCGCGGGTGCCACCGGTCACGAAAGCAACTCGCCCACGCAGCTTGGCTCCCCGAGCCTCCGCGGATCGTCGCTCGCTAAGGTCATCCGTAGGAATCGTCGCCGTCATGATGGCTCCCTTGCCGTCGCT
>Ga0105248_10010518_pt1 | contig 10192 bp, 4 predicted proteins | sample KBSS34metaG_FD_81524 | JGI IMG/M metagenome (GOLD analysis project Ga0105248, IMG submission 81524) | Switchgrass rhizosphere microbial communities from Kellogg Biological Station, Michigan, USA - KBS S3-4 metaG | ecosystem: Host-associated > Plants > Roots > Rhizosphere > Soil | place... | reverse complement strand
GCCTCCCAGAGCGTCGGCATGCACTTTGGCACCTTCCCGATGACCACGGAGGGCATTGACGAACCCCTGCGTGCGCTGGAGCGGGCGCGTCGCGAGAAGAACATCCCACCATCGCGGTTTCGGACGCTTGGTTTCGGAGAGTCCTTCCGGCTCGAGTAGCGGTAAACCATCGCCGGCGAATTCCGTCTAATGGCTAGATGCATCTCGCTCGCGACCTCCGGTATACCTGGCGCGGCCTGAGCCGGTCGCCCCTTTTCACCTTCGTTTCGGTTCTGTCGCTGGCGCTTGGAGTGGGCGCGAATACCGCCATCTTCACGCTGGTGGACGAAGTCCTGTTGCGGATGCTGCCCGTGAAGAGCCCCGAGCAGCTCGTGCTCTTCAACGGCCCCCGGAATCACTACGGGAACAATTCGGGCGGCAACATGCTCTCGTATCCGATGTATGAGGATTTTCGCGAGAACTTCGTCGATCGCGGCAGCGCCCCGTCGCTCCCTCGCGTCAGTCAGCCGGTCCCGAATCCTGCCCCAACGCCCAAGATCTTCTCCGGCATGTTCGCTCGCCGGCCCATCGCCATGAATGTCGGTGTCAGCGGGCAGACCGAGCGCGTGCCGGGCGAGCTCGTGTCGGGCACGTATTTTCAGGTTCTGGGTGTCGGCGCGGCCGTCGGCCGCGTCATCGTTCCCGACGATGACAAGGTGCGGGGCGACGGCTACGTCGCGGTGCTCAGCTACGACTACTGGCGCAACAGGTTTGGCGCCGACCCGAAGATTGTCGGGCAGCGGCTGATGATCAACGGGTACCCGTTTACGGTGGTTGGTGTGTCCCAGGCCGGCTTCGACGGCCTCGACATAGGGGCCGTCACCAGCGTTCGCGTCCCGGCGATGCTCAAGGCCCAGATGACGCCGAACTGGGACGACGTGGATAACCGCCGAACCCGCTGGGTCAACGTCTTCGCGCGGCTCAAGCCGGGTGTGACGCGCGAGCAGGCGCTCGCGACGATCCAACCCTTCTTCCACGGCCTGCTCGAGCAGGAAGTGCAGGCGTCGTTTTTCAGCAACACCACACCGTACACGCGCGAACAGTTCCTGAAAGGACAAGTTGAGCTTCTGCCGGCGGCGCAGGGCAGGTCGCCAATCCGTCAACAGCTCGAAGCTCCCCTGAAGGTGCTGTTCTATATCGTCGGCGGTGTTCTGCTCATCGCCTGCGCGAACGTGGCGAGCTTGCTCATCGCGCGTGCCTCCACCCGTCAAAAGGAAATCGCCGTGCGACTTGCGCTTGGCGCCAGCCGCGGGCGCATTGTCACGCAATTGCTCGTCGAAAGCATCACGCTGGCGGCCATCGGAGGAATAGTCGGCCTGGTTCTCGCCGCGTGGACGACCAGATTTCTCATCGGTTTCCTGCCCACGACCGGCGCACCGCACGCGATTTCCGGAGCGCTCGACTACCGCGCCCTCGCATTCAACGCGGGTGTGTCCCTTGTTGCCGGCGTTCTGTTCGGCCTCGTGCCGGCCCTCCGGTCGACGAAGCCAAGTCTGGCGCCGACGTTGAAAGACCAGGTCGGTGCGGTCGTCGGTGCGGCGAGCGGCGTGCGTCTTCGAAAAGCGCTGGTCGTGGCGCAAGTGGCGCTGTCGATTCTGCTGCTCGTGGGGGCCGGCCTGTTCATTCGCAGTCTGCGAAATCTGCGCCTGCTCGATCTGGGGGTGAACACCGAGAACCTGATCGCCTTCAACATCGCACCGCCGCTCAGTGGCTACACGCCGGTGCGCACGAAGCAGTTCAACAAGCAGGTGGCGGACCGCGCCGGCGCGATGGCGGGCATTTCATCCATCTCCTACGCCGTGATGGGCCTGCTCGAAGGCGGCGAATGGGACAGCTCGATCTCGGTCGAGGGATACGAGGCGAAGCCGGGGGAGAACATGAACCCCTATTGCAACGCCGTCAGCCCAGGCTATTTCCGGACGATGGGCATCACGCTCATTGCGGGACGCGACTTCGACGACCACGACGCCCGCTATGTCGACGCGACTCCCGATCCGGCCATTCCGCCATCCTACCGGGTCGCCATCGTCAACGAGAGCTATGCAAAGTATTACTTCGGCGATCGCAGCCCCATCGGCCGGCACATCGGGTTTGGCACGAACCCGGGGACCAAGACGCCGATTGAGATCGTCGGCGTCGTGAGGGATGCGAAATACACCGGCGTCCGCGACGACATTCCGCGCACGGTGTATTTTGCGTTTCTCGAAAACGATTTCGCCGGGGGCGTGGTCATGTACGTCCGGACGGCAACCCGGGCCGACGCGGCGTTTGGATCCATCCGGCAGATGGTCCACCAGCTCGACGCGAACGTCCCGATGTTCAACCTTCGCACGGTCGAGGAACAAGTGAACACGTCGCTCCTGAACGAGCGCCTGGTCGCGACGCTGTCGAGCGCCTTTGGAGTGCTCGCCACGCTGCTCGCGGTGATTGGCCTGTACGGTGTCATGGCCTACGCGGTCGCTCGACGCACCCGCGAGATTGGCGTGCGGATGGCGCTCGGGGCGGTACAGGGCGACGTCCTCTGGTTGGTGATGCGCGAGGTCCTCGCGCTCGTCGGGGCTGGCCTACTGATTGGACTGGCCGGTGCCGTTGCCCTGAGCCGGTTCGTTGCCAGCCAGCTGTACGGCGTCACGAGCAACGATCCGACGACCATTCTCGTCGCCGTCGTGACGCTCAGCCTTGCCGCTATCATCGCCGGGTATGTGCCGGCGTGGCGCGCCACGCGTGTGAATCCCGTGGTGGCGCTGCGGTACGAATGAACGCCGGTTGCTTCCCGTCAGAAGTCCACCTGGGCTGACCCCGACAGGGCGCGCCCCAAACCCTTCACCGCCCCGCTCAAAATCGCCTCCGGCTTGCACCTTGCTGTTCGCTTCGGTTTACAGGAGCGTTGTCTAGAGCAGGGGGGCAATACGCCAGCAGTGTAACGGCGACAGGGGCGCCGCTCGGTCGGGATCGCTCGTATACTTGTGCCCGTCGGCGCTGCTCGGTGCTGCGGAATTGGATAGGATGCAGACTGCCGCTCGTCGCCCCGGCTACGCTCCCTGCCTCAGGGCGCTGCTGTCCGCCTCGCTGGTCCTGCTGGCGTGCTCGACCCTCCGGGCCGAACCTTTGTCGGAAGAGGCGCCGATTCCCGGCGGCACCGTGGCGCTGTCTGCAGCCCTCGGCCTGGACCCAGCTCCCGACCGCGCCCGTTACATGACCGAGGTGACGCGTGTCATCTACGAGACGCCGCAAGGCGCCGGTACGGCGAGCGACATCTTGATACGGAAGCTGACGGAGTACCTGCACTCGATTCCGCCAGGTCGATCAGCGGACACCGTACCCATTCCATTGTCTCTGAAGGTGTGGCGTGGCGTGCTGCAGAGGCCCGTTGCGCTCGACGATCTCTTCTTCGCTATCATCCGCGATCGCCGCGCGGCGCTTTTCTGCTACGGTCTCGCCGCGCTTGATGACGAAACGCTGCAGTTCCTGACCGCAAGGCCGGCGCTCACGTCCTGGCTGTACGAACACGATGCGGGACTCTTCGCTGCCTTCGCTGGAAGCCTGCGTGTTCGCCACGACGCTCTCGTCGTGCCAGGCGGAGACGCGGCGGCCCCTCTCTGGGAGTCCGTAGTTGGCGAACGGACATCCCGGCCCGACGCGTTTATCCGGGCGCTCTTCGCGCGTGAAGGTGGCTGGGTCGCGTATCTCTACGACACGCTGCTTCAGCTTGATGCTCCGACGCGCGCGTTTGGCCTGGGCCTCTGGATTCGGGACGAGCGCCAACGGACGGAACGGTTCAAGTCCCTGGCCAAGGCCTTGACCGCATACCCGGGATGGGCCGTGCCGGATCACCCGTTTCGACGTCCGACCGACGATCCGATGCTGATCTTTGAGCGCGTCGTTGTCGACGCGGGCGGCGCTCTCAGAGGGCCGTCTTCGCGCGCATTCTGGTCAGAGGTGTTCAGCAGCGCCGATCTGCCGGCTGCAGGTGGGCGATTCAGGGATGTGCAGGACGAAGGCTCGATAGACGCGGCATGGCTCACCGAGGCGCTGGTCAACTCCGAAGAAGGACGGCGCGGCGAACGGCTGGACCAAATTGCCTTCGGCCTGCGTGCGTTCGCGGGTGTCGACGACACGCAACGGCCCGATGTGCTCGTCGCCGTCCGCGCGTTTCCGCGCTATCGAATGCTGATGCTCACCCTCGAACGGATGGGCGTCACTCAGCCCTCGACCTATGCGGCTGCCGCGCGGACGGCCGTCCGCCTGTCGGCGCTCGACGTCGGCCTCGGCTCGGTGGCCTTGAGCCAGTTCCAGGGCACGCTGGGAATGCTGGCGCGACTGGTCGGCACCCGCGTCCTGGACGTGACACAGGCGGATAGGCTCGTCGCGTCGTTGTCGGCCGTTCCGCTCAGCGAACGCGGTTCGTACCGAGGAGGCGTGGCGCGGTGGCTTCGGCGCGCGCTCGTCTCCGAAATTGGAACGACATCCGGCGACTTCGATGCGGACCTGATCGGACGGCTCGCCGGCATGCCGTTGCAGAGTGCGGCGCCTCAGACGACCGTCGCGTGGGAGGAGCGGACGTACCGTCTGGACCTCGCAGGAACGGAAGCCCGCCGTCTCTCCCGGGCACTCGGCAGAATTGGCGCCGCGCCGATCGGCCGCTCGCTCATGTTGGAAGCCATCGCCGACACGCTGGCGGCGCCGGATCTCAGGCTCGACGATCTGTCGAGCGCGACAACCGCGCTCGGCCAGTGGCTGGCCGTGAAGACGTGGACCCCAACGGGCGCTTGCGCGGCGGTTGCGGGCGCTGCTCTTCAGGATCTGTCGACGATTCGGAAGCCCGGCGACGTTGGGAAGGCCGCCCACGTCGCCGAATCGCTTTACGAGTGCGTGGACGATGGCCTGGCCTCTGGGATGCTCGCCCTGGCGTACGCGTTGAACCTGGGTGACGGCTCGACGTCGGCGGTCAATGGCGCCACCATTCGCAGGCACGATTTCGGCTTTGCGGACAAGGACGCCGAGACTCGCGTACGGACGCCATGGGTCGAGCCGTCGGCGCAGGTCCGCGCGGGCGCGCCGTGGCATGTTCGCGGATCGTTGTTGGGGCTGGAACTCGGGCTCTCCGGGTTTGCGGTCCGGCGCCTCACGTCCGATGTGCTGCCCGCGGCGCCCGTGCTGGCCCCCAGCGAGCGCGAGGTGTTTACGAAGTCCGTGGCCCTCATGAACCCGTGGCTGTTGCGGGACGATGACCGCGATGAGATCGCCGCCGCCATCGAACGGGGCCGTCGGCGGGTGACAGCGCTCGGCCATGGTGACGACGATTGGCCCGGATTGGCCGACGAAATCTCGCTGGACGGCTGGCGTCGTCGAGCCGTGCGATGGACCTTGGAGCAGGAGCCTGACCGGGTGCTGTCGCTTTTTTCGCTGGGAGAACTCCTGTATCTTGGACGCCCTCCAGCGACAACGCGCCTGCAGGTATGGGGCGTCGCCGGTAGCGCCCACGACGGATGCTTTTGCGCTATCGTGACGCCGCCGGGGCAATGGAGGCTTGCGATCGGCCGGCCGTCGAGGGGGCTTCTGGCGGCTCACGTCCTCGATCTGAATCTCCGCGTGGCGCTGGCGCTCGCGGAGTTGAAGCTCCCGGCCGTACTCGCGAGAGCAGTCCTGGCGACCGCGATGCAAGACTATGTCGATCGCGTCAAACCACTGCACATGGATGATTGGCTGACGATGGTGAGGTCCGCGCAAGCGTTGTCAACGGCGCGTATCAATGACTACGTTTCGGCGCTCACGGCTAGCGGTCCGCTGGTTCCGTAGAGGCCACCATGAAATCCCCCGTCTGGCTGTGTGCTGTCGCCGTCCTCGGGTCGATCGGTCTCGCGTTCGGACAGACCGGCGGCGCCGAGAGCGTTCGGATCGTGACCCCGGCCAACGACGAGTACGTTGCGGGACGGGTGCAGATGCGCGCACAGGCGTCGCCTGTAGCACAGCTTCAGAACATCGTGTTCTTCGTCGACGGCCAGCAGCTCTGCTCGGTCACCCGCGAACCGTACGTCTGCATGTGGGACGCCGGGCCGGGCGTCGAGGCGCATCAAGTGCGGGCGGTGGCGACGTTCGTGAACGGGCACCGTCTTGTCGAGAGCGTGCGGACGAAGGCTCTGAGCTACGCGGACTCGGCGCACGTCGACCTGGTCGAGGTCACCGCGACCGTGAGCGACGGCCACGGCAATTACATCAAAGGATTGCCGCAGTCGGCGTTTCACGTCTGGGAAGACGGGCGGCCGCAAACGATCACGAACTTTGCATCTCACGATATCCCGCTCGATTTGATGGTCGCTCTTGACATCAGCGGCAGCATGGCGCCGGCCATGCCGAAGCTGAAACAGGCTGCGAAAGACTTTTTGGGCGCCGTCTCTTCACGCGATCGCGTGACTGTCCTTGGATTCAACGACAGCATCTTCACGGTCGCGCAGAGGGGCACCGATCCGGACGAACGTGCGAGGGGTATCGACCGCCTCGCCGCATGGGGAACGACGGCGCTCTACGATGTCATCATCAACGCGGTGGACATGCTCGGTCGTGAAAGCGGCCGGAGGGCGGTCATCGTCTTTACCGACGGCGAGGATCAGGGCAGTCACGCGGTAATTGAAGATGTGGAGCAACGCCTGCAGGCGAGCGACGTCACGCTGTACATCATCGCGCAGGGGCGGGGCACGTCCATGGATCCCCTGAAGAGGATCATGCGACGCCTCTCAGAGCCTACCGGTGGCCGGGCCTTGTTCACCGAGAAGATCGAGGAACTGGACGAGGCGTTCGCGGAGCTTCTCGAGGAGCTCTCCAATCAATATCTGCTTGGGTATTCGCCGACCAACAACACGCGCGACGAGACCCTTCGGCACATCAAGCTGGAAGTGGACGGCCACCACACCGTGCGGGCGCGGGAGGCGTACCGCCTGTCGCTTATGCAGGAGACGCAATGAAAGCCTGGAGTCTCGGCGTGGCGGCGGCCCCGTTGGCCCTGTGTATCGCTTTCGCTAGCGCTGGACAGAGTCAGGACGCGCCGCGCTTCAGAGCCGGTGTCGATCTTCTGCCGATCGATGTCACGGTCGTTGACGGCCAGGGCCGCCCGGTCGTGGACCTGACATCGGGCGATTTCACCGTGTTCGTCGCCGGGACGCCACGAAAGGTGGTCAGCGCCGAGTGGATTCCGATGAGTGGTCTCCGGCAGGTGCCGGCGGAGACGGCGCCCGAAGGATACAGTTCGAACCGATTGGCGGCGAACGGACGCCTCATGGTGCTCGCGATCGACCAGCCGAACATTCGCGTTGGCGGAGTTCGCGCGATTGTGGCTGCGCTCGATCAGTTCATCGACCGATTATCCGCGTCCGATCGATTGGCTGTGGTGGCTTTTGGCCGGGGGACGCCGGCAATTCCGTTTACCGCCGACCGTGAGCGCGTGAAGCAGGCCATCGCGCGCATCACCGGCCAGATGGCCGCACCTCCTCTGCCGATGTTTCGCATGAGCCTGCCCGCCGCGTCCTTGTTGCTACGAGGGGACGAAGGCACGCGGCAGGCGATGATGAGGGATTGTCCGTTTTCCGGTCCGAACCGAATCGATGAATGCGAGACCGTGATGGTTCGTGACGCGAACAACCTCCTGCAGCTTGCGACGGAGCAGCGAGACGATAGCATCCGGGCTCTCACCGGTGTGCTGAACGCCCTGAAAGGCATTGACGCGCCCAAATCACTGTTGCTGGTTTCGGAAGGGCTGCCCCTCCTCTCCGATGAGACCGATATGGCTGCCCGCTTCGAGGCGCTCGGATCCCTGGCGGGAACCGCACGCACCAGCATCTACGCGCTGCGACTCGACCAGCGCGTGTTTGAGAGCGCTGCGGCAGCAAGCCCCAACCTGCTGGAAGACGACGCGCAGTTGCGTGCCACAGGGCTGGAACGGATTACGAACGCGGCCCGGGGGGCGATGTTCACGGTGACTGGTACTGGCGAGGTTGCGGTCGCCCGGATCGAATCCGAGTTGTCTGGCTACTATCTCCTGGGCGTCGCTCCTGTCTCGGGTGACTCGGGAAAATCTCTCGCCCTCAGGGTCGAGGTTGCTCGCAAAGGCGTTACGGTCCGGACGCGTCCGAGCATTACTCCCGTTTCGGAAACGGACCAGAATCAATCGCCTCAGGCTGCCGTCGCCGCCGCCCTGGCCAGCCCAATCGCCCTCACGGCTCTTCCGCTGCGGGTCATCACGATGAACTTTCAGGGGCCCGATCTCTCCAAGGTGCAGCTCCTCATCCACGCTGACGTGGGGCAGGGGTACACGGCGGCGCAAAGCGTGGCCGCCGCGTACATCATCACCGACGATACGGGTCGCGTGGTTGAAGGTCAGTCACTTTCCGGCCGCCTCACTCCACCCGTGGCCGGGATGGCGTTGCCGTTGCCGCTCATCGCCGGCGCTTCGGTGCCGCCGGGTGACTACACGTTGAAGCTCGCCGTCGCGCAGGGCACGAAGGTCGGCACCGTGGAGCATCGCATCCACGCGTCACTCCTCGGCGCTGCAGCACTGCGATTGAGCGACCTGACGGTTGGCGGCCCGGTGCCGACCGCCAGCGCGCCCTCACGTCCGACGGTCGATGACGAAGTTCGATTTGGCGTCGTGCACGGGTACCTGGAGGCGTATGGTGCCGGCGCTGGCGAGGCACACGTGCGATACGAGATTGCGGCCGATGATCAATCGCCTGCGCTCGTCTCCGCCGACGCGCCTCGCCGGCTCGTCTCCGAATCACGCGTGCTCTTCAGCGCGCTCGTGCCGACCGCGGTTCTTCCGCCCGGCCGCTACCGCCTGCGCGCCGTGGTGACGCCCAGTGCCGGCCCAGTAACGATCGTCTCGCGGAGCTTTGAGGTGGCAGAGCGCGTGGCGCGCAGCGCCGGCCTCGCGGCACCCGGAGGTCCCCAGCCAGACTTTCGTATCACCAGCACCACGGAACTGTTCCTGCCGATCGATGCCGGCGACCTCGCCGTCCGATTCGACATTGTCGATGCGCTTCGTGCAGAAACGCTCCAGCCGTTCAACGTTCGCGTTCCTGAGGCGACTCAGGCAGCGTTTCAGCGGGGCATCGGGGCCCTTCGCGCCGGAGACTATGCCGGCGCGGAGAGAAGCTTGAAGGACGCGATTCGGCCCGGCGTCGACGTGACGGCTGCGTTCGCGTATCTGGCTGTCTCGTACGCGGCCTCCGGCCACGATCTCGAAGCCGCGAGCGCCTGGCAGACCGCGCTGGTCAAGGGCAGCGACATGCCTCAGATCTTCTTGTGGCTCGGCGGCGCACTTGTCCGGACTCGCGAGCTGGCGCGCGCCCAGGATATTCTCGAGGAGGGCGCGAGCCACTGGCCGGACGACAACCGATTCGCCAAGCCTCTCGCTATTGCTTACGCGGCAACGGGCAAGGGGTATGCGGCGATGGAGCAACTCCGGAAGCACCTGACCCTCGTGAACGGCGATCTGGATGCGCTCTACCTGGGCGTGGAATGGATCTATCAGGTGCATGTCGGCGGAGGTGCGTTCGCCGACCAGGCGTCTGATCTTCAGTTGGCACGCACGTACGCCGAGCTGTACGGCCGCGCGAACGGGCCCAGACAGCCTCTAGTGAAACGCTGGATCGAGTACCTGGCTCGAACAGCGCAGCGGTGACCTGGCCGCCGGCGTCGCCGGCGCATTGCCGACGAACGTCAGAAGACCTTCCTGTATTGATTGAGCTGACGACCAAGATTCCCGCGATCTTCCAGCCAGCTGGCGTCTTGAGCACCGCCATGATCTCGCTACCCTCGTTGAATAGTGTCCCGTCCTTCTTGTCCCGGCGCCAATGACTGTCCACGAGCGCCGTGGTGGTCGAGAGCGGCGTAATCGTCATGGCCGCTGCTTTGCTGACGGCATAGTCGAATCCACCCTTGGCGGGCGACAAACGTGTGCCGAACCCACAAGGGTCGCCACCGATCTGTCCGTTCGGTGATTCGACCTACACGAAACAACCCAAGAGTTGACCGATCATCGGCTGGCCCGACGTTTGCTCCAGCTGTTTTGTCACGACTTGTTTCTGCACTCGTGATGAAGACGTCACGCGTCGCGGTCAAACTGAATACGGAGGAGTTAGCGTGGTTCGTCAGAGGATCT
>Ga0105248_10010517_pt1 | contig 10192 bp, 7 predicted proteins | sample KBSS34metaG_FD_81524 | JGI IMG/M metagenome (GOLD analysis project Ga0105248, IMG submission 81524) | Switchgrass rhizosphere microbial communities from Kellogg Biological Station, Michigan, USA - KBS S3-4 metaG | ecosystem: Host-associated > Plants > Roots > Rhizosphere > Soil | place... | reverse complement strand
TCACCTCGGTCAACTCGCCGGCCTCGACGAGCTCGGCGATCCGCTCGCGGCTCTCCTTGGGACCCATGCGGAAGTAGTCGCGCAGGTCGCGCTCGGTGGCGACGCCCATCGCCCGGGCCGCGACGCGCAGCAGCTCGCGCTGGGCGTCCTGGCGGGTCGGCGTCGGCGCCTGGACGATCGCCCGCGGCAGCACCTTGTCCGGCAGGTCATAGACCCGCTCGAAGGTTCCGCGCCGGGTGGCGGTGGTCAGCTCGCCGGTCCAGAACAGGCCCTCCAGCGCCTGCTTGGCCTCGCTCCAGCCCCACCAGCCTCCGTCGCCGCGTTCGCCCATCTCCAGTTCGGAGGCGGCGAGCGGTCCGCGGGCGCGGATCTCGTCAAGCGCGCGGTCGGCGACGTCGCGGCGTTCGCGCAGGAAGCGGGCGATCCCGCGCCAGACCCCGACCCCGTCGTGGGCGTCGGCCATCCGCCAGCGGAGCAGCGGCTGTGACGCGAGCGGCAGGAGGCTGGCCTCGTGCGCCCAATATTCGAACAGCGCCGGCTTTCGGCTCCAGGCGACCTCTTCCAGCAACGCCCGCGGATAGGCGCCCAGGCGGGAGAAGGCCGGCAGGTAGTGGGTGCGCGCCAGCACGTTGACGGAGTCGATCTGGACGACGCCCAGGCGTTCCAGGGTTTTCAGCAGCTGGCGCCGGGAGACCGCGCCGCCGGGCCGCGCCACGCCGAAACCCTGGGCGGCGAGCGCGATGCGCCGCGCCTCGGCGGCGCTCAGACTGTCCTTCGCCACGCCCGCCCTACCGCTCCAGCCGCCCGTCGCTCAACGCGGCCACGTCGAAGGGGAAGAGGATCGCCGGGTCGGCCGGCGGGACGGTGGCGGCCAGCTTGGGCGACGCCAGCGTGTGGGCCAGGTGGCTGAGGATGGCCAGCCGGGCCTTGTGCTTGTGGTCCGAGCGGACGCAGATCCACGGCGACAGCGCCGTCGAGGTGCGCTGGAGCATCAGGTCGCGGGCCTCGGTGTAGCCGTCCCATTTTTCCTGGGCGGCGGCGTCCAGCGGCGAGCTCTTCAGCACCTTCAGCGGATCGGCGATGCGCTCTTCCAGCCGCTTGGCCTGCTCGGCCTTGGAGACGTCGAGCCAGAGCTTGACGATCTTCAGCCCGCCCTCGATCAGCATCGCCTCGACCGTCGGCGCCTCGCGCAGGAAGACCTCCTGCTCCTGCGGCGTGGAGAAGCCCATCACCCGCTCGACCCCGCCGCGGTTGTACCAGGAGCGGTTGAAGATCACCGTCTCGCCGCTGGCCGGCAGGTTCGGGATATAGCGCTGGAAGTACCACTGGCTGCGCTCGCGATCCGACGGCTTGGGCAGGGCCACGACCTTGGTGGCGCGCACCGAAAGGTGTTCGGTCAGCACCCGGATCGCCCCGTCCTTGCCGGCGGCGTCGCGGCCCTCGAAGATGATCAGCACCTTCTCGCCGGCCGCCATGGCCTGCTGCTGCCATTTCACCAGGGCCAGCTGGCGGGCCTGGAGTTCGAGATCGTCGTCGGGATGTGACATGGCCTGAGACTAACGCCGAACACCCCCCTTCCGTCATCACCCGCCTCATGCGGGTGAGCCATCCCGAAGCGGCGGCGCCGCCGCTCGAGAGAAGAGGGAACCACGAAATACACGAAAAAGTCCGGGGTGAGAGCGCATTCCCGGCTGTCCCGGCAATTGAGGATCGGCCTTTGGCCGGTCGCCTGCAGAGGCTGCAACCGCCGTGGCCGGTCGATGTCTCACGAGCGGGCCGCTTCACCAGCCCTTTCGTGTATTTCGTGTATTTCGTGGTTCCCCTTTGGGACGATGACGCAGCGAAGGGGACTGGCTACAACCCCCATCCATGATCCGCCTGTTCGTCCCGCACGACCTTGGTTCCGGCGCCGGACTGGCGCTGGACGAGGGACAGAGCCGCTACCTGGCCGCCGTCATGCGGCTGCAGCCCGGCGACGCGCTGCTGGTGTTCAACGGTCGCGACGGCGAGTGGCGGGCGAGCGTCGCCAGCCTCGGCAAGCGGGTGGTGACGCTGCAGGTCGAGGCCCAGGCGCGGCCCCAGGCCGCCGGGCCGGACCTCGACCTGGTGATCGCCCTGGTCAAGCGCGCCCGGCTGGAGACCATCGTCGAAAAGGCCGCCGAGCTGGGCGCCCGGCGGGTGCAGCCGGTGATCACCGAACGGACGAACTCCGACCACACCCGGGTCGAGCGGCTGCGGGCCATCGCTGTCGAGGCCTCCGAGCAGACCGGGCGGCTGGACGTCCCGGAGGTGCTGGAGCCGGTGCGGCTGGAGAAGCTGATCGGCGGCTGGGAGGCCGGCCGCCGGCTGCTGTTCTGCGACGAGGCCGGCGACGCCGCCCCGGCGCTGGCGGCGCTGGCCGGCCAGCCGGCGGCCCCCTGGGCGATCCTGATCGGCCCGGAAGGCGGGTTTTCGCCGAACGAGCGCGAGATGCTGCGCGCGCTGGACTATGCGACGCCGGCGACCCTGGGCCCGCGGATCCTGCGCGCCGACACCGCCGCGATCAGCGCCCTGACCCTATGGCAGGCGGCGCATGGCGACTGGCGCGCTTGAGGGGGGCGCGCTTGAGCGGGGCGCACTTGAGCTTCGACAGTTTGCACCCATCTGACGGATGCGCGTAAAGATCGCCGCCACGCGGGGGCTCGCCCGCCGACTGTAGAGATCCGGGCTGGAGAGCTTCATTGGCCGATACCGTCTGCGAAGATCGCCCGCTGGTTTTTGAAGATCTTGTTCGCTGGTTCGAGGTCGGGGCCAAGCCCGCCTCCGAATGGCGCGTGGGCGCCGAGCACGAGAAGTTCGTCTTCCGGCTCGGCGGGCATGGCCCGGTCCCCTACGCGCCCTCCGGCATCAAGGCCCTGCTCGAAGGCCTCACCCGCTTCGGCTGGGCCCCGGTCTACGAGGGCGAGCATGTGATCGCCCTGGAGCGCGGCAAGGCCAGCGTCAGCCTGGAGCCGGGCGGCCAGTTCGAACTGTCCGGCGCGCCGCTGGAGACCATCCACCAGATCTGCGAGGAGACCGGCGGCCACCTGCAGGAGGTCAAGGTGGTGGCCGACGAGCTCGGCCTGGGCTTCCTGGGCCTGGGCTTCACCCCGGTCTGGCGGCGTGACGAGGTCCCGGTCATGCCCAAGGGCCGCTACAAGATCATGCGCGAATACATGCCCAAGGTCGGCCGCCTGGGGCTCGACATGATGTTCCGCACCTGCACGGTGCAGGCCAACCTCGACTTCGGCTCGGAAGCCGACATGACGGCCAAGTTCCGCACCAGCCTGGCGCTTCAGCCGATCGCCACCGCCCTGTTCGCCAATTCGCCCTTCGTCGAGGGCAGGCCGAGCGGCCTGCTGTCCAGCCGCGCCAATGTCTGGACCGACACCGATCCCGACCGCACCGGCATGCTGGATTTCGTCTTCCGCGACGGCTTCGGCTTCGAGACCTACGCCCGCTACGCGCTCGACGTGCCGATGTATTTCGTCAAGCGCGACGGCAAGTACATCGACGCCTCCGGCCAGTCGTTCCGCGACTTCATGGACGGCAAGCTGCCGGCCCTGCCCGGCGAGCGGCCGACGATCAAGGACTGGGCCGACCACACCACCACCATCTTCCCGGAAGTCCGGCTGAAGCAGTACCTGGAGATGCGCGGCGCCGACTCTGGCCCCTGGAGCCGGCTGTGCGCCCTGCCGGCCCTGTGGACCGGCGTGTTCTATGATTCCGCGGCGCTGGCGGCCGCCTGGGACCTCTGCAAGGACTGGGCGATCGAGGACCATGAGCAGCTGCGCGCTGATGTCGCCCGGCTCGGCCTGAAGGCGCAGATCGCCGGGCGCTCCGCCCAGGACGTCGCCAAGGACCTGCTGGCGATCGCCCGCGAGGGGCTGAAGCGCCGCAACCGCCTGTCCGGCGGCCTGGTCGACGAGAGTGGCTACCTCGGCGAACTGCACGAGATCGCCGACAGCGGGATCACCCCGGCCGAACGGCTGCTGGAGCTCTACAACGGCCCCTGGGCCGGCGACGCCAGCAAGGTCTTCGAGGCCTTCGCCTACTGACGGAGATTCTCCCCCGGAGGGGGAGCATCTTTCCTAAGCCTTCTTCGGGATCAGGTGCAGGGCGCCGGCGATCGCACCGCCGATCGTCAGGCCGACCAGGGCCGAGCCCAAGGCGTAGGCCAGCCAGGCCGTGGCCGCCCCGACGAGCGGGGCTGCCGCGGCCCAGGCCTGGACCCCGTGGATCAGCCGGGGGATCAGGTCCAGCTCGTAGTGCTCCAGCCCATGCACGATGATGCCGCCGCCGACCCACAGCATGGCGGCGGTGCCGACCAGGGTCAGGCCGGAGAGCAGGGGCGGCATGGCCTTGACCAGCCCGCGGCCGAAGGCGCGCACGGCGCGGGCGTCGCGATGGGCCAGGTGCAGGCCGACGTCGTCCATCTTCACGATGAAGCCGACCACCCCATAGACCGCAATGGTCAGCAGCAGGCCGACCAGGGCGAGGGCGGCGGCCTGCACGACCAGCGACCGCTCGGCCACGGTGGCGAGCGAGATGGCCATGATCTCGGCCGAGAGGATGAGGTCGGTGCGGATCGCGCCGGACACCTTCTGCTGTTCGAGATCCTTGGAGCTGAGCGCCAGGTCGGCCCCGGCCTCGTCGCCTTCCGGTCCGTGGGCGATCGCCTCGATCACCTTCTCGGCCGCCTCGAAACAGAGGTAGGTCCCGCCCAGCATCAACAGCGGCGTCACCGCCCAGGGCGCGAAGGCGCTGAGCAGCAGGGCGCCCGGCAACAGGATCAGGAACTTGTTGCGCAGGGAGCCCATCGCGATCTTCCAGACGATCGGCAACTCGCGGTCCGGGGTGAAGCCGACGGCGTAGCCGGGCGTGACGGCGGTGTCGTCGACCACCACGCCGGCCGCCTTGGCGCCCGCCTTGCCGGCCGCGCCGGCGACGTCGTCCAGAGAGGCCGCCGCCAGCTTGGCGATGCCGGCGATGTCGTCGAGCAGTGCGGCGAGACCCGAGGCCATGGGGTTCCTACAGCTTTGGTGGCGCGGTTGCGGAGCAGGCGTCGCGCGGGCGCGTGATGAAGTCGAAAACCCCCAGCGCCGGCAAGGGGTAAAGCGCGAACACAATCGCTTGGATTGTATCTCGCCGGCCGCGTGCTGAAGCGTCGCCAGGCGGCCGGCTGGCCGATCAATCCTCGTGATCCGCTCTCGGCCGCGGCCGCCAACGAGGCGGGTTGACTTCAGACTGAACCAGAACCGCTCATCCCGACGAAAAGTCGGGACCCAAGCCGAGCTTCCGATAGAGGCGCAGTCCAAGTGGCTGGCCATGGTTTCGGCATCGTCATTTCAGCTTGTCTCGACTTTCGTCGGGATGAGCGGAGATGAGGTATCGCTTCCAGGGCGTTTGCTCTACCGCCCGCGGCCTTCGCCGATCTGCGGGGTCTCGACGTTGGGTGGCCAGTGCTCGCGTTGGCTGACGCCGGCGCCGGAATCGGTGTGCTGGATGATATCGTCGATTTCGCGCTGATGCGACGGCTCGGGGGTGAAGGCGCGGCGGCGATGGCTCACCGCCTCCTCGTCGACGTCATAGACTTCGACGGCGTGGGGATAGAAGGCGACGCGGCCGCTGATCGCGCTCATCGCCTCGAACGGGGCCTCGTAGGACCAGGCGACGTTTTCCGCGATCTGGCCGTCGAGGGTCAGGGTGTAGTGGGCGGCCTCGCCCTTATACGGACAGTGGGTGCGGTGGTGCGTCCGGCCCATGTACTCCATGGCGACGTCCTGCCGGGGAAAGTAGACCACCGGCGCCAGGCTGGCCTCGCGCAGGATCAGCGCGTCGACCGTGTCGGCGATGACGTGGCCGTTGAAATAGGCGCGCCAGCGCCGCTGGCCGGGCTCCAGCGTGATCGGATGGTCGGGGGTCAGCATGATGAGCTCCTCCTCGTCAGCCTCAACGCCCATCGTCGGGCGGAGGCTCCCGCAGGGCGGATGTTACGCCTTGTGACATCGTCCGCGCCATGATTTCCTGCGCCGCTTCGAGGGCCGCGCCCAAGCGGGTAGGCTGGGCGTCTCGCCCCGCATCTGCAGGACCCCATTTACGATGGATATCGTCTTCGTCGTCGGCCTCGTGGTCACCCTGGCCACCGCCGTGCCCGTGGCCCTGCAGCTGCGCCGCCATCCGCGCGGCCTGGCCGTGCTGTTCTTCGCCGAGATGTGGGAGCGGTTTTCCTACTACGGCATGCGCGGCCTGCTGATCTTCTTCCTGACCCAGCAGTTCCTGCTGGACGACAAGGTCGCCAACGCCGGCTACGGCGCCTATACGGCCCTGGTCTATCTGATGCCGCTGATCGGCGGGGTCGTCGCCGACCGGCTGTTGGGGACCAAGAAGGCGGTGGCCTTCGGCGCCCTCTTGCTGGTCGCCGGCCATCTGGCGATGGCCGTGGAAGGCCGGCCCGCGGTCCAGGTGCTGACCTATCAGGGCGCGACGTACGACTTCGTCGCCACCGGCCGTGGCGAGGAACGCCAGGTGCGGCTGAAGGTGGGCGAGGGCGCCTACGACTACGCCGCGACCGCCGACGGCGGCCTGCAGGTCAAGGGCCTGCCCGCCGCCGCAGCCCTGCCGCCGGTGCTGCCGAAGGGGGCCTTCCAGCTGGGCGTACGCGACGACAACCCGATCTTCCGCAAGGTCATGTATCTGGCGCTGGCGCTGATCGTCATGGGCGTCGGCTTCCTGAAGGCGAACATCTCCTCGATCGTCGGCCAGCTCTATCCGCAGGACGACCCGCGCCGGGACGCCGGCTTCACCCTCTACTATTTCGGCATCAACATCGGCGCCTTCTGGGCGGCGATCGCCTGCGGCTGGCTGGGCCAGCGGATCGGCTGGTGGGCGGGCTTTGGGGCCGCCGGGCTTGGCATGCTGCTGGGCTACGCCGTCTTCCTGTGGGGCCAGCCGCTGCTGGCCGGGCACGGCGGTCCGCCGGATCCCGAGCGGCTGAAGCGGCCGCTGATCGGCCCGCTCAGCACCGAGCACGTCATCTATCTGGCCGGCCTCGGCGGCGTGGCGGCCGTCTTCTTCGTCGTCCAGAGCAGCAGCGTCGTCGGCGGCATGCTGGCGGCCGGCGCCGTGCTCGTGCTCGGCTACCTGGTCTGGCACATGATCACCCAGTGCGACCGGGTGGAGCGCCAGCGGCTGATGCTGGCCCTGGTGCTGGTGCTGGCCTCGGTGGTGTTCTGGGCGCTCTACGAGCAGGGCGGCTCGTCGCTCAACCAGTTCGCCGAGCGCAACGTCGACCTGCGGCTCTGGGCCGGCCAGTCGATGACCCCGGCGCAGGTCCAGGCCTTCCAGGGCGGCGGCATCCTGATCCTGGCCCCGCTGATGGCCGCGCTGTGGGCCTGGCTCGGCCGCCGCGGCCAGGATCCCAATCCGGTCGCCAAGTTCGCCGTCGGGCTGACGATGGTCGGCGCCAGCTTCTTCCTGATCGTCTTCGGCGCGCGATTCGCCGGGCCCGATTTCAAGACGCCGCTGCTCTACCTGGCGATCGCCTACCTGATCCAGACCACCGGCGAGCTGTTCCTCTCGCCGGTCGGGCTGTCGGAGATGACCAAGCTCGCGCCGCGCACGCTGATCGCCACCCTGATGGCCACCTGGTTCCTGGGCACCGCCGGCGCCCAGTGGGTGGCGGCGCAGATCGCCACCCTGACCGCGGCCGACACCGTCGGCGGCCTGGTGCTCGATCCGGCCAGGTCGCTGGCCACCTACAATGCGGTGTTCATGAAGATCGGCCTGTTCGGCGTCGCCGCCGGGATGCTGATGCTGGCGCTGTCGCCCTGGCTGAAACACTGGGCCCACGCGGTCCACGCCGGCCCGCCGCAGCAGCCCGAGCCAATCGCCCCGGTGCTCGACGGCGAGCGCCAGGCGGTCAACCCGGGCGCGATGCGGGCCGACCGGGAGGCTTAGAGCCACCCTCCCTTAATGGGGAGGGAGCTACACGCTCGTCCCGCCGACCGTCAGGCCGGTGAGCTTCAGCGAGGGCTGGCCGACGCCGACGGGCACGCTCTGGCCGGCCTTGCCGCAGCTGCCGATGCCGGGGTCGAAGTCGAAGTCGTCGCCGATCATCGTCACCCGGGTCAGGGCCGAGGGGCCGTCGCCGATCAGGGTCGCGCCCTTCACCGGGGTGGTCACCTTGCCGTTCTCGATCAGGTAGGCCTCGGTGCACTGGAAGACGAACTTGCCGTTGGTGATATCCACCTGGCCGCCGCCGAAGTTGGCGCAGTAGAGGCCGCGCTTGGTCGAGGCGATCATCTCCTCGCGCGGCGTGTCGCCGCCGAGCATGCCGGTGTTGGTCATCCGCGGCATCGGCATGTGGGCGTAGGACTGGCGGCGCGCATTGCCGGTGGCCTGCAACCCCATCAGCCGCGCGCTCATTCGGTCGTGCATGTAGCCGACCAGGATGCCGTCCTCGATCAGGATGGTCCGTTCGGTCGGCGTGCCCTCGTCGTCGACGGTCAGCGAACCGCGGCGGCCCAGGATGGTCCCGTCGTCGAAGACGGTGACCCCAGGGGCGGCCACCCGCTCGCCGATCCGGCCGGAGAAGGCGGAGGTGCCCTTGCGATTGAAGTCGCCTTCCAGCCCGTGGCCGACCGCCTCGTGCAGCAGCACGCCGTTCCAGCCGGGCCCAAGCACCACGTCCATCTCGCCGGCCGGGCAGGAGACCGCGTCGAGGTTGACCAGCGCCTGGCGCAACGCCTCCTCGACCTGCTCCTGCCAGCGCTCGGGGGTGATGAAGGCCTCGAACCCGGTGCGGCCGCCGGCGCCGCTGGTGCCGGTCTCGCGCCGGCCGTCGCGCTCGACATTGATCTGCACGTTGAGCCGGCACAGCGGGCGCACGTCGCGGACCAGCCGCCCGTCGGCGCGCAGGATCTCCACCGTCCGCCGCTCGCCGGCCATCGAGGCCATCACCTGGACGACGCGCGGGTCGCGGGCGCGCGCCCAGGCATCGATTTCCTGAAGGAGCGCGACCTTGTCGGAGAAGGCCGGCGAGGAGAGCGGGTTTTCCTCGCCGTAGAGCTTGGCGTTGGTCGGGCGCGGGCCCTCGGCGGCCACCCCGGCGTGGCCGCGCTTGGCCAGGGCCGCGGAATCCGCCGCCCGCCGGATCGCCGCCTCGGAGATCTCGCTGGCGTGGGCGTAGCCGGCGGTCTCGCCGGCCACCACCCGCAGGCCAAAGCCCTCGGTGGCGTCGTAGGCGGCCGATTTCAGCCGGCCGTCGTCGAACAGGAAGGATTCGCTTTCCGACCGCTCGACGAACAGTTCGCCGTCGTCGGCGTCGGCCAGCGCATCTCTCAGGATGGCGCCGGCGCGCTCGGGATCGACGCCGACGGCGTCCAGGATCGAAGGGGCGGAGGCGTTAGCGTTCATGGACCCAAGATAGGGAGCGCCCGGCCGCGCGTCACCTGCGATATCGGGACTTGGAATTGCAGCTTATTTCCATAGGGGTGGCGCCCCTGGTTCAGCGGGCTCCGGCGCGTCGATCACCATCGTCGCGGCCTGGGCGGATCTAACTGAAGCAGGCGCCTTGGCAAGTTCCGGGGATGCGCGTATGCACGCCCGCTGAAGGGGCGGACCAGCGCAGCAACTGCGTCTGCGCGCGCTCATTCTGTCAGGCGGCGGGCTCGTCGGATTCGCGAGACGCGGCCGCGCCAAGCAGACCGAGGGGACATGAAGTCGAGGTTTAAGGGGATGCGGGCGCTGGCGACCGGTGTCGCCGCGGGCGCAATGACGGCGTTCTGGGGCGTTTCCGCCCTTGCCGGGGATCTGATTGGGCAGCCCACGCCGGGCGCGATCGACCTGCAGCCGGGGGTCACCCCGCTGCGTCGCGACGCGATCTTTTTCCACAACGCGATCCTGCTGCCGATCATCACCGCGATCGTGCTGCTGGTGCTGGGCCTGCTGATCTGGTGCGTGGTCCGCTACAACCGCAAGGCCAACCCGGTCCCGGCCAAGTGGAGCCACAACACCGTGGTCGAGGTCATCTGGACCCTGGCCCCGGTGCTGATCCTGGTCTTCATCTCGATCTTCTCGTTCAAGCTGCTGTTCGCCTACCACGACATGCCCAAGCCCGACCTGACCATCAAGGCGACGGGCTACCAGTGGTACTGGGGCTACGAATATCCGG
>Ga0105248_10010516_pt1 | contig 10192 bp, 8 predicted proteins | sample KBSS34metaG_FD_81524 | JGI IMG/M metagenome (GOLD analysis project Ga0105248, IMG submission 81524) | Switchgrass rhizosphere microbial communities from Kellogg Biological Station, Michigan, USA - KBS S3-4 metaG | ecosystem: Host-associated > Plants > Roots > Rhizosphere > Soil | place... | reverse complement strand
TTGGGGGATGTTTTTCTATCTGCGCGAGGAAGAGGGCAATCAGGTCTGGTCGGTAACCCATCAACCGTTGAATGTGAAAGATCCCGCCTACACCGCCATCTTCAGCGCAGACCGTGCCGAATTCCGGCGGCGCCGGCGACGGATCGAGTCTCTTGTCGAAGTGACGGTGTCTCCGGAAGACGACGTGGAAATTCGGCGGGTGACGCTGACCAACCATGGTTTGCGTACGCGTAAACTGGAATTGATCAGCGCGGCCGAATTGAGCCTGGCTCCCCACGACGCGGATCGAGCGCACCCGGCATTCAGCAAACTTTTCATCCAAACCGAGGCGCTCCCCGAACTGAACGCCCTGCTTGCGTGGCGTCGTCTCCGTTCAGCGGACGAGAATCCGGTCTGGGTGGCGCAGTTCATTATTGAAAGCCCCGCAACCGATGAACCTTTCGATTTTGAAACGGACCGTGCGCGCTTTCTGGGACGGGGACGCAATTGGGGGAACCCGGCGATGGTCACGGAACGAACCGCAGGCTATGTTCTGGATCCTGTATTCGCGATCAAACGACGCCTCTCTCTTGAACCGCGGCGGCAGACTCAGATTACATTTATTACTGCCGCTGCGGAGTCGCGCGATGAACTCATGCGGCTGATTGAGAAGTATCGCGACCCGGGTATCTGCAACCGAACCTTTGAGCTATCGTGGTCGCACGCGCAACTCGAGTATCGATACCTCGATGTTCATGGCGACGAGTCGTTCCGCTTTGACGAACTCGCCAGTCATCTGCTGTATCCGAACAACCAGTTTCGGGCGCCGGTGGAACGTCTGCGACGCAATGTTCTTGGACAATCGAGGCTGTGGGCGTATGGCATCTCGGGAGATTTGCCGATTGCCGCCGTCTCGGTGACCGACTCGCAGGGGCTGGTGTTGACCCGTGAGGTGTTGATCGCTCACACGTACTGGCGATTGCGCGGACTCAAGGCCGACCTCGTCATTCTGAATCGCGAGCCGGCCAGCTATGAGCAACCACTTCACATCCAGTTGATGCGCCTGGTGGAGGCGCATTCCCTGCATACGGGAACGGATCAGCCGGGAGGCGTATTCCTCCGCAGAGCCGATCAAATCCCTGAAGACGATCTCAATTTGATCCTCACCGTTGCCCAGGCCACACTGGGCACGATTCGCGGACCGCTTTCCACACAGTTTAGTACCGGGGAGGGAACTCCTTTGCCGCCATTGCTCCCGGTCCGGCGATTCGACGAGCAGCCTTCGGCGCCATTGCCGTTTCTCCAGCTTCCGTACTTTAACGGCTTCGGTGGATTTACAGCCGACGGCCGAGAGTACGCCATTTATCTCGGACCGAATTCCGTCAGCCCTTTGCCATGGATCAATGTGATGGCAAATCCGGCGTTCGGATCTCTCGTGAGTGAGTCCGGTTCAGGCTGCAGTTGGTATGGGAACAGCCAATCGAATCGCCTGACGTCATGGAACAACGATCCGGTTTCGGACACAGCCTCGGAAGCTGTTTATATTCGCGACGAAGAGAGCGGCACCTTTTGGACTCCCACACCATTGCCCGTGCGAGAGCTCGATGCGTATCGGGCGCGTCACGGTCAGGGATACACCGAATTCGAGCACAACAGTCATGCGCTGGAACAGACACTCCTGACATTCGTTCCCGTTCAGGCCGACAAGGAAGATCCCATTCGCATCCAGCGATTGCGGATCAGGAACAGATCTTCGCGGTCGCGGCGGTTGTCTGTCACGACCTATTCGGAGTTCGTACTCGGTACGAATCGCGAGTCCACGCAGATGCATGTCGCCTGCGCCTGGGATACGACTTCGAAGGCTTTATTTGCACGCAATCCCTATCATCGCGATTATGGCCGGAGGATCGCGTTCGCCGCGATTGCCCCGGACGCCATTTCCTACACAAGCGACCGCACGGAATTCCTGGGCCGCAATGGTTCGCCCGAAGCTCCAGCGGCGCTGCGGCGAGTGTCGCTTTCAAATCGAACAGGTGTCGGCCTGGACCCGTGCGGAGCGTTGCAGACGAAATTCGAGATCGGTCCGGGGCAGGAGAAAACGATCATCCTCATGCTTGGGCAGGCGGATGATGCGGATCACGCGCGGCTGCTGGTCAACCGTTACCGGGATCCCGCCGCCGTCGAGGCGGCGATTGCGGCGACTCGCGAATGGTGGGATCGCCTCCTGACCACAGTGCAGGTCCAGACACCGGTGCTGTCCGTCGATCTGATGATGAATCGCTGGCTTCTCTATCAGGCGTTGAGTTGCCGGATCTGGGGGAGATCCGCTTTGTATCAATCGAGCGGCGCGTTTGGCTTCCGCGACCAGCTGCAGGATTCGCTGGCGCTTATCTATTCTGCGCCGGCCATTACACGCGAGATGATCCTGCGGGCCGCATCGCGCCAGTTCATCGAAGGCGACGTGCAGCATTGGTGGCATTTGCCTTCGGGTGAGGGCGTCCGCACGCGATGTTCGGACGATCTGCTGTGGCTGCCGTACGCGACGTGCCAATATGTGGAGATCACCGGCGACATGGATATCCTGAATGTCACCGCAACTTTTCTCGATGGGCCGCAGTTGAAGGATGGTGAGCTCGAAGCTTTCTTCAGTCCGATGGTTTCGGATGAAAACGCAACTTTGTTCGAACACTGCCGGCGTGCGATCGACAAGGGCACAACCCACGGCCCGCACGGCTTGCCTCTGATCGGAACGGGCGACTGGAACGACGGGATGAACCACGTCGGTGATGAAGGCAAAGGCGAGAGTGTCTGGCTGGCCTGGTTTCTGGTGGATGTGTGGCAGAGATTCTCCGGCCTGTGCGATCGCCGGGGCGAACAGCAGTTGGCTGGCAACTATCGGGAACGCGCTCGCAGCATGAGCGCCCGTATTGAAGAAACAAGCTGGGATGGCGAGTGGTACCGGCGCGGATACTTCGATGACGGGACGCCCCTCGGTTCACGTCAGAATGAGGAAGCCCGCATCGATTCGCTGCCCCAGTCATGGTCGGTCATCAGCGGCGCCGGTGATGCCAGTCGTGTAATACAGGCCATGGGCTCCGTCGAAGAATATTTGATCCGGATGAAGGAGAAGCTCGTGCTGCTTTTCACTCCTCCGTTCGACCATTCAAAGCCGCACCCCGGCTACATCATGGGGTATCCGCCCGGCGTACGCGAAAACGGCGGACAGTATACGCACGCCGCGTTATGGGTCGCGATGGCCCTTGCTCGAATGGGGGAGGGCCGTCGGGCCGTGGACGTGCTGCAGATGCTGAATCCGATCGAGCATGCCCATACGCCGGAGGATTGCGCCGTCTATCGAACCGAGCCTTACGTGGTAGCTGCCGATGTGTACTCCCTGGAAAGCCAGCCGGGTCGCGGAGGATGGACGTGGTACACAGGCTCGGCCGGTTGGATGTATCGGGTATGGCTGGAGGAAGTGTTGGGCTTCAAGCTGCGTGGCAATCGTCTTTCAATTGAGCCCGCCATACCTGAGGATTGGCCCGGTTACGTCATCACCTTCCGTTATGGTCGAACGGAATATCGGATCGAGGTGCAAAATAACGGTGAAGGTTCCAGGCAGGAAATCCCGCTGGAAGACGACCGTAAAATCCACACGATCCGAATTACCACCGGCCAGCGGCAACGAAGAACATCCGACACTCCAGGCACACCCTCGGTTGTTGTGTAGCGGAGAGAAGAGATCAGCGCGTGACCATACGGCGTGTCCGAACGCCCGGGTCGACGGTCGCCGGTTAGATGCCTCAGTTCAAACTTCTATCGTCGTACGAGGTGAATGAGCATCTCGAAATCTTCATCAAATGGATTGCTCGGATTGAACGAAGTGGCCCCATCCACAAAGAGTATTTCACCCGGAATGAGGGTGATTTCTCTCGCTCCATCCATTGGAAGTATCGCTTTCCCCTTCAGTGGCTGCAGCGTGACGTCGAACCCCGGATGCGAATGCGGGGGGACAGTCAAGCCACCCGACAGGCATAAGAGCAGGACCTTGATTCGTTCGCTGTTGAATAGAGGAACGTGAACATATGTTTCTTTTGAAAATCGCTCAACGTCTTTGAATGTCTTGTGTTCCATAAATACACCTCTATTGGCGGCTCGCATTGTTAATGGGATATGTGACGTGGTTGTTGCGGACACGCCCGAAGGAAATCCTCGAGTACGTGTGGGAACGAGTCTTGCTCATGATGTCCTCGATCTGGCCTTGTAACGTTAGCGCATCCGCGATGAGGGAGCGATGCCAGCGCCAAGGCACCGCTTCGCAGCAGCGCGCCCGCTTTTGATGGGTCAGCTGGATCAGCCTCTGCAAACCTGGATTGAATTCCGAAGTCTGCATGTAATCGGCAAAGCCACGAAATGACACATGACGCCATCCCATGTTAATAGAATTGCGCCGTGCATGGCGCAAAGCCTCCCAGCTTCCGTAAATGTACGTCGCCGATCCTTGCCCCGCGTCGCTTTTTGCGCAGGGTTTCCTGGTCGAACCGCGCACATCAATGACGCGCTCCGCGCCGCATGCTCACAACAAATCGAGAAAGACTTCCCATGTGCGCGTGGTATGCCCAATTGTCCGTTTAGTGAGCAACGCGGCCATCAGATCCCGGCTTCCTGGCTGAAATATTGGTAGTCTTCACGCCATCCGCCCTGGCCCTGGCCGATGTTCTCGTAGTCCTCGATAAATTCAATTGCACGGATGTACTTGACCATCGTGAAACCGAGTTGAGTTTCCACCCTAAGGCGAAGCGGCGCTCCATGCAGGACAGGCAGTCGCTTGCCGTTCATCTCGTATGCGAGCATCGTTTGCGGATCGTCGGCCAGATCGACACGAATTGTTCCGTAGAAGTATCCAGGGCCCTGTGCATGAGGCTCTGAGGTGGACTTGTTGTCGAATGCATAGAAGACAATGTAACGAGCGGAGGGAAGCGGTTGGCAGAGATTGACAATGTGATGCAGGGATACACCAGTCCACTCTGCGATGCCCGACCAGCCCTGTATGCAACAGTGCTTTGTGATTTGAGTTTGTTTCGGCATCGCGCGGAGGTCCGCAATCGCCAGACTCAACTTCTTTTGCACGAGGCCGGAAACCTCCAGCCGGTAATGTGCAAATTCATCGCGCACCATGGATAAATAGGTTTCTTCGGCTGGCGGTCGTCCGTTTACCCAAAGGTCCGGTGAAATGTCCGAAGCCAGGTACTGTTGTTTAGATTTCTCATGACCGAAGAGAAACGTGCGCAACGGGTCTGTGATGGACTGCGTCGCTCGCTGCACGAAGCGGGGCCGGCGAAGTGAATGCACGGTGACCAGAACATGAATCGCGATGATTCCTGTCAGCCCTGCAAGCCAGACGAGGAGAGCAACTGTCCGCTCTGGATTGTGCGTTTGTCCCAGAACAATCATTGCCAGCCCTTCCCGGAAGCCATGCAGAGCGACGATCGTGACGTGCCCGAGGAAAAATAAGATGAAACCGCAAAGAGCCAGGAAGTGCAGACTGCGAGCGCTCTGTCGTCCGTGAAAGAGTTTGATATACCAGGGAAAACGGGCGGCGACTGCCGGAGACATTGCAATACCGGTCGCAATGCTGAATGGAGCGAGAAGAAATATGATGGATGCGTAGGTCAACTTCTGGAGCGCGTTATACGCTCTCGGTGTCTCTTCAATGTGAAGGGTAATGTAATTCCATGCGACGTGCATTGCGTCTGGGAAGATCTGCCAGGAAGTCGGAATCAGCCGTCGCCATTCCGGCGTGACAAAGAGCATCAGCACATAGGTCAAGCCTGTCAGCAGCCACGCGAAATCCATCAGGAAATGCCAGTGGCGTCCGAGACCCAAATTCCCGTGGCCTGGCAAGGCAATTGCCGATGAGAAAGAGCTTTCTTCATCGCTGGCGACCCACAATTTCCCCTTGGATCGTTGTTTCTTCGTGAACTTCAACCATTCGCTGCCCGGTGTGCAGTGATCGTTCCAGTAGAATCTCGGATGAGCGCTCAGGATCTCGATACCACTGCGAACAATAAGGGAAAGGAAAAGAAAATTGAAAAAGTGCGCAGCGCGCAGCCATAACGGGAAGTCCAGAACACTCATTGCGGCACGATTCCGATCGATCAGCGCGACTTGAGAAACTCAACAAGGTCGCGTTGCTGGTTCTCAGTGAGATTGAGAGTACGAACCTTGTTGTAGTGAGTCACGACGTCTGTAAGCGTCTTCGCGCTTCCGTCGTGGAAATATGGAGCGTGCTGCCACAACGCACGCAGTGGAGTGGTGCGGTATGCCTTGTTCGCTGTCCGCATGGCATATGCCGCGTCGACTCCGGTTTCCGCAGGCGCGTGCAACGTTCCGTTGTTGTTATCTGTGCCGGATCCGCCCACATGACAGCCCACGCAGGATTTATCGAACAGCGCGTGTCCGCGTTCTGCACCCGCGGCATCAAAGCTTCCGGCGGGCGGCGCAGGCGCCGTCATGCTGAACTGGTACGCCCGTAATGCTGCAAGCTTCGGGGTGACCTGATCCGGCGAGTGCATGACGTCGATCTTCAGCCGTGGATCGGAGAAATTCCCCTGGCCGCCCATCTGGGTGACGGCCACGTAGGCATTCCAGTAGGAGATCGGTCCCTCTGCTGTGTACGTTTCGTTCTTAACATTAGCGAGGCCATATGCAGGCGGAATGACGAGCGGAGAGTTCTTGCCGTCTTCGTTATAGCGAGGGTCGTACTTGCCAGGCCCCCACGAATTGTAGACGGCCTTCTTGTCCGCTGGAATCGCGGGTGACAGCGCAATGATGGCTCCGACGTTCAAATCCCTGTTCGGCCAGCCGTCCTGCCGATGGCCAATGCCAGGCATGACGGAGTTATCGACGGTGGAGTGACAGAGAGCGCACGTCACGCCGATTTGCGTAATGTGGTCGTTGGCGTCCACCGTTGCCTGAACGCCCACGATGGCGTTCATCTTGAGCAACGCCACCGTTGTCGCCGGACTCTTAAGGTCTACTTTTTCGAGGATACCGGGAGGCAGCACGTCTGCGTCTACTTTCAGCCCGATCTTAAGCGCGGTCACGGGATCCACTTTCTTCTCGATGACGTCGTTCAGACCGAGCTTGCCGGTCCACAGTTGCTCGTCGCCAAACGTATCAAACCGGAAAGCCTGTTGACCTTCGGTGACGAGGGCAACGGAAGCCGTGTCCGGTGCGGATTGGATCGTTTCCCCTGGCTGGACTTTCTCGGGATTCGTCGTTGAGCTGTTTCCGCACCCACTCAGAATTCCTCCCGCCGTCAATGCTATGAATATGAGGGTTGTCATGCGAATGCTGTGTATTCGAGACGCCGAGGCTGGAAAGTAGCTTTGTGGAATAGTCATGGCATTCTCCCTCACGGGTATTCGAGCAGATCGAGCGCCAATTCGTCTGTCTAATTGAGCACACATCAGGGGAACTTGCTCCCGGTGCATCGTGGACTTAAACGGCTGTAAGAGTGGCGAGTTTGTAGAACCTGGCCTGCGGGCTCAAGAGTGTGCGTCATGTGCCGATTCCAATTCCGACATTCCGGATTCAGACCGTTTTTGTCGTCCGAGGATATCGCGGGCATGTCCTGCCGTGGAGAACGCGAGACACTGATCACGACGGAAAAAGACTCGGTGCGGCTCGAAGGTGCGGGCCTCGGAGATTTCCCGCTGCGAATCTCAGGAGACAAAAGGTATTCCTGTCGGGCCCAATCGGACGAGCCGTACAAATGCATATCCTTTGCGCGCAATGGGGCGCATGATGTGCGCGACCTCCTGGCTTCATTCATCAGACCTGAATCGGAATGAATCACTCCAGATCCGTCAAGCAATGCAAACATGAGCGCGTCGCTCGCCGGCGCAGCAATTCGATCAACTCAAGAAGGAGAATCTCTTTGTCAGGAATTAGAACCGTGTTTATCACATCACTCGCCGTCGGCGCTCTGATGGCCATATCTTCCGGAATCGTGAACGCTCAATCCGCGGTATCGAGCGGCACATCACAGCATTTCAAACCAGGCGACAGAGTCGAGGTCAACGTCAATGGGACATGGTATGCGGCATCCGTCACCAACGCGCAGGATGATCGTTACCGTTTGGTGCGCGACGACAGCAAGTACGGTGTGGCAAGCAGTGATGAATGGGTGAGCGTCGACCGACTGCGCCCTCTCGCAGCCAGGCCCGCGGCGACTCTACCGGCTGTTGCCGGCTTGCCGAATGCGGTGCCGGCCGGTCTCTACTCGTGCACGTTGTTCGGCAGCGGGAACACGGCGGGGAAACTCCGCATTCTCAACGGAACCACGTCCTCAGGAATCACGCCCGACGGTGCCGGGCCACAACACCAGTTCAAATACGACGCCAGGACTGGAGCCTTGAGCTGGGTAGGAGGAATGCAAATCTTCAGTTGGACCGTTGAACAGGCGCTCTACGGGCCGGACGGGAAAGGCATCCCCAACATCACGCTGCATTACCGGGTGCGCGCCGGGGGCAACCTGAACTCGATGGGATGCAAGCGCGAGTGATGTGGGCGTAACGTGGCGGGTCGTTCTCATCGCAGTTGTGTACGTGGCTCAAATCAGCAAATCCACGGCGATACGTTCTACCAGCGCACCGTGTCTCCGCCGACATTTGCCGTAGTTTGGCTCCACGAGCGTCCAATCCATGCACCGATTTTCGTCGATGCTCGCCCGTAGTCATGGCCAGATCTTAGACTCATCGGGCGATCCATAGGGCACGCCGATACCACTGCGCGTTGGTTTTAATTCTAGTAAAGATGGAAATTGACGACGATCTCGAGGTGCACGTCGACGGGACTACCGTTTAGCTTGGCCGGTGCAAACCTGGTTTTGTTGAGTACCCATTCGGCTGCACTTTCCTCGAGCCCGTATCCCAGCGGTCGGACGACTCGGACAATCTCTGCAAAGCCATTCTTTCGGATGATGACTTCAAGAATGACCGTACCTGAAACCCTGGCCTGGCGGGCAATATCCGTGTATTCGGGCTCGCTTTTGGAGAGCATTTGCGGCGGTTTTACATTGCCACCGAGGGCGTAGACGCCAGGGTAATTCGGTTTCCAACCCGATGATGGCGCCGGTTTGATGTTATAGACATCCGGTTTCTGCAACTCCGCTTCATAGTACCTGCACTCATCAGTATTGGGTCTGACGATGCAGCTGATGAACGGCCTCCAATAGGGTTGCATATCGAGCGGGTAGTCTTCGGTCGGTGTCAGAAACGCCTTGTTCCATTCCCTGGTCGGGTCAATGTTCCCATGGATGTCCGGAGCAGTTTCGATATCGATCTCAATCGTGCCCGCTCGAACCGAAGCGAAACGTTGACTTGCCTGATCGTAGTTGAGCAGTAGCCGATTGGCCTTGATCCGGAGTATGTCGCCTTTGGCCTCTACTCCGACCAGCTCGACGCTGCTGTGCCAGGTCCATCGGCCGGCATGCCACTTTCCTGTCAAGTGTCCCGCTGCGTCATACCGGATTTTGGAATCGGCCACGAGTTCCCGCACTCTCAAGATCTCACCCTTGTGTTGGTTCTCCAATTCCTTTGCGGCGACACTGAGAACCTGCGCCGACGCCGGAGGTGTCACGAATAGAAGGCCCGCGGCGAGTACCGCCAGTGGGATTTTCAGGAGATTCATGCCGAGCACAATAGCGCGGCGGCACCGGATTTCACGCGAGCTAACCGATCCGGACAAACACAGCCATATTGAATACATCACCTCGTCCTGTACACCGTTTGTAGTGAGCGGCCACGTTGTCCGACAATTTGTAAAGCCACTTGCCCATGAAAGTGTGCCCGCAGAGTAACGCTTTCCGAGATACAGATCTGCGTGCCTTGCACATTTGCCGATCGTCGGACGCGATTGCTGCCCGCGCCAGTTGAGGGATTGATCATACATACGATCGAAGGGTACATTGAGAAATCCAACTGAGAACTCACATCGTTATCGGAGGGCATAGATTCGGGAAGCCCGGAAACGGTCGGCCCTTCGATCCACACCCGAAGGAATCTGGAATGCATGGGTGTCCCTGGCCGCGCTCCGCCGGTCACACGCGCCATCTCCGAATCCACCTCATAAAAATCGAGATCGCCTTCGATGGATTCCTCTGCCCGGAATTATTCGGAATTTCGAGCTTCCGTTAATCAAAATCGCCGAA
>Ga0105248_10010509_pt1 | contig 10194 bp, 9 predicted proteins | sample KBSS34metaG_FD_81524 | JGI IMG/M metagenome (GOLD analysis project Ga0105248, IMG submission 81524) | Switchgrass rhizosphere microbial communities from Kellogg Biological Station, Michigan, USA - KBS S3-4 metaG | ecosystem: Host-associated > Plants > Roots > Rhizosphere > Soil | place... | reverse complement strand
GCAATACGCCTGCAGCATCACGCTCAACCGGCCATAGACCTTGCCGCCGGGCGTCGCGGCCATGCGCTCGACAACCTCCTTCTGCAGCATGAAATGCATGTCGCGGATGACCGCCGCATGGTCGAGCGCGTGGAACAGAATCGGCGAGGAAATGTTGTAGGGCAGGTTGCCGACCAGGCGCAGCACGCTGCCGGCCGCAAGCGCGGTGAAATCGATCTTCAACACGTCGGAATGGATCACCTCGAGCGTGCCCGCGTTCGCGCCCATGGCATGCAATGCGGCAAGCAGGTCGCGGTCGAGTTCGATCACGGTCAACGCGCCGTGACGTTGCAACAGCGGCAAGGTGAGCGCGCCCTGGCCCGGGCCGATCTCCACCAGGCGTTCGCCGGGCCGAGGATCCACCGCGCGCACGATGCGATCTATGATCCCGGCATCGTGAAGGAAGTGCTGGCCGAGCTGTTTCTTGGCAACGTGGCGCGTCATAGGGACTGGGCACTCATGCGGTTTGAGTGCCCTCCGATTTCCCTCCCTCGCGCAAGCGGGGGGTGATGAAGGGCGCTTGCGAGCCATTGGCTCGCGGCCTGAAGAACGCCCGGCAGGGCCGGACGGCAAGGGTGGGGGAAACGATCCGGCTAGTCGAACCGGATTTGTTCCGGAGCGTCAGCCATGCGGCCAGGCGATCCGCAGGGCGTGGTGTACAGGCGGAGGCTTCACCGTACGCTCGATCTGCCGAGGCAGGCTGGCGGCGTACACCGCCAGCAGCAGGGAAACCACCGCGCACACCAGTGCCCACCAGCCGCGACCGCGTGCGCGATTGCCGCGCAGCAAACGGGTGTCGCGCAGGACCCAGCTTCCGGGTGGCGGGTACTGCGATGAAGAGAAGATCCGTCGTGCATGCCAGCCTGCATACGCGGCGGTTACCAGCAGCAATGCGCTCAATCCGTAGAACACCATCTCCAGCTGGCGCGACAGCGCGCGCGTGTCGGGCGTGTCGCTTGCATGCCTGAGGGTGGACAGTCCAAACAGCAACAACACCAACAATGCCGCCATCGCTGCCGCGATCATCCATTGCAACTTGCGGCGCTGCTCGGGATCGCTGCGCAGGATGTCGGGATCCGCGTTCACGGGTGGGTCGTCGTGACTTCTCGTATTCATCGGCTCGCCCTAGTCTGAAGTCTTCGCCATCGCGGTCGCGACCTCGATCGCATGCAGCAGGCTGGACGGATCGGCGCGCCCGCTGCCTGCGAGTTCCAGCGCGGTGCCATGATCGACCGCCACGCGAGGATACGGCAAGCCGAGCGTGATGTTGACGGCGTCCTCGAAACCGGCGTGCTTGAGCACGGGCAAGCCCTGGTCGTGGTACATCGCGAGCACCGCATCGCAATCGGCCAGGTGGCGCGGCAGGAATGCGGTGTCGGCCGGCAGCGGGCCGATCAGTTGCAGGCCTTCGTTGCGCAGGGCTTCGAGCGTTGGCGTGATGGTCTCGATTTCCTCGCGGCCGAGGTAGCCCTGTTCGCCGGCATGCGGATTCAATCCCAAGACCGCGATGCGCGGTCGCGCGATGCCGAAGCGCCCGCGCAGGTCGGCATCGAGGATGCGCAGCGTGCGCGCTAGCCCTTCGCGGGTGATCGCACTGGGCACGTCGCGCAGCGGCAGGTGGGTGGTCGCGAGCGCGACCCTGAGTGGCGGGCGCGGTGGATCGCGTGTCGATGCGACGGAAGCCAGCATCATCACCACATCGCGGTCGGCTTGCGCCGCGAGCAATTCGGTCGTGCCGCTGTAAGCGATGCCGGCCGCGTTGATCGCAGCCTTGTGCACCGGCCCGGTGACCAGCGCATCGGCTTGGCCGTCGAGGCATCGGCGTGCGCCGAGCAGCAGCGCATCGATCACGCCGCGGGCGTTGGCCGGATCGGGTTGTCCGAACACCGTCGGCACGACCTGCTGCAACGGCAACAGGGCGAGTTCGCCGGGGGCCGCATCGGCATCCGGATCAAGCAGGCGCAGCGGCAACCCGAGCGCACGTGCCGCCTGCAACATCGTCTCCGGATCGGCCAGCACGATGATTCGCGCGGCGTGCGCTCGTTGCGCGATCCGCACGCACAACTCCGGGCCGATCCCCGCCGGCTCGCCTGGAACCAGAACCAGTCGGGAGCGCGCCGGCCGAGGACGCATGCAGGTCAGCTTTTGTCGGTCAGCCGGATGTCCACGTAGGCTTCCGAGCGTATCTGGCGCAGGAAGCTGTCGTATTCGTCCTGCGACTTGCGGCGGGTGATCGCCTGGCGTGCGGCCTCGCGTTCGGCCTGCCCGCTGATGTCGGTCACGCGCGTACCAAGGCGCTTCAACACATGCCAGCCGACATCGCTCTGGAACGGCTGCGACAACTCGCCATCCTTGAGTTGCTGGATCTGGTTTTCCACCGAACTACCCCAGGCATTGACCGGGAACCAGCCCATGTCGCCGCCTTTGTCGCTGGTGGAACTGTCGTCGGATTCCTTCTTCGCGATCGTCGCGAAATCCGCGCCTGCGACCAATTGCGCGCGCAGCGCATCGATCTTGGCCTTCGCCTGCTCGGAGGTCACGCTGCCGCCAACCTTCACCATCAGGTTTTGCGCGTGGTACTCAGTTATTTGTTGCTTGGCCGACTGGCCGGCGTCGCGGGTTTCCACGAGCTTGAGCAACTGGAAACCGCTGGCGCCGCGGATCGGCGCGGTCACCTGGCCGGATTTCATCGTCTTGATGACGTCGATGAACGCGGGTGGGACCTCATCGAGGCTGCGCCAGCCCAGGTCGCCGCCTTCGAGGGCGTTCTGGCTATCCGAGTAGCGGATCGCTGCAGCGGAAAATTCCATCTTGCCCTGGTCGATCAACTCCTTGATGCCATCGATCTTGCCTTGCGCGGTCTTGATCTGCTCGGGCGACGGGTTCTCGGGCAACGCAACGAGGATATGCGCGAGGTGGACCTGCGGCCCGCCCGCGTGCTGGGATGCGATCACGTTGTCGATCTCGCTATCGCTCACGGCGACCCGGCCCTGGACCACGCTCTGCTGCATTTTCTGGATCGTGATCTCGTCGCGCATCGACTTGCGGAACTCGTCGTAGCTCAGTCCGTCGGCCTGGAGCTGCTGCTGCATCTGGGCGAGCGTCATCTTGTTCGACGCGGCCAGGCGTTGCACGCCCTGGTCGAGCTCGGCATCGCTGACCTTGATCCCGGAATCCTTGGCGCGCGCGAGCTGCAGGCGCGCAAGGATGAGCCGCTCAAGCACCTGCTTGTCCAGCACGTCCTCGGGGGGAAGCTGGGCGGCACGGCCCGCGTACTGTTGCTTGACGTTCAACTCGGCGCGATCGAGTTCGCTCTTGAGGATCACGTCCTCGTCGACCACCGCGACAATGCGATCCACCGTGGTGGTCTGCGGGGCGCCGGCTTGCGCGTGGGTAGCGGGGGCGGCGGCCAGGAAGGACAGCGGCAGCAACAGCGACAGGATCGAATTCTGCAGGGTCAATTTCGGCATGGAACGGCGGTCTCCGGCGCGCCCTGACAGGCGCGGATTGAAAATCCGGCCCTCAAATCGTTTGAGGGCCATCCGATTTCCCTCCCTCGCGACAGCGGGGGAGGGCAAGGGTGGGGGCATTGATCCGTTCAATCGATCGTCTGCATTCCGGATCAATTGGGGGCTTAACGGGTGTAGCCAAGGATATCACGGTCGAGCAAATCGCTTGTGTCGCGGCCGAACGCGCCCAGGCCCTTGAGTTCGATTTCGAAGAACAGCGCCAGGTCCTTGTTGCCGAACACATCGCGGACGTAATCGCGGGTCATCACCCGCACCGCCATGCAGCAATCCTGCCACTCGACGCCAGCCAGGGCCTCCACGGTGGTGTTGTCCAGCAGCGAATAGTCCCAGCGCCCAAGCAGCCGCCAGTTCTGGTTCAGCGGGTAGATGAATGAAACGTCCGCCTGCTTGACCAGGTCGCGTCGATAACGGTACGCCGCATTGACGATGCCGCCCTGGCCGAAGCGGTACTGGGTGCGCAGTGAGCCGAGGTCGGTCTGGTCGTCGTGCGGATCGAACTGGTACGAGCCTCCGATCGTCCAGCGGTCGTCGAGCGCGACGTCGGTATCCAGAACGTAGTCGCTACCGGAAAGGTTGACGAACGGCACGCCCGGCAACTGGACGCGCGGTGGATCGAAGTAGTGGATCTGGCCGATGCTCGCGGTGACCCACTCGCGGCCGTCCTCGGCATCGAGCAGGCGGGTGGTGACGGCGGCGGCCAGCTGGTTCGCATCGGACTGGCGATCGGCGCCGGCGAAGCTGTTCGTGCGGAACAGTTGTTCGTAGCTGAACGTGAAGTCCTGGGTATCGAAGATCGGGATGTCGTCCTGGTTTCGATACGGCACGCGCAGGTAGTAGAGCCGCGGTTCGAGCGTGTTCACGAACGCATGCCCGAACAGCGTCGTGTCTCGGTCGAAGTAGGCGCCGGCGTCGACATCGAAGATCGGCGTGCCACGCGTCGGGCTGGTGTTGCCGCCCGGAACGACGGGCTGGTCGAGGTTGTACGCGGTATAGCGGTAGCCGAGCTCGGGTTTCACGTACCAGGCCGCTTGTTCGAATGGCAGCGCGAGGTAGGGATAAAGGTCGACGCGGGAAGCTCCGCTGCGCACCGTCTGCTCGAACTTCACGGCTTCGCTCCTCAGGCCCAGTTCGAGGTGCTCGGCGAACGGTTGATCCCAGCGGAAATAAAGGTCCGGCACGCGCCGGTATGGCGCGTAGATCGCGGCAAGCGAAGGATCGGTGATTTCCCAGGTTTGGGCGAACGCACCGGCGGTCCAGTAATGCCCGTGTCCGTACACGCCAGCCGTACTCGCCAGCAGCCCGATTGCGCTGCCATAGGGCTGGTTGCTGAAATCCTGGAAGTACTCGGTATCGCTGACCCGGTTGATGTCGGCATTCACATACCAATCCGACGACAGCTTGGTGAACGACTTGATGTCGAGCGACCAGCGACCGGAATTCGTCTTGCGATCGTCCGGCAACCAGCTCGCATCGATCGAACCGTGGCTGCTCGCGGTCAGGTAACGGAATTCGCCGTCGAGCATGAGGCCGCGCTCGCCATAAAGGATGCCGGTGAGGGTGGCATCGTAGTTCGGTGCGAGGTTGAAGTAGTACGGCTGCGCGTACATGAAACCACTGTGGCCGGATAGCCCGAAGTCCGGCACCAGGAAACCGCTCTTGCGTTCGTTGTCGAGCGAAAAGCTCAGGTAGGGCAGGTACAGCACCGGCACGTTGCCGATCCGCACGGTCGCCCCGTGCACCTTGCCGACATCGGTTTCGCGATCGACGTCGATCTGGTTGCCGTGGATTTCCCACTTGCGGTCGCCCGGATCGCAGGTGGAATAAGTGGCGTCGGTATAGGTTTCCTGGTCGCCCTGCATCCTGGCATGCGCACCCTTGCCGTTGCCACGCACGTTGCGCAACTGGTACTGGGTGGTTTCCAGGGTGGTGATGTCCTTGTCCATGTCGCCATCGGCGCGATCGGCGAGCAGCCGCACCGAGTTGTCCTGGTATTTCACCGAACCGACCGCCTGCCAGGTGTCCTGCAGGTGCTGGTAGGTCAGGCGATCGGTGAACACCCACTGGTCGGCGCGACGGATTTCGACATTGCCGTTGAAGACGCTGGTCGAGGCCTGGCTCAGGTCCGCGCTGTCGGCCTGTACATCGGCGGGGGTGGTCGGCCGATCCGACGCCTTGCCCACCGGAGCCTGCCCCGGGAAAGCCGGGATGGCATCGCCGTGGCAAAGCAGCCATTCATCGGCGGGATGCTTGGTGGTGTGCTTGTGGGGAGTAGTGGCCTGGCCTGGGGTCTTTGCATGGGCCATGGTCATGATTCCGATGGCCAGGCAGAGCGGCAACAGACGAAGGCTAGTGCGCACGGAGCATCCTCACAGAAAACCCGTCTAGCTTGCCGGAAAGCAGCGAGTGCCGGCAAACAGCGTGCAGTGCGGCGCATGGCGCCTGTGGCTTGGGCACGGGATCAATCCAGGAGTTCCCGCACATGCGCGACGCTGCAGGTGCGCAGCGCTTCCATGCTGTAGCCGCCTTCGAGCAGGGACACCAGGCGACCGCGCGCGTGGCGCTCGGCAAGTTCGCGCAATTGCGCGGTGATCCAGCCGAAATCGTCGGCCTCGACCTCGATCTGCGCGAGTGGATCGAGCCTGTGCGCATCGAACCCGGCCGATACCAGCACCAGTTGCGGGCGGAATGCGTCCATCTCCGGCAGCAGGCGATGGGTCCACGCGGCGCGGAATGCGGCACTGCCCGCGCGCGGCGGCAGCGGCGCGTTGTGGATGTTGCCCACGCCATGCTCGTCCGCTGCGCCGGTGCCCGGATACAGCGGCGCCTGGTGCGACGAAAGATATTGCACGCGCGGATCGTTCGCGAAGATGTCCTGGGTGCCGTTGCCGTGGTGCACGTCGAAATCGGCGATCGCCACGCGCTGCAATCCGTGCGCTTCGAGCGCATGCGCGGCGGCGACCGCGACCGAATTGAACAGGCAGAAACCCATCGCGGTGTCGGCGGTCGCGTGGTGGCCGGGCGGGCGCACCGCGCAGAACGCACGCTTCGCTTCGCCAGTCATCACCGCATCCACGGCCGCGACCGCCGCACCGGCGGCGCGCAGTGCGGCCTCGCTGGAAGCTGTCGACATCACCGTGTCGGGATCGAGGCGGCGGTGTCCATGCACGGGTTCATCAAGGACCTCCGCGATCAGCGCATCGTGGTGCACGCGCGCGAGCTGCGAGCGCAGCGCCTCGGGCGCGAGTTGCCAGGGCAGCTCGGGGAATTCCGAGCGCAACGCATCGAGTACGACGGCGAGCCGATGCGGACATTCCGCATGGCCATGGCCCGGGTCGTGCGCCAGGCAGGCGGGGTGGGTAAAAACGGCAAGGCTTGATGGCATGTCAGCGCCGCAACAAGGCGATGCCCCAAATGGCCAGCAGCGCCGCGATCACGAGTCCGAACCACGACAAATCCACCGGGACGGCATACGGGCCCACTTGCAGGGGCCATTGCTGGTACAGGCGGAATGCGTGCGCCAGGGCGACCAGGAAGAAGATCAGGGTCGTTATCGCGATAAAGGGCTTGGCCTGCATGGCGTTCTCCTATGCAATACGTGCATGAATCGACGCATCAACCCTTTCTGCGCTCGTGGTTCCACAAAACGTCACCGTGGCCGCTGGCCTTCGCCAGCACGCGGGCCAGCACGAACAGCAGGTCGGACAAGCGATTGAGGTAACGCACTGCCTGCGGACGCACCCGTTCATCGCGCGACAGGCTGACCGTTTCGCGTTCGGCGCGGCGCGCGATCGTGCGCGCGAGGTGGCAATGCGCCGCGGCGATGCCGCCGCCGGGCAGGATGAATTCCTTGAGCGGTTCGAGATCGGCGTTGAATCCATCCAGCAGGCGTTCGAGGCGATCGATGTCGTCATCGAGGATCGCGGCGTGGCCGGGAATGCACAGTTCGCCACCGAGGTCGAACAGTTGGTGCTGCACGGCGACCAGGCAGTCGCGCACTGCGTCGGGCAATTCGACAGCGAGCACGATGCCGATCGCCGAGTTGAGCTCGTCCACCGTGCCGTAGGCAGTGACGCGCGCCGAATCCTTCGCGACGCGGGTGCCGTCGCCAAGGCCGGTGGTGCCATCGTCACCGGTACGCGTGTAAATCTTCGAGAGCCGGTTACCCATGACGGTGAAGCGACTCGACCAGGATCACGCGGTCTGCGCGCGCAACTGCGGGATGCGCGCGCGCAGCAACGCGAAGCCGCCGAACAGGATCGCCGAGTAGAACAACGTGCCGAGCAGCGTCCACTGGAAGAACGGCAAGCCGGCGATGTAGCACGCGCCGAGTCCAGCGCCGCAGGCCGGCGCGAGCGTCGGGTTCGCCGTCACCCACACCGCGAAATTGGTCAGCAGGAAGAACAGCACCGATCCGGCCAGCGAATAACCCAGCACGCGCAGCCCGTTCACGCGCCCGCGCAGGCCGAAGCCGAGCAGGGTGCACAAGGCGATGCAGGCGTAGATCGAGAGGAAATGCGCGTTGAGGAAATAGTCGAGATAGGTTCCGCCATTGACCAGGCCCAGCACGAGGTCCGAGATCGCCATCGCGACCAGCGGCACCGCGACCGCCCACGCGCGCTTCGCGAAATACGCGCCGCCGAACAAGGCGACCGCTTCGATCGGCGAGAAATTCGGCGGATGCGGCAGCAGGCGAGAAAGCGCGGCAAGCAGGATCATCCCGCTGAGTACGAGCGGGCCGATGGCAAGGGAACGGGCGGACTGCGTCATGGCTGTTCTTCAGTGATGAGAGGTTGCGCACTGAGGCGCTGCGACCCGCAAATCATACCGCAACGCACGTACCGCCGGCACGCCGCGCATCGCTGGAGCCGTTCGTGGTGAGCCTGTCGAACCATGAACGAGAACACCGCGAGTAAAACGTTTGTCGCGTTACCATGCGCGCATGGCGAATGGCATCCATGACGTGGTCATCATCGGTGGCGGGCTCGTTGGCGCAAGCCTGGCCTGCGCGCTCGACGGCAGCGGCTTCGACGTCGCGCTGGTGGAATCCGAACCGCCGCGCATCACGGTGGTTCCGGACTCCGACGCGCGCAGTCTTGCGCTCGCCGCGGCCAGCATCAACGCACTCGATGCGCTCGGCGTGTTGCGCCACCTGCAGGCGGCACCGGCATTGATCCATCGCATTCACGTGAGTCGTCGCGGCGATTTCGGCGCGGTGTCGCTGCGCGCCGAGGACTATGGCCGCGCTGCATTCGGTGGCGTGGTGCCGGCGCCGATGCTGGGCGCGGCATTGCAGGCGCGGCTGGGCGAATTGCGCGGCTTCACGCACCACACCGGCGCGCGACTGGTTGCTTTGCGCGAAACCGATGGCGTGCGCGAAGCCGACATCGTGCGCGATGGCGAAACGATCACGTTGCGCGCACGCCTGCTGGTCGGCGCGGACGGAACGGCATCGTTCGTACGCGATGCGCTCGCCATCGCCGCAAGCAGCCACGATTATGCGCAGCACTTGTTCGCGGGCAGCGTGCGAGCGGCGCGTCCTGCGGACGGACAAGCATGGGAACGCTTCACCGACGACGGCCCGATGGCATTGCTGCCGCAGGCATCAGGTGGGTACGGCTGCATCTGCACCGTACCGAGTACGCGTTCCGAGGAAATTGCCGCGCTCGACGATGCGGGTTTCATCGCCTTGCTGCAGGAGCGTTTCGGCTGGCGCGCCGGGCGTTTCATCGCGGTCGGTCGGCGCGTCGGATATCCCTTGCGCCAGCTCGTAGCTGAACGATTGACCGCAGCGCGCGCCGTCATCATGGGCAACGCCGCGCAGACGTTGCATCCGATCGGCGCACAGGGTTTCAATCTTGGCCTGCGCGATGCGTTGACCCTGGCCGATCTCGTGCGCGATGCGGGCGCGCATGGCGGTGATATTGGCGACGCCTCGTTGCTCGATGCGTACGCGCAACGGCGTGTCGGCGATCGCGAAGAAACTTTGCGCTTCAGCGACGGGCTCGCGCGCATCACCGCGAACGCCGCGCCGCCATTGCGCTTGCTGCGTTCGCTCGCAATGGGCGCGCTCGACGCGTTGCCGGACCTGCGCGCATCGCTGGTCGGGGGCGCGATGGGTTTCCGCGGCGTCGTGCCTGCGCTTGCGCGCGATGTGCTTGTGGCGATCAAATCCCCCGTTCGTGGTGAGCCTGTCGAACCATGAGCCGCCGCACTCCATTCGATGCCGTCGTGGTCGGTGCCGGCATCGTCGGCAGCGCGGCCGCGCTTGCGTTCGCGCGCGATGGCTTGCGCGTCGCCGTCGTCGAACCCCGTGCACCAGCGCCGTGGCGGGCCGATGCGCCAGACCTGCGCGTGTACGCGCTCGCGCAGGACAGCATTGATTTGTTCGAAGGGCTCGGTATATGGCGCGATATCGCACCGCATGCGCAGCCATATCGTTCGATGCGCGTCTGGGATGCGGCGGGCGGCGGCGAACTGCGTTTCGATGCGCAGCGCTACGGACGCGACGCGCTGGGCTGGATCGTCGAGCACGGGTTGATCGCGGATCGTCTCTGGAATGCGCTGCAACAAGCGGGCGTTGCATTGCGCTGCCCGCAGCGCGTGACCGCGATCGTGTCGGAGGATC
>Ga0105248_10010508_pt1 | contig 10195 bp, 6 predicted proteins | sample KBSS34metaG_FD_81524 | JGI IMG/M metagenome (GOLD analysis project Ga0105248, IMG submission 81524) | Switchgrass rhizosphere microbial communities from Kellogg Biological Station, Michigan, USA - KBS S3-4 metaG | ecosystem: Host-associated > Plants > Roots > Rhizosphere > Soil | place... | reverse complement strand
TGCGCCACGAAGCTCTCGGTACTTGGTTTTGGCTGTGCCCCGCTCATGGGCAGGGTGGGCCGCAAGGACTCTCTTGCCGCGTTGGCAGCCGCAGAAGAGGCAGGGATCAACTTTTTCGATACGGCCCGATCATATGGATATGGCGAGAGCGAGGGGCTGGTTGGCGGATTTCTGAAAAGCCGTCGGCAGTCGATGGTGATCTGCACGAAGTTTGGGATTCTGCCGCCAAAGGGTGGTTGGAAGCAAAAGGTAAAGCCAGTGGCTCAGGCTGCGATCCGGGTCTTTCCAGGCTTGCGCAAGCATGCGAGGAAGCAGGCAGCGGGCGAGAGCAAGGGCGGCCAGTTCTCGGTGGCGGTGCTGCGAGAGTCTTTTGAGACGAGCCTCAGAGAGTTACAGACCGATTACGTAGACATGCTGATCATGCATGCCGCCACCATGGATGTGCTGGACAAGGACGATCTGCTGGAGGCGATGGAGCGGCTGGTGGAGAGCGGCAAGGTGCGCATGGCAGGCATCTCCGCAGAGCATGCAGTGATCGCGGAGACCTTTCGCCGCCAGCCTAAGGCATTGACTACCGCGCAGTTTGCGGTCAACGGGACGTGCCTGGATTTCGTTGCGGAGACGCGAAGGCCCGAGGCGCAGAAGTTGCTGCTGGTGGCGAATCACCCGTTTGGCGGCCCGGCTGGGGTGTCGTCCATTGTGGAACTGATTACAGGACTGCGGAACTCGCCGATGCTAGGGGAAGATCTACGCAGCAAGCTGGATGTGAGCGACTCGCAACTGATGCCTGAGCTGATTTTGAATGCGATTCTCAGCAATACGGGGATCTCTTCTGTGCTGCCCTCGATGGTGCGGCAGGCAAGCCTGGCGAGCAATGTGCGTGCGGTGGAGGAATGCCGGTTTACGGCAGGGGAGTTGGACGTGCTGCGGAATGTGCTGATTGAGGCGGCGCATGCTTAGCTGATTCGTGATGTGAGACGGGGCCGGTAGTGCGGTCGAGGGAAAATCGAGGGACGGTATACTGACCTCAATGCGAATTTTGCACGTAACACGCACTTTGAATCCAGAATTTGGTGGACCCGCAGAGTCGGTGCGTATGTTTGTCCGCGCTCATCAGCGGGCGGGCAACGAGGTTGAGGTCGCCTCTCTGGATGGCCCGACCGATGGTCCGGCGGGGGACGGCTACCAGCAACTTGTAGGCTGCCCGGTGCATGCGTGTGGACCGGCCAAGGCCAATTATTTCTATAGTCCGAAGCTGGACCAATGGCTGATGGCAAATTATCAGCGGTTTGATGGGGCCATCGTGAACGGCTTGTGGCAGTACAACGGCGTCGCGGCGCGAAAGGCGCTGGCAGGGCGCAAGCCTTACGTAGTCTTTGCTCACGGGATGCTTGATCCTTATTTCAAGGATCGCTACCCGCTGAAGCATCTTAAAAAGCTGGTGTACTGGATCATGCAGGAGCACCGGACGCTGAACGCCTCAAAGGCAGTTTGTTTTACCAGTGAAGAAGAGAAGCGTGTGGCGGGAATTGGGTTTCCATTTTGCCGGTTCAATCGGGTGGTGGTGCCGTACGGAACGATGGGGCCGAGCGGCGATCCAGAGGCCCTCAAGGCAGCATTCTTCGAGATCTGGCCGGGGCTGAAGGGAAAACGATATCTGCTGTTCCTGGGAAGAATTCATCCGAAGAAGGGCTGCGATCTGCTGCTGGAGGCTTTTGCCAAGGTGGCGAATCCTGAACTGCAGCTGGTGATGGCCGGTCCGGATGAGATTGGCTGGGAAGCTGAGTTGAAGACGCAGGCGGCGCGGCTGGGTATCGCTGAAAGGATTACCTGGACAGGCATGGTGCGTGGGGATGCGAAGTGGGGTGCTTTCTATGGCTCTGAGGCGTTCATATTGCCTTCACACCAGGAGAATTTTGGCATTGCAGTGGCGGATGCGCTGGCGTGCGGGGTGATTCCGCTGATCTCGGACAAGGTGAATATTGCCCCGGATGTTGCGGCTGACGGAGCGGGTCTGATGGAGAGCGATACGCTGGAGGGCACGGTGAAGCTGATCGAGGATTTCCAGGGTCTTTCCGCAGAGCAACGCCGCAAAATGCGGCAACTGGCACTGGATTGCTACGCCAATCGATATGCGTTGAAAAGTGCAGCGCAGGCCGTGTATCAAGCCATGGGATTGGCGTGAATTCCGGAATTGATATTCGGATTTATTGCCACCGTTTTGTTGCAAATTTATCAATCGCAATAGGCAGGTCCGCTGTAATCAAGCATTTATCTTCTTTAAGTGACAGCGGTCACATGGTATCTTTAAGCTAGAGATTTGAGCGCAGGAACTGGACCCTCGGATAGGCGCGAACCTATCCAGCTTCTCTAAGTGGCGGAAAACGCAGATTATTCAAGCATCCTAATACGAAACGAGCGATGAACCTCCAGTGAAACTGATCAGTATCTTTCTCGCGGGATTCGTACTTTTACCGGGACTATCCGGAACCAAAGCAGCGTTGATGGCACAGGAAGCTGCGGCACCTGGAATCGGTTCTGCGCAAGCCGGGCTTTCTCCTGGCGACCAGATTGCCATTCGATTCTACGATCTCCCAGATGTCGGTACAGCACCGTTGCAGGTGATTGTCGGTGCGGACGGGAATATCCATCTGCCTTACGCGGGCACGATACGGGCTGAGGATTTGTCTCCTGAGGCACTGGCCGGTAGCATCGAAGATGCTTTGCGGACGAAAGGAATCGTCAAGCAGCCTAATGTCTCTGTCGGGATCGTATCGGCGGTCAACATGACGATTCAAGTCATAGGTCAGGTACACAGCCCAAAGGCCATTCCCGTGTATTCGTCTGTGCCGGTCTCATTTCTCCTTGCCAGCGCAGGAGGGCCTACAGGATTGGCCTCGCATCAGTTGACGATTCTTCATCACAATGACGACGCGCCGACCACAATCGACTACGATCCTAACTTTCCCACGAGCGCGGTAATGAATACGCTGGTGCACCCAGGAGAGATCGTCAATGTCAGTCCGTCTGCAGTGATTTTCGTGGCGGGAGAAGTGTATCGCCCGGGCATCTACCCAATCGGTGGTGTTTTGACTGCAGGTGGTGCAACTCCTTTGACCGGCGGTATCGGCATGATTAAGGAAATGACGCTTCTGCAGGCACTTACTCAGGCAGGCGGAGTGACTGCGATTGCGAAGCGTTCCAAGATGCACATTCTTCGTACGGAGAACGGTAAGCGAACTGAGATTGTTGTCGATCAGGTAAAGCTGTCGAACGGAGAAGTCGCCGATCCGATTCTGCATCCGAACGATATCATCTATGTGCCCTCCAGCTACGTCCGCATGCAGACCAACAATCTGTTTTCGACGGCCTTAGCCGCTATCTATGCTGGCGTTCAGTTGAATAATGTCGCAAACAAATAGCCAAAGGAAACGAGCAGGCATTGGCGACTTCGCTCCAATTTGTCAACGAAACTACCGTTGAGTCGGTGCCGGAGCACGTTTCTGCGCGGAACATGGCGCGATTTTATTTTGCGGTATTCTGGACGATCATTTTTACAGGCTGTATTCGTAAGTGGATGTTTCCCGGGGTTACAGCACTCTATCTTACCCAGGATATTCCAATTGGGCTCGCCTATCTTTATGCTCTCTGGACAGGAATTTATACGCGCGGCGTGCTGTTCATGGGAATTGCATTGGTCGGCGTTTGTATTATGCTGCAAGCCTGTTTGCAGCTGATGGTAAGTGGGCTGGATGTATTCGTAGCTGTAATTGGAATTCACAACTATCTTTTTTATCTGCCCATTTTGCTGATCTTTCCCCTGGCTCTCACGGAGACATACCGGCGCAGGTTTATCTGGTGGAATCTGATGTTGAGCCTTCCGATGTGCCTGCTGGTAGTTGCGCAGACACTCTCTCCGAAACAGGCATTTGTCAATCGCACCTCGGAAGGCGACGCCTTTGGAGTACCTGGTGCGGAAGTCGCACGTGTTTCCGGGACCTTCAATTTTGTTTCGTTCTACGGCATCTGGGCGGGTATGGCAGTGGCGCTTACGCTGGGGGAATGGCTGCAGCCAAAGGCGAAGCGGGTCATCCACAGCAACTGGCTATTACTTCTGTGCACAGTGGCTGTGAATGTATGTCATCTGGTCAGCGCGTCACGGTTCACCATCATGCTCGCAGCTATCGCTTTGGTGGGAGCCATGGTTGCTGCAACCATGCTGCGTTCCTTGGGAGCCATGCTCGCGATCGCAGGAATCGTGATTGTTTTGCCGATGGCTGCGGCCGTGGCTTATGCGATCTCGCCGCAAGCCCTTGGCATTGTCTTTGAGCGGTTCACTGGCGATCGTTACGTCGATGATGGACAGAATCGGTTGATTACCGGTGTCATTGGCTTCGCAACGGACCCAGCTTTCAGCCTGGTGGGTGCCGGTGTTGGTATCGGTGTCGATGCTGCACACGCCGGGAATTCCGATGCTTACGGATTCACTTATACCCTTTCCGAAAACGACTTAACCCGTAATGTTAAAGAGTTAGGAACGCCTATAGGAATGTTCTATGTATTATCACGGCTGTTCTTTATTACCTGCATGGTGCTGGTATCGGTTCGATTAGTACGAGAGCGGAAGACACCGCATGCATTGCCCCTCTCCTTCGTGCTTATGGCGCAGTCCTATCAGGGTGATTGGACCCGATCTGCGGCTATGTCCGCATCGCAGGTCATGGTTGGATATGCATTCATTCTGGGGGCTCTATTCAACCCGGATGCAGAGACTACGGAAGCTACGACGAATGATTTCTTAATGAGGCCCGAGTGACGACAAATCCCCTATCTCCTCCGAATAAATTCAGCGAGAATGCAATTCGTTTCTCCGATATCATGCGTGTTCTGCGCAAGTATGGTTTATACCTGCTTGGCCTCATGATTCTTGGCGGGACGCTTGCGGCAATCTGGGCAAAGTTCCAGACGCCGCAGTACGATGCTGTCGCGCTAGTCCATCTGGACCAACACAACGCTATCAGCCTCAGTTCGGGCGGTGGGGCAAGTGACGAGTACAACCTCAAGATGCAGACCCAGATCATCGGTCTGCAAAGCCCATCGATTGCCGAACAGACGATCCGCCAGCTGGACCCGAAGAAGCATCCTATATTCGGCATTTCCGGCCCAGCGGAGCTTGATGATCCTTTCCGCCGCGATCTGATGATCCAGCAGTTTCTCGGATCGCTCAGCGTGACCCAGGTGCCCAAGTCGGAGCTTCTTTCAATTCGCTTCCGCAGCAAGAGTCCGGCGCTGGCGGCGCTGGTTGTCAACACGCTGGTCGATACGTATTTCGAACAGAGTTTTGAACAGCGGTATCGCAGCACGAAAGACATTACCGGGTATCTCACCGGGCAGATGAACACGCTGAAGGAGAAGATACAGAGCGAGCAAAACGATCTTTTGAATTCAGAAGCGAAGCTCGGGATTCTATCGCAGGGAGCCGACACTGAATCCAGTCTGTTAATGAGTGAAACGACGGGTTTGTTGTCTGAGCGTGTAAGAGTGCAGGCACAACGTTATCTGGCTGAGGCTGAGTATCAAAACATGCTCAATCATCCGGAGGCCAGCGTCCCTACCGATATTCCGGGAGCTGCTGCGCTATCCGGAGTACAGCAACAGTTGGCTTTATCTCAATCTCAAACTGCTGCACTCGAAGACAGATACGGACCGAATTATCCTCCGTTGCAACAGTCGAAGGCGCAGTTGGCGAGCTTGAAGGCCAGTGCGGAAGAGGCACACAAAAAAGTACTGAGCGCGGCGGCTGAGAACCTCGAACGGGCTCAGAAGTCGGAGCAGAGTATCACCGACCAGCTACTTCAATTGCAGAAGGATGCACAAAGCCGTACGCCGGATACGGTGAAGTATCAGATTCTCAAGTCGCAGTATCTGAGCGATCAGCGGCTTTATGACATCCTGCTCTCGGCGATGGGTACTGGTTCCATTCAAGCCGGTATGCAATCGCAGGAGTTGAACCGGTTCTCTGCAGCAGAGGTGCCGGGCGTCAAGTCGTATCCCAACGTTCGGGTCGATACCATTGCCGGCGCCGCTGCCGGACTGCTTATCGCTTTGGTGGTGATCGGCGTCATCCTGCTGAACAGCGACACGGTGCAGACGGTGGAGCATGTGGAAGAAGCTCTGCCGCTTCCGATTCTGGCCTCGGTGCCGGAGTACAAGGAAGACCTGGCAGCGATGAAACTGTCGGACGAAATCTTGCCGCTGGTGACGCTGCTTGCTCCGCGGTCAGCGGGTACAGAGGCTTACCGGTTGCTGCGCACGGCGATCACGCTGATGCCGGTTTCGCAGAAACACCGGGTCATCTCGCTTACCAGTTGCGGCCCCGGTGAAGGAAAATCGACAACTTCTCTGAACCTGGCGGTTGTGCTTGCGACTCAGGCGAAGCGTGTACTGTTGATCGATGCCGATCTGCGCAAGCCGACGATCGCTCAGCGTCTTAAGCTTCCACCGACGGACCAGCCTGGGTTGAGCCGCTACCTGAGCGACACGACTGTGCTGGCGGAGGACTGCATCCAAAAGGTGCCTGAGGTTGCCGGCCTGGATGTGATTCCTGTACAGGTGATTCCGCCGTTCCCCTCGGAGTTGCTGGGACAGGGGCGGCTGGAGCAACTGTTGCTGTGGGCGCGCGACCATTACGACTATGTATTGATCGATACTCCTCCGGTGTTGCTGGTGACGGATGCTCTGATTATTGCCACGCACTGCGATACGCTGCTGGTGGTCGTTCGCATTGGTGTGGCCCAGAAGCGCGCACTGCGGCGAATCCGGCAGGATCTGGCGAAGTATGCGGGCAAGCAGGCTGGTATTGTGGTCAACGCTCTTCCGCACGCCGACACCTACTACGGCGGCTATGGCAACTACCGCAAGTACTACGGCGGCAAGGGCTATGGCGGCAGCGGAGGGTACTACGGTTCCGGCTCTGAAGGGTATATCTCTTCGCCGAAGAAAAAGTAGCGGAACGCTGTGAGAGCCTCCTGGCTTCCCCATATTGGGAGAGGCCTGGAGGCTCTCTATTTGAGCGAAGAATCATGCTCCGCGTCTTGGGAAGAACCACAATCCAAAGAAGAATGTCGCCGACTTGGCGATCACTCGCGACCATGTACCCAAATGAGCAAAACCGCTCCCTGTCGACCTGGCCAGTGCGGAGGATGAGGTTATCTGGTTGGAGTCGAGGGGGTGAGAGTATGCGCGCATTTCGGCGAGGGCCTGCTTGACCTGATAACGAAGATGCTCTGCGTCGAGAACGCAGGAACGCATGTAGGCTGAGACTGAGACGCCGGATTCGGAGGCGCGGCTGCGTAGACGCGAAAACTCCTCTTCGTTGAGTCGGACAGAGATGATGGACCTACGTTGCTCGGAGATGCGTTCTATTTGTGTGTTGAGAACAGATGCCTGGCCGTATTCCGCAAGAGGCGTTTTTTTGGTGACCAACTTTGATGAGATGGTCTCATTGGCCATGGCGGAGTGTGGCACCCGTTTGCGGTGGCTTGAAGAGTCCTGTGAGTGTAATTTTTGTGGACGCTTTTTGTCTCCAGCTTTTCGAGGGATAGATGTTTTAACAGAGTTTTGCGCGGATGACGAGCTTTGCGGCTTCGGAAGACTGGAAGCTGGAGCGTCCGTGGGAAGACTGCTTTCCATTGCACTCCGAGCCCTCGTAGCCCGGTTGCGGGCGGGCTTGCCTGAACGCGATTTTGGAGGCTTCGGCGACGATTGAGTTTGCCTCGAATTCGGCGTGGCAGTTTTGCCGCTGCTGGCTTTGGCGGAAACGCGGGATAGATCTCGATTCGCGGAAGCTTCCTTTTGCCGTTTCAAGGTCGAAGCGGGATCAGGGTCTGCGATCTTTCGAGCCGGTGCTGGATGAGAATGAGAAGCTCGAACCGCATTCGACTGGACCGGGCTGGCAGGAGCGGGAATCGGTTTAGAACGAAGTTCATCCGCATTCAGGTCGGCATCTTCTTCGACTCGGCGCCTGCCGTGGAGCCGGAGCGCTTTCTCATAGCTCAACTCCATGCCTTCGGAGGATTTGGTCGTGCGCTCAGCTTTTTTCGTGTTCAGGAGAACGGCGGGATGTTGCCGTGACAAGGGGGCATCGCCGTGTTGAGCGCGATGGGCCAATCGTTCCAGCAAGCCTGCAAAGGTGTCGTCTTGAGTCTCTTGTATGGGGACAGTACGGCTCATGGCCGGAGGATAGCGCGCAGGATCGCATGATGTGCCAGAATCCATGCCATATCTCCGAGGGCATTTCCCAAAAGGGTGCGCTGAATACAGCAGCTTCAACCTGGGAATCGCTCTGGTGGGCCAACAGAAAAGAGTCTGTGTGATGCCTGAGGGAGAAAATGTGGTCTTAGGTCAATGGCCCGCGGGCTTGAAGGCGGGTTCGGGAAGGCTGAGCAGCTTTTCCATCTCGGTAGCGGGGAGCGGCGGAGAGAAGAAGTAGCCCTGGCCGTAGCGGCACGCCATCGCTCGCAAGAGGTGGAAGTCTTCTTCCGTTTCGATGCCTTCCGCGACAACATCCATACCCAGCACGGTGGCCAGATCGACGATGGTTTGCACGATCAGCAGGGACTGATCGCTCTTGGTCATGCGCTGAATGAAGGAGCGATCGATCTTGAGAACGTCAAACGGAAAGCTATGCAGGTGGCTCAGAGAGCTGTAGCCCGTGCCGAAATCATCCATGTGCAGCGACACACCGAGCCCGTGGAGATTGGAGAGCACCTCAGCGGCCTCGGTTGCGTTGGGAATCAGGCTGGACTCTGTCATCTCAAGACCGAGTTGATTTCCGCAGAGGCCAGTCTCGATAAGCAAGGCCTCGACGTGGTCCGCTAGGCCGGTGCGGAGAAACTGCCGTGCCGACAGATTGACGCAAACGCGGAGAGTGGAGAGCCGGTGCCACTTTGCCTGCCATTGCTGAAGCTGGCGGCAGGCCTGGCCCATGCCCCAGTCGCCGAGGGGGAGAATCAGCCCAGTCTCTTCGGCCCGCGGGATGAAATCGAGTGGACTGACAAGTCCGCGTTCTGGATGTTGCCAGCGCACGAGCGCCTCGAGACCAACGATCCGCCCGGTCGAGAGTTCCACTTCAGGCTGGTAATGCAGCACAAACTCTTTGCGTTCGAGCGCGCCGCGGATGTCCTCGACTTGTGGCCAAAGGGTAATATCACCCAGTCTTGGGGGGCTGGAATGGCTGCATGGGTCGAGGGCGCGGAATTTGTCCTCTTCGTTGACAGGGGTGGGACCGAACCGACGGCTTCTTAGCTCGAGCTGATCCGTGACAAGTAAGGCGAGTTGCTCCAGAATGCCCAGCTCTTCCGGGGAGACAGATTCCCGGGGAGTAAATCCACCCACACACAAGGCTCCGACAGCATAGCCGCTGGCAGTTCGCACAGGAACACCGGCAAAGAAGCGGAGACCGAGGGCTTTGTGGACTTTGGCGATATGGCGGCGGTCTCCGGACTCTTCCAGATCAAGGATGATGAGGGCTTGGTTCTCGAGAATGATGCGTTCGGTGTTTGACTCCTGCCGAGGTGACTCACGGAATTTCCCCCGGCAGTTGGATTTGACCCAGGTTCGCGTTTCGTCCACAAAGGCCAGATAGGCTGTGTCAGCGTGCATGGCGGTCGCGGCCAGAAGGGTAATCGCGTCAAAGCCGGGCTCGGGAGGTGTATCGAGAATCGAAAGACTGCGAAGAGCCGCGAGTCGTGCTGCCTCAGATGCGTCGTCGGCAGCGATCAGTTTGGGTAATGTAGGCGGCATTCACTCACTCGCAGCAGGGGCAGCTCGAAAGATCTGCGTATCGCATTTTGCGGGCACAGATTGGCGTACCGGGCTGACCATCTACTCATCGGAAACTTTGCCTGGAAGATGAGGGTACGGAAGGTGAAGAGGCTCCGATTACTTTGGATTTGCCTTGATTCCCGTTTCGGTCCAGAGAAATGCCAACTGGTCGGCGTAGTCATCGATCAGCTGCGCTGCAGAGACTCCCGCGCTGTGTCCTGCTTTGAGACTGTAGTGCAACAGGATCGGGCGGCCGCTGGTGCTGGCGGCCTGCATCAGTGGTGTCATTTTGCGAGCGTACAGGGGGTCGACGCGGGTGTCGCTGTCACCGGTGAAGAACATGATAGCGGGATACTTTGTTCCTGCTTTG
>Ga0105248_10010507_pt1 | contig 10195 bp, 7 predicted proteins | sample KBSS34metaG_FD_81524 | JGI IMG/M metagenome (GOLD analysis project Ga0105248, IMG submission 81524) | Switchgrass rhizosphere microbial communities from Kellogg Biological Station, Michigan, USA - KBS S3-4 metaG | ecosystem: Host-associated > Plants > Roots > Rhizosphere > Soil | place... | reverse complement strand
TGACTGTGAGCGTCGCGTGCCGCTGCGCTATCGGGGCGTCGACATTGGCGAATATCGGATCGATCTCATTATCGAGAACCGAGTCGTCGTGGAAGTGAAGAGCGTCTTGCATTGGGAGCCGGTGTTTGAGGCTCAGGTACTGACATATCTGCGGATCACCGGCATTCGAGTTGGTTTGCTCATGAATTTCAACAGGGGAGTGCTGAAAGCCGGGATCAAGCGCTTTGTCTTGTAAGAGTCTGCATCCGTACACAAAACGTTCTCCGCGCTTCCGTGCCTCCGTGGCTAACGTACGTGAAGGGCGTAGAATATTGACCCATGAGATTCAGCCGCTTATTGGTAGTTGCTGGCGCCCTTGCGTTGACGATTTCTGTCGATGCCCGACAAGGGACCACTGTTGATCCGAGCCTCTACAGCGGTATGCGGTGGCGAAATGTCGGGCCGGCGCGTGGCGGCAGGTCGATTGCGGCCGAAGGCTCCGATGCGCGGCCCAACGAGTACTGGTTCGGGGCAACCGGCGGCGGCGCATGGAAGACCACCGACGGCGGGACCACGTGGAACGCGATGACGGACGGCAAGATCACCACGTCCTCGATCGGCGCGATCGGCATTTGTCCGTCCAATCCCGATGTCGTCTACATCGGCAGCGGCGAGGCGGACATCCGCGGCAACATCATGATGGGCGACGGCGCCTACAAAACCGCCGACGGCGGCAAGACGTGGACGGCGATCGGACTCAAGGACTCGCAAGTCATCGCCAAGATTCGAATCCACCCGTCGAACAACTGCGACACGGCGCTTGCGGCGGTCCTGGGGCACGGCTTTGGCAATAACGACGAGCGCGGCGTATTCAAGACGACGGATGGTGGCAAGACCTGGAAGCGCACGTTGTTCCGCGACAACAAGACGGGCGCCGTGGAGCTTGTCTATGACCCGAAGAACGCCAACATCGTCTACACGGCGCTGTGGGAATCGAATCGCTCTCCGTGGGGAATGTCGAGCGGCGGTCCCGGCAGCGGGCTTTTCAAATCGGCTGATGGTGGCGAGACCTGGAACGAGATCACCAAGAATCCCGGACTGCCGGCCGGCCTGTGGGGCAAGGTCGGACTCAGCGTTTCCGGGGTGGACAGCAATCGCGTCTATGCACTGATCGAAAACGAGCCCGACGGCGGTCTCTATACGTCGGACGATGCGGGAGCGAACTGGACGAAGGTGAGTGACAACCGCAACATCCGCCAACGAGCGTTCTATTACTCGCGCGTGTATGCCGATCCCAAGGTGAAGGACACGGTCTGGATCCTCAACGTTAACGTCTACAAGTCGATCGACGCCGGCAAGACGCTGCAGAACGTGCGCGTGCCGCACGGCGACAACCACGACATGTGGATCGCGTCCAACGACTCCAATCGGATGATCGAAGCCAACGACGGCGGCGCCAACGTGAGCGTGAACGGCGGCACGACGTGGACCGATCAGGACTACCCGACGGCGCAGTTCTACCACGTGTTTCTGACGGCGCACGTTCCGTATCAGATTTGCGGCGCGCAGCAGGACAACTCGACCGCGTGCATGTCCAGCCAGGCCGGCAGCTTCGGACAGGATACCTATTACTACGACGTCGGCGGCGGCGAGAGCGGCTACATCGCACCCGACCCGCTGCACCCGGACGTCTATTACGCCGGCAGTTATGGCGGCCTGTTGACGCGTTTCGATCGCCGCACCGGTCAGCAGCGCAACATCAACATCTGGCCCGACAACCCGATGGGTTACGGCTCGGACGGCATCGCCGAACGGTTCCAGTGGACGTTTCCGATCATCTTCTCTCCTGTGAACAAGAAGACGATCTACGCCTCGTCGCAGCACATCTGGAAGACCGACAACGAAGGCCAGACGTGGACGCGCATCAGCCCGGATCTCACGCGCCACGATCCCAAGACGATGGGACCATCGGGCGGGCCGATCACCAGGGACAACACCGGCGTGGAAACCTACGGCGTGGTGTTTTCGATCGCGCCGGCGCCGCAAGACCTCAACACGATTTGGGCTGGGTCCGACGATGGATTGATTCACGTGACCAGGGACGGCGGCAAGACGTGGGACAACGTCACGCCGAAGGACCTGCCGGACTTTGCCCGCATCAGCCTGATCGAAGCCTCGCCGCATGCGCTGGGCACGGCCTACGTCGCCGCCAATCGCTATCAAATGGATGATCTGAAGCCGTACATCTACAAGACCACCGACTACGGCAAGACCTGGACGAAGATCGTCAACGGCGTGAAGGACACGCACTTCGCGCGCCAGGTCCGCGAAGACACCAAGCGCAAGGGCTTGCTCTATCTCGGAACCGAGAACGGCATTTACGTGTCGTTTGACGACGGCGCCAACTGGCAGGCCTTGCAGTTGAACCTGCCGGACACGTCGGTGCAGGGCATTCAAGTGGCCGAGCGTGACCTGGTCATTGCAACACATGGCCGCAGCTTCTGGATCCTCGACAACATCGGCGTGCTGCGTCAGGCCACGGCGCAACTCACGACCGAGAACCTGCACTTGTTCGATCCAATCGATCCGCAGCGCGGTCTCGATCGGAATGTCGCCATCGACTATTTCCTCAAGAACGACGCCGACACGGTGAAGATCGAATTTGTCGACGCGCAGGGCAACGTGGTCCGCTCGTTCACCGGCGATTCGAAGCGGGCGGAGCCCGCCAATAATGATGGCGACGGTTTCTTCGGTCCGCCTCCGGCGCGCGTCGGTGTGAAGAAGGGCATGAACCGCTTCACGTGGGACATGCGCTACGAGGGCGCCACGGTGTTCCCCGGCATGATTATGTGGGCGGCCAGCCCGGCGCGCGGACCGCTCGCGCCTCCCGCGGATTTCACGGTCCGCATCACGGCGGGAGGCGAGACGAAGACGCAAAGCTTCACGATCGGCATGGACAAACGGCTCGACGGCGAAGTCAGTGCCGCTGATCTTGCCGAACAGTTCAAGCTGTCGACCGAGATTCGCAACAAGGTCACTGAAGCCAACAGCGCCGTCGTTCAGATCCGTTCGATTCGGGATCAGGTCAACAAGGCGCTCGAGAAGGTCTCGCCCAAGAAGAAGGCCGAGATCCAGGCCATCGCCGACAGCCTGCTGAAACCAATCGCGGTGGTCGAAGAAGAGGTCTATAACACCAAGTTGCGCAGCGGACAGGACCCGCTCAACTTCCCGATTCGCCTGAACAACAAGATCGCCGCACTGCAGGGCGTGGTGGAAAGTTCGGATAGCAAGCCAACCGACCAGACCTACACGGTATTCAAGGAGCTGTCGGCGAAACTCGACGTGCAGATCCAGAAGCTGCAGGAGTCGCTGAAGACCGACCTGCCGCGGCTGAACGCGGCGCTCAAGCGAGAGAAGGCTGGGGAGGTCGATCCGAACAAGAAGCCGGATCCCCCGGCGCCGCCGCCGGCCAAGCCGCAACAGTAGGGAAGCGCGCGGTGGCGAATCCCCGGCCTCTATGACTACAATGGTCGGATGCGCGTTGCCCGGAAATATCACGTGAGCGGGCGTGTGCAAGGTGTGGGCTTCCGCTACTTCGCGCACGATGCGGCGCGCCGCGAGGGGCTGACCGGCTATGTGACGAACCTCACCGACGGCCGCGTCGAAGTGCTGGCGGAAGGCGAAGCCGAGTCGCTCGAACGGTTCGAGCGCGCGTTGCGGCAAGGGCCGTCACGTTCACGCGTCGAGCACGTCGTCGTCGACGAACTCGATCCGCACCAGGGTCACCAGGGTTTCAGCATTCGATGAGAGCGGGATGGATCATTTAAAGAGCAAGATTCGCGAGATTCCAGATTTTCCGAAGCCAGGCATTCTGTTCTACGACATCACGACGCTGCTCTGCGACAGTCGCGGGTTTCGCGACACGATCGATGCGCTCGCGGCGCCGTTCATGGGCGAGGACATCGACCAAGTTGTCGGCATTGAGAGCCGGGGGTTCATCCTCGGCGCGGCGGTCGCCAATCAACTCGGTTGCGGCTTCGTGCCGGTGCGTAAGCCCGGCAAGCTGCCCGGCGCCACGCACCGGGAAGCCTACAGCCTCGAGTACGGCGAAAATGCGCTGGAGATCCACCAGGCTGCGTGTGAGACCGCCATGCGGATCCTGGTCGTCGACGACGTGCTGGCAACGGGCGGCACGGCCAAGGCCACCCTGGACCTCGCGCGCAAAGCCGGCGGCAACGTGATCGGCGTCGCGATTCTGATCGAACTCGACTTTCTCAACGGCCGCTCGAAGCTGCCGGGCGAGAACGTGTACTCTGTATTGCATTACTGAGGCGGTCGGTAACCGTCAGCTGCTGACCGTGACTTTCCATGTGCCCGTAGCTCAGTTGGATAGAGCGGCGGTTTCCTAAACCGTAGGTCGCAGGTTCAATTCCTGCCGGGCACACCAACCACTCGGGTGGGGCTGGAATACCTGTGGAATGATATTCTGCGGTCGCGAGGCAGGGCGATCGTGGATCGGTCTCGAAGAATGGAACGCCCGGAAGTAGGACAGGAATGAAAACGACAGAACGCCATCACCTCAAAGACAACGAGCTCGCCCTCGCCCTGGGCGACGCCCAATCATGGGCCACCGACAATTCGAAGTCGATCGTCACCATCGTCGCGGCGATTGTCATCGTCGGCGGCGCGGTGCTTGGCTTCATGGTGTGGCGCAACAGCACCGACAACACCGCCCGCCGTCTGCTGGCCGAGGCCATGGTCATCGAGGAGGCGCGCGTGATGCCGCCGGGACCGCCGACCGGGACCACCAACGACCCCAACTTCATCGGCGGTCAGTTGCCGGGCACGTATCCGACCGAGAAGGCGAAGCTGGAGGCGGCGTTGCCGAAGTTCAAGGCCGCTGCCGACACCTATCCGACGCACGACGCCGGCCTGACCGCGCGTTATCACCTCGCCAAGACCATGGTGGCCCTTGGCCGCAACGACGACGCGATCAAGGAATACGACCAGGTGATGGCGGGCAGCTCGCCCCTGCTGTCGAAGAGTGCGCGCCTCGGCAAGGCCCAGGCCCAGTTGCTCGCGTCGCAGTTCGATCCGGCCATCGCGACGTTCAAGCAGATCGTCGATCAGAAAGATCCGCAACTGCCGGCTGACGCCGTGCTGATGGAACTGGCCCGCGCCTACAAGCTCGCCGGCAAGACTGAGGATGCGCGAAAGACGCTGACGGAGATCGTCGAGCAGCATGCCGATTCGCCGTACGCCACCGAAGCGCGCAGCGAAATCGAGCGGCTGAAGTCCTAGCCGCCTGTTGGCCTAGTGTTTCGTCACGTCCCGTAAGAACGTAAATTCCGCCGAGGGTGTCAGCTTGACACCCTCGATGTCTGTACGGGACACCGCCACGTTGGTCTTGTACCAGAGCGAAATGTAGGGCGCGTCTTCGGCAATGACACGCTGTGCCTGTCCGTATAGGCGCCGGCGCTCGTCATCGCCCGGCGCAGCCATGGCCGCGTCGATCAGCCGATCGACTTCCGGATTGTCGTAATAGCCGCGATTGAATCCGTTCGGCGGCATTTGCTTCGAGTGAAACACACGCCGCAGCATGTCCGGGTCCGACACGCCGACCCATTGCAACGTGAACAACTGGAAGTTGCCCTTCAGCACGTCGGCGTACATCGTCGCAAACTCGTAGGCCCGCACGTCGAGATCGATCCCGACCGCCTTGAGGTCCTGCTGGATCACCGCCGCCTGCAGGCGAATGAACTCGTTGGTCGACACCTTCAGGGACAGTCGCAACCGAGGCTCGGGTCCATCTCCGTCCGGATCCTTGTAGCCCGCCTCGTCCAAGAGCGCGCGCGCCTTGGCGGGATCGTGCGTGAACTGGAACACGCCATCGTCATAGGCCCACGACGCCGGCGGCAGAATGCCGATCGCCGGGCGGGCGAGTCCGCGGCGCAAGTAGTCGACGATCGCCTGGCGATCGATCGCGTATCCGAGCGCGTGGCGCACGCGCTTGTCCTTCAGGACCGGGTCGCGCATGTTGATGCCGACATAGGCGTAATCAGTCCCCGGAGATTCCGCGATGGTCACCGACCGTTCGTTCGTGAGCTGCTGAATCACATCCGGCGACAGATCGTTGACGACCATGTCGATGGTGCCCTTGCGCAGCTCGAGCGCCCGCATGATCTCGTCTGGAACAACCTTGAGGGTGACGCCCGCATTGGCCGGGGGGCCGCGGAAGTAGTCTGGAAAAGCCGCGAGGTCCACGTGGTCGTCGACGGCCATGCTCACGAACCGGTATGGCCCGGTGCCGATGGGATGATCGCGCAACTCCGGCCCGGCCCCCTTGGGAACGACCGCCATCACGAGCTGGATGGGAAACGATCCGAACGGTTCCTTGAGCGTGAAGCGCACCGTGGAAGGATCAACGGCATCGACGCGTTCGAGCGCGCGATACGCACCCTTGCGCGGCGACGCGAACGACGGATCGATAAAGCAGTTGAACGTGTAGACCACGTCGTCGGCGGTCAGCTCATGCCCGTCGTGAAACTTGACGCCGGTCCGCAAGTGCACGATGTACGTGATTGGATCGGTCTGTTCCCAACTCGTCGCGAGCCCGCCAACGACCTTCAGCTGGTCGTCCAGCGTCAGCAGGTTGTCGTAAATGAGTTGGTGTACACGCTGGGAGGTCTCGTCCGTACCGATCCGAGGGTCAAGGCTGTTCGGAGACGTGAGTACGGCGACCGTAACTATCGATGAGCGTGATTCCGACGCGCACGAAAAGCAGGACAGCGACACACAGAAGCACAGAACCACGGGAAAGACAGAATTCACTCCAGGTCCTTTTTCAGTTCCTCGAGAATGCGCAGCGCATCGAGCGGCGTCGTGCGGTTGATGTCGACCTCGCGAATCCGGTCCTTGAGTTTCTCGTCGGCGGGCGACGGGGCCTGGAACAGCCCGAGTTGCTGCTGCGGCACAGGCGGCGCGCCGCTCAGCGCCGGCTTGCCGCCGCGCGTCAGCTCATCCTGCTCAAGAGAACCGAGAATGTCCCGCGCGCGCGTGATGACCGATTGGGGAAGGCCCGCCAGACGTGCCACCTGGATGCCGTAACTGCGGTCGGAACGTCCGGCGAGAATCTTGTGGAGGAAGATGATGTCGTCTTTCCACTCGCGCGCCGCGACGTGGAAATTCACCACGCCGCTCACCGAATCGGCGAGGTCGGTAAGCTCGTGATAGTGCGTCGCAAACAGCGTCTTGGGACGCGAGCGGGGATTAGTGGCAATGTGCTCGGCTACGGCCCACGCGATGCTCAACCCGTCAAAGGTCGCCGTCCCGCGGCCAATTTCGTCGAGCACAACGAGACTCTTCGACGTGGCGCCGCTCAGGATGCTGGCCGTCTCCTGCATCTCGACCATGAAAGTGGACTGGCCGCGCGCGATGTTGTCCGAGGCGCCAACGCGCGCGTACAGACGATCGATCAGGCAGATCTTGGCGTCACGTGCCGGCACGAACGAGCCGGTCTGCGCCAACAGGCACAGCAGCGCGACTTGTCGTAAGTACGTCGACTTGCCGCCCATGTTGGGCCCGGTCAGGATCACCAGCTGATGGGTCGAGCCATTGAGCTGAATGTCGTTAGGCACGAACTTGCCGCCGGCCAGCCGCTCCACGACCGGATGGCGCACGTCGGTTGCGGCAATCTCGTCGCCGTCGTGCATATGCGGCTTGGTGAAGTTGCAAACGGTCGCCGTCTCGGCGAGTCCTGCCAGGACGTCGATGCCCGCAATCGCGCGGGCCGTATCCAATACGCGCGGTGATTCGGCCGCCACCCGCTGGCGCAGTTCTTCGAAGATCTCCAGCTCGCGCGCGATGATCCGTTCGTCGGCGCCGAGGACCTTCTCTTCGTATTCCTTTAACGCCGGCGTGATGAACCGCTCGCCGCCGGCAATGGTCTGCTTGCGGATGTAATCGGCCGGCACCGCGTGCAGGTTCGACTTCGAGATCTCGATGTAGTACCCGAAGACGCGATTGAAGCGGACCTTCAGCGAGCTGATGCCGGTCCGCGCGCGCTCGCCGTCTTCCATTTCGGCAATGACCTGCTTGCCGGATCGGCTGATGTGTCGGAGGTCATCGATCTGCTGATCGAAGCCGTCGCGTACAAACCCGCCTTCGCGAGCGAGCGCGGGCGGTTCGTCGCCAATCGCCGAATCAATCCACTGCCGCAGGTCCGGCAGGTCGTCCAGCTCGCCGATCAGGCTCCGCAGCAGCGGTGCCTGGCACTCGGTCAGGAGCATTGAGACGCGCGGTGCCGCGGCCAGTGATCGCGACAGGGCCATCAGGTCGCGTGGGCCCGCCGTCGACAGCGCAATGCGCGAGATCAGCCGTTCGAGATCCTGAATCGACTTCAGCGTCTCGCGCGCCTTGCCGCGATCGGTGGTCTTCACCGCCAGTTCTTCGACCGCGTCGAGGCGATCGCGGATCGGCTCCAACGCCGTCAGTGGGCGGAGCAGCCAGGTCCGCAGCAGGCGGCACCCCATGGGCGTCACCGTGCGATCGATTTCATCGAGGAGCGAACCGCTCCGGCCGCCGTCGGATGCCTGCACGATCTCCAGATGCTTCAGCGTCGTCGGATCGATCGCCAGGCCGTCGGCAAGCTGGCGCAGCCGAACGGTGCGAACGTGCGCGAGTTCGGCCTTCTGTGTGTCGCGCAGATGGCGGATCAGCGCGCCGGCGGCGCACACGGCCGCAGGCTTGCGCTCCAGGCCGAAGCCCTCGAGATTGTGCACCCGCAACTGATCGAGCAGCGTCTGCCGAGCGGACTCCAGTTCGAAGTGCCAGCCGTCGATCTCGGTGACCGAGATGCCCAACTGCGCAATCTCCGGGATGGCCGCAGCGACATCGGATGCGGCGGCCACGACTACCTCGCGCGGCCGCAGCACGGCGATCTCGCCACGCAGAGCCGCCAGACCTTCCGGCCCCGAATATTCGGCGACATCGAATTCTCCGGTCGAGACATCGACCAGTGCGACGCCGTATTCGCGAGAGGTCGCGACAATGGCGATGAGAAATGCGGGTTCCTTCGCGTCGAGATACGCGCTATCGGTGAGCGTCCCCGGCGAGACAACGCGCACGACTTCGCGTTTGACGACGCCCTTGGCGGTCTTCGGGTTTTCGACCTGCTCGCAAATTGCGACGCGATAACCCTTCTTGACCAGCCGCGTGATGTAGGTGTCCGCGGCGTGGAAGGGCACGCCGCACATCGGCACCGCGGTCCCTGAGGCGTCCTTCGAGCGCGAGGTGAGCGTGAGGTCGAGCGCCCGCGAGGCCGTCAACGCGTCCTCGTAGAACATCTCGTAGAAATCGCCCATCCGAAAAAACAGCAGGGCGTGACGATATTGACGCTTGGCTTCGAAGTACTGCCGCATCGCCGGCGTCAGGTTCTGCGGGAGCGCTGGTGTGGATGAGGACTGCGACACGGTCGGAACGATTGGAACGAGTATACGCTTAGACGTTGCTGATTCTCAGTCTCGATACGACGACGCGAGCGGGGAGTTGTGCCGTGTTGGACGACGATCGCGTCCTGGCGTGTTTGCGTGGCGATGAGTCGCGGACTCACGGCGAACGCATGCCCGGGGAACTGGCGCGCGTCCTGGAAATGGCCGGTGTCGCGCGCGAGCGGATCGATCTGCTGGCCGTCGCGATTGGCCCCGGCGCATTCACCGGCCTTCGGATCGGGCTTGCCGCGATCCAGGGGCTTGCCATGGCGCTCGACAAGCCTGTGGCGGGAGTGTCGGCACTCGATGCCCTGGCTGAGCAGGTGCCACCTGGCGCATTCGATCGCGTGATTCCATGGATGGACGCGCAGCGCGGCGACGTGTTTGCCGCGATCGTTGACGGCACGTCGCGCACCGAGATCGAACCACCGTCCACGGCTGCGCCGCGCGCGTTGCTGGATCAATGGAGCGCGCACCTGCAGTCGCGCAAGTCCATCTTCATCGGCGACGCCGTGTCGCGTGACGCCGCGATGATCGGCACCATACCGGGCGCGGACACGCGCGTCCCCGAAATGCTTGCGCCCGACATCGCGCGCCTCGGCCGTCGCATGGCCGAGCGCGGCAAGATTGGCCCTCCGCACACACTCGAACCGATTTACGTGCGGCGACCTGACGCAGAAATTGAACGTGAACGGAGACACCGTTCATGACGCTGCAGGACAACGCCG
>Ga0105248_10010502_pt1 | contig 10199 bp, 12 predicted proteins | sample KBSS34metaG_FD_81524 | JGI IMG/M metagenome (GOLD analysis project Ga0105248, IMG submission 81524) | Switchgrass rhizosphere microbial communities from Kellogg Biological Station, Michigan, USA - KBS S3-4 metaG | ecosystem: Host-associated > Plants > Roots > Rhizosphere > Soil | place... | reverse complement strand
GACGGCCATCCGCCTGATCCAGCGGTCGGATTTGATGGACACCCACACCCCCGTAACGGAGCGGCCCAAGGCCGATCCGTGAAGCGGCCAAGGATATCAGGTCCGCCGCGGCGGGCGCCCGGAGGGGGCGGGGGCGGGCGGGTTCTTCTCGAGCGCGTCCATCTCGGCCAGGGCAGCGCGATGGGCGGGGTCGAGCTCGAGGGCGCGGCGGGACATGGAGGCGGCGCGCGTGGACAGCCCGCGGCGGCGGTAGAGCGTGCCCAGCAGGTAGTGGGCCTCCACGTGCGCGGGGTCGTCCTTGACCGCGGCCAGAAGCTCCTTCTCCGCCGCCTTCTCGCGGTCCGGAATCTGGAGCAGGGCGCGCCCGAGCAGGACGCGCGCGCGGATGCGCATCCGTCCTTCCGCGCCCTTGGCCGCCGACTCGAAGAGGGTGGCCGCCTCCCAGGCCTTGCTCTCGCCCAGGAGCTGCCGGCCCTGGGCGAGCATGGCCTCGAACCCGGACGCGTCGGCGGCGCGCGCCGGGCGGTCGGCGACGGGATCGCGTGCCGCCTCGCCGCGCGGGGCGGGCGCGCTGAGCGTCCGGTACGCGTCGTTGACACGGAAGAACACGGCCTCGACCTTCGCTCGGAGATCGGCCAGGCCCGGCTCGCGGAAGACGTCGGGGTGATAGCGCTTGGCCAGACGGAAATAGGCGGCCTTCAGGTCCGCCGCGGATGCGCCCGCGGCCAGGCCGAGGATGTCGTGATCGGACCGCCGCCCCAGCCCTTCGTAGAGGGCCAGGATCTCCTGACGGAGCTGGGCGGGCGCGGGGGTGTCGGCCGGCTCCGCGGAGCCGGCGGCGTATTCGAGGATGCCGATGCACAGCAGGGCGAAGAGGCTGCGCTCCGCCGCTCCCCCCGCAAGCCCGGCCCCCTCCAGCACCTGCCGGGCGAGACGGACGCCGTTGACGCGGGCGAGCACGGCCCCCTCCTCGGCGCCGAGGTCCATGCGCTGGTACAAGACGAGGGGGTCGTCGCTGACGAGCAGGACGCGGTCGAGGTTGCCCAGGGCGAAGCGCACGTCGTCGTCGCTGCGCACCGCGCGGACCGCGGCCAGCACGGCTTCGGCGGTGGAAAGGGCCAGCGGCCAGTCGTCGTCGAGGAAAGCCTCCGGGTCCTGCTCCTGGAAGGTGTACGTCCCCCCGCGCATGGAGAACACGCTGGCCAGGATGGTGCGCACCTGGAGCGCGAGCGCTTCCTCGATGCCGTTCTCGTCGAGGATGCCCATCTCCATCAGCACCGCCCCCATCCGCTTGCGGTCCTTCAGCACGACGGCCAGCGCGCGCTCGAAGACGGCAGCCTCCAGCTTGCCGCTCGCGACCAGGACCTCGCCCAGGCGAAGCTCCTTGACCGATGCTTCGCCGTACACGATGTGCCCGCTCATGAAGCGGACGCTGAGGCGCTCCTCGCCGCGGATGAAGCGGAGCATGCCCGTGCGGCGGCCGAGGTAGATCGACTTCAGCACGTCGGGCACGACGCCGGGCTCGATGGGGCCTTTCATAACGACGCGGCCGCGCTCAGCGGCGCCGGAAGAGAGTGAGGACGACAGTCAACAGCACGCTCAGCAGCAGGGACGTTACGATCGGAAAGTAGAGCGTGAAGTTTCCCTTGCGGTACACGATGTCGCCCGGCAGCCGGCCGAGGCCGGGGATCCGCGCTCCGACCGTGAGGACGAGGCCGACGAGGAAGAGGACACCCCCCGCCACGAGCAAGGTCCGGCCGATGTCCGCCATGAGCCCATACTAACGCCGCGGGTCGACGACGTTGGCCGCCCGCCGGAGCCGGTCCACGAGGGCCAGCTTGTCCGGGAACGCGATCTTCGTGATCGTGATGCCGCAGCCCCGGGGCAGGGCCGGCGTCTCCGACTGCTGCGCATTCACCCAGGCGACGCGGCCCACGGCGGAGGCGCGCCAGCCGTCGCCGAAGACGAGATCGAAGGCCACGGACTGGCCCAAAGGCAGCGGGGGCTCGCAGGCCACGAAGAAGCCGCCGACGCTCAGGTTGGTGACCGCGAGCGTGGCGCCGGCCACGTCGCAGCGGACGTCCTCGATGGCGAAGCGGTCGGTGCTGCGCATTCGCTTCGATTGTAGGGGGGCGACGGGGGCGAAATGTGTGCGGTCGCCACATGTCACGCACGGTCAGTGCGTCGTGTCACGATTGCGGCGTGTGGCCCGTCACTCGCCCGGGCGCGAAGGGCAGCCTGAGATGGACCGATGCCGTCACGGGAATGTCGCATCATTGATGGAAGCCGGCGCAGGAGAGCCATGAAAGGCGAAGCCCTCATCGAACGACGCGAGGCCGCGGTCGCGCGCGGCGTGGCCACCGTCCATCCCATCTTTGCCGAACGCGCGCGCGGGATGCGCCTGCGCGACGTGGACGGCCGCGAATACCTCGACTTCACGGGCGGGATCGGCGTCCTCAACGTGGGGCACCTGCACCCGCGCGTCGTGGCCGCGGTCACGGAGCAGCTCGAGCACTTCTCGCACACCTGCTTCCAGGTGGCGATGTACGAAGGCTACGTGGCCCTGGCCGAGCGGCTGAACGACGTCGCGCCCGGCGACTTCCCCAAGAAGACGGTCCTGTTCACCACGGGCGTGGAGGCGGTCGAGAACGCGATCAAGATGGCGCGGGCCTTCACGAACCGGCCCGCCATCCTCTCCTTCACGCACAGCTTCCACGGCCGGACGCTGATGGGCATGACGCTGACGGGCAAGACCGGCGTCTACAAGCAGTCCTTCGGGCCCTTCGCGCCCGAGGTCTACCACACGCCCTACCCGTACCCGTATCGCGGGTGGACGACCGAGCGCGCGCTGGAGGCGCTGGGCGACCTCTTCCGGACGGTGGTCGCGCCCGATCGCGTGGCCGCGATATTGATCGAGCCCGTGCTCGGGGAGGGCGGGTTCGTGGCCGCCAGCCCCGATTTCCTGCGCGCGCTGCGCCGGGTCGCGGACGAGCGCGGGATGCTGCTCATCGCGGACGAGATCCAGTGCGGGATGGGCCGGACCGGCCGCATGTTCGCGGTCGAGCACGCGGGCATCGTCCCCGACCTCGTCACCCTGGCCAAGAGCCTGGGCGGCGGCTTTCCGCTCTCGGCCGTGGTCGGCCGGGCGGAGGTCGCGGACGCGCCCGTCGAGGGCGGCCTGGGCGGCACCTACGGCGGGAATCCCATCGCCTGCGCGGCCGCGCTGGCCGTGCTCGACCTCTTCGAGAGCGAGCGCCTCCTCGATCGGGCCTACGCGCAGGGCGAGCTGCTGCGCGGCCGCCTGGACAACCTGGCCGCGCGCCTGCCCCGCATCGGCGAGGTCCGCGGCCTCGGCTCCATGCTCGGGCTCGAGATCGTGGAGGACGCGGCCACCCGCCAGCCCTCGCCCGCACGCACGCGGCGCATCCTCGAGGTCGCGCGCGAGCGCGGCCTCCTGCTCCTGCGCGCCGGCACGCACGACAACGTCATCCGGCTCCTGCCCCCGCTCATCGCGACGGAGGAGGAGCTGGAGCGCGGAGTCGAGATCCTGGCCACCGCCCTCGACGACGCGCTCGGAGGAGAACCATGACCGCCCCGCCTGCCTTCGCCGTCGTCCGCACGGAAGAGGGGATGGCGGAAGAGCTGGCCGCGCTGCAGGCGGCCTGCTTCCCCACTCTCGCTCCCGCCGAGCGAATCGGCGCCGAGCACTACCGCGCGCACGTCCGGGTGTTCCCGGAGGGGCAGCACGCGGTCGTCGAGACGGCCACCGGCCGCGTCGTCGCCGCCTCCACGGACTTCCGGACCACGATCGACTTCGGCCACTACCAGCACCGCTACATCGACGCCGTCGGGGGGAACTGGCTGACCACACATCAGCCCGCGGGCGACTGGCTCTACGGCGCAGACGTCGGCGTCCATCCCGACTTCCGCCGCCGCGGCCTGGCCACGCTGCTGTACGGCGAGCGCCAGGCCTTGTGCCGGCGCCTCCGCCTCCAGGGCCATGTCGAAGGCGCGATGCCGAAGGGGTATCACTTCTTTCGCGAGACGATGGCGATCGAGGCCTACGTCGCGCGCGTCGTGCGCGGCGAGATCGACGACCCCACCCTGACCGTGCAGCTCAGCCGCGGCTACCACGTCTACGGGATGATCCCGGACTACCTCGAGGATCCGTCTTGCGCGAACTACGGCGTGTTCGTCGTCTGGCGCAACCCGGATCCGTCCGCGGCCCGCTGATATCCTTTCTCATGGGGAGCGGCGAGAGGTGAGTCATGAGTGATCGACCGTCCTGGCCCCGGCAGGCCTTCGTGGCCGGCGAGTGGCGCGGCACGTCGCGCACGTTCCCCGTCCGCAACCCCGCCACCGGCGAGACCCTGGCCGAGGTCGCAGACTGCGGCGCCGACGAAGGGCGCCGAGCGCGGGAGGCCGCGGTAGAGGCGTTTCCTCTCTGGAAGAACACGCCGGGCGCGGAGCGCTCCCGCATCCTGCGCAAGTGGTTCGACCTCATGATGGCGCAGGCGGAGCCCATCGCGACGACGATGACGCTGGAGATGGGCAAGCCCATCCTCGAGTCGCGCGGCGAGGTGAAATACGCGGCCTCTTTCGTGGACTTCTACGCGGAAGCGGCGCGTCGCATCGGGGGCGAGCTGCTGCCCTCGCCGGCGCCGTTCCCCCACAAGCGGCTGCTCGTCCGCCACGAGCCGGTCGGTCCCGCGTACGGGATCACACCGTGGAACTTCCCGGCGGCCATGGTGACGCGCAAGGCCGCGCCGGCGCTGGCCGCGGGCTGCCCGTTCATCCTCAAGCCGGCGGAGCAGTCGCCGCTGACCGCGCTGCTCCTCGCCCAGCTCTGGGAGCAGGCCGGCGGTCCCAAGGGCGTCTTCCAGGTGCTGCCCGCTCTCGATCCGGTTCCCATGTCGCAAGTCCTCATCTCCGATCCGCGCATCCGCAAGCTCACGTTCACGGGCTCGACCGAGGTGGGGCGTCTTCTGTATGCGCAGGCGGCGCAGACGTTGAAGCGCGTCTCGCTGGAGCTGGGCGGCAACGCGCCCTTCCTCGTCTTCGAGGACGCGGACATGGAGAAGGCGGCCAACGAGGTCGTGCTCTCCAAGTTCCGCAACTCGGGCCAGACCTGCATCTGCACGAACCGCGTGCTGGTCCAGGAGTCGGTCCGGCCGCGCTTCACCGAGGCCTTCGCGGACCTGACGGCGTCGCTCAAGGTCGGCGATCCCATGCTGGAGGAGACGCAGATCGGGCCGCTGGTGGACCAGCAGGGGTACGGAAAGGTGAAGGCGGCGGTCGAAGACGCCCTGGCCCAGGGGGCGAAGGTGCGCGTCGGCGGCGAGCCGCGCGGCGGCCTCTTCTACGCGCCCACCGTTCTCACGGACGTCCGCCGCGGGATGAAGGTGCTGGACGAGGAGACGTTCGGGCCGGTGGCTCCGGTGGCTGCCTTCCGCGACGAGGCGGAAGCGATCGCGCTCGCCAATGCGACGGGCTACGGCCTGGCCGGGTACATGTGGACGCGCGACCTGGGGCGCGCCTTCCGCGTCTCGGAGGCGCTCGAATACGGGCTCGTGGGCGTGAACGACGGCGTGCCGTCGGCGATGGCGCCGCACGCGCCCTTCGGCGGCATGAAGGACTCGGGCGTCGGACGCGAAGGCGGGCCCTGGGGCCTCGACGAATATCTCGAGGTCAAGCTGATCTCGATGGGGATCGTCCAGCTCTAGCCGCGGGACTCCGGACGCAGGGCGTAGCAGACCTCCGTCTCCAGCTCCGCCGGGTCCTCGCGCCAGTCGCCGTAGACCTCCCAGGACGTGCGGACGTCGGAGATCATTCGCGGGTCGCGCCGCTCCGCTGGCGAGCGGCCATCGCGAGCCCTGCCATCACGAGCGCCGGCGCGTACCACGGCCATCCCTGGTGGATCCCCACCAGCATCACGAGACCGCCGGCGATCGCGATGGGCATGCGCGGAATCGACGGCGAGTGGCGCTCGTTGGATACGCCGCACTTCGGGCAGATCGCGACGTCATCGCCGAGCACCTCGCCGCACTTGCATTCGCTGATCATCAATACACGTCGAGGTCGCGGCCGATGACGACGCGGCCCGGGTACGCCGCCATCTCCTGCAAGAGGACGGCGGGCGTCGACCGCTCGGAGTCCACGGCGGGCCGGAGCGACAGCGACGCGTGGTACAGGATCAAGAGCCCGGGCCTTGCTTTCGTCGCGAGCTCGGTGAGCTGCGTCGTCGTCGTGTGGAACTGGGAGGCGTATTGCCGGAAATCCGCGCGCTTCCCCAGCCACTCGTTGGTCAGGACCTCGTGGATCAGCACATCGCACCCGTTGCAGGCATCGATCGTGGCCGGCGTCGGGTTCGTATCCCCCGTGATGACGATGCTGCGATCGGCGGTCTGGAAACGGTATCCGTAGCTCTCCATCGCGTGCTTCGTGGCAAAAGCAGTGACGGTGACGTTGGCGTCCTTGTAGACGACGCCGGGCCGGATCTCGTGCGCGTTGACGGCGTGGCCTTCGGGAAACGCGCCGACCGTGAAGAGCGCGCGGTCCTTGGTGCGAGTCTCGAAATCGGCGGCGTAGGCCTCGATCAGATGTTCGGACATGGCCTTGATGCCGGTCGGGCCGTAGACCTCCAACGGGAAGCGCCGTCCGATGACCCAGGGCGTCAGGAGCAGGTCGGGAAAACCCACGGTGTGATCCGAATGCAGGTGCGTCACGAAGACGTGGCGCAGCTTGACGGGCTCGAGGCCGGTGACTCCCTTGTCCACGACCGCCGACTTCGCGCGCCGCACGATGCCCGCGCCCATGTCCACGAGGTACGCGGTGTCGTTGACGACGATCGCGGTCGCCGGCCCCGAGCGATCCGGATCGGCCGGCGGGTTCCCGGTGCCGAGCAGCACGACCTGGGTTCGGGTCGCCGTGGGAGCCGCGGGCGGCTGAGCGAAGCCCCCGCGCGCCCACAGCACGGTGAGAACGGCGGCCGCGACGTGCGCCCGCGGTCTCACCTGGGCTCGCTCTCCGCGGGCCGGTTCGACGCGTCGCCACCCGGCGGAGCGGTCGCACGCTTTGCCCGTTGGATGGAAAGGTCGAGGGCCACCAACACCGCGACGAGGAGACCGACCGCCACGGTCGTGCCCACCCGCATCCAGAAGTCGTACGGATCCCCTCCCTGCCAGACACGGTACCCCTGGAGCGCCACCGTCAGCCCGACGATCACGGCGCCGTTCACCGCGTAGGTGCGCCAGCCCGGGAACGGTAGTTTCCGGTGGAGCGCTCGACTGAGTCGGTCCCCGATCCCGCCGCGTTCGGCCATGTCGGACGTCACCAGGCCCGGCAGGCGTTCTCCCGGACCATGGGCTGTCCCGCCTTGCACGAAAACGCCTTCTGGAACTCCTCCATGTTCGTGATGGTGCCGATCACGCGGAACTGGCCGGGCGAGTGCGGATCCGTCTGCGCGAGCTGCCGTGCCTGCGCCTCCGTCACGTTCTGGCACCACACGTTGGCGAAGCCGAGGAAGAAACGCTGCTCCGGGGTGAAGCCGTCGATGGTCGTGCGGGGCTTGCCCTCCAGCGACTTCTGCAGCGCGCGGAAGGAGACGCGGGCCCCGCCGTTGTCTGCGGTGTTCTCACCCAGGGTGAGGCGGCCGTTCAGGTGGACGTCCCCGTTGACGGGATCCTTGACGGAGACGAACCCGTCGTACTCCTTGGCGATGCAGTCCGTGCGCTCCTTGAAGGCGGCGAGGTCGTCCGCCGTCCACCAGTTCTCGAAGTTGCCCTGGGCGTCGAACTTGCTGCCCTGGTCGTCGAAGCCGTGCGTGTACTCGTGCCCGATCACCACGCCGATCCCGCCGAAGTTGACGGCGTCGTCGATGGTGCGATCGAAGAACGGGGGCTGGAGGATCCCGGCCGGGAAGACGATCTCGTTGTTGGCCGAGTTGTAGTAGGCGTTGACGGTCGGCGGCGACATGCCCCAGAGGGTACGGTCGGTCGGCTTGTCGATGCGCGCGTAGGCGCGCTTCACTTCGAAAATGCGGGCGCGCCGCGAGTTGCCGAAGTAGTCGTCGCGCTTGACGACGACCGGGCCGTAGTCCTTCCACTTGTCGGGATACCCGACCTTGCCCTTGTTGAACGCCTGGAGCTTGGCCAGCGCCTTCTGCTTGGTGGCCGGAGTCATCCAGGGCAGGCTCTCGATGTCCTCGCGCAGGGCGGCGGTGAGGGCCTCGATCATCTTGTTCATGCGCGCCTTGCCGTCGGCGCCGAACGTCTTCTCGACGTAGAGCTGGCCGAGAGCGTCGCCGAAATCGCGGTCGGTGGCCTGCACGCAGCGCTTCCAGCGCGGCTCCATTTCCTTCGCGCCGCTGAGGTACTGCCGGTTGAAGCGGAAGTCCTCCTCGACGAACGCCTTGCCCAGGTAGTCCGCGGCCATGTCCGCCACGTGCCAGCGGAGATACGTCTTCCAGTCCGCGATGGACGTGCCCTGGACGACCGCGTTGCCCTCCTGGAAGAACGGCTTGCTGGTCACGTTGAGGCGGGTGAAGCGGGGCGCACCGGTGGCGGTCAGGTACGCGTCCCAGTCGAAGGCGGGCGCGAGCTGCTTGAGGTCGGCGACGCTCATGCCGTTGTCGCGGTTCTTGGGGTCGCGCATGGCCACCCGATCCAGATGCGCCTTGGCCAGGCCCGTCTCGATTCTGAGCACCGTCTGCGCGTCCGCCTTCGCCTGGTCGGCGCTTTCGCCGAGAAGCTGCAGCATCTTCGCGACGTGCTCGACGTACTTCTCGCGCTTCTCCTTCGACTTCGCATCTTCCTTGATGTAGTCGTCGCGATCGGGCAGGCCGAGGCCGCCCTGGCCCAGGCTGGCGAGGGTCTGCTTGGAGTCGTGCAGGTCCGGCGCCGCCCCGAAGCGGAACAACGTGGGGAGGGCCGAGGCGTCGTTCTCGCCGAGCCGGCGGAACAGGTCTTCCTTCGAGGCGATCGCGTCGACGCCCTTGAGAATCGGATCGATCGGCTTCGTGCCCAGCGCCTCGATGCCCGGCTCGTCCATGCAGGCCGCGTAGTAGTCCCCCACCCGGGCTTCGAGTGCCGTGCGCCCGGGCCGCGGATCCTTCACCTGCTCGAGGATCTCGTGGAGGGAGTTCCGATTGCGCTCGGCCAGCTCGTTGAAGCGGCCCCAGCGCGTCTGGTCGGGCGGGATGGGGTTGGCCTTGCGCCAGCCGCCGCAGGCGAACTCGTAGAAGTCCACGCAAGGATCGACCGACTTGTCGAGCGCGCTGATGTCGAACCCGCCCGCGGACTTCGACGTGGACGGCGGATCGGCGGGGGCCTCGGGCTCGGCGCCGAATCCGGCGGCGGCCAACGTCACGAAAGCGAGGGTTGCGATCGCCTTTCTCATGGGAGGGACCTCCAGAATGAAGACGGCTGTCCGGTTTGACGCCATATTACAGCCGGGCGGAAAGCGCTCGTCCCGACTTGCCTCAGTTCTTGCACAGCCCCTGGGGGTCCAGTCCGGCGCACGCGTCGTGGCTAGCGGCCAAGGGCCTTCGCCAACTCCGCCGGGTCGCGGACGCTCACGAGCAGCTCCCGGAGCCCGATGGGGATGCCCATCATGCGGGCATTCTGTTCTGGGCGCAGCTCGATCTTGAGGATGTTCCGGCCCGCGCCATTGACGAGCCACCGGCCAGCGAAACCGTGCACCCCGCGGCTGATGGTGCGCATGTCGACGGGCGCGGCGGAGGCCACGTCCGATCGGCGAAAACGGGCGCGGAAGGCCCACCCCATCCGGACCTCGACGTTGTCGCCCTCGATCTCCACGTACGCGCTCGAAGGAGGCAGCCCGAGGACGGTCGAGAGCCAGCGATACCAGGGCTCGAAGGTGATGGGATAGCGCATGGTCCGGGATCAGGGCGTCGCGTCGTGGCGCGTCCGATTCCGCTTGGTTGCGGCCGGCACATCCATCTCTCGCGAGAACCTCGTCCACTGCCAGACGCCGGCGGTCACCCGCAGCGGCAGCCGTTGCCCGAGCTGACGCGCGATCATCAACAACTGTCCCCGGTGATGGCCTTCGTGCGCGGCAAAATACGTCAGGAAGTGCTCCATGTCCGTGGGGAAGTTCTGCCATGTGGCCCGCGGCACGCGGCCCCCATTGGCGATGCCGAGTTCGATGAGCCGGATCATCCCTTCGCTACTCTTCGGCAG
>Ga0105248_10010501_pt1 | contig 10199 bp, 9 predicted proteins | sample KBSS34metaG_FD_81524 | JGI IMG/M metagenome (GOLD analysis project Ga0105248, IMG submission 81524) | Switchgrass rhizosphere microbial communities from Kellogg Biological Station, Michigan, USA - KBS S3-4 metaG | ecosystem: Host-associated > Plants > Roots > Rhizosphere > Soil | place... | reverse complement strand
GGTGCAGACGAGCCAGCGCAGCATCCCCGGCGACGACTTCTTCAAGGGCCTGTTCGAGACCGCGCTGCAGCCGGGCGAGCTCATCACCTCGGTGCGCTTCGCCAAGCCCGCGCGCGCGGCCTATGTGAAGTTCAGGCAGCCGGCGTCGCGCTTCGCGCTCGTGGGCGTGTTCGTGAGCGAAGGCCCGGGCGGCGTGCGCGTGGGCGTCACCGGCGCGCGCGCCTGCGCCTACCGGGCGAAGGAGCTGGAAGCCGCGCTCGCCAAGCGCTTCGCACCCGAGTCGCTGGACGGGATCGTGCTGCCCAGCGCCGGCATGAACGCGGACCTGCACGCCAGCGCGCAGTACCGCGCGGCGATGGTGGTCGTGATGGCCCGGCGTGCCGTGGCCGCCGCGATCGCACGCTGATGTCGAGTCCGCCGCCTGCGTCCCCGCAGGCCTTGCTGCCGGGTTCGATCGACGAGGTGGTCGCCGCCCTGGCCGCACAGCGCTACCTGTGCGACCGGCGGCTCGCGACCGCCCTCTTCCTGAGCCTGCGCATGGGCCGCCCGCTCTTCCTGGAGGGCGAGCCCGGCGTGGGCAAGACCGAGCTCGCGAAGGTGCTCGCCGCGGCGCTGGACACGAAGCTGCTGCGGCTGCAGTGCTATGAAGGCCTGGACGTGGCGCAGACGGCCTACGAGTGGAACGTCGCGCGGCAGATGCTGGAGATCCGCATCGCCGAGGCCGGCCACCAGGGCAGCGGCGAGCTGCTCGCCTCGCTCTACAGGCGCGAGCTTCTGATCGAGCGGCCGCTCCTGAGCGCACTCACGCAGGAGCGCTCGCCCGTCCTGCTGATCGACGAGCTCGACCGTGCCGACGAGCCCTTCGAGGCCTTCCTGCTGGAAGTGCTCGGCGAGAGCCAGATCTCCATCCCCGAGCTCGGCACGGTGCGCGCGAGCGCGCCGCCCATCGTCGTCATCACTTCCAACCGCACGCGCGAGATCCACGACGCGCTCAAGCGCCGCTGCCTCTACCACTGGCTGGAGTTCCCGAGCCTGCAGCAGGAGCTGGACATCGTGCGGCTGAAGGCGCCGCTCGCCAGCGAGCGCCTGAGCGCGGAGGTGGTGCGCTTCGTCCAGCGCATGCGCGGGATGGAGCTGTTCAAGTCGCCCGGCGTGGCCGAGACCATCGACTGGGCGAACGCGCTGGTCGCGCTGAACGCGATGCGGCTGGACCCGCAGACGGTGCACGACACGCTCGGCGTGCTGCTCAAGTACCAGGACGACATCGCGCGCATGCGCTCGGGCGAGGCTCAGCGGCTGATCGACGAGCTGCAGGTGCCCTGAGTGCGCTGAAGGCGAAGAAGCGATGCTCGCGCAGAACATCGTCCACTTCTCGCGCGTGCTGCGCGCGGCCGGGATGCAGGTGGGCGTGGATCGCGTGCTCGATGCGCTGCAGGCCGTGGAGTGCGTCGGGCTGGATCGGCGCGGCGACGTGCACGCCGCCCTGTCCGCGGTGATGCTCGATCGACACGACCAGCAGCCGCTCTTCGACGCCGCCTTCGATGCCTTCTGGAAGGACCCGAAGCTGCTCGAGCGGATGATGCTGTTGCTGCTGCCGAAGGTGCAGGGGCGCGGGCAGAAGGCCGCGCCGCGCATCAATCGGCTCGAAGAGGCGCTCGCGCCGCCGCGCGAGGCGCGAGCGCGCGAGCAGAGTGCGCCCGTGCCGCAGGAGATCCGCTTCGATGCGGCGATGAGCTTCTCCGAACGCGAGCGGCTTGCGCACGCGGACTTCGAATCGATGACGGTGCAGGAGTTCGAGGCGGCGCAGCGCATCGCCGCGCAGCTTGCGCCGCCGGTCTCGCCGGTGCGCCAGCGGCGCAAGGAATCCTCGCCGCGCGGCGCCATCGACCTGCGCGCGAGCCTGGCCGCGATGCCGCGCCAGCCCGACGCGCTGCAGATCCGGCGCATGCGCGCGCGCATGCAGCGCCCGCCCATCGTGGTGCTGCTGGACATCTCGGGCTCGATGGAGCGCTACGCGCGGCTCTTCCTGCACTACGCGCACGGACTGACGCGCCGGCACGTGCATGTGCACACCTTCACCTTCGGCACGCGGCTCACGCCCATCACGCGGCAGCTGCGCCACCGCGACCCCGACGTGGCCATGCGGCTGGCCGCCGATGCGATGCCGGACTGGAAAGGCGGCACGCGCATTGCCGCCGCGCTGGACGAGTTCAACCGGCGCTGGGCACGCCGCACGCTGGCGGGCAACGCGGCGGTGCTGCTCGTCACCGACGGGCTGGACCGCGACGAGGCGCATGAAAGCGCGCGCACGCTGGACCGCTGCGCGGCCGAGCTGCGCCGCCATGCGCACGAGGTCGTCTGGCTCAACCCGCTGCTGCGCTACGCGGGCTTCGAGCCGCGCGCGGCCGGCGTGCGCGCGCTGCTGCCGCACGTGGACCGCATGCTGCCGATGCACAACCTCGCGAGCCTGGCCGACCTTGCGCGACATCTGCGCGAGGCCGCGCCGCGCATTCGCTGAAGACTTGCCTCAGCCGTGGTGCTGCCAGCCGCCTTCGTGCAGCTGCCAGTGGCCGTGCACGTTCTCCCAGCGGTGCGGCACCCAGACATAGCCCGGGCGCGGATGCTCGTAGCGGCCCGGCACCCACACATGCTGATGGCCGGACCAGCCCCAGTAGCCGTTGATCCAGATCGCACCGGCGAAGGGCAGCGGCGGCACGACCTCGGCGCGCACGGGCGGCGGCGCCACGTCCACCGTCACCGCGGCCGCGGGAGCGCCGTAGCCATAGCCGTAGCCATAGGCGGGTTGCACGGGAGCCACGACGCAGGCGGACAGGGCCAGGGTGGCAAGGGAAGCGGCAATCGCGGTTCTGTAGGTCATTGCGAACTCCGTTTTGGAATGGCCATGACCTGTCAACCCGTGGCGCGCGCGGCGCGATGACAGCGGCGAGCGTCCTTTACGCGCGCCTCACCGACGCTTTACGGACGCTTTACGGGAACTTTGCCGACGCGAAGTCGTCCGGGTCGACGAAGGCGTCCACCGTGATGCTCTGCAGGCGCATCCGCGCGCGCGCCACTGCGGCGAAAGGCCAGTAGAGCCCGAGCGTGCAAGTCACCAGCAGCGCGTTCTTCGCGCTCAGCCAGGCCAATGCGCCCGCGCTCAGCTCGCTTCGCAGCGCGAATGCGCCGCCAAGGCGCGTGTTCGACCACACGAGGTTCTGCAGTCGCGCCACGGCATAGGCGCCGAACAGCGCAGTCCCCGCGAACGCTGCGAGCGCCAAGAGCACCCAGGGAATCCATCGCACTGAGGCGCCGAGGCCGATGGCGACGAACACGGCGAACGCAAGTAGCGCGATGCAGCCGAGCATCGAGGCGCCGGTCGTGAACGCGATCGCATAGAAGCGCCCCGGTCCCTTGACGAGAAACGCGCTGCGCCACTCGCCGAAGCTGAGGTTGGCTTGCTGATAGCGCCTGAGCGACCAGTGGCCCCACGAGAAGAACAGCGCCAGCGCAAGAAAGCCCAGGCCCAGGGCGGCGAGGAACGTCGGCTGCCCCTCCTGCGCGGCGGAGGCAGGCCATTCGCCGAGCCCCGGGTCCAGCGCAGGCAGCACCGAAAAGATCAGGAAGGGCGCAGCGAACGGCAACCATGCGAGGTAGCTGTCCACCAGGCTGCCCTCGAAGCGAAACGGCAGGCCGCGCCAGCTCGTGTTCGACAGGCGCAGCTGCAGCAGGCTGCGCGAGAGCGCGGGCCAGACGGCAGCCAGCAGCGCCGCCGAGACCAAGGCGGCCATCGTCGAGATTTCCCCCGCGACCGTGTAGGCCAGCAGAAGGACTGCGGCAAGCGCGTGGGCGGGCATCAGGCGTTGCGGCCGGGCGTGAAATTCCAGCGGGCTGCCGAACACCAGCGTGTGGCCGTAGAAGTAGCGCAGCTTGCGCACGCGGGCCCAGGGTGCGTACACGCCCAGGGTCACCACCACCAGGGCGAGGTTGACGAGCCAGATGCGGAAGTACTCGCTGCCCGAGGCGGTGAATCGGATGGGGCGGCTGGCCCGCGGCGCATCCTGGGGCATGCGCTCGCGCGCCGGAAGAAGCTCGCTCGAAGCCGTCATCGTTTCCTCCCTTTGGGCGTGCGCCATCGTGACGCCTCGCGCCAACGCCGTGCTGACACGCGGCGAATGCCGGGATGAAACGAGAAGACTCGATGGGTCAGCGCGTGGACGGCGCGGACGCGAACTCGAATCGGGACGTCCAGCGTGTGCCCCGCCGGGCCATGCGGTCAAGCCCGCGCGCGCGCATTCGCATGGGCAATTCCCCTGTGGCCGCCCGCCGCGACGAAGGGACGCCGCACCGCGCCCGCCCCCCAGCGCTGCGGCCGGCGCAGGCGATCGATGGCATGCAGCATCGTCAGGTGCAGCACGTCGCGCTGGGCATGGCTGCCACCGATGCGGTGCACGTGCGGCGGCACGCGGGCAAGCAGTTCGAGCGCGCGCGCGTCGAGGCCCTGGCCGAAGGCCATGAATGCGCGGGTGGCCGGCAGGCCGAGCTGCCGCGTGGTGTAGCCGTGCCGCGAGCGCCCCTCCCCGGCCTTGCCCAGCACCTGCAGCAGGCGTCGCGCGCGATGCCAGTCGCTCGCCCCCACGAAGGCCATCATTGCGTGCAGGTCGTTGAAGGTGCAGAAGCGATCCTCGATGTAGGGCTCCCAGGCCTCGGCCAGCTCGCCCCAGCGATCGCCCGCATCGACGCCCTGCAGCCTGATGCGCCACAGGAGCGCCACGGCATCGACGAGATCGGCGAGCTGCCGCGAGCGGACGGCGCGCACGCGCGTGTCGTAGAGCGAGAGCGCCTCGTCGAGGCGGCCGGCGGCCAGGTGAAAGAGCGCAAGGTGCCACCAGCAGTGGGTCGCGACGACGGTGTCGCACGACCACGTCGGCCGGTGCTCGTTCATCCACTGCACGCCCGACTCGGGCCGCCGGGTCATCTCGAACACATGCGCCATGACGTGGTGGGCGCGCGCATCCCGCGGGTTGTGGGCAAGCGCTTCGCGCGCGGCGGCTTCCGCGCGCTCGTATTCGCCGCACTCCACGAGGCTGAACGCATGCATCGACAGCACCGCGTGAAAGCCCGGCAGCTCGCCCGACCACGCCGGCAGCACGCCGCGCACGCGTTCCTGCATGCACTGCGAATCGCCGGTGATGTAGTCGAAGGAATGCGCCACCTGCAAGGCGATCGCATCGCGCGGATGCTCGCGCAGCACCTCGCCCAGCAGCGTTCGGGCGCGGTCGTAGTCGTCGTCGAGCACCGCCTCGATGGCCGCCAGGTGCATGCGCTCGCGCGCATTGGCCGGCAGGCCGCGCGCATGCGCGTGCAGCGGGCGCGCCGCCTGCACGCGCCGCGCGTCGCGCCCGCCGAGCATCAGGTGGGCCTGCATCGCATGCGCCATGACGAAGCCCGGCGCCTCCCGCAGAGCCTGCGCGAGGTGCTCTTCGGCACCGGTACGCCAGCTCTGCGAGGCGCATACCGCGCGCTCGAAGGCTTCGAGGGCGCGCGGGTTGGCGCCGCTCACCGCGCACCCCCGCGCATCGCGGGTCACTCGGGCTCCCGCGGGCGCGCTCATGAGACCGCCTGCCGAGCCGCCGACGGCGCAGGCTCGATGTTCAGGTTCATGCGGAACAGGTTCTGCGGGTCGAAGCGCTGCTTCACCGACTGCAGCCGCGCATGGTTGGCGCCATAGCTCGCCTCCACGCGCTCGGCCTCGTCCTCGGTGAGGAAGTTGACGTAGCCGCTGCCGGTGGCGTGCGGTGCGAGGCTCTTGAAGACGTTGCGCGCCCAGCCGCGCACCACCTCGTCCTCGCCCGGGTCGCTCCAGCGTCCATGCACGTTCATGATGAAGGTCGCATCGCGCCCGACGAAAGCGGTCGCGTCCGCCTTCACGCGGCCCATCGCGCCGCCGAGCTGGGCCACGAAGATCTCGCACTGCGGCCCGGGCATGCGGCTGGCGAAGTCGATCATGAGGTCGATCGCCGCGTCGCCCAGCTTGCTGAAGTTGCACGACTTCCAATAGTTGCGCGCACCCGGCGCGAGCAGCGGGTCGAAGGCGGTCTGGAAGGCCGCGTAGGGCGCGGGGCCGATCGCCGAGGCGATCGGGTCGCCGAAGCCGCTCACGCGCGCGGCCACCTTCAGGCCCTCCTCGCGCTCACCGCTGTAGAGCAGCGGGAAGATCACGACGTCGGTCCCGTGGACGGACTGCGGCAGGAAGGGCAGCGGCGGCGCCTTGCGCAGCACGGTCCACACGCTCAGCTCCTCGGGCGCCGTGGCGCAGAAGTCGCGCCAGGCGCGCATCACCTGCCTGGCCTGCGCGAACGGGTAGACCACCAGCCCCGAGACGATCTCCGGGCCCACCGGGTGCAGCTTGAACTCGAACGAGGTCGCCACGCCGAAGTTGCCGCCGCCCCCGCGCAGCGCCCAGAACAGCTCCGGCTCGGAGCTGGCAGACGCCGTGCGCGTCTGGCCGTCGGCCGTCACGACCTCCACGCTCATCAGGTTGTCCACGGTCATTCCGAAGCGGCGCGTCAGCCAGCCGAAGCCGCCGCCGAGGGTGAGCCCCGCGACGCCGGTGGTCGAGTTGATGCCCAGCGGCGTGGCCAGGCCGTGCGCCTGCGTCGCCTGGTCGACGTCGGACAGCAGCGCGCCCGGGCCCACGCGCGCGGTGCGCTTGCCGGGGTCGACGACGACATCCCTCATGCCGGACATGTCGAGCATCAGCCCTCCCTCGGCCACGGCATTGCCGGCGATATGATGGCCGCCCCCTCGAACACTGAGCAGCATCCGGTGGGCCGCGGCGAAGCGCACGGCGGCCTGGACGTCCTTGGCGCTCTTGCATCGCGCGATCAGGGCCGGCCGGCGGTCGACCGTGCCATTCCACACCTTGCGCGCCTCGTTGTACGCGTCGTCCGCGGCGCTGAGCACGCCGCCGCTGATCTGCCCGGTGAACGCATCGAGGTCAGACTGCCGCAGTTGCCGAACGTCCTTGTCCAACGTGAGGTAAGTCAGTGAATGCATGTGTCGCTCCGCAAGCCATGGGGTTGATCGAGAGCTCGCCGCGGGCCTTGAGCCGTGGTGGCAGCGAGTGGACTCATTCTTTCGAGCGCCCCACCCCGCCGCTTGATCTACCGTCTGCAACGCTTGCTCGCGCGTCTGTTTTTTATTGCGGGCACGGAAAGAATCGGCGGTGAGGCATGGGACACGACGCCCTCTCCGACGTGTTGCACGGCGTGCGGCTGCGCGGTGCGGTGTTCTTCACCATCAGCGGCTTCAGCGACTGGGTGGCCGAGGCGCCGCCGGCGCGCGAGATCGCGCCCTTCCTCATGCCCGGCGTCGAGCACGTGATGGAGTACCACGCGGTGGCCCAGGGCAGCTGCTGGGCCGGCATTCCCGACGGCCCCTTCGTGCACCTGCGCACGGGCGACGTGGTGATGTTTCCGCACGGTGATGGCCACGTCGTCTCGAGTGCGCCGGGCATGCGCGGCGGCGCCGTCGACCCGGACTGGTTCTCGCAGGTGAGGTATGCGCAGCTTCCGCTGCGCATCGCCTACAGCGGCCAGAACGTGCTGGAGCCGCAGACCGTGAATGGCGAGGACGCCGAGACGACCATCGTGTGCGGCTTCCTCGGCTGCGACCTGCAGCCCTTCAACCCGCTGATCGCCGCGCTGCCGCGCCTGCTGCACCTGCGCGCGAGCCCGAGCGACGCATGGATCTCCTCCTTCTCGCAGCACGCGGTGGCCGAGTCGCACGCGCGCCGCCCGGGCGGCGAGGCCATCCTCGCGCGGCTGAGCGAGATGATGTTCGTGGACGCGGTGCGCCGCTATGCCGATCACCTGCCCGAGCGAAGCGACGGCTGGCTCGCCGGGCTGCAGGACCGCTTCGTGGGGCGCGCGCTCGCGCAGATGCACGAACGCGCAGCGCACGACTGGACGATCGACGAGCTCGCGCGCAACGCTGGGCTGTCGCGCTCGAGCCTGCACGAGCGCTTCGTCCAGCTCATCGGCGTGCCGCCCATGCAGTACCTGTTGCAGTGGCGCATGCAGGTCGCCTCGCGCATGCTGCTTGACACGCGATCCACCGTCGCGGCCATCGCGCTGGACGTCGGCTACGACTCCGAGGCGGCGTTCTCGCGCGCCTTCAAGCGCGTCGTCGGCAAGCCGCCCGCTTCGTGGCGCCGCGAGCATGGGGAGCAGCAGCTGGCCGGATGAACCGATTCGAGGAGCCCGGATGATTCACAGGAAAGACTGACGGACAGTGCTCACGACTTTGAACGCCGAACCGAACTGTTCAGTCCGGCGCACAGCGGCAAGGCGAGAGCGGACAACAGCGCCATCAGCAGGAAGCCGCTGGCTCCGAGTCGCGCATACAGCAGGCCGGATGAAAACGTCAGCAGCGCTGTGACGAGCCCTGGTCCGAGTGCATAGAGGGCCTGGCCCGTCGCGGCGAGATGGCTGGGCACGGCAGCGCCCATGAGGCGCATGCAGGCGAGATGCAGAAGCGCAAACGTCATTCCATGCAGCGGCTGCACGATTGAAAGCGCTCCGGGATGGGTCGTGGAGGCCATCACGACCCATCGCAGGATTGCCGCCATCGATGCAACGGCGGCTGCACCGCCCGGCCCGAGTGCGTCGACCCATCGAGATCCGATGAGGAAGAAGACAAGGACCTCGGCCACGACCGCTTCCGACCACAGGACACTGATCGTGGTCGGGCTGAGGCCGGCCGCATTCCATCGGATGACTGCGAATGCGTCATGCATGGCATGGCTGCCAAACACCAGGGCAGCAATGACCACCATGCGCCGGAACGCGACGATCCCGATGAGCTCCCCGAGGGCCTTGAAGGACGATGATTCGGCGGCGTCGCCGGCCTTGATTTCAGGTGCCGGCAGCAGCGTGGTGCTTGCCGCCGCGCCCAGAAGCAGGGCCCCGTGCATCCATGCAATCGATGTGAGCGCGGTCCAACCGATCACCTGGCCAGCGACCAGCGTTCCCACCACGAAGGCCGCCGACGCGCTGCCTCGGACCCAGCCATATTCGAAGCCCATTGCCGGCGCAGCGCGCGATCTCGAAGCACCCAGGGCCAGGGCGTCGGCGAGCGACGTGGTTGGCGTCAGCGCGGCCTCATGGCACAGACGAACGATCAGCAGACTCCAGAACGCACCGACCCAGGGAAGGCCAAACGCAAGGCAGGCGGCGAGGGCTGCAGCCGCGGCCAGCACACGACGCAATTGCTGCAAGCGGTCTGCGATGCGTGCCGCAACCGGTCCGGCAATCAGACGCACGATCGTGCCCAGCCCCAGCAGAAGCCCGATCTGCTGCGCCGACATCCCTCGCGTTTCAAAGAAGCGAGGCCAGAAGGGCGATGCCACGCCGAATGCGGCGTACATCAGCACGTAGAGAAGGATGAACGATCGCAACGCGTGAGGCTGGGGCATGGCAGCCCCTAGGGCTGGCGCGCGTAGCTCACCGTCAGCATCTCCCACATGTGCCCGTCGGGCTCGTTCCAGTAGACGATGCGCCCGCCGTGTGCCGTGTCGATCGCGTGGTCGACAGCTCCGTGCACGCTGCTGCGAAACGCGATGCCCTTGGCGCGGATGCGATGGAGGATGCGGTCGAAGTCGTCCTCGCTCACGCGAAAGCAGAAGTGGATGAGCGGGACCGGCTCGCTCCATTCGTCGAAGTCGAGCGTGAGCGAGTCGCTCACGAACACCGGCACGAAGGGCCCGATGCCCGTGGGCGACCAGGGCACGCCGAGCAGCTCGGCAAGCAGCTTCGCCGCGGCGAGCTTGTCGCGCGCCGGGACCATGAGGTGATCAAGCTCGATGTTCATTGACGACCCCTCGCCTCAGGAGTACCTGAGCCGATCCCCCGAGGGGATGGTCGCCGGGCTTGGGGCGGCCCGGCGCTCCGGCTCCAACTTTCCCCGCGTGGAATGACGACCCCTCGTCTCGCGAGTACGCGAGACGCTTCCCCGCGGGGATGGCGCGCGGGCCTTGCGGCGGCCCGGCGGACGCGCGCAAACAGTGCGGACTCCGACATGAACATGCATGACAGACCCCTCCGATGAAGCCTCGGCGCTACTTCGAGCGGCCGTCGAAGTGCGTCACGGGAATCGATTCGAGCTCGATCCCTTCCAGGCACCGCACATTCACCGCGGCC
>Ga0105248_10010499_pt1 | contig 10199 bp, 9 predicted proteins | sample KBSS34metaG_FD_81524 | JGI IMG/M metagenome (GOLD analysis project Ga0105248, IMG submission 81524) | Switchgrass rhizosphere microbial communities from Kellogg Biological Station, Michigan, USA - KBS S3-4 metaG | ecosystem: Host-associated > Plants > Roots > Rhizosphere > Soil | place... | reverse complement strand
CTTCGCCAACTCGCCTTTTCTGGAAGGCAAGCCCAACGGCTTCCTCAGCTATCGCAGCCATATCTGGACGGACACCGATCCACACCGCACCGGCATGCTGCCGTTCGTGTTCGAGGATGGCTTCGGCTATGAGCGCTACGCCGATTACATGCTCGACGTGCCGATGTATTTTGCGTTTCGCGATGGCTATGTCGATGCGTCCGGCCTGAGCTTCAAGGATTTCCTGAAGGGCGAGCTTTCGGTCCTGCCCGGCGAGAGGCCCCGCATCGGCGACTGGGTCGACCATCTGTCCACCGCCTTTCCCGAAGTCAGACTGAAAAGCTTTCTCGAGATGCGCGGCGCCGACGGCGGCCCGCATGATCGCATCTGCGCGTTGCCGGCTTTCTGGGTCGGCTTGCTCTATGACGACGATGCGCTGAACGCCGCCTGGGACGAGATCAAACACTGGACGATCGAAGATCATCACCGCATCAGGAGCGAAGTGCCCAGGCTCGGCCTGAACGCGCGTGGCCCGCGCGGACGGACTTTCCAGCAGCTGGGCCGCCAGATACTCGATGTCGCGGCGTCCGGCCTCAAGGCGCGCGCGCGCCTCGACAAGGCGGGGCGGGATGAAAGCCAATATCTCGATCCGCTGCGGGAAATCGTCGAATCCGGCAAGACCCCGGCCGAACGGCTGCTGGATCTCTACCATGGCCATTGGGCGGGCGATATTTCGCGGGTTTATCAGGACGCGCGCTTCTGATCAGGGTAATTGCGCGAGAAACGCGGAAAACCGGCGAGTTTCGGTAATAAAATGTCTCGCTACACCAGTTTCGTGATCAAAATGTCACAACGAACGATGTTTCCGCAACGTTTTTGATTTCGCGCAAAGTTTTTGTGTGAGTCCCCGCGATCCGTGGATATAGCGATCTTGCTGCGTCGGCGGGAGAACCCAAAAAGGGCTTCGCAGGAGAGGGATGCGCCGGTGAAAATCCGGGCGGCGTGCTGGACGTGGTTGCTGCGGTAAAATCATAGGACCGGTTTCGACCGTCGACCATGAGCCGGAATTTTCCGGCCCGCAGCACCGCCTCCGCCCCGTATGATGTCGATGTAGCGCTCCCGTCAGCGGCCCGAATGTCCGATCCCAATATGGTGAATGCGATGATCACCACTCTGTCGAACGGAAGCGAAAGCCCCCAAGCATAAAACTGTGCCCGTCACCTGACAGACGGAGCGAGCATGGGATTTTGGACGCAGCATCGGCGATACGCAAAGGCGGTGAGCGTGGCGATGCTGATCGCCACCGCGCCGTTCGCGATGGGCGCCACCGATCTTGAAAGCAATCTCGATGGCCGCATCCTGGCTTGCCATAATCGCGAACGTTCCAGCCTCAATATTCCGACATTGGCGTGGGATCCGGCCCTGGCGCGCGATGCCGAGGTCTGGGCGCGGCATCTTACCGATGTCGGTTATCTGGTGCATTCGCCCGACGAGCCCGCGAACCCGGATCCCGAAGGGGAAAATCTGTGGGCCGGCACCAGAGGCTATTATGGCCCGGAGGAGATGGTCGGGCTGTGGATTGCCGAAAAGAAAGATTTCGTGCCCGGTATCTTCCCGCACAATTCGAGCACGGGCGATCTGGAGGCCATCGGACATTATACGCAAGTGATGTGGCGATCGACCAAGACGGTCGGGTGCGCGGTAGCCCACGGCCGCGATGACGATTTCCTCGTGTGCCGTTACAGCGAGGGCGGAAACGTGATGGGAGAAAAGCCCTTCTGACGGGAAGCGGCAAAAGGGAGCCGGCTCTGCCAGCCCCTTGGGACGATCAGGATTTGGCGGGATCGCCCTTCGGATCCGTGCCGTTACGACGATAGGTGACCCGCGCTATGCCACCGATAACGCCAAATCCGAGCACGAGTTGGACCCAGGTCTGTGGCTCCGGGACGGCTTCGTTCGTAACGAACGGATTTCCGCCCGGCGTCGGCGGCGCGAGCGGCGGCGACGGCAAGGGTGTCGGCAAGGGGTCGCCCAGCGGCGTATTTTCCGCGAGCACTGTTGGCGGCGCGCTCGTCTGCGGCAGATTGTTCAAAGCGAACGGCGTTACCGACGGGCATGGGCTATCCGCCTGCGCCACCTGAACGCCTTCGCTTGCGGCGGGCGTGACGGCCCGGGTGCGCGTCTTCGGCTTGGCATATTGGCGTGGCTGCGTCGCCTTGTGAACGGCATCACGCACCTGCGGAACGCCCAGACTGAGCGCCGTGGTGCCCGCAACGGGACAAACACAAGTCATCAGCAGCTTGGCTGCCTTCGACGCACCGGCTTCTTTCAACATCTTTCCCGACCCCGATACACAACTGCCCCCGAACAAGTCCGGTTGTTTAGACATAGCACATTTCTGTCGCTGAACGAAATAGCTGTGCTAAATACCTGTTACCTGCTTTCGTCATCGGCTATGCCGTTGCATGGAAGCGGCGGCATCCGTCATGCCGCATCCCGAACGGTACAGCGCGTGATCCTCACCATATTTTCCTTAATACGGCGTAACCGTTGATCGAGCCCGAAGCCGCGACGCCCCGCAGCGGTGCCACCAGGTCCGCACAATATGGGCTTGCCGACCTTGCGGGCCCGGCCAGTGTCGTGCGCCGCCACTGGCTGCTCGCGCTGGGCGTGCTGATCCTGGCGATGCCGACGATGCTGGACGTCGCTCGCGAAAACTGGTCGACCGAACAGGGCGCGCACGGCCCGATCGTGCTGGCCACCGCCCTGTGGCTGTTCTGGCGGCGCTGGTCGGATATCAGCTATCGGCGCAAGCCCGGCGATGCCCGTCTCGCTTTTGCCGGCTATGTCGTGACGGCCTTCCTCTACATGCTGGCCAGGATCACGGGGGTCATCGAGGCCGAAGGCTTCATGATGTACGCGCTGCTGCTGATCGCAGCCTATTATCTGTTCGGATGGGCCGTGCTGCGCGGGCTGTGGTTTCCGATCGTCTATACCCTTTTCATCTTCCCGCCGCCCGATACGGTCGTCGCGATGATAACGCAGCCGCTGAAGATCGGCATTTCGCAGGTCGCCATCGATCTTCTGTACATGTTCGGCTACCCGGTCGCCGGATCAGGCGTCATGATCAATATCGGCCAATATCAGTTGCTGATCGCGGCCGCCTGCGCGGGGCTCAATTCGCTCATCAGTCTCTCGGCCATCGGCCTGTTCTATGTGTATATCCGGCACAACGCCAACTGGCGCTATGCGCTTTTGCTGATGTTCGCGATCGTGCCGGTGGCGGTCATGGCGAATTTCATTCGCGTCGTCGTGCTGATCCTCATCACCTTCTATCTCGGCGATGCGACCGCGCAGGGCTTCCTGCACAATTTCTCCGGCATAACGTTGTTCCTGTTTTCGGTGCTGGGCATATTCGGCGTGGATGCCCTCGCCTCCCCGCTGCGCGCCCGGCTGGCAAGGGGGCGTTTCGGCCGATGAGCGACGGGACCGACGACCGGATGCCAGCGGCCCAGTTCAACCGGCGAACGATGATCGCCGGCGGCGCGCTGATCGCGACCAGCCTTCTGGCCGACGTGCGCCGCCCGGACGTCCCGCTGCGCATGATGCCGAAAAGCGCGAAGCTGGACGATCTGATCCCCAAACAAATCGGCAACTGGACCTATGAAGGCACGAACGGACTGGTGCTGCCGCCACCGGATCAGCTCGGTAGTCGGCTGTATAATGGCCTGCTCACGCGTTTCTATTCGTCGACCGACACGCTCCCCGTCATGTTGCTCATCGCCTATAGCGGGTCGCAGGACGGCGTTTTGCAGGTCCATCGCCCCGAAGTCTGCTATCCGGCCGCGGGCTACGACCTGACGGACAGCCATTTCGAACTGATCGACGCCGGCAAGGGCCTGATCGTTCCCGGCCATTTCCTCGCGGCGCGCAGTAACAGCCGGCATGAGGAGATGCTGTACTGGACCCGGATCGGCAACACCTTCCCGACCCGCTGGTGGCAGCAGCATGTGGCCGTCGCCGAAGAAAATGTGAAGGGCCGCGTCCCCGACGGCGTGCTCGTGCGGATTTCGACCGCCGCGAGTTCGAACAGGGATGCGATCAAGGTGCTGCGATATTTCATGCACCAGCTGCTGCCGCTGCTGTCCCCACTGGCGCGGCGCGTCCTGTTCGGCGAACGGGGAGCGCCGCTCCCCCATCCCTGAGCCGGTCAGTCTTCGCGGCGATCCAGGGGGCGCAGGACAAGCGCGATATAAACAAGCGTGCCGATGATCACCGCCACGGCCGCGCCATGGTAAAGATAGCGCCCTTCGGCATTGTTGCCGAACCAGTTCGCAAGCGCGCAACCCACCGCGGCGCCCAGATATTGCCAGAGCGAATCCCGGGGATTGGCCAGCGTGGATCGTTGCATGAAGAGAACGACCAGGCCCGCGAAGAGCGCAACGGTGATCCAGTCATATGGCGTGTTCACGACATTCCCCTTTTCGGGCTCATCTTATAGGCTTGTCGGGGGGCACGGCAATCATGTAGCAAAACATCGTGCTCTCCGGGAGCGCCAGTGTAGGGGGTTTTCAGGTGCAAGCTAAAGCCACGCTTCTAGCAGGGGGGCTCGTCGGCGCCCTGCTCCTTGCAGGTTGCCACAAGGAGCCGAAAGGCCAGGTAGTGGCGATCGTCAACGGTGACGAGATTTCTATGCAGGAACTGAACGGTGAGCTTCAGGGCGTTCGAATCCCGGACAATGTCGATCGCAATGTCTTGCGCAAGGAAGTCCTCGAACGGGTCATCGACCGCAAGCTGATCGTGCAGAAGGCAAAGGATCAGGGCATCGACAAGACGCCGGAATATATCAACCAGAAGCGTCGGCTCGACGAAAACCTCCTGGTCAACATATTGGGCGAGAAGATTTCGCAGACGGTGCCGACGCCGGACGATCGCGACGTCCAGCAATATATCGCCGACAATCCCTCGCAATTCGCGCAACGCGAACGTCTGCTGCTCGACCAGCTCCAGTTCGCGCCGCCGAAGGACCTGAAGAAGCTGATGGCGCTGCGCGACGATCACACGCTGGATGCGGTTGCAGCCGGCCTGCAGCAGCTCGGCCTGCCTTTCTCGCGCGGCAAGGGCGTGATCGATACCGGCCAGCTCGATCCCCAGCTAATGCAGAAGATCAACCAGCTTCCACCGGGTGAGCCCTTTGTGCTGCCGTCCAACGGACAACTGGTCGCGAGCGTGATCGTCAGCCGCGAACCTATTGCGACGCCGACCAATGTTGCCCGTCAGGCGGCGGCGGCGGCGGTGCGGCGCAAGGCTTTGCTGCTCGAAAGCAAGGCCCAGATCGCCCGCGCCCGCGCGACCGCCGAGATTCAGTATCAGGCAGGTTTCGCGCCCGATCCCAAGAAGGCGGCGGCGAAGAAATAGCGAATCCCTGTGGTTGGAGCTTGTCGGGAACTTCTCGACGTCGATCCTCGACAAGCTCGACCCTGAGCTCGAAGCAAACGATCAGGGATAAGCGTTAGGCCCCACTAATACGCATGCTCGTCCCAGAGCAGTTTGTAGAACGTTTCCAGAATGATGCGGACGTCGAGCATCAGCGACCAGTTTTCGATATAGTAGAAATCATATTCGATGCGCTGTTTGGCCCGTTCGATCGTGCTGATCTCCCCCCGCAGGCCCCGGACCTGCGCCAGGCCGGTAATGCCCGGCTTGACGCGATGGCGCGCCGAATAGCCGCTCACCGCATCCAGGTAATAGGTGTCGCCGACCATCATCGTCGTTGCGTGCGGGCGCGGTCCGACAATCGACATCTCACCGACCAGCACATTGTACAGTTGCGGCAATTCATCGATGCTCAGCCGACGAATGATCCGGCCGACAGGGGTGATGCGCGGATCGCCACGCCGCGTGCGTTCCGTCCCGCTGGCATCCTGACGATCGACATACATCGAACGAAATTTCAGAACATCGATCTTCACGTTGTTGAAACCGAAGCGTTTCTGACGGAACAGGATCGGGCCCCGGCTGGTCAGTCGGATCGCCACCGCGACCACCAGCATCAGCGGGGACAATAGGATCAGGCCGAAAATCGCGATGAAGCGATCCTCCAGCGCCTTCAATATATGACCCCAGTCCCGGATCGGGCGCTGCCACAGCGCGAACAGCGGCAACGATCCGATGAAGCGCATATTATATTGCGTCGACAGATCCATCGCCTCACGCGGCATCAGGCAGATATCGACCGAAACCGCCTGTAGCTTCTCGGTAATCTCGTCGAGCCGCGCCTGACCGATCATCGGCAAGGCGATAATCACCATATCGACATCGCCATGCTTCACCCGTTCCAGCAAGGCGTCCAGATCGCCGATGAACGGCACCATCCACGGTTGTTGGCGCACCACCCGTTCGGCGCGGCCATCGGCGATACCGACCACCGAAAGATATGGCAGCCGCTCGAGCTCGAGCAGCCGCAGCACCCGGCTCGACGTTTGTTCGTCGGCGCCGTAGATGACGATCCGCTGACCGATAAACCCGGCCTGCACGAGCCGCCAGACCAGCTTCCGCACCACGAACCGGCTGATGAACAGCAAGGTCAGGCAGACCAGGACATAACTCAGCGCCATTTCGCGCGAGAACATGTTGGCGAGGCCGAGTTGCCAGATGGTCGCGAACACCAGCATCGCCGCAATCATATATTCGAAGATGACCCCCTGATCGCTGTCATTGCCCCGCCCCATCGGATGCGCATAGGAATCGCGCGACAGGCGGATCAGCAGGAAATTGACGCCGATGATCACCGCGACGGTGAAGTGCATGCCGGCCATATAAAGCGGCCCGACCATCGCATTGTAGAGGAGCAGTCCCAACAGCGACCCGGCAACCAGGCAAAAGATGTCCGCGCCCGCCACGATCGTCGCGATCACATTGGACGTGAAGCGATATTTGCGGGACGCCGGGTTGGTTATCCGCATCGGCCCGTCAGGCACTCTCAACATGATTGAAAACCCGTCCTGACGGCCCTCATTCCTTTCGCAAAGCCCGATCCTTCTTCGTCGACGAGCGCATGACATGGGCTTATCGTCACGGGCAAAGAGGTATCAACCATGGGCAGCCTTCGCAACGGCAGGCCGGTTCTTCTGACGGACGACCAGCGCTTCGGCGAGAGCGCGGCGCAGCTTGTCGCCGCCCCTGAGCGGGACGACATTGTCACGAACCTTCTGCACACAGGCTTCATCGCCTTGCGCCAGACACAGGTCGCCCCGAATCTTCCACCCTTCCAGCGATTTGCGATTGGTGCGCGTGAAGCGATCGGCGATATCCAGCGCAAGGGCCGGCCTGCCGGTCCCGAGCATATAGGCCGTATAAGCCTTCAGAATGTCGACACTGTCCGGCAAGTTTTCCATGGCCCGGCCATAAATGCCATCCGCCAGCACCTGTTCGTGGCGAAGCGTGTAGATTTGCGCGAACGCGATCCACCCCGGGGCCAGGCCGGGGTTGTCGCTGGTCAGTTCCTGCGCATCGTTCAACGCGGCGGTCAGATCATGGCGATCGATGGCGAGTTGCAGGCGCAACAACAGCGCCTGCGGATGGGTGTGGTCGAAATTGAGAATCTGATTGGCCAGCGCCCCCGCCTCGGCCTTTTTGCCAAGTCCGGACAAGGCCATGGCGTAAAGCGCCTTGGCCTGCACATTCGCCGCCATGATCTTGCCGTCGCCGACAAAAGGCGCAAGGATCCGCCGGGCCTCGTCATAACGCTGCTGATCGATGGCGAGTTCGGCCACGGTGAATTTCATCTGGTCGTTGCCGGCTGCCGCTAAACGCCGCACCTGATCCAGGTCGATCTTGTCGCTGCCGATTGCCAGCCACAGGTCGATGATCTTGCGCTGCAGCTTCTGATCGCCGGGATAACGGTTCTGCAAACGTTCGATCACGGTCAGCGCCCGATCGGGCAGGTCGTTTTCATAAAGGGCCCGCGCATAGTCCAAGCGAAGCAGGATATTGTACGGATCCAGCCTGAACAGGCGCGCATAAGCATGGTTGAGCTTTGGGAAATCATTCTGGTCATTGTAGAAATCGATCAACATGATGAGCTTTTGCACGCCGACGCCATGCTCACGGATCGAATTTTCGACGGTCGCGATGGCGGCACCGGGATCGCCCGTCGCATATTGGACGCGCGATAAAAGGATGGCGGCCCCTTCGTTGCCGGGATCGATACCCCGCATCTGCATGGCGAACCCCCGGGCATCGTCATATTCGGTGCGATCATAAGCGACGAGCCCCTTGACCAGCAGCATCCGCAGATTGCGCGGCTCGAGCTTGAGCATATGATCCGCATATTTCAGCGCCGCTTCGGATGCAGCGCCGGAATAGGACAATTCCGCCATTGCCTGCAGCGCTTCGCGGTCGTCGGGATCGAGCTCCAGCACGCGGGAATAGGCCGAATAGGCGTTCTGCGGATTGTTCAGGCTGAGCTCGACGCGGCCGAGCTTGTTCCAGAATTCGGGAATCTCACTTTCGGCATGGATGGCGTTGCGGATTTCGATCCGCGCCTTCAAAAGATCGTGCTGCGCGAAATATTCGTCGAACCGGGCCATTGCCTTGGCCGCCCGGCTCTCGGGCGATCCACATGCGGGCAGCATCAATATCGCCGCGAGCGCGACCGCGCCGCTCAGCGCCCGCAAAGCCCGCCTCGCGCCACCCCGATATGCCTTCTTCGCCAGACCCCACTCCCGCATACGGCCTTATATTCGCCCGCCGCGCGATCGTCACCTTCATTCCCCGTCTAACAATCGGCCACGGAATGAGACAGAAAGAGGCATGACCACAGGAGGCCGATCCGTCATTACCCCCTCGCCGACGCGACCGCGCGTCGGCATCGTCGTGATCGGTCGAAACGAAGGAAGCCGGCTGCTGCGCTGCCTCGGCAGCATCGATCCGACCTTGCCGGCGGTTTATGTCGATTCCGGCTCCGACGACGGCAGCCCGGACCATGCGTCGCGGCTCGGCATGGATGTTGTTCGCCTGGATACGGCCAGCCCATTTACCGCCGCCCGAGCCCGCAATACGGGCATCGATCATCTGCTGGCGGCAATGCCCGCCCTCGATTTTGTGCAGATGATCGACGGCGATTGCGAGATGATGCCAGGCTGGATCGACGCCGCCATCGCCGCGATGGCGGCAAATTCCGCGCTCGGCGCCGTTTTCGGGCGATTGCGCGAACGCTGTGCCGATCGGTCACTGTACAACTGGCTGTGCGAGGTCGAATGGGCCGTGCCGCCGGGGCCGGCCCATGCCTTCGGTGGCAACGTCCTGCTGCGATCCGCCGCGGTGACGGCCGCGGGAGGATATCGCGGCGCCATGATCGCGGGCGAGGAGCCCGATTTGTCGATCCGGATGCGCCGGATGGGATGGGACATCGTCTGCATCGACCGGGAGATGATGGTCCACGATGCCGCCATATACCGGTTCAGCCAATGGTGGCGCCGGACGGCGCGTGCGGGCCACGCCTTTGCACAACTGGCATCTCTTCATCCCGGCAGCGGGGCGCCCGATTATCGGCGGACTTGTCGTAGCATCCTCATCTGGGGCGCCGTCATCCCGCTGATCGGATTGATCGGAGTCGGCGGCGCGCTTTCCGGGCGCCGGATCGGGTTCATTCTGTTGGGGCTGAGCCTGCTGCTGCCGCTGCTGCAGGTCGCGCGCCTGACGGTCCGGGAAAGTCGGCATTGGCCGGTGACCAGGGCTCTGGCCCTGGCGCTGTCGCTGACGGTCGGCAAATATGCCGAAATCACGGGCATGATCCGTTTCCATGCGGATCGGCTTCGCGACCGGCCGTCGACCATCATCGAATATAAAAGGCGCGGCCCTCGATGATATCGACGATATTCATCTGGGTCCTGCTGCTCCCGGTCACGCTGATCAGCGCCGTCTTTGCAATCGAAGTCGCAATGGGATTGCTCCCCGCGCGACGGAATTTTCCGATCGGCCATCCCACCTCTATCGCGATCATTATCCCCGCCCATGACGAAGAAGCGGGCGTTGCCGGCACCGTCCATGCGCTGCTCGCGGATCTGCCCGCCGGTGCCCGGCTGCTGGTCGTCGCCGACAATTGCAGCGACCTGACCGCCGGCGCTGCCCGCGCCGCCGGGGCGGACGTAATCGAGCGTCTCGATCCGCAGCATATCGGCAAGGGTTATGCGCTGGCCCATGCGCGCGACCATCTG
>Ga0105248_10010498_pt1 | contig 10200 bp, 7 predicted proteins | sample KBSS34metaG_FD_81524 | JGI IMG/M metagenome (GOLD analysis project Ga0105248, IMG submission 81524) | Switchgrass rhizosphere microbial communities from Kellogg Biological Station, Michigan, USA - KBS S3-4 metaG | ecosystem: Host-associated > Plants > Roots > Rhizosphere > Soil | place... | reverse complement strand
GCGACCCGGCGAGGAACTTCCCGATCGGCGACACGAAGGCCGACCTCAAGTCGGCCGTCGAGGGGGAGACCTACGAGTACACCCAGATGTACCCGGGATTCGCCCGCACGGCCCGCGAAGAGGGGTTCACCGAAGTCGCCGAGTGGTTCGAGACGCTCGCGCGCGCCGAGAAGTCGCACGCGGGTCGCTTTCAGAAGGGCCTGGACACCCTCGGTTCCTGATGGTCTTCGACACGCGCGCCGCGAATTTCGCCGACCCCGCGGCGTTGGAGAAGGAGTACCGGCGGGTGATGGACATCTGCCACACCTGCCGGCGCTGCTACAACCTCTGCCCGTCGTTCGACGTGATCTTCAAGGCGCTCGACCGGCCGGAAGTCGACGGCGAGATCGACCGGGTGGGCAAGCCCGACCTCGACGCCTTCACGGACCTCTGCTACGAATGCAAGCTCTGCATCCCGCACTGTCCGTACTACCCGCCGCATCGCTGGGACGTGGACATCCCGCGTCTCGTCCTGCGGGACCGGGCGACCCGCGTCCGCCGGGACGGGCGCGCCCCCCTGCGCGACCGCGTGCTCGGCTCGGCCGACGCCGTCGGGGGTCTCGCGTCGCTCGCGGCGCCGCTCGTCAATTTCGCCAACCGCAACAAGGCATCGCGCTGGGCGCTCGAGAAGACCCTCGGCATCCACCGCGACCGGCTCCTGCCCGCCTACCATGCCGAGACGTTCGACCGCTGGTGGGCCCGGCGCGGCGGCAAGACCACGCCTTCGCAGGTCGAAACGCCGGACGCCGTCCTGCTCTTCGTGACGTGCACGGTCAACTACAACAATCCGGCGACCGGGAAGGCGGCCGTGGAGGTCCTGGAGAGGAGCGGCGTCGAGGTCATCGTGCCGCCGCAGCGCTGCTGCGGAATGCCTTTTCTCGATTCGGGGGACATCGACCCCGCGCGGGAGAACCGCCGGTACAACGTCGATTCCTTCCTGCCGTTCGTGCGCGCCGGGATCCCGATCGTGACGACCGGGCCGACGTGTTCGCTCACGATCAAGAAGGAATATCCCGTGCTCGGCGGCGAAGCCGACGTCCGGGAGGTCTCCGCGGCGACGTTCGACCTGTCCGAGTACCTGATGAAGCGGCACGCCGCGGGCAAGCTCGCCCTCGATTTCGCGAGCTCGCCCGGGCGGGTGCTCTACCAGGTCGCGTGCCACCTGAAGGTCCAGGACATCGGATTCCGCTCGCGCGATCTGATGGCGCTCGTTCCCGGAGCGACCGTCGAGATCGTCGAGAAGTGCACCGGCCACGACGGCACCTGGTCGATGAAGACCGAGTACTTCCCCATGTCGATGGAGATCGGGCGTCCGGTGTTCGACGCGGTGAAGAAAGCGGAGTCCGACGTCGTGGCGAGCGATTGTCCGCTGGCCGGCATCCAGATCCGGCAGGGGACCGGCATCGCGGTGCGGCACCCGATCGAGATCTTCGCCGACTGCTACCGCCGGGACGCCCGGGGCGGCGGGCGGGAAGAAGGAGCCGATGCGGAAAATTGAATCGCCGGCGATCCGGAATCTCCACGAGTACGAGATCGCGCGGCCCGATTTCCGACGGCGCGTGATCGCCTCGAAGAGCCGGCGCCGCGTCGCCGTCGGGCCCCTGGTCACGCTGGTTTTCGAGAACCGGGACACGGTCCTCTTCCAGATCCAGGAGATGCTCCGGGCCGAACGGATCGTCGATCCAGCGAAAGTCCAGGACGAGATCGACGTTTACAACGCGCTCCTTCCGGATGCCGGGGAGGTGGCCGCGACGCTCTTCATCGAGATCACCGACGAGGCCCGGGTCAAGCCCGTGCTCGACGCGTTCATCGGACTCGACGAAGGCAGGAGCCTGTGGATGGAGGTCGGCGGGGAGCGATTCTTCGCGACGTTCGAGGCCGGACACGGCAGGGAAGACAGGATCTCCGCGGTGCATTACGTCCGGTTTCCGCTGGGAGCCGAAGGTCGCCGCCTCCTCGAGTCGACCCGCGAGGCGCGCCTCGTCCTCCAGCACGGCGACTACAGTGAGGCCGCGAGGCTGCCGCCGGAAACGATCGACGAGCTGATCGAGGATCTCCGCTAGACCGAGGATCTCCGCTAGACTTGGGGCCGATGTCGATCGAGGCGCCGCGGCCGTTTCGCCGCCGTCTTCTCCATGCCCGCCCGCGGAACGCCTCCGCGCTGATGTCGAACCTTCCGCAGGAGGGAATCGATCCGTGCCCTTTCAGCGCGTCGGAGCTCAGGCTCGACGCGTCGGACGTCGCGGTGCTGCTCCTCGACCGCCCGATCCACGGGGAGGTCGCCCTCCCCCCGCCGGAGGGAATCGGCGAGGCCGCCGACCGCGTGGGCGTGATCGTGGTCGGCGAGCGGACCGGAGCCGTGGACCCGTTCTGGGCCTCCCGCGTCTATTTCTCGCTTCCGGAGAACGCGCCCGATCATCACCTGGCCCGCGCCCTGCGTTCCGTCTTCCGGTTCCTCGAGGAGCGGGTCTCCTCGGCCACCGCCCGGCGCGCGCTCTTCGACCGCAACCGGGACGTGGAAAACCTGAACCGCATCGGCATCTCACTCTCCGCCGAGAACGATCCCCACGCCCTCCTCACGCAGTTCCTGCGCCGGGCCCGCGAGCTGGCGCAGGCTGACGCCGGCAGCCTCTATCTCATCGAGCGCGGCGAGGACGGCGCCGAGCGCCTGCGCTTCAAGGCCGCCCAGAACGATTCGGTGAAGCTCCATTTCGAGGAGCGAACGCTCCCGGTCGACAGCGGTTCGATCGCCGGGCACGTGGCGACGACGGGCAACGTGCTGCGCCTGCCGGACGTCCACTCGATCGCGGCGGGCGCCCCCTACGGTTTCAACCGCACGTCCGACGACGCCATCGGGTATCGCACCCAGTCGATGCTCGCAGTGCCGATGAAGAACCCGCAGGGAAGGATCCTCGGCGTGCTGCAGCTGATGAACCGCAAGCGCCACGTCCTGCCGGACGTGACGACGACCGCGGTGATGCGCCGCGAGACCGTGCCCTTCGACGAATCCAACGAGGAGACGGCGCGATCGCTCGCGGCGCAGGCGGCGGTGGCCCTCGAGAACGCCCGGCTGACGGAGCATCTGCGGAACCTCTTCGACGGGTTCGTGGCCGCTTCCGTCACGGCGATCGAGCAGCGCGACCCGACGACGTCGGGCCACTCGGAGAGGGTCGCGCTCCTCACCTGCGCCCTCGCGAAGGCGGCCGACCGGGCCGAGGCGGGCCCGTACGCGGGCTTCCGCATTTCCGCGGGCGAGCTCACGGCTCTGCGCTACGCCGCGGTCCTGCACGATTTCGGCAAGGTCGGCGTTCGGGAAGCGGTGCTCGTCAAGGCGCGCAAGCTTCCCCCCGGCCGGATCGAGCTCCTGGCCGAGCGCTTCGAACGGGCGCGCCTGTCGGCGGCCGTGCTCCTCTGGGAGCGGGCGGCGAAGGGGGAGATTTCCGCGGACGCCGCGCGGGCGGAAATCTCCCGCCGTTCCGCCGAGCTCGACGACGCGTGGCGGACCGTTCTCGAAGCCGACTTGCCGACGGTGCACGATCACTCGACCACGGCGCTCCTGGCGCCCGCTGCGGCGCTCGAGCTCCACGGGGCCGACGGCGGCGCCGAGCCGGTGATTCCCGCCGACGACGCGAGGTACCTCTCGATCCCGCGAGGATCGCTCAATGATGCCGAGCGGCGGGAGATCGAGTCGCACGTCTCGCAGACGCACCGGTTCCTCGCGCGGATCCCCTGGACGCCGGAGCTCGCCCGCGTGCCGGAGCTCGCATGGCTCCACCACGAGAAGCTGGACGGCTCGGGCTATCCCCGGGGCCTCACCGAAGCCGACATTCCCCCGCCGGCGCGCATGATGACGATCTGCGACATCTTCGACGCGCTCTCGGCCTCCGACCGGCCCTACAAGCGGGCGGTCCGCCGCGAAGACGCGGTCGGTTTCCTGCGCGCGGAAGCCGAGCGCGGCGTCCTCGACCGGGCGCTTCTGGACATCTTTCTCGACGCGCGCGTCTTCGAGGCCACGACGGCGCCATGAGCGGCCGGCCTCGCCCGTCGAGCGCCGCGCCGGACCTCGCGGCGGCGCGGGTTTCCCCCGGCGAGCGTGTTCGCCTCTCCCGGCGCGACCCCCGGGCCTCGAGCGGCCTGACGAAACGCCAGGGGGAAGCGCGTCTCGCCGTGCTCGGCAAGCGCCTGCGGGCCCTGCAGGAAGTTCTTGCGGCCGAGCGCCGCCGGAAGGTCCTCGTCGTCCTCCAGGGGATGGACACGTCGGGAAAGGACGGAACGATCAGCCACGTCTTCGAGAACGTCAACCCGCAGGGCGTCGAGGTCGCCCGCTTCACCGTTCCCACCGACGAGGAGCTCGCCCACGATTTCCTCTGGCGCGTCCACGCTCGCGTTCCCGCGGCGGGGCAGATCACGATCTTCAACCGCAGCCACTACGAAGACGTCCTGGTCCCCCGCGTGCACCGCACGATCGAGCCCGAGGTCTGGCGGGAACGCTACGGCCTCATCAACGCGTTCGAGACGATCCTCGCCTCGACCGGGACGACGATCCTGAAGTTCTTCCTCCACATCAGCAAGAAGGAGCAGAAGGAACGGCTGGCCGCGCGGCTCGCGGATCCGAAGAAGATCTGGAAGTTCGAGCGCGGAGACCTGCGGGAGCGCGCGCGCTGGGATCGCTACCAGGCGGCCTACGAGGAGCTCCTCCAGAAGACGAGCACCCGGGAGGCCCCCTGGTACGTCGTTCCCGCCGACCGGAAATGGCATCGCAACCTCGTCGTCGCCTCCGCCCTGGTGGCGGCGATGGAAAAGATGGACCTGAAGTATCCGCCGCCCCTTCCCGGCCTCGGCAAGATCAGGATTCGCTGACCCGGCATGGCCGGGAGCAAATACGAAATCCGAATCCCGAAAACCGAAACAAATCCGAAGCACGAATTTCAAGGTTCGAAACGAACCGGGAAATCGAGCTCGTCATCCCCCTTCGCCGCAGCGATCGAACGCCCGGTTTCTGGTTTCGGATATTCGAATGTCGAGCTTGTTTCGGATTGGCTCGCGCACTGGCGCGCGCGGCGATCGACGCGCAGCGTGCTGGCGCAAGCCACCGCGACGCGGTGCTTCTTCGTGCGCGAAGAAGGCGCTGGATTCCGATATTCAGATTTCGAATTTCCTTCCCCTACTCCTCCCGTCCCACCTTTCCCGCTTCGAACATCCGCCGGTCGACCGGGCCGAGCGATCGCTCCGCGGCGGGAGGGAGGAGCCGATGGTGCCGGATCCCCTCGAGCCAGTGCGGGATCTCCCACAGGTCCTCTTCCGCCGTCATCCAGGCGATGCGGTCGAAGCGGGCGAGCGAGCGCGGGTTCGAGTAGCGGCGCAGCGACTTCTGGCGGCGAAGGTTGAAGTACGACTCGAAATACGACAGCACGAGCGAGCGGATGGTGGGGTGCACGGGCTCGCGGTAACGAAGGCCGGAGTAGTTCGAGCGCGCGATCGCGCCCCATCCCGCGGGTTCCCGGAAGACGGCGAGCACGTGATCGTCGTCCTCCACCGCCTCGAGGTCGAGGATGAGCGGAGGTCGCCCCTGGACGCGCAGCGCGGCCGCCGCGAACATCGCGCCGTCCATGCACTGCGCCGTTTCCTCGCGCAGCACGCGCCGGGGGGAGCGGCAATGCGTTCCTTTGACGTCGTAGGCGATCCCGTCGAGGTACCGCTGGATTCGCCAGGGCGGAGCCAGGGACCGGAGGAAGCGCGTCTCCCGATGCGTCAGCCCGAAGTCCTGCATGAGGTGGCGCGGAGGTTAACCGACTTCTCCCGCCGCCGGCAAGGACGATAGGATCGAGCGCCGATGTCGAACGTCCTCCGTCGATACGCGCGATGGCTGCACACGCGGTGGCCGGCCGGGACGGTCGAGCCCCTCCCGGAATCGCGGGCGGACGGGACGACGGCGCTCGAAGGCGTGCGCATCGTCGGAGACCTCACCGGCATTCCGCTCCTGAAGTTCTCTTCCGACACGGGAGCCCGGGCCGCCGCGGCCGTCGCCGACGAGCTCGGCGTCGAGCCCTCCTCCGATCCGGACGTGCTGGACCTCGCGATCGTCGGCGGGGGCGTGTCCGGAATCGCGGCCGCGCTCGAGGCCCGGCGCCGCGGGCTCTCGTTCGCGGTCTTCGAAGGCTCCGAGCCGTTTGCGACCGTCGCCCATTTTCCGGCCGGCAAGCCCATCTACACGTATCCGACGGCGATGACCCCCGCCGGGCAGATGCAGTTCCGAAAGGAAGTGCATCCGAAGGAGGAGCTCCTCGCCTCGCTCGAAGCGCAGCGGCGAGCGGCGGGAATCGAGCCGACGCCCGCCCGGATCGAGCGCATCGAGCGCCGCGGCGGCGTGCTCCTGCTGCACGAGGAGGGGTCCGCGCCGATCCGCGCCCGGCGCGTGATCGTGGCGATCGGCCGGAGCGGCGATTTCCGGCGGCTGGGTGTGGCGGGAGAGGACTCCGGAAAGGTCTTCAACCGCCTCTTCGATCCGAAGGACTACGCGGGAAAGCGCGCGCTCGTCGTGGGAGGGGGCGATTCCGCCCTGGAGACGGCCGTCGCGCTCGCTTCCGCGGGAGCGCGCGTGACGCTTTCCTACCGGGGCGAGCGCTTCGCGCGTCCGAAGCCGGGCAACGTCGAAGCCCTCCGGCGTCTGGAGCGGGAGTCTTCCGTTCCGGGGGCGGCGGCGGAGACGCCGGGCGCCGTGCGCGTGGCGTTTTCGACCGAGGTGGTCCGGATCGAGCCGGAGCGCGTCGTCCTGCGGGACGGGTCGGGGGCCGAGGTTCCCCTCGCCAACGACGTCGTTTTCACGATGCTCGGCCGCGACGCGCCGCTCGATTTCTTCCGCCGCTCGAGGATCCCGGTGCGGGGCGAGTGGAGGGCGGGCACCGCGGCCGCCTTCGCTCTCTTCCTCGCTTTCTGTTTCTTCCTCTACAACTGGAAGGCGGGAGGGGCGCTGACGGGGATTTTCGAGGCCCGGAAGCTCTTCCCGTTCAACGTGCCCGCTCTTTTCGCGCGGGCGGGCGGTTCCGTCGCGCGCCTGTCGGCGCGGCCGTCGAATCTCCTCGGCACGCTCGCGCTTTCGCTCTCGGAGCCCGGCTTCTACTACTCGATCGCCTACTGCCTCGCCGTCCTGCTCTTCGGCATCGCGCGCATCCGTCGCCGCAGGACGCCTTACGTCACCGCGCAGACCCTGGCGCTCATCGCGATCCAGCTCGTGCCGCTGTTCCTTCTCCCGTACGTCCTCCTGCCGTGGTGGGGACACAACGGCGGGTTCGACGCAGGTTGGGCGAAGACCGCCGCGGACCACCTTTTCCCGGCGGCCGGATACGGGCAGGGGCGCGAGTACTGGCGGGCGTTCGGTTTCATCCTGGCGTGGCCGCTCTTCGTCTGGAACGTCTTTTCACCCCGGCCCATGAGCTGGTGGCTCGCGATCGCCTTTCTCCAGACGTTCGTCCTGATTCCGCTGATCGTCCGCCGCTGGGGAAAGGGCGCGTACTGCGGCTGGATCTGCTCCTGCGGGGCGCTCGCCGAGACGCTCGGGGACGCCCACCGGCAGAAAATGCCCCACGGTCCGCTCTGGAACCGCCTGAACATGACCGGGCAGGCCGTGCTCGCGGCGGCCTTCATCCTGTTCGCCGGGCGGGTCGTCTCCTGGTCCTTCCCGGAGAGCGGAATCGGCGCGGCCGCCGGGAGGTTCTACGACGGGATGCTCTCGGGATGGCGCCTGGGCCCGATTCCGCTCAACTACGCCCGTCTCGTCGACATGTTTCTCGCCGGGATCGTGGGTGTCGGCTTCTACTTCTGGTTCTCCGGCCGCGTGTGGTGCCGTTTCGCCTGTCCGCTCGCGGCGTTGATGCACGTCTACGCGCGGTTTTCCCGTTTCCGGATCTTCGCCGAGAAGAGCAAGTGCATTTCCTGCAACGTCTGCACCTCCGTCTGCCACCAGGGAATCGACGTCATGAGCTTCGCCAACAAGGGCTTGCCGATGGAAGACCCCCAGTGCGTGCGGTGCTCCGCCTGCGTGCAGATGTGCCCGACCGGCGTGCTCTCGTTCGGCCGCGTCGGGGCCGGCGGCCTGCCGGTCCTCGACCGTCTCCCTGCCTCGCCGGTGCGGATGACGGAGACGGCGCAGGGGCTCCCGCCGTAGAATTCCGGGCAACAGGAAGGAGAACCCCATGAAAGCGTTCGCGGCCATCCTCGGCATCATGGTTCTCTCCCAGGGCATCTCGAGCGGAGCCGGAGCAAAATCGAGCGAAAAAGCCAAGCCGGTCGAAAAGGGAAAGAAGGTGGACTCCGCCTCGCCGCCGGCGCGCGTTCCCTTCGCCGAGGTCAGGCGGCTCGGCGATCTCGTGGGCACGTGGAAGATCTCGGGCCAGGTGCAGAAGAGCCCGATGGGCCCCGGCGGAAAGATGGATGCGACGGAGACCTGCGCGTGGTTCGAAGGGGAGTACTTCGTCGTGTGTCACACGTCCGGAACGACGCCGATGGGAAAGACGGCCGGCATGAGCACCTTCGGCTGGGATGGCGACCACAAGAACTACACGTTCCAGTCGATCGACAATTTCGGGATGGCCTCGACCGCGAAGGGGAAGCTCGACGGAAACACCTGGACCTGGAGCAGCGAAGAGATGATGGGTGGCAAGAAGATGAAGAGCCGCTTCGTCCTCGTGCAGGAGTCTCCGGACCACCGCCGGATGTCGTGGTCGATCTCCCCGGACGGACAGACGTGGTCGGAGCTCTTCTCCGGCGACGAGACGCGCGAGAAGGCCTCCAAGCGCGCGACGGCCCCCAAGAAGAAGAAGGCGAAATAATCCAACCCGGGGGCGGCCGCATGGCGCGCGCCGCCGGGCGGCGGCCGTGACCCGCGAAGTTTCCCTGCCGTTGTGGGTCGCGGCCGTCGTCGCCGTTCTCGCCGCGTGGGCGGCGCTCGACCGGCTCCTGATTCCGAGCGCGCGCTGGCTCCTTCGCCGCCGCGTCAATCGCGTCCTCGAGGAATTGAACACGCGGCTGCGCATCCGGATCCCGCCCTTCAAGCTCACGAAGCGCCAGGTCCTGATCGACCGCCTCCTCTACGACCCGGAGGTGCAGGACGCGGCCGAAGCCTTCGCCCGCGAGAACGACATGCCGAGGGAGGCGGTGATGGACCGCGTGCGCCGCTCCGCGCGGGAGATCGTCCCGGCATTCAACGCCTACCTCTATTTTCGCCTGGGCTACCGCGCCGGGCGGGCCGTCGCCCGGTCGCTCTTCCGCGTGCGCCTCGGTTACCTCGACGAAGGAGCCCTCTCGGCGATTCCCGAGAACGCCACCGTGGTCTTCTGGATCAACCACCGGAGCAACATGGACTACATCCTCGTCGGCTACCTCGCGGCCGAGCGGACGGCGCTTTCCTACGCCGTGGGCGAGTGGGCGCGCATCTGGCCGCTCCAGACGCTGATCCGGTCGATGGGAGCCTATTTCGTCCGGCGCCGTTCGAACGATCCCCTCTACCGCCGAGTCCTCGAGCGGTACGTCGGGATGGCCACGGCGGGCGGCGTCACCCAGGCGATCTTTCCGGAGGGCGGGCTGACGCGCGACGGCGCGCTCCGGGAGCCGAAGCTCGGCCTGGTGGACTACATGTTGAAGAATTTCGACCCCTCCGGGGAGCGCGACGTCGTCTTCATTCCCGTGGGCATCAATTACGACCGCGTGTTCGAGGACCGATCGCAGCTGCGGCTCGCGTCGGAGCCGGAGAATCTCCCGCGTCCCGGCGAGGTGCTCTGGAAGTCGCTCGGCTTCATGCTGCGAAACGCGCGGCTCATGCTCGCCAACCGCTGGCACCGGTTCGGCTACGCCTGCGTCAACTTCGGGCCTCCGGTCTCCGCCCGCGCCTACCTGAGGGAGCGCGGGCTCGACCTGCGGGCCCTCCCGCGGGAGGCGCGTTTTGCCGAGATCGGCGCCTTTGCCCGGGACATGATGCGGCGGCTGGGAGACGTCATCCCCGCGGTCCCCGTCGCGCTCGTGGCCACCGCGCTCCTCCGCGATCCGGACCGCGCCATGTCCGAGCTCGAGCTCAAGGCCGAGGTCGTCGCCCTCTCCCGGCGGCTGGAGGAGAAGGGCGCCCACGTCTACATCCCGCGCGGCGACCAGGACTACGCGATCGCCGTC
>Ga0105248_10010497_pt1 | contig 10200 bp, 10 predicted proteins | sample KBSS34metaG_FD_81524 | JGI IMG/M metagenome (GOLD analysis project Ga0105248, IMG submission 81524) | Switchgrass rhizosphere microbial communities from Kellogg Biological Station, Michigan, USA - KBS S3-4 metaG | ecosystem: Host-associated > Plants > Roots > Rhizosphere > Soil | place... | reverse complement strand
GTTTCGATGGCCCGCACCGACGAGCCAAACAGCGCGACCACGCACTTCTTCATCCTCGTCACCGAAGCGCCGTTTCTTAACAGCAAGTTTTCCGCGTTCGGCCAGGTGACGAAAGGGATGGAAGTCGTTGACGCGATCAACCAGGCACCGGTCGAAGGCGACAAACCCGAGAAGCCCGTGAAGATCAATCGCGCGATTGTAGCGTCATGCAAAAAGTAACTCTCTATTTCGTGCTCATTGCGGCGTCGCTCGCGCTCGCGGGCTGCGCGCAATCTGACTCGGCCAAGCCGAGGCCCGAAGCGGCGCAGCAGTTACTCAAGTTGCGTGGTTACGAGTTTGACGAAAAGGGATTTTTTGCGGCGGGGCAGGCGCGGGACGTGACCGCAATCAACATGTTCTTCGACGCCGGCATCAATCCCAACGCGCAGAACAACGACGGCCGCACCGTGTTGATCTCCGCGGCGGCGCGCGGCGATCTTGAAGTGGTCAACGTGCTCTTGTCGCGCGGCGCCGATCCAAACGTCAAAGACAAGCGCGGCTACACCGCGTTGAGTCATGCGCTCGAAGCGATGTACGAAGAGGTGGTCGAGGCGCTGCTCAATCACCCGCAGCTCGATCCGAACAGCAAAGGCCTGAACGGCCGGCCCGCGTTGAGTGCTTACGTGTGGCGCGACAACAAGGAGCGCGTCGAAAAGCTGCTCGCGCGCGGCGCGGATGTGACCGCGCAGGACAACGACGGCGATACTGCGTTGCACGGCGCGGCGCAAACGGGCAACGTCGAGATCATTCGCCTGCTGCTGGATAAAGGCGCGAAGCCAAACGTGAAGAATAAAGTCGGCGGTACGCCGTTGATGTGGGCGGCCGTTTACGGCAACGAGGCTGCGGCGCGTTTGCTGTTGAGTCGCGGCGCTGACGCGTCGCTGAAAGACAACGACGGCGTCACCGCGGCCGAGTGGGCTGCGCGAAACAACCGCCACAACGTGGTACAGGTTTTAAAAGGAAAGCGCTGATGCTGCTGGTCATCGACAACTACGATTCGTTCACTTACAACCTCGTGCAGTATCTAGGCGAGCTGGGCGAAACGGTCGAAGTGCGCCGCAACGATCGCGTCACAGTTCAGCAGATCGAAGCGGAGTTGCGTCCGGAACGCATCGTGATCTCACCCGGACCAGGCACGCCGGACACGGCAGGCGTCACGCTCGAGGTGATCGAACACTTTGCGGGAAAGGTGCCGTTGCTCGGAGTTTGTCTCGGTCATCAGGCGATCGGACAGGCGTTTGGCGGTCGTGTGATCCGCGCGCCCGAGTTGATGCACGGGAAGTCGTCGGAAGTCATTCACGACGGCAAAACGATCTTCGCAGGACTGACTGATCGTTTTCAGGCGGGACGTTATCACTCGCTGATCGTCGAGAAAGAATCGGTGCCGGCGTCCCTCGAGATCTCGGCGCACACGGTGGACGACATCATCATGGGGCTCAGGCACCGCGAGCTGAAAGTCGAAGGCGTGCAGTTTCATCCCGAATCGATTCTGACTTCCGAAGGCAAACAATTGCTCGCGAATTTTCTAAAACTCTAAACCTCACCGCACATGGCCCAAGGCTTAACAGAATTCATCGCTCGTCTGGTTCGTCGCGAAGATCTGAGTCGGGATGAGGCGGAACAACTGCTTGAGTCTTTACTTGATGTAGAAGCGACGGATGCGCAGATCGCCGCGGCGCTCGTGGCGCTGGCCGCGAAGGGCGAGACCGTGGATGAGTTGACCGGAATGGCGAGTGGACTGCGCGCGCGCGCCGTGCGCGTCAACGCGGCGCATTCGTGTTTCATCGACACTGCCGGAACCGGATCGAGTCGGGCGAAGACGTTCAACATCTCGACCGCGGCGGCGTTTGTGATCGCGGGCGCGGGATTACCGGTAGCCAAGCATGGAAATCGCGCGGCGAGCAGCAAATCGGGCAGCGCGGATCTGTTGACGGCTTTGGGCGTGAACGTTTCGGCGATTCCCGAGGTGTCGGAAAACTCGCTCAACGAGATTGGTATTTGCTTCATGTTCGCGCCGCTTTATCACGGCGCGACGGCGCGCGTGGCAGGCATTCGCCGCCAGCTCGGCATTCACACGACGTTCAATCTGCTCGGGCCGTTGAGCAATCCGGCCGGCGCGCCGCGGCAGATCATTGGCGTCTTTCGTCACGATCTCGCCGAGCGGTTGGCGCGTGTGCTTGCGGCGCTGGGAACTGAACACGCGTGGGTGGTCCATGGTGAAGACGGTCTCGACGAGATCACGCTTGCGGGCAGGACTTACGTCGCCGAAGCGCGCAATGGTGAAGTGAGAACGTTTGAGATTGCGCCGGAGGATTTTGGTCTCGAAGTTCGCGAGCTCGAACATTTGCGAGGCGGTGACACGGAGGCCAACGCTGCGATCGTGCGCGCAGTGCTGGAAGGAAAACGAAACGACGAGGCGCGAGCGCTGGTGATCGTGACTGCGGCAGCGGCGTTGCTGCTTGGAGGTATCGTGACGGATTTGCGCGAAGGCGCAGCGCGGGCTGCGGAGGCGATCGACAGTGGCGCGGCGCTCGGGAAGTTGGAACGGTTGATTCAGGCTACCAACACTGCGTAGTCCGGCCCGCGGAGTATGCCGGTTACATCGTCGACGATGAACATACTTTCGGAGATCATCGCGAAGAAACGTGAGCGAGTTGCGAGCGCGAAAGAGCTCGTCCCGTTTGACGTCTTGCGAAGTGAGGCTCTTGCGAAACGCGCGAGCTCGAAACCGCACGCGTTGCGGAGCGCGTTGCAAAGCGACGGCATCAACATCATCGCCGAGTTCAAACGACGCTCGCCGTCGAAAGGCGTGATCCGCGAGAATGCGGATCTCCCGTCAATCGTGCGGAGTTATCAATCGGGTGGCGCAATCGCGCTCTCCGTCTTAACTGAGCAGGATTACTTCAACGGATCCCTCGCGGATCTTGAAGCCGTAAGGACGTGTGTTGTTGACTTGCCCGTCTTGCGCAAGGATTTTGTCTTTGATGAGTACCAAGTGTTTGAATCGGCAGCGGCGGGTGCAGACGCGGTCCTGTTGATTGTCGCGGTGTTGGATGATCGGCAACTCGAGTCGTTGCGGCGCGTGGCGGAAGACGAGTTGGGGATGGACGCCCTCGTCGAGGTTCATAATTTACAAGAAATGGATCGTGCAGCTAGCTGCGGGGCGAAGATAGTTGGAGTTAATAATCGCAACCTCCAGACGTTTGAAGTGTCGCTCGAGACGTCGATGAGACTGGCGCCGCTCGCGCCGCGTGGCGCGCTGTTGGTAAGCGAAAGTGGACTGAACGAAGCGGGCGAGTTGCGACGGTTGAAGGAGCAGGGATTTAGCGGATTTTTAATCGGCGAGTCGTTGATGCGCGCCGCTGATCCCGGCGCCGCGCTTCGGGATTTAAGATCATGACCCTGGTGAAGATTTGTGGAATTACGAACGTGGCCGATGCGCAGGCGGCGGTTGACGCGGGCGCGGATGCGTTGGGGTTTAATTTTTACCGGCCGAGTCCTCGATACATAACTCCCGACGACGCACGAGAAATAATAAATCGCCTTCCTCAATCGGTTTTGACAGTCGGCGTTTTCGTCAATGAGAATCCCCAAGCCCTGCTTCTTGTCGCTGAGCAAGCGGGCATTTCCGCCGTACAGCTACACGGCGACGAGTCGCCCGAATATTGTCAGGAACTGGGTGGAAAATACGTTATCAAAGCGTTTGGCGCGACGAATAATTTAAATTTTAACGCGTATCGCGTAGACGCGATCATGCTCGACACGAAGGACGAACTCTTGCACGGCGGCACCGGCCGTGTCTTCGATTGGTCCATCGCGCAACGTGCAACTTCGTCAGTTCCCAAGCTCTTTCTGGCCGGAGGTCTTTCGCCCGAAAACGTCGCCGAAGCCATTGCGCGGGTGCGTCCGTACGCTGTGGACGCCTGCAGTTCTTTGGAGATGAGACTCGGAAAAAAGAATCACGAACGCGTTCGGGCCTTTATAAAAGCGGTGCGCAGCGTGGCGTCTTGACGGTGCCCCACAGTCGCGGAGTATTCTAGGTCTTGCCCCAAAATCTGAAATCCGAACATCCTCCCCGAACAAGCTTATTCGATGTGCTGGCCCCCCCAGGTCTGACTATGAGTGCGCGGGCAGAAAAACGAAACTCGGCAAAAACAAATGAGCGGGCGCGCGGGCGCGTGCTGCTGATCACTGACGACAATCAAACGGCGTTTGTGGAAGCGATCACTGCGCGCGGCATCAACGTCGTGGGCGTGGCTAACGGCGCCGCCGCGTTGGTTTCTCTGCAACGATCGCGACCGCATCTCGTCGTCGCGAATCCCGCCGCGCGCGGCTTGAGAATCAGGGAGCTCGCGCGGACGCTGGCTCAGTCTGACGACGGTATTCCGCTCGTGCTTGCGGGACCGCAACCGGCGACGCTCGAGATTCGACACGCGGCGTTGCTCGAAGGCGCGTTTGATTATTTTGAGTTGCCGCTCGAGTTTGATTTGTTGGTTGAGCGAACGCAGCAGCTCGTAGCGTTGCGGCAGACGATCGATCAGTTGCGATCTGACGCGGACCTCGATTCGTTGACGGGTCTGGCAAATCGCCGGCGCTTTCGCGTTGCGCTCACGCGGGAAGTGGAACGCTGGCGTCGTTATCGCGTGCCGTGCTCGTTGTTGATGCTGGACATCGATCATCTGAAACGTATCAACGACCAGTTTGGCCATCCGGCGGGTGACGCCGTGATTCGTCAGATCGCGCAGACGTTGAAAGAGGTTTCGCGCGACAACGACACGGCCGCGCGTCTTGGCGGCGAGGAGTTTGGGCTGCTGCTCGCAGGTATCGATTTGCAGAAGGCTGCGGCTGCGGCTGAACGATTAAGGACGGTGCTCAGTGGGAGACGTATCGATGATGTCGGCAGTGTGACCGTGAGTATCGGAGTGGCGAGTTGTCCCGAGAGCGCTACTTCGGAGCGGACGTTGTACTCCGCGAGTGACCGCGCGCTTTACGTTTCCAAAAACTCCGGGCGCGATCGCGTTTCCACCGCGCCGCCGCTTCAGGAAAAACTTCCCGGCGTGTGATCGCAAATGCAACCTGATTCACTCGGTCATTGGGGCAAGTACGGCGGGCGCTTCGTTCCGGAAACGTTGATGGCGCCGCTCGAAGAGCTGACCGAGGCGTATCTCGCGAGCCGCGACGACGAGTCGTTTCAATCAGAGCTTCACGAACTACTCACAAATTACGCCGGGCGGCCCACGCCTTTGTTTCACGCCGCGCGGCTCACCGAACGCGGCGGCGGCGCGAAGATCTATCTCAAGCGCGAAGACCTGCTGCACACCGGGGCGCACAAAATCAACAACACCCTCGGCCAGGTGCTGCTCGCGCGTCGCATGAACAAGCGGCGCATCGTTGCCGAAACGGGCGCAGGGCAGCACGGCGTTGCGAGCGCGACTGTTTGCGCGTTGTTCGGTCTCGACTGCGTGGTTTACATGGGCGCGGAAGACATGCGTCGCCAGGCGCTGAACGTCTTTCGCATGCAGTTGCTCGGCGCGGAAGTGCGCGAAGTGAACGCGGGCTCGCGCACGTTGAAAGATGCGATCAACGAGGCGCTGCGTGATTGGGTGACGAACGTTGGCGACACTTACTACCTGCTCGGCAGCGCGCTAGGACCACATCCTTATCCGCTCATGGTCCGTGACTTTCAAAGCGTCATCGGACGCGAAGCGCGCGCGCAGATTCTGGAACAGGAGGGCCGCTTGCCCGACGTGCTCGTGGCCTGCGTCGGCGGTGGTTCCAACTCGATCGGTTTGTTTCATCCGTTTCTCGGTGATGACGGCGTGCGAATGATCGGCGTGGAAGCGGGTGGCAGCGGCAACGAGTTGGGCCAGCACGCGGCGCGATTCAACACGGCCGGCGGCGGCAGGCCTGGTGTCTTGCAGGGTACGATGAGTTACGTGTTGCAGGACGAGCATGGACAGGTCGCGGCGACGCATTCGGTATCGGCGGGTTTGGATTATCCGTCAATCGGCCCGGAGCATGCTTATCTGCACGACGCGGCGCGGGTTGAGTACAGTTCGGTTTCTGATGCGGAAGCGCTCGACGCATTTCAGTTGCTCTCGCAGCTCGAGGGAATCATTCCGGCACTGGAGTCGGCGCATGCGGTGGCGCATGGTCTGAAGGTCGCGCGAGAGCTGGGACGCGATCAGATCGTGGTAGTGAATTTATCCGGGCGCGGTGATAAGGACATCAACTCCGTGCGCGAACAGTTGGAGTCGTAACGCTTGGGACGGATTGACGAAGCTTTCAGCGAGTTGAAGCGGGCAGGGAAGAAAGGCTTCATTCCGTTCATCACGGCGGGCGATCCGGATCTCGCGACGACCCGGCAACTACTGATCGAGCTGTCTGATTCAACCGTCATTGAATTGGGTGTGCCGTTTAGCGACCCGATGGCCGATGGGCCTACGATCCAGAGGTCGTCGGAGCGGGCGCTAAGGCACGGCCACGGGGTGGAAGATATTTTGGAAGTTGTTGCTGATGTGAGGCGCAACATAGAAACGCCGATAATTCTGTTCAGCTATTTCAATCCGCTGTTGCAGTTTGGCTTGCAGCGACTCGCGCGAGAGGCGAGTGCGGCCGGTGTTGATGGCGTGCTGGTAACGGATCTGAGTCCGGAAGAAGCGGGCGAGTTTGAGAAAGAGTTGCGCGCGAACGATCTGGACATGATCTTTCTTATCGCGCCGACTTCGACCGACGAACGTTTGAAGCTCGTTGCCGAGCACGCGCGCGGTTTTATCTACGCCGTGTCGCGCGCTGGTGTTACCGGTGTTCGCACGAACGTCAGCGCGGAAGCGGAAAAGCTCGTGAATCGCATGCGTAGTTTTTCTTCGCTGCCAATCGCGGTCGGCTTCGGTATTTCCAATGCTGAGCAAGTGAAAGACGTGCAACGCTACGCCGACGCAGTTGTCGTTGGCTCGGCGATTGTCGCCGAGATAGAGCGCGTGCAAGGCACGACGCCCGACCTCAGACAATTTGTAAAGAACCTGCTCGACTAAAACAACGCGCTTCGAGTATTCTTGCGCGGACATCGACTTGCCCGCGTTGAAACAAGGACGCAGAGGGGGCTGCGACACGTTCGGGGAAGTCGTTTTTCCGAAACCTCACCCTCTGGAAAATAGTTTGTTGCAAGCGTGAAACACTGTTCCATTCTCGCTCTTGTTGTGCTATGCTCACCGCTCACTGGCGAGCTTTTGGCCGATACGACTGCGAGAAGAGGAGCGGAAGAAAGAGATGTATGCCATGGCTGATGACCGGATGAGTGGAGACCGCGGCAGGGCAGTGGAAGCCGCGTTGGCGAATATTGAAAAGAAGTTTGGCAAGGGCTCGATCATGCGCCTGGGTGAGCGCGAGGTGTCGGACATTCCGGCAATTTCCACGACCTCGCTTAGTCTCGACGCCGCGGTCGGCGTCGGCGGCGTGCCGCGCGGCCGGATCGTGGAAATCTATGGACCAGAGAGCTCGGGTAAAACGACGCTCGCACTGCATATCGTTGCGGAAGCGCAAAAAGCGGGCGGCGTCGCCGCGTACATCGACGCCGAACACGCGATGGATGCCGACTACGCAGGCAAGCTCGGCGTTGACATAGACCAGTTATTGATTTCGCAACCAGACTCCGGCGAGCAGGCGCTCGAGATTGCCGAAGCGCTGGTCCGTTCCAATGGCGTTGACGTGATCGTAGTCGATTCCGTCGCCGCGCTCGTGCCGCGCGCGGAGCTCGACGGCGAGATGGGCGACTCGTTGCCGGGTTTGCAGGCGCGTTTGATGTCGCAGGCGCTGCGCAAACTCACGGCGATTGTGGCGCATTCCAACACCTGTTTCATCTTCATCAACCAGATCCGCGAAAAGATCGGGGTGATGTTTGGCAATCCGGAAACGACCACCGGCGGCCGCGCGCTCAAGTTTTACTCTTCTTTGCGACTGGACATTCGTCGCATCGGCGCTATCAAGGATGGCGACCGCGTGGTTGGCAACCGCACGAAGGTGAAGGTCGCAAAGAACAAAGTCGCGCCGCCTTTCCGCGAGTGTGAGTTTGACATCATGTACGGCGAAGGCATTTCCCGCGAGGGCGATCTGCTCGATCTCGCCGTCGTGCAACGCGTCGTGGAAAAGAGTGGCGCCTGGTTTTCGATGAAGGGCGAACGGCTCGGCCAAGGCCGCGAAAACGCCAAACAGGCGCTCAGAGATAATCCGGAAATGCTGAAACGAATCGAAAAAGAAGTGAAGATGAAGCTTGGACTGCCGGTGCGCGAAGAGCCCGAGCCGTCCAACGTCAAAGCAGCGTCGAAGTAGAGTTTCTGATTAAACAATTGAGCGCTCGGCGAGGATCATTTATGCTCGCCGGGCGTTCTCTTTGTGGTCTATGTCCTCGATCCTGATAAAAAACGGCACGCTCGTAACGATGGACTCTGCGAACCGGATCGTTCGCGGAGACCTGCTTATCTCCGGTTCGCATATCGCCGAGCTGGGCGATACTTCGCAAAGCGCGGACGTGGTGATCGATGCGAGCGAGTGTGCTGTCATTCCCGGGTTCGTGCAAACGCACATTCATCTTTGCCAGACGCTTTTTCGCGGCGCTGCTGATGATCTCGCGTTGATCGACTGGCTAAAGCAGCGCGTGTGGCCCATGGAAGCGGCGCACTCCGCGGCTTCGCTGCGTGCGTCGGCGCGTTTGGGTATTGCCGAGCTGATCAAAGGCGGCACCACCAGCGCGTTGACGATGGAAACCGTCAACCATACAAATGAGGTGTTTGCAGTTGTCGAAGAGACTGGCTTTCGCGCCACTGTCGGCAAGTGCATGATGGATAAAGGCGCCGAAGTGCCCGAGGCGTTGCAGGAACAGACCGCGCAGTCGATCGCGGAGTCGCTCGCGTTGCTGGACCAGTGGCACGGTAAAGCAGGCGGGCGTATCAGGTATTGTTTCGCGCCGCGGTTTGCGATCAGTTGCACGCGCGAGTTGCTCGAGAAAGTCGCCGAGCTCGCGCGCGAGCGTGGCGTGATGGTTCACACGCACGCTTCGGAAAACAGGATCGAGTGCGCGCTGGTTGAAGAAGAGACGGGGTTACGGAATATCAATTACCTCGACAGTGTCGGTGTTACGGGCCGGCATGTAGCGTTGGCCCACTGCGTTCATCTCAGTAACGACGAGATCAGGATTCTGAAACGCACCGGGACCAACGTGGTCCACTGTCCGTCGTCGAACCTGAAACTCGGTTCCGGGATTGCACCTGTCACGAAACTGTTGGAAGAAGGCGTGTCGGTTTCGCTCGGAGCGGATGGCGCTCCGTGTAACAACCGGCTCGACATGTTTACCGAAATGCGTACCGCGGCGTTGCTCCAGAAGGCGCTGCATGGGCCGGAGGTTTTGGCTGCCGAGCGGGTGCTGCGGATGGCGACGATCGACGGCGCGCGGGCTTTGGGGCTGGAGTCTGAGGTCGGGAGTCTGGAGGTTGGGAAGCGGGCGGATGTCGCTATCGTGAGTTTGGACCGGCTTCACACCGCGCCCGCAGCCGAGGTCGTTTCGTCACTGGTTTATGCGGCTACGGCGAGTGATGTCGAGAGCGTAATTATTGATGGCCGGGAAGTTATGCGTAACCGGACGCTGCTGACCCTAAATGAAGCGGAAGTGATTGCGGAAGCGAACGCGCAGGCGGAGCTACTGATTAGCCGGGCTGGGTTGGCCACAGATTAACGCGGATTTGGGTTTAAAATGGCTGTGCCAGCTCGAAGGTAGCGACTGCGGGGGGCGCGATCGGCGGCCGAGCTGGCACTGGCGGGCACTATCAATTTTGAATTGGATGGCGTCTTTGTCGACTTAGCTGACGTTTGGGCATCAGCTCCACCCGCAACGTTGGGAATTATACACCGCGGAGGGATTCAGTCAACGACTTTTTGTGACGAATCCGACAAAAACCTCAAAGCCGCGTGGTTCTTAAATCCAGGACGCCGAGGTTCTAAGTTGAAGGTCGGCAAAGTTGCCGGAGGTGGTGCGCGAAAGTTGGCAGAGATGGAGCGTGAAGTTGACAGCGATTTAACTACGTTCCTATACTACGCGGTCCTTTTCACCATCTGGCCAGGTAGCTCAGTTGGTAGAGCGCGGCCCTGAAAAGGCCGGCGTCGGCGGTT
>Ga0105248_10010496_pt1 | contig 10201 bp, 9 predicted proteins | sample KBSS34metaG_FD_81524 | JGI IMG/M metagenome (GOLD analysis project Ga0105248, IMG submission 81524) | Switchgrass rhizosphere microbial communities from Kellogg Biological Station, Michigan, USA - KBS S3-4 metaG | ecosystem: Host-associated > Plants > Roots > Rhizosphere > Soil | place... | reverse complement strand
TCGACAAGTACACCTGGGTCGACATCGGCTCGTCGTACCTGCCGGGCGAGATCGTCGCCGCGTTCCTGTGGGCGCAGATGGAGGAGGCCGACGCGATCAACGCGCGCCGGCTCGACATCTGGCGCACCTACCACCATGGCCTCGCCGACGCCGAGGCGCTCGGCAAGCTCCGCCGCCCCACGGTGCCCGCCGGCTGCACGCACAACGCGCACATGTACTACGTGCTGCTGCCCGACCTCGCGGCGCGCACGTCGTTCATCGAGCGGCTGAAGTCGCGCAGCATCCACGGCGTCTTCCACTACGTGCCGCTGCACTCGTCGCCGTACGGCCGCACGGTCGGTCGTGCAGTCGGCGAGCTGCCGGTCACCGACGCCGCCGGCGATCGGCTGGTCCGCCTGCCGCTCTGGCTCGGCATCGAGGAGCACCAGCGCGAGATTGCCGCCGGCGTCCTCGCGTCGATCGACGAAGCCGCGGCAGCGTCGGCGGGCGCTCACGGATCGAAGCCCGCATGATCTCCATCGTGATCCCCGCGTATCGCTCGCGCGAGTCGCTGCCGATCCTGATCGAGCGCCTCGAAACCGTGCTCGGCGGCCTCGGGCGGGACTTCGAGATCATCGTCGTCGATGACTGCAGCCCCGACGACACCTGGCAGGTGCTGAAGCAGCTGAAGGAGGGTCGCGAGGCTCTGCGCATCGTCCGCCTGATGCGAAACAGCGGCCAGCACAACGCGCTCTTGTGCGGCTTCTCGCTCGCGCGCGGCTCGGTCGTGGTGACGATGGACGACGATCTGCAGAACTCACCCGAGGACGTCCCCCGGCTTGTCGCCGCGATCGACGACGGCTTCGACCTTGCGATCGGGTCGTACGACGAGAAGAAGCACTCGAAGGCGCGCAACATCGGCGGCGGCCTCGTCGACGCGACGCAGCGGCGCATTTTCGGCCTGCCGCCGACGTTCCAGCTGACAAGCTTTCGCGCGATCGACCGCCGCGTCGTCCAGAACGTCGTCGCAATGGGCGGGGTCTTCCCGTATGTCACGTCGATGCTGCTGTCGCACACCGCGCGCTACATCAACGTCCCTGTCACTCACGAGGAGCGACAGTACGGCGCGTCGAACTACAACCTGAAGCGCTCGGCGCTGCTGGCGTTCAACCTGCTACTCAACTACTCGACATACCCCCTCTACTTCGTCGTCGCGCTCTGCCTGCTCGCGCTCGGCTGCTCGGCGATCCTGAGCCTGTGGGTCATGTGGCGCGGGCTCGTCGGCGACAGCAACGTTCCCGGTTGGGCGAGCACGATCACCGCGATCTCGTTCTTCAACGGGCTGATCCTGCTGGCGCTCGTCGTCCACAGCCTGTACCTGTCGCGCCTCAACCAGCAGGTGACGCGCTCGCGCGTGGGGTTCACGGTGGGCGAGCTGCGTGAGTAAGACGCTGCTCGTCCTCGCGGCGTCGATCTACCAGATCTCCGCAATCAACGCCGCGAAGAGGCTCGGTTATCGTGTGATCACCACGGACAACGTAGCGTCCAACCCCGGACATGCACTGGCCGACGCCAGCTTCGACATCGACACTACCGATCACGAAGCCCTGCTTTGTCTTGCTACGGCCGAGCGGATCGATGGAATTATGGCGCCTGGGACCGATGTCGCTGTCGAGTCTGCGGCGTACGTCGCCGAGCGACTCCACCTGCCCGGACCTGGACTTCAGGCTGCTCGCACCCTTACCCGAAAGCGGCTATTCCGTCGTTTTCTGCAGCGTACCGGTCTGCCCTGTCCGGATGTGCTCGAGTGCGGCGTCGATCCCAACTCTTTCGCCGCATTGCCCGAGGATCGCAGTTGGCTCGTCAAGCCGAATCGGTCGTCGGGTTCCAAAGGAATCTTCGTCGTTCGTACTGCAAGAGAGTTGATGTCGCGAGTTCCAGAAAGTCGAGGCTTCAGCATCGATGGCAAGGTGCTGGTCGAGGAGTTCGTCGACGGCACTCAGCACACATGCGAAGGTTTCATGAGAGGCGGGCAGTTGCAGCTATGGTTGATCACCGACAGAGACACCGCCGCACTGCCGTATACGGCCACCAAGGGGCATCGAGTCCCGACCCGGCTTGCCGAACAGCGTTGTCGTGACGCGGTCACGTCGATGGAACAAGTGCTGCGGCTCGCCGGAATCACGGATGGCCCGGTCGACTGCGACTTCGTGGCGAGCCGCGAGCGCATCACCTTGATCGAGATTACGCCTCGACTCGGAGGCAATTCGCTCTCTCGCCTCTTCAGTGCCGGGTTGGAGTTCGACTTAGTGCGCGCTGCCGTCGAGTACGCCTGCGGAGACCGGGTCGAACTGCCGGTGCAGCGCCTACCCAAGCCTGCCGCAATCGTCCTCCTCGGCGCCGAACGCTCGGGTTGCGTCGGCTGGAACAGCGAAGAGGCACGTCTGCTGGCGCTCGAACCATGGGTAACCGGGCTGTCATTCGATGTCCAGCAAGGCGAACACGTCAACGCCTTTATCAATGGGCGGCACCGCATTGGCGAAGCGCTCATCACCGGGCAGAGTCGCGCGGATGTCGACCACAGACTTCTGGAACTAACGCAGCGGCTAAACGTTTCGGTGAACTGATCGATGTTGACGCGCAGGCGGACCCGTGCAGGCGTTGTCGCGCTCGCGACCGCGCTATCCGTCGCCTCACTGATTTATCTGGGCACCACGTTCGAATGGAGCGAACCGCTCAAGGCGGTGCGCAAGGCGCACCTCATTACTTTGATCGTTACGACGTGCATTCTTCAGTTCGCCTTTATCTGCGTGCGCACACTTCGCTGGCAGGTGGTCGTACGCGACACGAATCCCTCGGCGACCTTTGGCAAGCTCTATTGGGTCACGGCGATCGCGGTCAGCCTCGCGATCGTCACGCCTGGTCAGTTTGGTGAAGCGGCAAAGGTCGAGCTGCTGAGGCGGCAGGGCTTGGGCACCCGCCTTGCCGCGCTGGGTTCGTTCGCGCTCGAGCGGGTGCTGGATCTCCTCGCGCTGACCAGCTTCTGCCTGATCGGCTTGGCGTTCGGAAGTGGTCTCTCGGCCCGATTCCCGCGACTTCCCCTCCTCGTGATGCTGCTGTTTTTTGTCGCGCTCGTCCTGGTCTACTTCCTGCGCCCCTCTAAGGCGTCGATTGGGCAGAGCCGCTGGATATCGATCTTTCGGTCGGGGACAGGAACTCCTCTGATCAAAATTCAGATGCTGGTCCTGACGTTGGCATCTTGGTGCCTCGTCGCCGCCGGTTGGCTTGTCTCCTTCCGCGCAGTCGGAATCGACATCTCGCTACCGGCCGTATGCTGGGTGATTTCTCTCGTGACGGTCGGCACGTTGCTGTCGCTCATTCCCGCAGGAGTCGGCGTTGCCGATGTCGTCGCGATACAGAGCTTGATGGCGCTCGGTGTCCCGCAAGTCGACGCCCAGGCGGGTGCCTTGATCCTTCGTGTCTACGCCTTCGTCGTCATCGCGTTCGGTTTGAGCCATCTGCCCGTGTGGGCTTTCGTCCTGCCAAACTTGCGAACCCGATCACATGACACCCGTGGTGCCGAGAAATGATGGCGAATAGCGTGGCCGAGGCTCCCACTGCGTTCTTCCGCGAGAACGGCTATATCTTGCTCGCGAATTTTGTGTCCGAGGTCGATTGCGCATCGTTGATCGATGCGATCGAGAGTTATCGACGTACAAAGGACATCATCACGGTCGAAAGATCGTCGTTCATTGAGACGAAGAGATTTATGACCCTGAATGGCACGGACGTGGAGGCTCACGTCCCGTACGCAAACCATCTATACGGTCTGGTCAACGACACGATCAACTCGCTTACTTCCAAGCAGTACGTTCAACTGGAGAATCGGTCGATCGGGCTCAGCATCAACATTGTTCCCGCGGGCGGGGTGTTTTCATGGCACTACGACCGCAACGAAATCACGGCAGTCCTCTATCTCAATGAGGTGGAAGGAGGCGAGATGGAGCTGTATCCGCGGTACCGCCTCCTCACAAAGGGCCGCCATGGCGGTGTCGGAAAGTGGATTCAGCGGGTACCAGACGCGCTCATTCGGCCAGCCGCTGTGCGCGAGCTGAGCGGACGGACCAAGGTCGTGGTTCCGCCGAGACCTGGAACGCTGCTGATCATGGAGGCGTCCCGATGCCTGCATCGCGTCGGCCCGGTCATCAGCGGCGCACGTTATAGCGTGCAGTTCGCGTACGACCAGGAAAACGTTTCCTTCGATGAGAGAGCAACCAAGGACTACTACGGATATCGATAGCCCCTGGCTCGCGCAGTTCGCCCGCTGCGTGCAATTGCTGCGCGGGCTGGCCACGATTCGAAGGAAGTCGCGAGGCGAGCTATCGACCTGTCAGTGCCAATGATCGAGTCCCCCCTTTGGAGCTTCAAGCATGCTGAATCGCGTACGTGAGATGTGGAAGCAACGGCAAGAGCGAGAAACGCTCTACGCGACTGCGGCCTACTGGGACCACAAGGCGGAGGTATTTCGCGGCAAAGCGGTTTCGATGTGGCCCAACAATGTCCTGAATGAGCTCTACGAGCGCGAAGACGAGGTCGAAATCCGAAGGCGTCTCGGCGATGTGAACGGCCTGGACGTGTTGGATCTCGGTTGCGGCACGGGGCGGATGAGCCGCTGGCTCGCGGCTCAAGGGGCGAGAGTGACGGGGGTCGACTTCTCGGCAGGAGCGCTAGCGATCGCCAAAAGTGAATCCTCAGGACCGAATCCAGCGTACCAGCACGGGTCGATCTTTGAACTCACCTTCGACGGCGCTTTCGACGTCGTTTTTGTGTGGGGCGTGGTCACAACCGCGTGCAAGACCGAAAATGAAGTGCTGGACGCGATGATTCGAATCCGCAGAGCGCTACGGAGCGGAGGCCGTCTTCTCCTGACAGAGCCTATTCACAAAGGCTTCCTCCATCGTGTGCTTGACATGAACGTTTCGACGTTTGTCTCGGTGATGCGACGAGCGGGCTTCGAAATCAGGATGGTTGCACCGTTGCACTTCTGGCCGGTCCGCCTGCTGCTTTCGTACGTCGCCTGGCCAGGGTGGATCACTCGGCCCGTCTACGCGATCGGCAATCTTGGAATGAAGCTGCCCGGCCTTTCGAAACTAGGCGACTACACGCTTATCGTGGCCACACCGAAGGCTTAAAGAAAGAAGCGATCGCTGTCCAGCCGCGACTCTCGCGAAGCTGTCTTTGCTCGGGATCAGCCTTGCGCGCCGCACGTCGCTGTCCGGGACGTAGTCGAGGCTCATTCGGGCCTTAGGGTCAGCGTCGAACATCGCCCCGCCGCGTGTTCAGCGCTTCGGCTGCCAGAGCGTCACCTCGATCGTCTTCGTCTTGTCGTCGGAGCTCGGATCGGGGATCGTGAAGCGGCCGGCCTCTTCGTGGGCGAAAGTGCCGGTTTTCTCCTCGACGATCGACCGCCACGACGCGATCGTCGTCGCTCCGTCGGGCGTCGTCAGCAGCCAGGCGCGGCGCACCTGCGCCGCGTCGACCCAGCCGAGGCTCATGCGCGCCATGCGCTCGCCGGCGTAGACGCCGCCGATGTACCAGATCGCTCCGACCGGAGCGCCGTTGGCGATCGCGACCAGGCCGGGAGATTGGCCGGTGAAGTCGATCAGCGGCTGGCCCGAGCTGAACCCTGCCGAGCGCAGCAGCAGCAGGTAGCTCTCGAGGCTTCGCGCCAGCGCCGGCGTGACGTCGAGGTCGATCCCGCCGGGGTTGGCAGGCAACGGCACGGTCTGCTCGGCGAGCGACGCACCGAGCCGGTACGTGTAGCGGCCGTCGACCCATTGGCGGACGACGATCTCGGCGGGCAGAGCGGCCAGCAGCGCGAGCGCGCCGGCGAAGAGCCAGGTCGGGACCGCCCGCTCGAGCCACATCGTGCGGATCAACACCGCAGCGATGACCAAGGGAAAGATCGCCGCCATCCCCATGTGCTGCAAGAGCGCGTTGCTGGTGCCGTACGAATACGCGAACGGCACGACAAGGATCGCGCCGGCGACGACGAGCGAGCGAACGCGCGCGCCGCTCGCGAGTCGCGCGCGCAGAAGCCAGAGCGCAGCGCAGCCGAGCAGGACCGCGATCCAGGTGACGAGGACGATGCGATAGAAGCGGTTGTCCTTGACGAACGCGTACACGAGGGCACCGGCGACGAACACCGCCACCGCGAGCGCGTCGGCGAGCGGGCGCCGGCGCAGTTGCGCGCCAGCCGTGAGCACGAGGACGGCGAAGACGAGCGGCCACAGCAGCACACGCAGCGCGTGGAGCGCGTCCTGCGGCAGGGCGCCGAAGACGAGCGCAGCGACTTCGCCGGTCGCGCTTCGCTCCATCATTGCGAGCGTCACCTCGATGCCGCGTTCGAACCTGAGCGGCAAGCCGGGGTCGGCGATCCAGAGCGCAAGGAGGTTCAGCGCGAGCCCCGCAATCGCCGCGAGCACGACGCGCGACCAGCCGCCGGCGTCGAGCCGGTGCCAGGCGAGCGCGGCGAAGACCGCGAGCGCCAGCGCGAGGACCAGCAGTCCAGAGCTGAACTTGCTCGCGACTCCTACCGATCCGACGAGGCCGAGGGCGAACGCGGTCGCGAGGCGTCCCCGCGGTGCGTCGTCGTGGACGATGCGGCCGAGCCTGAGCGCGAGCGCGAGGACGACGAGAGCGCACGCGAGCGTCAGCAGGTTGTAGCTCGGCGTCGGCGACACCGGCGACGCGCCGTAGTAGCTCCAGATCGCGGCGGCGGCCGCGACCGCCGTCGCGAGCTCGCCGTCGCGCGATCGCCGCCCGACGAGCGCGCCGAACGCGCGCTGCGCCTCCGAGCCGAACCAGATCGCGGCACCGAGGAGGAGCGCGAAACCGAGCAGGCGCATCGCCCAGACGTCGTGGCCGACGAGCACATACGGCCAGGTGAAGTAGGCGCCGAAGAGCGAGACCGACGGCCACTCGGTCCAGTGGCGGTACGTCAGCAGGTAGAAGCTCTCGTCGGTCAGGTCGAAGCCGCGCCTCGCGGCGACGATGAACATCACCGCTTGCACGGCGACGATGACGATCGCCATCGTGGCCAGCGGGTCGCGACTGCGGACGCTCCTCGTCTGCGGCGCGGCGTTCACGGCGCAAGTGTCTCCTCAGCGCGGCGGGCTGAGCTCGTCGATCAACGCCTTCGTCTGCCGGATGTTGGCGCGGCCGGAGGCACCGAACACGATCGATTCGATCTTCGGCTGCGCGCAGACGTAGGCGATCGCCTCGCGCGGCGCGATCGCGCCCGAGGCGAGGACCGACATCGCGATCGGGCGGAAGCGCCGCGTCGCGATCGCTTCCTCGTACGCGGCGATGCCGCCGCACATCCTGAAGCCGATCTTGTTGATGTTGGCGCAGACGATCGGGTTGTCGATGCCGAGGCCGTCGAGCACGTCGAGCAGGCGGGGCACGTTCATCGTGATGAAGCCGGCCTCGGCGCCGTAGCGGTCGCGGACGTGCGCGTGAAAGACCCGGAAGCACTCGTGCATTCGCAGGCCGAGCAGGAGGTCGGTGATGACGTTCTGCATGAAGACGACCGGCGTCTTCAGGCCGTGGAACATCTTCATCTCGGCGTCGATCAGCATCTGCATGATCGCCTCGATGTCCTTGTTCGCGAGGGCGACGCCTCCCTTCAGCATCGCCGCAACGGCGCCGTCCTGTGGCAGGAACATCCGCAGGGCTTCGATCATCCCGTGCTCGGTCACCGCATTGGCGTACTTGTGCGCGTACGGCATGCACGGGTAGAAGCGGTAGTCCGGATAGCGCGCGGCGTTGGCGCGGAAGTGGTCGCAGATCTCGGCGACGCGGTCGTGCGACGTGCACATGAAGGTGCGGATGCCTTCGGCGTACGCCGCGTCGAGGACGTCGAGGATCGACTGCAGGTCCTGGAAGCGCATCGACTGCGCGCGGGCCTTCTCCTCCGACATGTGGTTGACGCCGAAGAACTGGTTGTCGCCGAACAGGACCCGGTCCATCGGCTCGTCGTTGCTGGTTGCCGCTGCTGCCATCGCGCTCAGCCGAAGACGCGCGACCAGAACCCGCGACGCGCGGGAGCCGCAGCCGGCGCCGTGCGCGCTGTGCCCGGCTCGACCAGCATCGCGACGACGCGGTCGGTCGCGAGCGCCGACGCGAACGTGTTCTCGCCGTCGAGGCGACCCAGTTGCATGCTCTTGGCGAAGTAATCGATCTGCGCCGAGTACTCCTCGCCGCGCAGGTAGAACCAGACGTCTTCGGTGAGGTCAGTCGTGTAGCGCACCGTCCAGCCCGGTTCGACGCCGGGCAGCGCGTCGTGGCGCTCGCGCAGGTAGAGCTGGCACTCCTGGCGGTCGGCGACGACGCGGCCGTTCGTTCCCCAGACCGAGATCTTGGTCGACATCTTGCGAAAGCTCTCGTCGCTCCAGTTGACCGCGAGCTGGCCGCTCGCGCCGCCGGCGAACTCGAGCGTCGCGTAGACCTCGTCGTCGACGTCGCGCGAGAAGACGCTCGAGCGGACGACGCCGATCGCCGCGGTCGGCGCGCCGTGGACGAAGTTGACGAGGTCGATCGCATGGCACGCGTAGTCGTACAGCGCGCCGCCGCCCTCGCTCTTCGCCGAGCGCCAGGTCGCACCCTTGCGGCGCAGCACGACCGGCCCGTACGCCTCGGCGCGGACGTGGTGGATGGTGCCCAGCGCGCCCGACCGGACGAGCCGCGCCGCCTCGCGGAACGCGCCGACGAAGCGGTAGTGGTAGCCGACCTGCGTCACGCGCTCCTTGCTGCTGGCGAGCGCGATCAGCCGCTCGCCGTCGGCGACGTCGAGGACGAACGGCTTCTCGCAGAAGACGTGCAGGCCGCGCGCGAGCGCCTTCTCGACCATTGCGGCGTGCAGCTTCGACGGCGTCGCGACGATCAGCGCGTCGAGCTGTTCGCCGTCGAGCATGCGGTCGAGGTCGGAGTAGCACTTGAGCGCCGCATGCTTCGAGAGGACGTCGGTGAGATACGCGGTCGCGTCGCAGCCGGCGACGAGATCGATCTCGGGATGCGCACGCGCGATCGAGAGGTGCGAGAGCCCCATCTTGCCGAGGCCGACCATCCCGGCCCTGAAGACGGAGCCGGTCATTGCGGTGCGGTCGGACGCTCGAGCGGCGGCGACTGCCATGCGGGTGCGCGGTAGCGGCCGAACCAGTCGAGCAGGACGAGCCAGAAGAACTCGGTGTCGCGGAAGTACCGCCGCCAGTAGCGCTTCGGCTCGGTCGTGATGCGGTAGACCCACTCGAGGCCGTTTCTCGTCATCCAACGCGGCGCGCGAACGACGGCATCGGCTTCGTAGTCGATCGTCGCGCCGACGCCCATGTAGATCTTCACCCCGGGCATGGCACTGCGGTAGCGGTCGATCCAGATCTCCTGCTTGGGGGCGCCGAGGCCGACGATCAGCACCGTCGCCTGCGACGCATTGATCATCTCGACGACCTCGACGATCTCCTTCGGGTCGTTGACGAACTGCATCGACGGGCTGTGGGCGCCGATGACGATCTCGCGGCCGACCCTCGCGTTGATGCGCTCGCGCGCCTTCTGAGCAATTCCCGGGCCGGCGCCGAGCAGGAAGATGCGCACGTCCGGGTTGGCCGCGTGGTGGCGGCAGAACGTCGGCACGATGTCGGAGCCCGAGACCTTCTCCTGGATGCGCCTGCCGATCCAGCCGAGCGCCCAGTAGACGTACTTGCTGTCCGAGGTGATGAAGTCGGCCTTGCGGTACGCCGCGTAGAAGTCGGCGTTGCGTTGCAGGTGCCAGCAGTGGTCGGGGTTGAGCGTGAAGACGATGCCGTGGTCGAGCCGCTCCATCAGCTGCTGCATCGTCAGGTCGTCGACCCAGATGTTGAGGAGTCGCGAACGAGGCCAGGGGCGCGCGGGCGGGGGCTCGGCGTCGACGGGTCGGGTCATGGGACAGGTGCGGGTTCCGTCGACCGCTGAGAACGCGATCGGCCAGCGGTCGATGCCGCTCGGGTCGGCGGATTCTACGGCGCGCGTCGTTGCGCGCCGATGTCGCGGCCGCCGCTCAGGCGGCGCCTAGAGCATCCGCTCGCCGTTGCCGAGCAGGTGCGCGTGGCAGTCCTTCGCTGGCCGCTCGCACCCTTGCACGAAGCTGTCGACGAACTCCGACTTCCAGCCGTTGAACCAGTCGGCGTGC
>Ga0105248_10010495_pt1 | contig 10202 bp, 6 predicted proteins | sample KBSS34metaG_FD_81524 | JGI IMG/M metagenome (GOLD analysis project Ga0105248, IMG submission 81524) | Switchgrass rhizosphere microbial communities from Kellogg Biological Station, Michigan, USA - KBS S3-4 metaG | ecosystem: Host-associated > Plants > Roots > Rhizosphere > Soil | place... | reverse complement strand
GCTGTTGCTCGCGGATGCGACCTTCGATGGCGAGGCGAACGACGCGCCGCCGTTCCCCGATCTCGGATACCGGCTCGAATCGGCGGAGATTCTCGAGCGACGGGCGATCTTCCTGCCATTCCCTGCACTGGCCGGCGCGGCCGCTGGCTTCGGGCACAACCTCGTCGTGCTGGATCCGGACGGACCGATTCGGCATAGCGTCCCGTTCGTGCGCGCCCGCGCGCGCACCGTGCCGAATCTGGGCGTCGCCGCAGCTATGCGCGTCGCCGGCATTTCGCCGGCGGCGGTCGCGGTCGAGAACGGCCAGTTCACGATCGGCGATCGGCGACTACCGACGTCGGTGAGGCGTGTGCCGACCTCCAATGGCGTGACGGCCTATCGGTGGTCGCTGATCGATTTCCGCGGCCCCGCGTTGCTCGACGATCTGAAGACCCGCACGTATCCGACCTATTCGTTCTTCGACCTGGAATACTCGGAGGAGCAGCTGCTCGCGAAGACCACACCGAAGGTCGATCCGTCGGTGTTCAAGGACAAGATCGTCTTCGTCGGCACGACCGCTTCAGGCCTTCTCGATGTGTTCGAGACGCCGTTCGCGCACGGCAAGATGCCAGGGATTCAGATTCACGCGGCGGTGGCGGACGACATTTTGTCCAACCGCTTCATCCGCCCGGCGTCGGGGTGGGTTCGTGTGGTGTCGGTCGTGGCCGGCGCGCTTGTGGTCGGCACGTCCGCGGCGCTGCTGCCGGCGTGGTGGGCAACACTGGCCGCGTTCGCGGTCATGGCGCTCATGGCCTGGTGGGCGACGTTCCTGTTCACCAACGGCGTCTGGTTCAACCTTACCCAGCCCGTCCTGGCATCGTGGTTTGCGCTCCTGGGCGGGGTCGGCTACCAGTACTTCTTCGAGGACCGCGAGAAGAGAAGAGTCAAACAGCTCTTTGGCCGATACGTGTCAAAGGACGTGTACGCCGTGCTGATGGCCAACCCGGGCCTGGCCCGTCTCGGCGGTCAGCGCCGCGAGATGAGCGTGCTGTTCTCGGATATTCGCGGGTTTACGACGGTGACCGAGCGGGGCCAGCCGGACGAAATCGTGAGCATGCTCAACGAGTACTTCTCGAGCATGGTCGATCTCGTGTTCAAGCACGGCGGCACGCTGGACAAGTTCGTGGGCGACATGGTGATGGCGCTCTACGGCGCGCCGCTCGACGATCCCGACCACGCCGACCACGCGGTGCAGACGGCGCTGGCGATGATCGCGGAGCTCGGCCGTTTGAACGCTCGGTGGAAAGAACAGGGGCGGTTTTCCGGACTCGACATCGGCATCGGCATCAACACCGGTCCGATGATCGCCGGCAACATCGGCAGCGAAGCGATCATGAGCTATACCGTGATTGGCGACGCGGTGAACCTGGGTTCGCGGCTCGAGTCGCTGAACAAGGAATTTGGCACGCGGATTATTATTAGCGACGCTACGCGGCAGCGGTTGAAAGGCGACTACGAATTCCGTCCGCTTGGCGATGTCGTCGTGAAAGGCAAGACGTATCCCGTCGCAATTTTTGAGGTCGTCGGGCCAGCGGCCGGCGTGGTATCTGGCATCGATAAAGGGGCGCGCGTATGAAGCACTCGATGGTCCTGGTGGCGCTGCTGGCGGTGGCCGCACCGGCGCATGCGCAGTTGGGTGGCATCCTGAACAAGGCGCAGAAGATTCAGGACGCGAAGGGCAAGTTCGACGACCTGAACGTGACCGAGGAAGAAGAGCGCACGATCGGCGAGCAGGTCAGCGCGAAAATCCGCCAGCGGTTCGGCGTTGTCCAGGATCCGGCGATTCACAAGTACGTCACGCTCGTCGGGACGCTGCTCGCTCAGCAGTCGGAGCGGCCGAATCTCGCGTGGACGTTCATCGTGCTCGACACCGACGGCGTCAACGCGTTCGCGTCCCCTGGGGGGATTGTGCACATCACGCGGGGCGCGCTCGGGCTGATCACGAGCGAAGCGGAGCTGGCCGGCGTCCTGGCGCACGAAGTCGGACACGTCGCGCACAAGCATGCCGTCAACGCCATCAGAAAGGGCAAGGCGGTCCAGCTCGGCTCGAACGAGACGCTGTCCAGCCGCGGACCGTTCCTCGACAAGATCGCGAACAAGGCCTACGACATCGTCCTGGAGAACAAGTTCGACCGCAACGACGAGATGGATTCGGACAAGGTCTCGTTGGCCCTGGCGGAGAGAGCAGGCTATGCGCCGGGCAAGCTCGCCGACTTCCTCACGCGCCTCGACGAACGGAACAAGGATCAGCCGGCCAGCAACGGCCTGTTCGCGTCGCATCCCGATACGCAGGCGCGCATCGAAGCGATCCGGAAGCAGGCGGGCTCCAGAAACGGAGCGGTCGTGGAGGCGAGGTACAAGGCCAACGTCAAATACAAGCCGACACCGGTGACCGCCATCGCCACCGTCGAGGACGGCGCCTCCGGCCTGACCGGCTCCACCAAAGCCGGCGACAAGAAAGCCGACGCGAAGAAGGATGAGGAGCCCAAGAAGAAGGGCTTCGGTCTCGGCGGTCTGAAGCAGGCCGTCGCTCCGGAGAAGGAGTCGGCGCAGGTGTCGGCGTCCGGCGGGTCGCGAGGCGTCGGCCCCGATCGCGCGGCGAAAGGCGGCAGCAATTCGGCGCCGGTCAAAGTCACCGTCAGCAGCGCAGACGTCGCGGAGTTCAAGCGCGGGATCGCCTAGTCGCTATCCCTGACGAATCACTGCCGGCGGGATCGCCGCGAGCTCGAAGACACGAGAAGACCAAAGCCGCACGACATCGAAACGCAAACCGCTCTCGCTGCTAGAGCCGCAGAAAATCCCTGACGCGGGCGAGGAAGGTGTGCGGCGATTCCGCTGAAACGGCCGCCGTCGTCCTCGCCGCGCGATGCTGGTCCATCTCGGCGCGGCGCGTCCCGACGGCCGCGGTGACTTGCTCGACGATCGCCGGGTCGGCGAGCGCGACCCGGCGGAACGCTTCGACGCCAATCTCGAGCAGCTGGCAATCGGTCACGGCGGTGACGGTTGCGGTGCGCGGCTGTCCCGTCAGCAACGACATCTCGCCGAAGAAATCGCCGTCATGCAGCCGGGCGACCTCGCCGCTCGTGTTCGCGAGCGTCACCACCGCCTCGCCGCGCATCACCAGGAACATCGAGTTGCCGTGCGCGCCCTCGCGCACGATGACCTCACCGTCCGCGTACACCAGCACGCGGGTGCCGTCGAGTAGCCGGCCGCGCTGATCGCTGCTGAGCGGCGCGAAGATACTGACGACGTCGAGGGCGCCCGTCGTCACGGCCGCTGGGACGTGAGGTGCGCGGGGCAGATCCGACAGCTGCACCTGAATTGGATACGGGATGTCGATGCCGTGCCGCCGGAGGGCGTAGTAAATCAGCGTGCGCATCCGGTCGCGCACGTAGATGTCGGTGCCGAAATCTTTCGTCCAGACCCGTACGCGATAGGTAATTGCCGACGCGGCGAAATCGGCGATCAAGACTTCGGGCTCCCGATCGTGGGCGATCAGCGGCTCTCCGAACAACGCGTCCCGGATCACCGCCTTGACGTGATTCGGCGCGGCATCGTAACTGGCACCCACCTCCACCTCGAGGAGCGTGTCCTGTGTCGGCTCCGAGAAGTTGGTGACCGTCTCCTTGGCGACGACGCTGTTGGGCACGATCAGGAAGTTGCCGGCTTTGGTCCGGATTTTGGTCGCCCGCCAGGTCACTTCCGTGACGGCGCCTTCGGTGCCCGCAATCGCCACCCAGTGACCGACGCGAAACGGCTTCTCGATCTGAATCGCGAGCCCGGCGAACAGGTTCCCCAGCGTGTCCTGTAGCGCGAAGCCGAGCACCACCGCGCCGACCGCCGTGGTCGCCAGAATCTTGTCCTGCATGAACAGGATGGCCGCCAGCGCGAACACGCCGATGACAATCGCGTCCTGGAGGATGGTGGGGAACTGCTCGGGCACCCGGTTCTCGCGCCACGGGTTGATCGCGAGGACGACGAGGACGTTGATGACGCCAAATGTGATGAGAAGCGGGTTGACGGTCCGAATCTGATCGACGACCGGGGGCGTCAGGGGCGCGTACTTGAGCAGCGCCGCCGCGGCCGCCGACGTGGCAAAAAGCAGACACGAGGTGAGGAGTTTCCCGCGGACCCGCCGGCTGGCGCTCGCGCCCCGGACAATGAGAGTGGCCAGCAGAAGCGCAAGCGCGAGAATCATGCGAAGGCGCGGACCGACATGGCGCGATTATCGCCGATCCGCTCCCGAGTCTGATGCCTCCTGGACGTCGAGGAATCAGTCGCTTCGGCGTAACGGCACGCGAGCGCGGATCCTGGTCCCGGCACCAGGTTGCGATTCGATCAGGCATTCACCGTCGACCAGGCTTAGCCTCTCCCGCATGCCGATCAATCCGAGCCCGTGACTTCCCATGGCGGCCTCGGGATCGAAACCGACGCCCTCGTCGGCGACGTCAAGTCGCATCTCGTCGCGGCTGCCACCGAGCGAAACCGATACGCGATACACAGCGGCGTGTCTGACGGCGTTGCAGAGCGCCTCCTCCAACACGCGGAACATGGCCAGGGCAACCTCGTTCGGGAGTGTGTCCGGCACGCCCTCATAGTGGTAGTCAATCGTCACGCCGTGGCGCGCCGACATCTGCTGGCAGAGAGCCCTGACCGATGCCGCGAGTCCGCGCAACTCGAGTGTGTGAGACGACTGATCCGAGATTGCCTGAATCTCGCTCACCAGATCGCCAAACTGCGCGCACAGCTCCTCGACACGCACGCGCATCTGCTTGACATCGCCGTTCTGACCCATGCTCAGGCTGTGCAGTTGCAAATTGAGCCCCGTCATCCGTTGGCAGAGATCCTCGTTGAGCGTCGTAGCAATTCGGGCGCGCTCCTGTTCCTGCGATTGCAACAACCTGCGGCTCAAGCCGGACAGCGCGACGCTTGCGAGCTTGAGCTCCGACACGTCGATCGCGGAGCCGATGTACCCGGCGAAGCCATCCGGTACGCCGGTGTCGAGAATCCATCGGTACTCACCGTCATGACGGCGGAGGCGGTACTCTGCTTGGAAGCGCTCACGCCGGTCGAACGCCTGCGTGAAGATCTCGCGGTAGTGGCTCAGGTCATCAGGATGGACCGCTTGGGTCCAGCCATCTCCCAATTCCGCCTCGATCGGTCTGCCGGTGAAATCGAGGCGGGCACGATTGACATTCGTGCACCGCTGGTCGGGACCTGCGCTCCAGAGCATGACGGGCGCGGCATTCAACAGCAGGCGGAAGCCCTCTTCATTCACGCGGAGCGACCGTTGCGCACGCCGGCGTTTGACGAGGCTCGCGAGGAAGGCGATCGCGAACACCACGTGGACGCTCGCAAAGGTCACGCCCGCGATGATCGGAAGCCTGTATCGTTGCCACACCGTGGGCTCCCGAAATAGAACGACGCTGCCCGGCTGCAAGCGATCCTCACCAATGCCCCAGCGGCGCAGCTCGCGTCCGTCGAAGGTCGGTATCGCCGCAACCTGCGTCGCGAGACCGTGCGGCGATGCGCCGCGGAGCATGCGGACGGCGACTGTCGCCGTGTTCCGACTCAGGTCCTCGATGGAGAGCAGCGGCCCGCCGACGATGCCCCGGCCCAGTTGCGTGCTGTCGAAACCAAAGATCGGCGCGTTGGCGGCGGCGTGAAACGCGCCCAACGTTCTGTCCTCTCCACGACGAACACCTTTCGCGTCCGACGACAACACTCCGTAGAAGATCGCAGATTGCGGCGGCAGCGAGGCGCTGCCATTGAGCATCTGCTCGAACGACAGCTCATTCGTCCAGATGAATGTCACACGCCCTTCGAATCGTCGAAGCCCGCGCTTCATTTCCTTGAGCCAGAACTGCTCGAATCGGGATGCCCCGATGACCACGAAGACAGTCCTGGTGTCGGGAAGGAGCCGAAGAATGGTCTCGATCATCTGCGGCGGGTCATGCTCGACGGCGACGGCCGTGTCGTTGGCGGCAAGGGCACTGTTTCGAACGAAAAGACGATCGACGCCGGCCAACAACATCGGCGTGGTGGGAAAGAGCTGCTGCCGGTAGGTCTGTGCGAACACCGCCGCCGGTCCCCCGATCGGCACGACGAGATCCAGACGCCGGCGCGGCAACGTGGATCGAACCTCGTTCAGAATTGTTTTTTCTGATGCATTGGCGCTCAGGCGTGCCGCCTGCAGAGACACCTCGATGAAATCGATCGGTTCCCCGAACGATCGGCTCAGCTCAGGGCGGAACATTGTGGCAAACGCGCTGCGGGAAGCGAAGTCGCGATCGTACGAGTAGAGCAACATCACCTGTCGCGGTTGGGTTTGCGCGCCGCTGACTGACGCGCATGCCAGGATCACGATCGTCGCCCACATCGGGTGAGGACGCCAGTGGGCCGACCGGCGGCTCCGCTGATTGTGTGCGGCTGGCCGGTGATCTTCAGATTCCGCGCGACCGGGCTTCATGCGGACGACGCTCGCCGATGATACTCGGCCGGGAGTGATTCGTCGATGCAGAGTTCGAGGTGCGGCCCTGCAACCGTGAATCAACCTCAGCAAGAACCCAGACCGCAGGCTCGCGGCCTGACGCGTCAGCGAGCGATGACCATCGAGAGGTGATCGATCACCGTCGTGACGCCAGCGGTTTCGCGCGCGAGGGCGAGGGCGCGGTCGTGCTCGACGCGCGATCGCACCGTCCCGCTGACGGTAACGGTCGATCCGTCCGTCGACACGTCGATCGCACGAGCCTTCACGGTGTCGTCGAGCGCCATCTTCGCTTTGATCTTCGACGTGATCGTCGCATCGTGCGCGGCGTCCTTGATCTTTTCGCCGGCCACAGCCGCCTTTTCCCCGAGCTCGGCGCCGCGCTCACGCGCCTTGTCCACGGTCCCGCTGGTTCCGACTTCTGCCGCCGGCGGCCGCGGCTCCCAGAACCTCGGCACCCCGGTCGGATTGGCCCAGATGACGAACACGGCGACGATCAGCAGCGTGGCGACCAGCAGCGTCCGCATGGACGGGCTCCTTTCAGCGCGAGATGTCTCCGGTGTCGCGGGACACTTCTCGCACCAGCTCTGCAACCTCTTTTTCCTTGCCGACCCACGCGACGTCGGCCTGCGAAATCATCCCGACGCAGCCGCCGCGGTCGTCGACCACCGGCACGCGCCGCACCTGGTGCTTCTCCATCGTCGTCAGGACCTCGTTGAGCGGCGCGTCCTGGGTGACGGTGACGACGCGGCTGGTCATGCAGTGTTCGGCAGGGTAGGCCGACGGGTTCTTCCCTTCGGCGACCACACGGCACACGATGTCGCGATCGGTGACGACGCCGACGACCTGCTCAGCCGCATCGACCACGGGGATTTCGCCGCAGTCGTGCTGAACCATGAGCCTGGCGACCCGATCGAGCGACGTATCTGGCGTACACAGGGCCGGGTTGACCGTCATCACATCTCGTGCGAGCTTGGACATTCCACCTCCTCTGTTCCGCAAGGCGAGAATGTCTGCAAGGCGCGGTCCGCTCGGGCAGCCCGGCCGTGAGGAGAGTGAGTTTTGTGTTTTCGCGTTTTCGTGGCAGGCGAATGGCTACACGTTGTCGAACGCGCTCTAAGCAGGTTCGCGAGGCTCGAAGCTGAAGGTGAGCTGACCGTCCGGTGCGCCGATCGTAACGGTGCCGCCGTGCTCGAGCGATCCAAACAGGATTTGATCCGTCAACGGATCGCGGACTTCGCGCTGAATCACGCGAGCCAGCGGGCGCGCGCCGAACACCGGGTCGTAGCCTTTCGCGGCCAGCCATACGCGCGCTTCCGGCGTCAGCGTAATCGCCACGCGCCGCTCGGCGAGCTGCGCCTCGAGCTGCATCACGAACTTCTCGACGATCGTCTCCATCGCGGCCGGCGTGAGCGGCCGGAAGGTGACGATCGCGTCGAGACGGTTCCTGAACTCGGGGCTGAAGATCTTCTCGATCGCCGCTTTCGACTTGCTGGCGCTTTGATCGCGATCCGAGAAGCCGATGGTCGACACGCTCATCTCGCGCGAGCCCGCGTTGGATGTGAGGATCAACACGGTATTACGGAAGTCGGCCTTGCGGCCGGTGTTGTCCGTGAGCGTCGCGTGGTCCATCACCTGCAGGAGGATGCTGTAGATGTCGTAATGCGCCTTCTCGATCTCGTCGAGCAGCACGACGCTGTAAGGATGCGTGCGCACGGCGTCGACGAGCTGGCCGCCTTGCTCGAAGCCGACATAGCCGGGCGGCGCGCCGATGAGCCGCGCCACCGCGTGCTTCTCCATGTACTCGCTCATGTCGAAGCGGATGAACTCGTTGCCAAGCTGGATCGCCAGCTGCTTCGCGAGCTCGGTCTTGCCGACGCCGGTGGGTCCGGTGAAGAGGAAGCAGCCGACCGGGCGATCCGGTTGTCCGAGGCCAGCGCGCGAGCGCTTGATCGCCTGGGCGACGAGCCGCACCGCTTCGTCCTGTCCGAAGACCACCCGCGTCAGCGAGTCCTCGAGCGTCCGCAGTCGTTCGCGATCCGAAGACGACGCCTGACGCGCCGGAATGCGCGCCATGCGCGCCACGATAGGTTCGATGTCGGCGGCGTCAACCACAGGATCTGGGTTCGGGGTTCCGGGTTCCGGGTTCAGGGTTCCCGGTTCGGGGTTCAGGGTTCGGGGTTCGGGGTACGGGGTTCTGAGTCGCGTGACCGCGCCGGCTTCGTCGAGCAGGTCGATGGCGCTGTCCGGGAGTCGATAGTCGCGCAGGTGTCTGGACGCGAGCCTGGCGGCGGCGTCGAGGGCGGCGTCGGTGTACTTCACGCGATGGTGCGCTTCGTACCTGGCGCGGAGACCGGCCAGGATCCGCACGGTCTCGTCGATGCTCGGCTCGTCGATCGCGATCTTCTGCAGGCGCCGCGCGAGCGCCCGGTCCTTTTCGATGTGCTTGAACTCCTCGAATGTCGTCGAGCCGATGACGCGCAGCTCGCCCGCGGTCAGCAGCGGTTTCATCAGCGTCGCCAGATCCATGGTCCCGCCGGTGACGGCGCCGGCGCCGACGGTGGCGTGAATCTCGTCGATGAAGAGGATGGCCCTCGGCCGCGCGGTGAGCGCATTGATGACCGCCTTGAACCGCTCCTCGAAATCGCCCCGGAACCGCGTGCCGGCGAGCAGCGAGCCGGTGTCCAGCGAGAAGATCTCCGCGCCCTTCAGCGGCTCCTGGATGTCGTCGGCGAGCAGCCGCGTCGCCAGCCCTTCAGCCATCGCGGTCTTGCCGACGCCGGCGTCGCCGACGAACACCGGGTTGTTCTTGCGCCGCCGGCAGAGAACCTCGATCGTGCGCTGCAGCTCCTCGGCGCGGCCGATCAACGGGTCGAGCAGACCCTCGCGCGCGCGCGCCGTCAGGTTCACGCAGTACGCGGAAAGCGGATCCTTCGCCGACGCAGGGCCCTCCTCGCCGGTCCCGCCTGCGGCGCCAGGCCCGGCGCTCTCCGGCGACGAGGCGGTCGGTGTCTTGGAGATGCCGTGCGAGATGTACTCGAGGATGTCGAGCCGCGTGACGCCGTCCTCCGCCAGCAGCTGCGCGGCATGACTCTTGGGCTGCTGGAGCAGCGCCGCGAGCAGGTCGCCGACCTCCGCGTCCTGCCGTTGCGCGCTCTGCACGTGCAGGACGGCGGTCTGCAGCACGCGGCGGAATGCCGCGGTCTGCTCGGGCTCGCGCTCCTTGCCCCGCCCGAACCGCTCGATCGATTCGTCGAGATAGAGATTGAGGTTCTTCCGCAGCCGGCCGAGATCCACGCCGCACGCGGCGAGGATGCGTTCGCCGTCGGTATCGTGTGCGAGCGCATACAACAGGTGCTCGAGGGTCAGGTACGCGTGCTTGCGAGCGACGGCCTCGCGAAACGCGATGTGCAGAATGACTTCGACGGAGGCAGAGAACATTAAAGTTAAAAGTTAAAAGTTAAAAGGCAACAGTTAAAAGGCAAAGTTAAAAGGAAAAAATTAAACGCTGAGTCACACTTCTTCAACTGTAGCGCGTAATGGGTGGCCGGCGTGGCTGGCCAGCGAGGCGACCTTGTCGGCTTTCGTCTCGGCGACTTCCCACGGGTAGACGCCAGCGATACCGCGCCCGTTCACGTGCACTTGCATCATGATCCGGTGCGCTTCGGCCGGCATT
>Ga0105248_10010492_pt1 | contig 10204 bp, 9 predicted proteins | sample KBSS34metaG_FD_81524 | JGI IMG/M metagenome (GOLD analysis project Ga0105248, IMG submission 81524) | Switchgrass rhizosphere microbial communities from Kellogg Biological Station, Michigan, USA - KBS S3-4 metaG | ecosystem: Host-associated > Plants > Roots > Rhizosphere > Soil | place... | reverse complement strand
GCAGCAACGGCCACACCGGCGCGGGTGCGCCGCCGCTCGAGGACTTCTACGAGTCGGGCGTGCGGGTGGCAGTGGGTACCGACAGTCTGGCCAGCGCGCCGGACCTGAACGTCTTCGCCGAGCTGGCCACGATGCGCGCGCTCGCGCCTTCGGTGCGGGCTGGCACGCTGCTGGACAGCGCGACACGGCAGGGCAGCCTGGCGCTCGGATTCGACGCGGATTTCGGCACGATTGAAGCGGGAAAGCTCGCCCGCCTGCTGGTCGTTGCCGTACCGGACGGTACCGACGATGTGGAAGAATATTTAGTGAGCGGGATTGTGCCGGAACAGATTCGCTGGATCGAGTCGGGTTCGGGGATCGAGTCGGGGCTGGGGGCTGGGGGCTAGCTGTGATCACCCGTCTTCGCACCTACGCGTCGTTCGTGCGCTTCAGCCATTCGGTGTTCGCGCTGCCGTTTGCGTTGGCGGGCGCGCTGCTCGCCAGCCGGCAGGTGCCTCTCACGTGGACCGTCGTCGCCTGGATTCTCGTCGCCATGGTTGCGGCACGAAGCGCCGCGATGGGGTTCAATCGGCTGGTCGACGCCCGGATGGATGCGCTCAATCCACGCACCGCCACCCGGGAGCTACCGCGCGGTACGATGAGCTCGCGCGAGGCCGTCGCATTTGTCCTGGTCGCATCAGCTGTGTTCGTCTTTGCGGCGGCGCAGCTGAATCCGATCTGCTTTGCGCTCTCGCCGGTGGCGCTCGCCATCGTGTTCTGGTATTCCCTGGCGAAGCGCTACACCACGTGGACCCAGCTGTTCCTCGGTCTGGCGATGGCGGTCGCGCCGGTCGGCGGATGGCTGGCAGTCGGCGGCCGGGGCGGATGGGAGCCGTGGCTGCTCGCGGCCGCGATCGGCACATGGGTCGGCGGCTTCGATGTCCTGTACGCCTGTCAGGACCTGGACTTCGATCGCGCTCATGGCCTGCGGTCGATTCCGGTGCGTTTCGGCATCGCCGGATCGCTGGCCATCTCCCGCGCGATGCACGTCGTCGCGATCGCGTGTCTCGCGGCGCTCGGTTTCGTGGCTCCCCTCGGGGCGGTCTACTTCGTGGGCGTGACGGCGGTGGCCATGATGCTCGTGTACGAGCAGTCGCTGGTGCGCGCGGACGACCTGTCGCAGGTCAAGCGCGCGTTCGACCTCAACGGCTACGTCGGCATCCTGTACCTGATCGTCATCGTCGTGTCCTTGTATGGCCCCTGGCCGCGTTGAAGCACGCGTCTCAATCGCGGTCGGGATCACCGGCGCCAGCGGCGCGATCTACGCCACCCGTACTCTCGCGGCGCTGCTCGAGCGTGCGGTGCACGTCGAACTGATCGTTTCCGACTACGGCCGGCGGCTGCTGCGAGACGAACTCGGGGACGCCGCGTCGGTCGATCGTCTGATGCCCTACCTGACCGAGCGCTACGGCGCCGGTGTCGCCGCAGGATCGCTGACGGTCCACAATAATCGCGATCAGGGAGCGACGCTGGCGAGCGGGAGCCATGGCTGTCGCGGGATGGCGATCGTGCCGTGCTCGATGAAAACGCTGGCGGCCGTCGCGCATGGCCTGTCGCGGAACCTCATCGAGCGTGCCGCCGACGTGATGATGAAAGAGCAGCGGCGCCTCGTCATCGTGCCGCGCGAGACGCCGATGAGCCTGCCGCAGCTACGCAACATGGTGCTGTGCGCGGAAGCCGGCGCGATGATCCTGCCGGCGATGCCGGCGTTTTATCAGCAGCCGAAATCGCTCGACGACCTGGCGGATTTCATGGCGGGCAAGATTCTGTCGGCGCTCGGCTTCGAGCACGAGCTCTACCCGGCGTGGACCGGGCAGGCTCGGTAGGGTGGGTGGTCGAGTGGTTGTGTAGCGCGACCCTTTCGGGGTCGCAACGCGGGCCTGAAGGCCCGCGCTATTCCGTTCGCAATGCTTGCATCGGATCGACGGCCGCCGCCTTCCGGGCCGGTAGATAGCCCGCCACCAGCGTCGTGACCAGCAGGACCGCCGCGCTGCCCACCAGCGTCAACGGATCGCGCGGCGCGAGACCAAACAGAAACGCGGAGACGCCTTCCGCCAGGACGACGGCAGCGAACACGCCGACCGCGATCCCGGTGGCGGACACCGTCAACGTGTCGCGCAGCACCTGCAGGAGCACCGACGTCCGCGCCGCGCCAAGCGCCAGCTTGATGCCAATCTCCCGGCTGCGGCGCGCGACCGTGTAGGCCATCACGCCGTACAAACCAACGCCCGACAGCACGAGCGCCAGCGCGCTGAACGCAGTCGAGAGCGTCGCCAGCACGCGTTCACGAATCAGCGACGCATCAAGCTGTTCGTCCATCGTGCGGACGTAGGACACGACGGCATCCTTGCGCACGGCGCGCGCTTCCTCGCGCACTGACGCCGCCAGCGCGGTCAACACCGCCACGGCGCCGCCGCTACGAATCTCCACGGTCAGCCGCGACAGCGTATCCGATCGCGCGTCGGGCCCGCGCGGCGCCTGCATCAGCGGCGTATAGACCATCCGTGTCGGCGCATCTGTCCGCAAACGCTCCTGCCGGACATCCTGAACCATCCCGACAATCGTCCACGTCTCCTGCTGGCTGCCTCCACCCAGACGGAACGACCGGCCGATCGGATCGCTTTCTCCAAAGAAGAAGCGCGCCATCGCGTCGCTCACCAGCGCGACCCTGGGCGCGTTCCTGTGGTCCTGCGGCGTGAAGCCGCGCCCGCGCATGAGACCGATGCCGAACGTTGCGAAGTATTCGGGCGTGACGACGTTTGTCGACACACCCTGAACCCCCTGCCCCTGAAACCCGGGCACCTCGATCCGCCGGAGCTCGTTGCTGAAGTCGATCGGCGTGCGCCTGGAGAGGGACACCGACAGGACGCCTGGCCGCGCCCGCAGGCGTTCGACCAGGTCCGCGTAGAAAGCGGGCCGCTGCTCGGCAGGAAATCCGACGGCAGTCGTGTCCACATTGAACAGCAGGACGTTCTCCTTCCGGAACCCGGCGTCGAGCGTCCTCAGGTTCTGCAGCGTGCGGACCAGGAGGCCGGCCGCGGCGATGACGACCACACACAGCGCCAGCTGGGAGGCCACCAGCACTGTGCCGGTCGTCCAGCGGTGGCCCCCAATGAGACCACTGCCGCCGTCCTTGAGTGCCGGCGTCAGGTTCACGCGCGTCGCCCGCAAGGCCGGGACCAACCCGAACGCCACGCCGGTGGCGATCGAGGCAATCGTCGTGAACGCGAGGACCGTGATATTCGGGCTGACGTCGAGCAGCACGGAGATCGGTCCGGCGTTGAACAGCGACAGGATCGCCGAGGTGGCCGGGAACGCCAGCAGCAATCCGAGCGCACCGCCGGCGAGAGCCAGCAGGAGGCTTTCGGTGAGGAACTGTCGTACGAGGCGAGCGCGGCCGGCGCCGACGCCCATTCGGACGGCCACCTCCCTCGTGCGCGCGGCGGCGCGCGCGAGCAGCAGGTTGGCAACGTTCGCGCAAGCGATCAGGAGCACGAGACCCACCATCGCCATCAGCACGTTGAGTGGCTTCGCGTACTGCCTGCGCAGATCGTCCGAACCGCGCGCCGCCGGCAGCAGAGCCGCGGCCTGAAAGTACTTCGACGATCCCTCGTACACCCACTGCTGCGCGGGCTCTGACATGTACTGGCGGAACACCGTATCGAGCGCGGCGGCTGCCTGGGCTTCGCCGACGCCGGCGCGCAGCCGGCCGACGATCTTCAGGCTGATGAAACCGCCGTGGTCGTCCAGGAACCCGGGCTGGTCGAGCGCACGGATCGACATCGGCAGCGTGACGTCGACGCGCAGGCCCGGCTCGAGGCTGTAGAACGCCGGCGCCGTGACGCCGACGATCGTGAAGGCGCGGCCGCGGATCGTCAGGGTCTTGCCCAGCACGTCGGGACTTCGTCCGAACCGTCGCGCCCAGTAACTGTCGCTGATCACGGCGATCAGGTTCGGTGAACCGGACCGGTCCGGTTCGGACGTGAAACCGTTCCCCAACACGAAGGGCACGCCGAGCACGCCGTGGTAATTGCCGCTGACGAACTGTCCATCGAGGGTTTCCGTGCCATCCGCGGTGACCACTCGAAACCCCTGCGCGTTCGTGCTGTAGACGGTGACGCCACTGAAGACGTCCATGTCGTGATAGCGCTCGAACATCGGATAGTTCGCGCTGGTGCTGATTCGTTCGCCCGGGTCGTGCCCGAGAAAGTAGAGTTGCTGCGGGTCTTTGATTGGCATCGCCCGAAGCAGCACCGCATCCATCAGGCTGAAGATCGCGGTGTTCGCACCGATGCCCAGCGCGATCGACAGCACCGCCGCGGCGGTGAACGCTCGCGTTTTCGCCATCGATCGGACGGCGTAGCGCACGTCCTGACGGATCTCGTCGAGGAGCCGCACTCCACGCGCCTGCCGACACTCCTCCTTGACGCGCTCGCTGCCGCCGAACTCGACGCGCGCGCGCCGCTCGGCTTCGGCACGAGGCACGCCGGCCGCGACCAGATCGTCCGCGTAGGCGTCGATGTGGAACTGCAACTCGTCGCGCATCGCGTCCTCGAAGCGGTCGCGGCGCAACAGCACGGCCCCAAGCGAGCGCAGGCGGTTCACCATGTCAGACCTCGTCGGGCGTCGTGTCGAGCGCGGCCGCCATCGCTGTCGCCAGGCGCTTCCATCCGTCTGTCTCTTCCCGAAGCCGCCGCCGGCCTGCTGCTGTCACCGTGTAGTACTTGGCTTTCCGCTTGTTATCGCTCTCACCCCATTCCGCCGTGATCAGTCCTTGATGTTCCAGCCGGTAGAGCGCCGGGTAGAGCGAGCCCTGCGGAATTTCCAGCGCGTTACCTGAGATCTGCTGAATTCTCAGGAGGACGCCGTATCCGTGCAGCGGCTTCAACGACACCGCCTTGAGGATCAGCAGGTCGAGCGTACCCGGAAGAAGATCGGCGGTCTTAGCCATCGCGGCTGCTCTCCTAGTCTGGCTAGGCAATATAGGAATGGTCTCCTAGTTTGTCAAGGAGAGCAGCCATCAATGGGTGGAGTACGCTGGGCCGTCGTGGACGACCCGGTTTCCAAGGCGCCCGATCGCATCGCCGGCATGTTCGACGCGATTGCGCTCCGCTACGATCTCCTCAATCATCTCCTGAGCGCCGGAATCGACCGCCGCTGGCGGAAACGCGCGGTCGGTACGCTCGCGCTCACCGGCGCCGAACGGGTTCTCGATCTCTGCACCGGCACCGGCGATCTGGCGATCGCCGCCGCGACCGCCCTTCCTGGCGCCGCGCGCGTGGTCGGCATCGACTTCGCCGGCGCCATGCTCGGCGTTGGTCGCGGAAAACTGCGCGGCGCGGGCCTCGAACGCCGCGTGACGCTGGTGCGCGCCGACGCGACGCGGATTCCGATCGGCGATGCGACGGTCGACGCCGTGACGATTGGATTCGGCATCCGGAACGTCCAGGACATGCCGGCGGCCTGCCGCGAGATGCGCCGGGTGCTCAAGCCCGGTGGCCGTCTCGCCATCCTCGAGTTCGCCGTGCCGACCACGCCAGGCTTGAGCGCGTGCTATCTCTGGTACTTGCGGCACGTCCTGCCGCGAATTGGCCGCGCCGTTTCCCGTCACGAGGCTGCGTACGGCTACCTGCCCGCGTCAATTGGCGCATTTGCCACGCCGGATGAGTTTGTGAAAATTCTGCGACAGGCGAGCTTCAGCGAGATCTCTGCCGTCCCTCTGACGTTCGGCAGTGTCATCCTGTATACGGCTCGGCGAGGCTAGGAACTTGGGTCTTGGTGAATCGAAGCCGGCCGAGACGATTTTTTGTGAACTGTCGAAAGAGCTAGTCCCTAGCCCCAAGCGCCGACTGTTATACTGACTGTAAGTCTCTGATGTATTTCGATTTCGAGGATTATCACCCCGACATCACGCCGGTAGGGCGGGCGATCTCGTGGCGCGAAGGCGTCCTCATCTCCATCATCGTCCACCTCGTCGCAATCATTGTCATCCTCCTGATTCCGCGTCTCTTTCCATACGATGCGGCGGCGGCGCGGGCGCGCGCGTTGCTGATGCAGCCAACCCCCAAAGAAGACACGACATTCGTGTTCGTCCAGCCGCGGCTCGAACGTCCGGTCCGCAGGCCGCCCGAACAGGCGGCACCCTCGGATCTGGATCGGGCGGCGCAATCGCGACAGCGGGCGCCCAAGCCCAACAACCCATTGCCGTACAACCGGGGTAACAGTCCGGAGCGGGTGGACACGGAAGCACAGCGCCGCGAGGCGGCGCGTGGCCGGGGCCCCGAACCGGATCCGGCCGCCGGACAGCCGGCGACCCAGCCCCAGCAGGCGGAAGCGACGAAGCTGCCCGAATCGCAATCGGCGATGCAGTTCCCGTCGAACCGTACCCCTTCGCCGCAGAACGGTGTCAACGGCCGATCGCCGACTGCCGGCGGATCGCTCGGCGACGCGCTGCGCAACCTGCAGCGATACACGCAGGGGGAAGCCTTCGAGAACCAGGGCGGAGGCGGCGGCCAGTTCGGCCCGGAAATCCAGTTCGACACCAAGGGCGTCGAGTTCGGCCCGTGGATCCGGCGCTTCGTCGCCCAGGTGAAGCGCAACTGGTTTATCCCCTATGCCGCGATGTCGATGCGCGGCCATGTCGTGATCACGTTCAACGTGCACAAGGACGGGTCGATCACCGACCTGACGGTCGTCGGGCCGTGTCCGGTCGACGCCTTCAACAACGCGGCGTTCGGCGCGCTGTCCGGCTCCAATCCCACGCAGCCGCTGCCGCCTGAGTATCCATCGGAAAAAGCGTTCTTCACCGTCACGTTTTTCTACAACGAAGTGCCGCCGCGGTGACCCGCGCGCAGCAGCTCGGCCTTCTGATTCTGCTGTTCGTGTTCATCGCCTACGTGCTGCTGCGGGTGCGCTGACACTCAGATGCCGCTCATCGCGATCCTCGGGCCGACCGCGACGGGGAAGAGCGCGCTGGCGCTCGCCTTGGCCGAACGGCATGGCGGCGAGATCGTCAACTGCGATTCGACCGCCGTGTTTCGCGGATTCGACATCGGCACCGACAAGACGGCGCCAGCCGATCGCCGCGGCATTCCCCACCACCTCATCGACATCGTGGAGCCGATCGAGGAGTACACCGCCGCGCAGTTCGCGCGCGATGCCGCCGCGGCGATCCGCGACATTCAGGCGCGTGGCAAGCTGCCGCTCCTGGTGGGTGGGACCGGTTTCTACTTCCGGGCGCTCACCCGCGGCCTCTTTCCGGGGCCCGGACGCGACGACCGGCTGCGCGGGCGTCTCGAGTCGATCGCGGCGCGCCGCGGCGTGGGATTCGTCCACCGCATGCTGGCGCGCGTGGATCCGGAGTCCGGCCGCCGCATTCAGCCGCGCGACCTGAAACGACTGGTGCGCGCGCTGGAGGTGTTCTTTCTGACCGGCCGGCCGCTCACCGCGCATTTCGCCGACACCGTGTCACCGATTCCCGACGTCGACGTCCTGGCGATTGCGCTTCGTCTGCCCGCCGCCGCGATTTCCGAACGTGTGACCCGGCGCGTCGACGAGCAGTTCGAGCGCGGGCTGCTCGACGAAATCCGGACACTGCTCGCCCGCGGGATTCCCGAATCCGCTCGCCCCTTCGGCGGCCTGGTCTACCGACAGGCGCTCGAGCATCTGCGCGGGGCGCGCGACGAGCCGTCAACGCGCGCGCTCATCGCGCAGGAGAACCGCCGCTACGCGCGACGGCAGTTGATCTGGTTTCGTAAAGAGCCTAATCTAAGTTGGTTCGACGGCCCGGGCGAATCAGCGGCGACCATCGCCGCGGTCACGCGCCTGGTCGACACATATGTCGCCCGCCCCTGAATCGAAAACCAGCCAACCGAACATTCAGGACGTATTTCTCAACTACGTCCGCCGCGAGAAGCTCACGGTCACGATTCGGATGATGGACGGCAGCGAGCTCCAAGGACGCATCAAGAACTTCGATCGCTTCGCGCTCGTGCTCGATCAGAGCGGCAGCGATCACATGATCTTCAAGCACGCGATTGCCGCCATCAAGACCCCGAAGGCGGTCTCGAACTACTTCTCGCATCAATAGCGGGCGTGGCCACGCCATTCAGCCGCGCCATCGTCATCGTCCTTGACAGCGTGGGGATCGGCGAGCTGCCCGATGCCTCTACTTACGGCGACCAGGGCAGTAACACGCTGGGGAACATTGCGCGGCGCATGCCGCTGGCAGTCCCGACGTTGAGGTCGCTGGGACTGGATCGCCTCGTCGATCTGGGCGCGGCGCCCGGCCCACGAGTTCCGCCAGGCCGCCCGTCGGCGATCGGCCGCATGGCCGAAGCCTCGCCGGGCAAGGATTCGGTGACCGGCCATTGGGAAATGATGGGCATCGTGCTCGACCGTGCGTTTCCGGTGTTCCCCAACGGCTTTTCCACCGATCTCCTCGGCGAATTCTCCCGGCTGACCGGGCGGAGCGTGATTGGCAACAAGGCGGCGTCGGGCACGCAGATCATCGACGAGCTCGGTCCGGAGCACTTGCGGACCGGCGCGCTCATTGTCTACACGTCGGCCGACAGCGTGTTTCAGATTGCCGCGCACGAGGCGGTGGTGCCGGTGCCCGAGCTGTATCGCGCTTGCGAAATCGCCTATCGCCTCGCGGGCGAGGGGCTCGGCGTCGGCCGCGTGATCGCCCGGCCCTTCGTCGGCGCGCCGGGCGCGTTCAAGCGGACCGCGAACCGGCGCGACTACGCCCTGCCCCCGAAGGGCGAGACACTGCTGGACCGCCTGAAGGCCGCGGCGTTGCCGGTTGTCGCGATCGGAAAAATCGAGGACCTCTTCGCCGGTCGAGGCGTGACGCTCGCCATCCACACGGCGAGCGACGACGAGGGAATGGATCAGGTCGAGCGTCAGATGCAGTCGCTCGATCGCGGATTCGTCTTCACCAACCTCGTCGATTTCGATACGCAGTACGGTCACCGCAACGACGTGGAGGGCTACGCGCGGAACCTCGAGCGCTTCGACGCGCGTCTCGCCGGCCTGTTGCCGCGGTTGCGCGAGACCGACCTGCTGATCGTGACCGCCGACCATGGGAACGATCCGACGACCGCCAGCACCGATCACGCCCGCGAGTACGTGCCGCTGCTCGTGATTGGTGACCATGTCCGCGGCGTGGACCTCGGTACGCGCCGCACGTTCGCCGATGTCGGCCAGACGCTGGCGGAGCTGTTCGGCGTCGGTCCGCTGCCGCACGGCACCAGCTTCCTGCAGGAGATCACGACGTAGAACGCAGAGCACGCGGAGCACGCAGTATGTCGTTTGGCTCTTCGGTCTACGCAACACGCCGCGCCCGGCGCTACCACAACGAGCAATCCGAATTCGCAGGGATCGAGGGGAAAGGTGATACTCTGCGGACTCTGCGGGCTCCGCGTTTAACGTCTTGATCACTCTTCGCCAGCAGCTCGAATCGCGCGAGCGGGACATTCTCGCGCCACAGGCCGCTCGCAGCGCCGACTCGCGCGGCCGTCTGCGCCCGGAGCCGGAAGACGACGTGCGGCCGGCGTTTCAGCGGGATCGCGATCGCATCATCCACTGCAAGGCCTTCCGTCGTCTCAAGCACAAGACCCAGGTGTTCTTCGCGCCGACTGGCGATCACTACCGCACGCGGCTGACGCACACGTTGGAGGTATCGCAGATCGCGCGCACGATCGCAAAGGTGCTGCGACTGCACGAAGAGCTGACCGAGGCGATTGCCCTCGGACACGATCTCGGACACACCCCCTTTGGCCACGCCGGCGAGCGGGTCATCGACACGCTCGTCCCCGGCGGGTTCAACCATTACGAGCAGAGCCTGCGCATCGTCGATCAGCTGGAGAACGACGGCCGCGGCCTGAACCTCACGTGGGAAGTGCGCGACGGCATCGCCAAGCATTCAAAGGGGAAGTCGGGCGCGCCGGTCGGCATGGATGCCGCGCGCCGCGCGAGCACCATCGAAGGACAGATCATGCGCGTCGCCGACCTCATCGCCTATGTCAACCACGACATCGACGACGCGACGCGTGCCGGACTGCTGCGCGCCGAGGCGCTCCCGGTCGAGCCGGTGCAGATCCTCGGCAGCACGTCGTCGGCCCGCATCGCGACGCTCGTCAAGGACGTGGTCACCGAGACACTC
>Ga0105248_10010490_pt1 | contig 10205 bp, 4 predicted proteins | sample KBSS34metaG_FD_81524 | JGI IMG/M metagenome (GOLD analysis project Ga0105248, IMG submission 81524) | Switchgrass rhizosphere microbial communities from Kellogg Biological Station, Michigan, USA - KBS S3-4 metaG | ecosystem: Host-associated > Plants > Roots > Rhizosphere > Soil | place... | reverse complement strand
GCGGCGGACTTCGCCCCGATCGCCTACCTGGGCGATGCTCCCGATGCCGTGACGCAGGTCGCATGGGATGGAGGCGACCCGACCCGGCCGGACTACTGGGGCAACGAGTTCCTGATGTGGCTCTGGCACACGCTCCAGAACGAGAGCGACAAGCCCATCAGCGATCTCTACATCGCCAGTAATCATCGCGCGTTGAAGGCTGTCTCCTTTAGCCAGCCAGCTACCGCTACGCTCGTCGACAAGAAACTGGGCTTTTCCATCTACCACCTCGCCACACCTCTTGCGCCCGGCGCAACGCTGCGCATGGACTTCGAATGCAGCTACGAAAACCCCGGGTTTCGCAACGGCGGAGAACAGGCTGAGTTCGCCTACAACGGAACCTTCTTCGACCGCGACTACTTCCCCTCCATCGGCTACAGCCAGGGCAACGAAATCACCAACCCGGTTCGTCGCCGTGAAGCAGGCCTCGGTCCACTGGAAGAGATGCCCGATCGCGGCGATCCGTGGGGCATGAGCAATAACCTCTTCAGCCCTGACTCAAACTTCGTCACTTATCACACCATTGTCAGCACTTCGCCTGACCAGATTGCCATCTCGCCCGGTTATCTCGCACGCGAGTGGCAGCAGGATGGCCGCCGTTATTTTGAATACAGCATGGGCTCGACGCACATTCAAAATTTCTTCAACTACAACTCCGGCAACTACGCCGTCAAGCGCGACACTTGGAACGGCGTCAACATCGAGGTCTACTACACCCCCGAACACACCCGCGACCTCGACAAGATGATCGGCGCTTCGAAAGAAGGCCTCGATTACTACACAAAAAATTACGGGCCTTACCAATTCAATCAATATCGCATCATCGAGTTTCCGCGCTACCGCACCTTCGCGCAGTCCTTCCCCAACACGGTTCCCTTCTCTGAAGGCATCGGCTTCATCGGACGTCTCGAAAAGCCGGAAGACATCGATTTCACCTGGTTTGTCACCGCGCATGAACTCGGCCATCAATGGTGGGGCCATCAATTGATCGGCGGCATGGAAAAGGGCTCCAACATGATGTCCGAGAGCCTCGCCGAGTACTCCGCCCTGCGTGTCATGCAGAAAAAGTACGGCGATGATCACATGCACCGCTTTCTCAAGCATGAGCTCGACGGTTATCTCCGCGGTCGCGCTGGCGAAGTTCGCCACGAGCCGCCGCTGGTCCTCGTACAGAATGAGCCCTATGTCTGGTATCAGAAGGGTTCGATGGCCTTCTACGCTCTCTCCGACGCCATCGGCGAAGACAAGCTCAATCAGGCGTTAAAAGAGTATCTCGACCAATGGCGTATGAAAGGCCCGCCCTACACCGATACCCGCGACCTGGTCGCAGTACTGCGCAAGCATACTCCCCAAGAGCTGCACTACATGGTCACCGATTTATTCGAAACCATAACGCTCTACGACAACAAAACCGAGTCGGCCAAGGTCGAAGAGACCCCCGATCACAAGTACAAAGTTACGCTCGTCGTCGATGCCAAAAAGATGCGCGCCAACGGCGACGGAGCCGAGACCGAAATCCCCATCCACGATCTGATCGAAGTAGGCGTCTTCAAAGGCAAAAAGGACAGCGAAGAGCCGCTCCACACAGAAAAAGTCTGGATCACACAGCCCAAAACCACCTTCACCTACATCGTCAACGAGAAGCCAACCCGCGCCGGCATCGACCCCTACAGCAAACTCATCGACCGCAACCCAGAAGACAACTGGGCTGACATCGAATAGCTACATGGCAGCGAGTGCATTCCCCCTCACTCGCTGCCACACTCAGGTTTATTGCAATCCACTCACATCAAAGCTATACACACCAGCCGGAAGCATATATCCGCTCACCCCGTTCACGGTATCAGCCTTAGCGACCTTGCTCTGCGCCAGTGCAACCCCCGCCAGCTTGTACTGCGCCGTCTGAGCCTCCGTCAGCGCAAGCCACCCACTGGCATTCGCAGGAATCGTCAGATCCCAATGCGCATTGCCCTCCTTCACCGTCCACGCCGAATGAATCTCCCCATACGGCGATGGATACTTGAAGTCGATGCTCCCAAGTTGCTTGTCAAACGAAGGATGCAGATAGATCGTGTGGAACCCTGCATCCATCGGCGTTGCATCGATGCCCGCGGCATAGCGATAGATCCAATCTGCCACCGCGCCATAAGCATAGTGGTTGTACGAATTCATGCTGGGATCATCCTTCATCTGATCGCCATTCCAGCGCTCCCACATCGTTGTCGCACCATGATCGATCAGATAACCCCATGATGGATAGCTCGTATTCAACAACAGCTTATAAGCAAGATCGCGATGCCCACTCTCCGTCAACACGGCAAGCAGATAAGGCGTACCGAGAAATCCAGTGCCCAGCAGCCCACGGTTATTCTCGATCTTGTCCACCAGCTTTTGCGCAACAGCCGTGCGTAGATTTTCCGGCAGCAGATTCATATGCAGCGCCAGTACATAACCGGTCTGCGTATCCCCGCCCTTGGCCTTAGCATCGGGATTGTTGATCACTCCAAACGGTGAAGCACTGAGATCGGCGCCCGCGACAAAGCCATCGTCGTGAACGAAGGCCTTGATGAAGGCGGCCTTGATTTGCGCGAATAACTGCGCATACTTCGCCTCGTCATCTGCCTTACCCAGAGCATGCGCCATCTGCTGCATCAGCGTCACGTCATACGCCCACGATGCCGTAGCTACCAGCGGATATTGCGTTGGCCCCTCAGGTGAAAGCCAATCGCCAAATGGAGTGCCGCCATTCTTCGTCCACAAATGATCCGGATTCTGCTGTTCGATGGCCGCAAGGTACTTCGTCATCGCACCCCAGTTCTGCTCAAGAATAGAGACATCTCCATTCTGTATCCACGCAGTCCATGGAATGATCACCCCGGCATCGCTCCAGCCAGCCCCATAGTCGGAAGACGTAGTGGCAATGCCCGGTGCAAAGATGCCAAACATCGCCCCATGCGCCAAAGTGCCTTCAGCGCTGCCTACCTGCGTACCGCGAATATCCGCCGTGTACTTCCGCGAGAAAGCAGCAAGGTCCATGTTGTACGTCGCCGTCCGCCAGAAGACCTGCGCATCCGCCGTCCAGCCCAGCCGCTCATCACGCTGCGGGCAGTCCGTAGGAACGCCGACAAAGTTCGACCGCTGCCCCCATAGGATGTTGCGCCACAGGCTGTTGATCATCGTGCTGCCCGTCTTCAGTTGCGCTGTAAAAGGTGCATCGGTATGAAAGACAACTCCGCGCACAGCATCGGCGAGCGGCTTAGCCTTCAAGCCCGTTAACTCAAGATAGCGGAAGCCATGAAACGTAAACTGTGGCTCGAACTCCTCAATCCCCTTCCCGGCAAGAATGAAGTGATCCGTCGATTTAGCAGTTCGCAGGTTATCCGTATACAGTGTCCCGTCAGAATTGAGAATCTCTGCCGTGCGCACTCGCACATCTGTCCCCGCTGCACCTTGCAGACGCAGCTTCTCTACACCCGAAAAATTCTGCCCCATATCGAAGACATACACACCGGGCTTCGGTTCCGTCATCGCTTTTGGAGTCAGAGTCTGGTCGACGCGAATAGGCTGAAAGTCTTGCCCATCGATATGAACGGAAGCAAGTTCCGGTGTGTGAATTTCAACCGGCTTCCATCCTTTGCCTGCAAACTTTGGCGTATTCCAACCAGCTTGAGCAAGCCGCGCATCTTGCGTCTCACCGTCATAGATTTCAGCCTTCACAATCGTCGAAACATCCGCCGTCCAACTGCTATCCGTCGTAACCCAATCCACGCTGCCATCCGCATATTGAATGCGCAATTGCGCCATCAGCGAAGGAGCGGTAGCTCCATATACATTAGGCTGCTGAAACCACTCCAGCGGTGTCGAGTACCACCCGGGAGCCACCAACGCTCCGATAGCATTCGCACCCTGCGTGAGAGATGCAGTCACATCGTAGGTCTGGTACTTCAACCGCAGCCGGTAGTCCGTCCAGCCTGGCGAAAGCACATCATCTCCAGCACGCTTTCCGTTGACGAAGATCTGATAAGCACCCAGCGAAATAGCATAGAGCCGCGCCGAAGCAACCGCTTTGTGTACAACAAACTCCCCGCGCAGCGCCTTCACCGTCTGCGTAGGCCAAGGATTACCTGGAAGCCCACCGTCGGGGCCAGGCACATACGCGACCGCTGGCTTCCATGAAGCATCTACCGAACTACCCGCCTCCCATCCTGCAGCAGGACGAATGGACGCAACCCATCCCGAGCTAGTTCCAGACACAAAGTGATGCACAGAACCGTCCGCCATCTGCAGCAGCAGCGTCGCACTCATCGGCGGCGGATCTTTACTCGCCATCCCATTCGGGTTCACAACGTAGTGCGTGATCTCAATCGCCAGCGTATTTGCACCCGCATGCACCTGCCCGCTTACATCCGTCTGCACATATTTCTTCCACGGCAACTGCTTCCACGGCGGCAGCGCAGCTCCCTTTGCCACCTGAGCGCCATTCACCCACGCCGAAGCCACATCCTGCCCTGTCACAAACAACACCGCGTGGCTCACCGTCCCGCTCACGTTGAATGGCATGCGGTACGCGATTTTTTGCTCGGCCGCCTTCGCATCGGCAAGCTCCTGTGCATCCGAACTGGTCACCCACATCGCGCCTGCTGTTCGCACGGCTGCTTCTTCCCATGTCTGGTACCCAATCCACTTACCGCGCCAGTTCGACTGGCCCATCAACCCTGTCTCCCACCACGCAGGCTCGCTCGCCGGATAGGGTTTGCCATCCGCATCCCACGCCAGTACGCGCCAGTAGTAGCGCGTCGTAGGCAACAGCGCAGCACCACGATAGAGCACCCCCACCGACTGCTCTGAAGCAACCTTGCCGCTATCCCACACATCAGCCTTACCCGTCGTCAACAAATCCCGCTTAGTCGCTACTTGAATCTGATAAGCCACTTGCTTCGCGCCATGCCGCGCATCACTCAACTGCCACGCAAACCGCGGCGCGGCATCATCCAACCCCATCGGAGAAGTCAGATCATCCGTCCGCAGCCTCACAGGAGCAGCAAACTTACCCGCAACACCCGTAGCAAATCCAACAAAAGGCATCATTGCCACAGCTAACAGAACCAGCATCGCCATCCGCTTCATCAATTTCTTTCCCCGTTCTTCATATCTTGATCTTCGTACCTGTAGAAATCATCCCGTCACTGCCTACGGTTGAGTCTCACCCAGCGCCTGCGGAGTTACTTCACTCGATTCATCGATCACACGCGTGCGCGCCTGCCGTGCGCTCTCCGTCGAACGCAGCTTTTGAAACTCCACCATCGCTTGTTTTTCGCCGCTTGTATCACCTGTCACGCGCAGGGCCCGTGCCAGCCGGTACCAGGCTACTTCATCCGATGGCTTAATCTGGACAGCGTGCCGCAGCGGAGCGATCGCATCGCCGGCCTTTTGGCTCTCCAGCAAAATACCTGCCAGCCCCACAAGGGCCTCTTCAAAATCCGGCTTGCGCGTCAGCAGCGCTTGAAATTCTTCTTGTGCCTGCTCCAGCTTCCCCTGGTCATAGTGCAACTGCGCCAGCTCATACGCCGAATTGCCGTGGTTCGGATCGGTCGCCAGCTCCGCCTCAAACTCTGTCTCGGCAGAATCCCTGTCTGAGGCTTGTCCCGCTTCTTTAAAGCGCCTCAAATACACCCGACCCATCCGATAGTGAATACCGGGCCGACCTGGCTGTACATTGAGTACGCGTTGAAAGGCTGCAATCGCTGCGGGATAGTCCTTCTGGCTCTCATATGCCTCTCCCTGAGCCTGCAACATCCAGATCGAGTCAGGCGCCTTATCGTGCAGACTCTCCATCACCACGTACGCGATGTTTCCGTAGATACGGCCCGTGTGATACAGAATCTCTGGATCGTCGGGATAATACTTATTCAAGGCCAGGGCCGTGGTTACTGCATCGGCATCGCGATCCAGCCCCGTATAAGCACGCAGCAACTCCAGTCCACACATCCGGCGTACCTCAGTGTCGGCCATCTGCTTCATTCCCTTTTCGAGTCCCGGCAGAGCCTCGCTGAACCGGCCCATCTCCGCAAGCGACATGCCAAGCAAGCTGTCGAGTTTTGGCAGACTGGGCTTCAATTTCTGCGCTGTGTGAATCTCTCGGATCGCCTGCTCATACTGGCGTTGCTTGAAATAAATTACTGCTAACGTTGCATGTATCTCGGCGATCGACGGTTCGAGCTTGGCCAGCTTTTCAAAGTTCGCCTGAGCTTCACCGTATCGACCCGTAGCCAAAGCCTGTTGTCCTGCATCAGCGTACTGCTGTATCGCCTGGTTCTTATCGCCTTGTGATTGCACCACGCGAATACACAGGATTAGACCGAGACAAACCACGGTACTTCGTAACCACATTCTGTATCGTCGCCACATCATGCAGCAGTGTATCTCCATCGAGCGGATACAACAAAAGCCGCCACGCCCTTAGGTAGACGTGGCGGCAGTTAAAGTGGAGCGTTCAGACACAAGGCTCAGAAAACGAGCTTGCCCCCGAGTTGGATGACGCGCGCCGAAGCTGCGCCGTTGATATAGCCCGCGAGATTGCCGCCGACTCCATTGTTGACAGCGGTGTTTCCACCCGAACCAGAGGTAGCCAAACCGCCTACATCACCAGAATACTGAGCATGGTTAAAGGTATTGAATGTGCCGATGTTCAGCTTGAAAGAGACACCTTCGGTAAAGTTGAATGCCTTGCCAAGCGCCATGTCAAAGTTGCTGATGCCAGGCTGCCGCAGGTTGTTACGGCTCGTATTTCCATACACGCCAACAGCGGGTTGCGAGAAGCAGTCAGCGTTGATGAAATGGAACCTTTCTTTCAGATTGCCCTTCACCTTGCAGCCCGGGACAAGGTCTGCACGCTGGAAGTTGGTTGCATTGAGACCGAAGGTGTCTGCCGCCGTAAAGCTAAACGGGAAACCGCTCTGGAAGGTCGTTATGCCCGAGATCTGCCATCCGCCAACCGCCAGTTCTCCGACTCTGTTTACGCCATTCAGGTACTTTTTGCCGCGCCCAATCGGCAATTGGTAGATGTAGCTGGCTACGAACCTGTGATCCACGTTGAAGTCCGACGGACCATAGTCGCGGTTCGGGTCGTGGTTATCCATGAAGCCTTGGAAACCGGATCCGGTTGCGCCTACGCCTGCCGCGGCCGATTTGTCGTCCATGCTCCGCGCCCACGTGTATACACCTGTGACCGCAAGCGAGGTGGTGCGATGTTCGACCTTCACGTTGAGCGCGTTATAGTTCGAGTAGCCGTTCCAATCGCTGTTGATGTAGTAGCTTGTGAAGTTCTTGAACGGTCGGCGAGACTGTGTCGAGCACGGCGCGCTAGCGAGACTAACTGCGTCCGTATGCGTTTGGCAATACGCCAGGTCCGCACCGGTAAGCTTCAAAGGCTGAGCGATATTGCGGCGATCCAGGAGGTGTAATCCCATGTTGCCGACATAGTTGACTTCCAGTGTCGTATTCGAAGTAAGCTCCCGCTCGATCGAGAGTGTTCGCGACTGCACATACGGATTGATCGGGTTTTCCGACTCGATAACCGCCAGGAATGACAGTGTCGAGAGCGGGAAGCGATCCAGCGTTGTGTAGGCCTTGAACTGATCGTTGGTGAACTTGCTCAAGCTCGCATCGCCCGTCGGATTCAGGCTGTTCCGGATGCTGTACGGATAGATATCGCCCGAGTTGTCGATTTCCCGGCCTTCGGAGGAATCGAAGAAGATACCGTAACCGCCACGCACAACCGTCTTAGGCGTAAGTTGGTAGTTGAACCCAAAACGCGGAGCAAACGGCGTCTTAGATCCTGGATGCGGGTTCTTTCCGCAGTAGCGCAGAACAGGATTGCTTCCGTCTGCCGGGCCGCCTGGGGCGACTCCGTTCGTCGAGAGCTTCTTGTCCGCGTAGCAAAGTCCGCCATTCGCGTTCTTTGTATCCAGCCAGAAGAACTTGTTCTGCTCTTCGTAGGCTGCCGCACGGAAATCCCAGCGCAATCCGAGATTGATCTTCAGCTTCGTCGAAACCTTCCAGGCATCCGCCACGTACGGAGCGAAGTAGCTAAAGGGATGCACCTGTGGATTGCCGGCCTCAGTGGTCGGGCTCAACGGGCCAGGTACAAAGCCGCCTACGCCGCTGTAGTAGCCCAGCAACATATCGGCAATCGCGTTGCCGGTTCCGCACAGCCCAGTCTCATTCGGGCAGTTGGCGCTATTGCTCTTGATCGTGTTTGAGCTGAAGCTCCAGTCGCCGTAGAAGTCGTCATCCAGGTTGCGCTTCAGTTTCCAACGGCGATAATCCACGCCAAGGCTCAGGGTATGCCGCCCCTTGACCGTGCTAAAGGAATCGGCAAACTCCCATGCCGGACTGTCCGATCCGGTATAAGCGTTGCCAGGTCCACCCGTTGTATTGAATTGGGAGAGACCAATGCTGGGCCAGGATTGCTGCAAAGCCGAGAACTTGGTAAATACGCCCGTCATTCCGAGCGCGTTCACCGCTTCCTCCGGCGGCGCCGGCGCTCCCTGTGGAGCCTGCGCGCCAAGATAGCCGAACCGGAAGTTATTGACCGTCGAGTTGCCCAGGCTGATCGTGTGCGAGACCGCCCAATTCTTCTGCGTTTCGTACTGAGTCAGCAAGCCGTAACCCAGAGTGGACTGGTTTTGCGAACTGTTTTGATACTTGGCATAAGTGTACCGGCCAAATACCGACCCCAATTTTCCCAGGCTCTGGTCTAAACGATAGGTCTGCTGGTTGCTGGTCAGAGGCAAGCCGATCTTCTCCTGGAAGTTCGTCACGCCTTCGGCGGCATTGGCGCTCAGGTTTGGTGTTGCCCAGTAGTTGTACTTGATCGCGACCTGTGCCAATCGTGCATTCACCGGCACTTTATTGTTGCCAAACGCTTCGCCCGTTGTCGGATCGACAGGCGCGCAGTTCTTACCCTGCCCAAGAAATACGTCGCAGGTAGCGGTGCCATAAGCTGGCAGCGGTCCACCGGGGTAGTTAACTCCGTTCAAGGTAAATGGCTGATATGTTTCGTTGGAGAAATCGCCAGTCAGCGTTGCCGGATTCGGCAGTGCCCATGAAGCCACGCCGCCATTGTTGATGCGCCAGCCCTCATAGTTCGCCATGAAAAACGTCTTATCTCGCCCGTTGTATATCTTCGGAATCCAGACTGGACCAGTTGCTACATAACCGAACTGATTCTGTCGCAATACACCAAGCGTCGTCGGAGCGTGCGTATTGTAATAACGGTCCGACGTAACAAAAGGCTTCGCGTCGTAAGCATCGTTCCGGTTGTCTTCAAACAGGGTTCCATGAAACTTGTTCGTACCGCTGCGGCTCACCAGGTTGATCTGGTTGGCGCTGAATCCATATTCCGCCGAGTACGTTCCGCTCTCAACCTTGAACTCACCAATCGCATCCTGCGAAAGAACGACTGCAGGAGTCACCAGTGATTGGAGAGTTCAAGGCCATCGAGTGTGTAGTTGTTGCCCTCTGGGCGTCCACCGTTGATGCTCACCGCGTTGCCAACACCCTGGCGCATCGTTCCCTGTTCGCCACCAACCGTTACCGCACCGGCGCCTACCAACAGCAATTGCATAAAATTGCGGCCATTGAGTGGCAGATTCGCGACTTGCTCGCCGCTCATCGCCTGTGAAAGAGACGTGCTGTCTGTATCCAGAGCGATCGCCTCTGCCGACACCTCCGCAGTTTCGGTTACCGCGCCCGGCTTCAGTGTTAGATCCACACGAGCCTTTTGGTTCACCGTCAGCACAAAATTATCCGTCTTCGACTTCTGGAAATTCGGAGCTTCCGCTGTAACAAAATACGTTCCCGAAATCAACGAAGGAACGTAGAAGTCCCCAGCAGAACTGGTTTCTGCACGGGCGGAAACATTCGTCTCCGCATTGGTGACTGTGATCTTCACATTGGGCAGAACCGCTCCGGTGCTGTCGGTGACCGTGCCCAGGATCGTGCCGGTGGCTCCGGCCTGTCCGTAAAGCCTGCCGATAGACAGTAGCAATAGCAGAACTGCGGCAATTGTACTCTTGCGCATCTTCCTAACCTCCTCAATTTCCAATAGGTCGTGCTGTGCCTTGAATCCGCCTCGTAGATAAAACTGCACCCGATAGACCCGG
>Ga0105248_10010489_pt1 | contig 10206 bp, 6 predicted proteins | sample KBSS34metaG_FD_81524 | JGI IMG/M metagenome (GOLD analysis project Ga0105248, IMG submission 81524) | Switchgrass rhizosphere microbial communities from Kellogg Biological Station, Michigan, USA - KBS S3-4 metaG | ecosystem: Host-associated > Plants > Roots > Rhizosphere > Soil | place... | reverse complement strand
GTTTGATTCGCGCCGGCTGGGGCATCTGCTCCGCCGCTGCGCCGTCCTTCGCCGCCCCTTCTCTTGCCGTCCGGCTCGTCGCTGCCATCGGCGCGATCGTCACCGGGCTCCGGGTCGGTAGGGGCAGGCGCGGGCGTCCGGCGGCGGGGTGGTTCTGGATCGGGGCCCGGTGGGGGGACAGGCTGACCTACAAGCAGCAGCGGGATCGGGATCGTCACGCCACTGAATGTGGCGCGCGCCCGCGTCACGGTGCCCGGCTCGGCGTCGCTATTGAGCTGGACCGCTGCAGGTCCAAGGACCCGACCGCCCGCCCCGACGGCAAGGATCCTCGGTTCGCCCTCGCATACGAATGCTTCAGCCTGGACGTCAATGGCGAGGTTGCGTTCGACCGGGAACCAGCTCTCTGCGCCAGCGTAACTCGCGAGCACGACGGAGTCGTCCCGGCTGCCGGTGCGCAGGGAAACCTCGCAGAACGTCCAGCCGGCCGACCGCACGTCGACTGAGATACTGCGGCCATCGTGGATGGCAGCTGACGCGGCACCAGGCGGTGCGGTAGCAGCCTGCTCGTCGCCTGCCCGTTCGCCAGCCAGACGAAGGTCGAACGTCGACCCTCCGGTCAGGTGCACAGTGAGACTGTTGCCGGCAGCAAAGGCCGTGGCGCCGTCAACGTGGAGCGGTCGTTGGAACCGGAGGTGGCGTGGTGGCGCGGGGCTGCTGTCGAGATCAGCCAGCGCGAACGCGTTGAAGTCGAGCCCTAGCGGCCCCATCGCGTGCAGTACAACCGCTGTGCCGCGGCTTAGCGGTCCCAGCCTGCGCCCGAGCTGCCGGCGGATGTCCTCCCCAGGAAGCATCCACCGTTCAAGGGTGTCTCGCCAGCGCGCCCCGGTCGCCAGGCGGCTGGTGTCGATCGCGGCCGGCGGGTCGGCTAGGTAGCAGCCCAGCATGTCCAGCCGCGACGCGGCGGCCGTTGCGTTCTCCCACGGGGCTGCGCAGAAGGCGGCGAGGCGGTCAAGCGCCGCACCGTCGGGCGAAACACGGTGAGCGAAGTCCTTGCACACAGCGCTGAGAAATGTGCGCATTGCCGGCTCGCCGAAGGATGCGGCGCGCCTGCAGAGCTCGTCCCAGCGTGCGCCCCGCAGAGTGCTGAGGTCGTCAGCCGCGGTGCGGATGGTCTCGACCGGATCTGGGTCGAAGACCAGAGTGACTCGCCGCCTTCCAGTGCCCGGTTCCCAGTCAGCTGCACGAAGGTACGCGGCGAAGCCCTGGCTGCCCATGTTGTGGCGGGCTGCCTCAGGGTTGGTTACGAGGTAGGGCAACACGGCTGTGGAGGGCAGCGGGATGATCGCGAAGGACTGCGCTCCGCCGCCAGGAAGCTGGACGTTGGTCTCGCCGTCGGCGTGCGCGAGGACACGGTCGAACACAGCACGTGGTTCGATGCCCAGGTACGTCGACAGGTAGGCACGGCGCTCGGCTGTCCAGGTCCGGGTTTCATCGAGAATCGCTCCCGCCAGCAGGTCAGCGGCGACGATCGTGCGGCTAGACGATGTGGCGGACATATGCCGAGTCTCCCGAGTCGGAGTAGCGGACGAGCATTCCCATTCCTTCAAGGGCGTCAACGAGCCGCGATTGCTCGGCGGCGTCCTGCGGTGCAAGGCCATATTCGGCTAGGCCCCGCTCGAATTCATCGATGGGCATTTCGCGGTCCTCGCAGATGAGCTTTGCGATCAGGAACAGGAAGGGCTCATCAAGTTCGAAGAACGTGGCGCGCGTGCCGTGGCGGCGCAGCAGGGACCCGCCGACGCCGGTCGTGTCGAGGGCAAGCTGGTTGACGACGTCGCGCGAGGTGTATTTGAGGTTGGCCCTTCGGGTCATCAGGATAGCCTCACGCAACGCGTGTACGCCGTTCTGTATGTCGCCGGGACGTTCCAGCTCAGGCAGTTTCCTCTCCCGGCGGTAGAGAACCGCGAACGCGCGAGCGGCGGCAGCAAAAATGCGTGCAAATTCCGGTTCCTGGCGCAACTTCGCAGCCAATATGCGCGGTTGCGGGGTGACGCTGGCGGCTGGGTCCAGACCTCGCCAGATGTGCTGAAGAACATTAGCCATGATGATATTTGCAGGTAGCGCGAGCAGGCGCTTGGAGTCGATCTCCCGATGGGACTGCACGCAACCGTCGCGCATTGACACTGGCCGGTATCCGCGGGTCCCGACCCGGAACCGGATCTTCCCTGCTAGGGAGCAGCCGGCCAGGCCAGCCTTGCAGTCGCATCCCCCCGAGCCGGGAGGGAGGCCAGCGTCGGCGGCGACGACTTGATCGAGTTCCTCACCGAGGACGGTTGCTACGCGGTAGTAGAGGATCGCGAGGTGCAGGCCGAGAAGCTGGTTGAGCGCTTCGATGCGGTCGCGTCGCGGCAGGCGCATGTTGAGGACCGTGCGCAGGTCGCGCTGGAACCGGTCTAGGGCTGGTTGGCAGAATGCGCCTGCGCTGAGGGCTGCGCGCACGTCGGCCGGCATGCGCTGTTCCAGTTTCTCGGCGGTGGCAACACCTGGCTCGCCGGCGACTTGCCGGACGGCCTGAAGCAGGAGGTCGTCGAGGAGGGTAAAACCCTCCTCGCCGTTGAATACTGCGAGGAGGTCCACCATGAGGGCGGAGTCCGGCCTCTCGCCTGTCCAGCAAAGGAACGGGATCAATACCCCGCTAAACATCCGATATCGCGCCCGCTGGTCTACGTCGTCACCGAGGCTGAGAGCGAAGGAGAGTGGCAATGCCGAGTGATAGGGCAGTAAGAATGGGCGGCGGCTCGGATTCACCCAGTATTGCTCGCGCATCGCTTGCGCGACCACCCGAGCCGCCCGGTCATCGCTGACCGGCAGGGCACCTTCCAGTGCCTTACTGAAGTAGCCGTCCGTGAGGGTCGGCGCCTGGTCGCCCGCGTCCTGGATGGCGAAGTAGAGCAGCTTCTCGCGCTGGTCGCCATGCGCGCGCGAGGGGAACGCGTGCCTGAAATCGAGATTGTCCCAGTCGGGCATCGTGATGCTCGTGGCACCAACCATGATGCCGTCGGGAAGCTCCCGCATGTCGACACCCGAAGCGCGGCTCAGCTGCGCCAGCAGTTCGTCACTCACTAGTGCACCTCCTGCACACTGATCTGAGGTTGCCCGCGGAAGTCCCGCCGGTGGGTAAGTCGGTGCTTAACTCCGGAGGTCGTGTCCGCCAGCAGCAGCGGTTGTTCATGATCGCGAGATGCCTCTCGTCCTAGTGCTTCGACGGCGCGGCGCAGCGAGTAGAACCGTTCGAGCTCGTCGGCCGATGGCCGTGCCCCCGACGCGGCGCGGTCGAGTACGCGGAAGAGTGGAGTGTCGACCTGGAGGTGGACGCCAGCGAGCTGGACGGTAATGGCGTGCGGCCGGTATCCGGCGATACGTGCGCCGACAGGGTTGGCGTCCTGTACTGGGTCAGGTTGCACCCGCAGGGTCGCGGGGCCTGTGCCGCCTAGGTCGGCCGCAACGAGAACTTCGATGCTTCCTGACTTGCTGGCGTGCGCGCGGAAGTAGCGTTGCAGGCCAAGTTCGTAGCCGAAGCTGCGCGCGAGTGCGCTGCCGATCAGGTCTTCGAGCTTGGCGATGGCTCCGTCGCCGGCCGTTCCGTTGGCGTACTCGTCAAGCGCGGTCGCGAACAGAGGATCGGGCTCATCGGGGAGGGCGATCTCCCCGGTGAGATACGCCACGCGAACGAGGCAGCGGGCCAGCGCCGACCTTCCTTCTGGCACCTCCAAAGCGACATACGGCAGTGCCTGTGCAGCCGCGAGTACGGCCGGCCGGTCTGGCCCGCCGAGCGACGCCACAAGCCGTCCGATATCCGCATTCGCGTCAATGCCCGTGCTGGAGATGATGTCGTGAGTTTTGGCAGACGGCGCGTACGAGGGGTCAGATCTGGCCAACGTGCCCGCAAGGCCGGGGCCCTCTGGATCGACTAGTGGGCCGTTGCCAACCAGGTGATTGAAGGCAGACCGTGAATCCGCCCTGTCGCGCCAGGCGGCAACCACATCGCACGGATCGGCCGCCGCGTCAAACCCGGGACCGCCGACGACGAACGCTGCCACGAGATCGCGCAGCGCCCGTGGTGGGAGCGGGCGACCTCTCTCCCGAGCGATCCTGTCCGCAAGTTCATCCACCGCCCGGGTGACCGACCCGTTGCCCAAGAGCTCGGCGTTGGTCCGCGGCACGCACCAGTCCCGGACGGTACATGTTCCGCACCGGCCAGCCAGCCTGAAGGGACTCACCGGACTCGATGGCGCTACCGCCTGAAGGAGCTGGCTGAACAGCGAAGCATCACCACCCGTGGTTGGCCGGTGATCCAGATTGACCACTAGTACCGACTCCTCCAACTGTGGGCTCAAGCTTGCCGTCGCTGCCAGGCGAAGACCCATCCGCTTCCGGAGGATAGTCTCGAGCGAGCCGAGGCCATGGGTTGATGGCGCCGTCCGCCGCCCGAGGTCCCGGAAGAACCGGAGCATGAGGCCGGTATTCATTGCGATCAGGCGTGGCTTACCTGGGCCGGCTGATGCCCCGTCGCGAAACGGCTGGAAGAACGCCTCGAGTCGCTCGACCTGGTCCGCGCGCGGCGTCTCTGCGTGTGTGGCGTCCTCGATGTACGACTCAAACAAGTCAGCACAAGCCGAGAGCAACCTGTCGATCGCGGACGACTTGCCGCCGCCAGCGCTTCCGGATAGCACAACCAGCCGGACCGGCGACCCAGGCGCGGTCAACACGTCGAGCAGCCGTCGCTCGAGACCTGTGTCTACATGCAGGGCCTCGCTGACTCCGGAGCCGGCGACGACGACTGACTCCTGGCCCGACGACCTCATCCGTAGAATCGCTTGGATGGGACTGGGCAATGCTCTGTCAAAAAGGTCGTTCATCAGTCTCCTGCCTCTGCGAGCTCGTCAAAGATGCCTTCGTCCGCTGCGCGCCTGGCGGCCATCCAGAACGGCACCCCGAACCGCTCAGCCACTTCTGCGATCAATGTGAAGTCGCTTGGTTTCCTTAGGGTCCGCCCAGCCGCCATCGACTTCGTGAGGCGGCGCAGCTCAACTGCGGGCAATAGCAGGTATGCGGCGAAGGCGGAGGCGTCCGCCTCGGACTCGTCTAGAAGATCTCGGTTACAACTTCCTGTGTCCAAGACAAGGTGGCCCGCCACGTGGCCGAGAAGGTAGCGACCTTCCGCCGGCTCGACGGCAGGGTCGACCTCCACGCGACGCGCATTGACCAGTCGGACCGGCGGGCGCCCCGGCGCAACGAATACCGATATGCCCATGACGCGCAACATCGCAGACGGGTCTACTGGTATCCGGACCTCTCCACCCAACGCGACCGTTGCGCGGCGTCTGCAGTCCTCGGCCAAGGCACCGAGATGGATCCTCCGGAGCGCGTCGCGCGTACGGCTGATCTCCTCAGGCTGGAACGCCAGGTTGCACGCAGGGTCGGCGGCAAGTGCGATGGCTTCGGGAGATGCCAGTCCCGCAGCGTGCAGCAGCTCACCAACGGGCATTCCGAGTGCGCCGGCGACCGCGTCGAGGACGGACCGGGTCGCTTCGCGCTCACCGCGCTCGACCCGAGATAGATGACCGATCGAGATGCCCGCGCGCCGAGCGACCTCGGAAATCGTGAGACCACGCGCTAGGCGCGCGTCGAGGAGGGCGCCGTTCTGGCTACCGCGATCTTGCACCGATCGCACCTCCCGTCACTCGCATGAAGCCATTAGATCAGAGGCACCGACCCGACCGTTTGTCACTTGCGCAAAAGGCAAAGGCGTCGGGTCGATCGAGCAATGGTGGCGTGCTCGCACGCCGTCTCGCAGAGGAGCGCAACTGTGACGGGCTTTCGAGATTGCCCGAGTCAGTGCCCTACCCGCTCAAGCTTCGGACGACGGCTCTCCTGGCCCGTTGGGCCGCGCCGCAAGCCGAAGCGCAACAGGGCCCCCTGCCTGGCCTCATCGTTCGGTCACGCGGAGCGTGCGTACCGGAGCGACTCTAGTTGCCGACAGGAACATTCGGGCAATCGGATTAGATCCGACAAAACGTCGAGCGGCCCCCGCTTAAATATGGTGTCGACGGCAAGATCGGTCTAATCAAGCTGGTCGAACCCAATCACGCTCGTCACTGACACCGTCCGATCGGCGCAGCCAGTCGCAAGATCCTGAACCGATCAAGCGCATCCCCAGCCTCACGATCAGCTCCACCGATCACCGATGTTGCCGTTTCTTAGCGAGGCAAACCGGTACACGCGAAGGGCCAACCACCTAGGGCAATCGCTCCTATTTGGCGCTAAAACGTCGGAATCACGCCATGGGCGTTCGCTGGTGTAGCTCGACCGTCTGTCACGGTCTCGCTCACCGCCGCGGCCGACTGCACTGCGAGTCTCAACACCGCTGACCAAGAATCGTCCGGGGGCAGGACTAGCATCGCCGTACTCAATGTTTGGCAAGGGGGAGATACGCATGGCAACGGCGCCTGATCGTCCCCCGATTCAGCTCGGACTGGCAGAACGTCCCCTTGGACCAGCCGAACCGGCAGCATGGATTGCCCCGATGCTGGAACTCGGTTCCCGCATTTCACGCTACGCCAATGCTCACGCCAGGCGACAACTCATCGTCGCGATCTCTGTTCCCATCCGCGACTTTCGCTGCGGTGTTCATCAGCTGCGGGTGGGTGGCCGCCCGCCCGGCGGAGCCGCTGCGCCCACCGTTGGAAATCCTCCGTGAAATTGCCCCCGGGACGCTAGTCCGGGTGTTGACGGAGAACAAGGTCATCGTCGACCGCTTCACCGCCCTGAACGAGTCAACGACACCAGCGCGTCTCTGCCTGTACAACTCGCAGTGGGAGGTACCGCACGTTCGAGGGCTGCGCGTGCTCGATGGACCTGAGGAGCCCGTGTGGTCGGCACGTCCTCACGCTGGCGCCATCGGCCGGATGGCGCACTTCGGTGAGACGTGGGACGCGCGGCTCGTGTCGCCAGCGGCGGACCTGGCGATCGTGGGCACGCTCGCATGGCTTCGGGACGAGCTCGGCACCTTCCTCTGCCGTGAAGGCGAAACCCCGGACCTGCCGAAGAAGCTCACTGACGACATCGCAAGGGCCGCCGCGAAGCGTAAGCCATATCGGGTTGATGTGGGTCATGGCTCATTAGCGGATGTGATCTTGCCGAAGGACACGAAGCCGTCGACCTGGTCCACCAGGCTCTATTCGTCGTCACGGTTGCTTGACCAACTCCCGCTCCCCAAGGACCTGAAGGCTGTGGTGCTCGATGGCAACGGCGGCATCAAGTACCTGGCGGAGGTTGAGACCCCAGTCGTAATCTGCATCCTTGATCGGTCGGTAGCCGACGAGACCGCCGCCGAGTTGCTCGTCCAGCTTCGTAACACCCGTGGTGAGCCGGTCGCGACTCGCGAGGCCATCGGTTGGAGTCCGCCGGCCGGAGTTGAGGCCCTGGCATTCACAGTGGCGCTATGAGCCGGATCGCGGATCTGAATCGCCGTTACGCCGCCGCAGCGGCGGTCGGACACAATGGCGTCGAGATCGTCGCTGTCGGTGACCCGGCCGGCGCGCGGCTTAACGCCGCGGTCCGCGGTCTGCTCGCGGCAGTCCGGGACGACGGCCCCGGCCTGTGGGACGACCTCGTGGGCGCGGCCAAGGCGCTCCGCTCGCGTCTGGTGACACAGCCGCAGCCGATCAGTGTGAATCCGGCGCTCATCCAGGCGAGTGAGGAGGTCCGCCGGCAGGCTGGTCGGCTTCGCGGAGCGACGGCCGACGAGGCATTGCTTGATGAGCTCGCCGCGGCAGCCCTGGCGGTCGGCGTTTCCGACCCGCCGCTCGGTGCCGTCCTACTGCGCTCCGTCGAGGAGGTCGGGCCGTCGGAGTGTGTAGTGGTTGCGGCGAGCAGACCAGCGCAAATTGCAATCACCAACTGGCTTCGCGCGACGGGCGCGCGGGTGTTCACCGCGGGTGAGCTGGAGCGCCAGCGTCCGTCCGTGGACCAGGCTTACGTCGTAGGACCGCCGCGCTTCTTTGGTTCGTCCCTCGTGACGGCGCCCGTCACGAGCGCGGTGAGTTTCCTTCTACCTGCATGGTTCCGCGATCGGTCGATCCCGCAGTCGGTGATCGCAGCCTACGCTGAGGGTGCGATCCGCATTGAAGGCAGACTCTTCACCGAGGGTGACATCAGCGAGCCCGCGGGCACCGATGGTGTCCCTGAGATGGAAGAAGACTTTCTCCCGCAGCCCATTTGGGGTGCGAGGAAGTCCGCCGACCGGGAGCCTGGTGCTGACGAGGTCGTGGCGCGCAAGGTGCTGCTGAGCGGCAATCTAGCCATCCTTCTGGATGACGGCGACCGCATCCGGGCGCTCGACTTGGAGCAGCCGCCCGGCGAGCGCGTCGTCTACACCGAGGTCAACGCTGTGCGCCCGGGCACCTACCTCCTGCTGCGTCAGGGAGACACTGAACGGGGCGCGCTGTACCTGGCAGCGTTGGATCTCCTGTCCACCAAAGGCCCTGCCGTTGACACAGCCCAGAAGGCATGGAAGGAAGCTCTTGCCCGGCGGCTGAAAGAGGTCTCCTACCCGCGGGCGATCAGGGAACTGCGAGCTTGTGGCGTCAGGACCGCAGACCGAGCTCGTGCCTGGACGGATCCCACCTTGATGCGCCCCAACCGTGACGAAGACTTCGAGGCACTCCTGAAATGGCTCGACATCCCGATCCAGCCCACCTTTGGCCTCGCCACGATGCTGCGTCGGGCTCACCACCAGGCCAGTGCTGACCTCCGTGATCAGCTGGAGAAGGCCGTCTCCGAGGCGGACCTTTCGGTACTGGAGCGCGACGGCCACTGGAGGCTGGACATCGAGAGAGAGGGCGTGCGAGGGCTCATCGCGACGCGGGCAATTGCGATCTCCCCATTCACAGAGATCGTGCCACGCCATGACGCGAGGGTGCCGTTCGAAGATCGGAGCGGGCAATGGCTCGAATGATGCCCGCCTACTGCCCGCAGGGCGCCCCGCCCGGGGAGCGTGCCGTCTACGTCGCGCTCCAGTCACCTGACGGCAGCAACGGCTGGACCGTTCTGCACTCGCTCGGTATCGCCGACCATGTCCGACAGGTCGAGGGTGAGGCCGACTTCGTCGTCATCGTTCCCGGCAAGGGCGTGCTGGTAATCGAAGTGAAGTCGCACCGGACCATCGACCGGCTTCCGGACGGGCTCTGGAAACTGGGAAATGATGCTCCGACCACCCGCGGGCCATTCCAGCAAGCAGCTGAGGCGCTGCACAGCGTCCGGCACTTCCTGAAGAAGAAGGGCGTCGACCTTCGCTCGATCCCCATGCTCAGCGCCGTCTGGTTCACCCATGTCCGGGCGCGCACGATGCTGCCGCCAACGCCAGAGTGGCACCACTGGCAGGTGCTCGATTCCGAGGACCTGCGCAACGGCGCCGTCCCAGCCGTGCTGCGCACGCTCGCCGAGGGGACCAAGCACCTCGACAACAGGATGAAGCATTTCTCGTACGGCGGCGTGGGCCCGGACGATTCAACATCTGCGCAGATCGCATCGCTCCTGCGACCTCGCTTCGAGATCGCCACCGTCGCGGGCGACATGCGCCGTGCGCGCCAAACCGAGCTCATTACCTTCATTGAGGAGCAGTACTTCGCGCTGGACGCCATGGCCGACAATCAGGCGGTCCTGTTCATAGGACCGGCAGGTTCGGGCAAGACCCTGCTCGCCGTGGAGGCTGCTAGGCGCGAGGTTGCGCAGGGTCGCTCGGGCCGGCTGCTGTGCTTCAACAAGCTGCTCGGCCGGCAGCTCGCCTCCGTCCTCGGAGATGTTGCGGAACTGACTGTCGGCACGCTGCACCAGGAGCTTCTCCGGACGTCGGGAGCCAAAGTCCCGCCCGGCACCGCGGCCGACTTCTGGGAACGGGAGCTGCCCGACCGCGCGCTTGAGGTCCTGCTTGACCGCCCCGAACTCGCCGGTGACTTTCTGATCGTCGACGAGATCCAGGACATCGCCAAGGAGCCGTACCTCGATGTGCTCGAGTTGATGGTGGCCGGTGGATCGGCGGGTGGTCGTGTCCTCCTCTTCGGCGACTTCGAACGCCAGGCGATTTTCGAGGATGGTGGTGGACGGGCGTCACTTCGTGCTCGCATCCCGCACCTGAGCACCCAT